>Ga0210405_10001817_pt1 | contig 23240 bp, 14 predicted proteins | sample IncBWH11MmetaG_FD_155492 | JGI IMG/M metagenome (GOLD analysis project Ga0210405, IMG submission 155492) | Forest soil microbial communities from Barre Woods Harvard Forest LTER site, Petersham, Massachusetts, United States - Inc-BW-H-11-M | ecosystem: Environmental > Terrestrial > Soil >... | reverse complement strand
TCCTTCCATGAGAAGGCCGGTTGATGTCAAGGCACACTTTTGCTTTCTTCTTTCCTTCAGTCTGTTCCCGTTCAGCTAAGCCGCCCCTGTCGCCATCCTTCCATTCGCACTCTTTGTGAGCGATATTCGCTCGGTGCAAGGTGGGTGTTCTCGTTCAGTAGGTGCTGCTACCTGATAATCGACCTCTCCTCCTACCTTTTCGGGGGGGAGTTGGGCCCCAGGAGTTAGTCGCAGTCATCTGGACTCGGCGGTCGAGCTCAGCTGTTCGGATTAAAACTCTCTAGACCACAGCGCGCATCGCTTTTTGGCTATTGCGCAATGGTTCGTACACCTCTCCGCTTACCCACAACCGATGGAGCAGTGCTGCCAGCTTTCGAGCCACGGCAACTACCGCTCGTTTCTTGGCATTTTTTCCTCCTCGCTCTGCAAGCTTCAGCCCTGGCCTAATCCCTAACGCTACAGCTCGCCCGTGCGGATCAGAACTGACCCATCCAGTTCCGTGTCGCCGGCAAGATATTTCCGCCGCGCTATCTCTTCGATGGCCCGCCGGTTGGCCTTGAATACTTCCAGTTTGTCCTTGTTATCCCCATGGAAATGATCATCCAGCGCCTCTCTGCTGATTGCGCACTGCACGCGTGTTTTCCCGTCCTGTCCCCAGAAGACGACAACCTCGCGGTCAAAAATATATCTCTCCTCCGGCGCCGGGAATTCCAGTTCACGCCCGCCCATGTCTCCCTCCCCTGTGCGGACATCACCAAATCCCTCGAAGGCTTCGCTCACAACCGCTTCAAGAGAGGCGACCTCGGCGTCCGTCAGTTTCTCGAATTCGCCCGCCCGCCGCCTCTTGGGCAATTTTCCTTTGTTCTGACGTATGAACATCAGAAGATTTTCAGCCACCCAATCCGGCATTTCGACCGTATTCATGATGCGCCGCAACGCCTCGTCATGACGGCGAAGATAGTCGATTTCGCGCGGCAAATCCTGCTCAACCGTCCGCTTCACGCAGGCATAAAGAAATTCCGCCGCCTCCGTGGCGTCAAAATACCGGTACAGATCGGCAGTATCGTTCAGCACCTCCACATTCCGCTCCGGTGTCGGCCGCCATTCGATGAAACTCATTAACGGTCCCGAATGGCTCTGGAGCGTCTTTCGGTATTCATCGATCCGGTCAAACATGACCGAGGACACAGGAAACACCATGCCCGCCGGGGTGAATTTCCGCTCCGCAAGCACATGATGAATCAGGCAGCGATGCAGCCTTCCGTTTCCGTCCTGAAAAGGATGGACATAGATAAACCCGAACGCCGTGGCCGCCGCCTGTAAAACCGCGTCCACATCATCCGCGCTCATGCGGTCGTTCGTTTCTAGCATTTCCGTCATCAGGTCCTCCAGGTCTGAAGGCCTCGCGCCGATAAACTCCGGCATCGGCTCGCCGTTGTGATCGCGCTCGCCCATGAATACGCCATCCGGCCGCAGGCCGACGCGCACAAACCGTTGGTCCTCTATCAGAACCCCTTGCAGCCGAACGATCTCATCAAGAGTAAGTTTGTTTTTACCCGCCTGCAGAACGGCCCGGCCCCACCGCTCCAGCCGATTGCGCGGAGGCCGTTCGCCCTCGATTTCAAAACTCGCAAGGCTATCGGCCAGAAGCAGGAAACTTGTCGCGCGGGAAACCAGATGCGCGCCCGTGCGCCCCAACGTTTCAGCGGCCCTCTCCGCAAGTCCGCTTTGCGTGAACTCTGTCAACAATTCCGTCCGTCGTATGATCGGGCAAAATCCGCCGCTGCCGAGAAGGTTGTCCCGCACGCGGTGCCGCTTCGAAAGACGCGGCTTCCCCGTGAAGTACGCCGCCGGATCAAGGACGTCCACAGCCGGAACTCCCGGATCGTCCGGCACATCCAGTTTGCGTCCTGTCATCAGCTCATACAGAAACCAGGCGCGCCGCGAGGGGATTCCGGTCGGCGTCGCCTTGACAAACGCCTCCAAAACCTTCGGGTCCACCGCATCGAAAATCCGCTTCAGCAGAAGCATGTCGAGATTTTCGTTGCGGAGAGCAAAGCTCAGGTGATCTGCGAAGCTTTCCCCCGGCCAATACCTTCTGTCGAAAACGCGCCAGGCCCCTTCCTCGCGTATGCTCCGGCTGACGTGCTTGTCCGGTACGCAAGCAGGTTTGCGCACCGGCCCCTTGATCGCGAGGGCCTGGGTCAGTGCCGCCCAGCCCGCGAGGCGACTTTCATCCGGAACCATTAGACCCTGAAAGATATTTACGCCTTTATTTTCTATACGCATCGTCGAAATACACCTATCGTCTGTCGAAAATAGCCATTTCCGTCTGCAAATCGTCGAAATAACTATATCATGGCAAAACGTCGAAAATCAACTACCGTCTATCGAAAGCACCCATAAACCTAGGTAACTCGTCGAAAAACATGTTTTCTACCATTTGGAGGTAAAAAGCCTTCCAGCACTCGTGCCGTCTCCTGCTCATGCTCATGCTCATGCTCTTCCTCCTGCGGTTTCCTGCTGCTCCTCTGCATCCTCCGCCTCAGAAGCAAAAAAAACAGCTCATACCTATCAATTCAGTATTTGCGAGGGTGATTTGTGTCGCTCAATATGGTTCAAGTTGCAAAATTCCTTTAGAGTTGGCAAATTGCTCCGTACTGGAAGGTCTAGGATCGGCTAAGGGCGAAGGGCTACAGGCGCATGAGTGCAGCCATGATGTGTTCTAGCTTCCTTCCATAGCGGTTCAAATCAAGAAAGCGATGCCGTTAGGTTCGAGACAAACGCTCCTCGTGTAGAAGTATTTCGTCATGATGTCGTGGACTGTCGAGGTTTGCCCGTAGCAACTCGCGCTCGAGGTACTTGTCGCCCTAGGAGAGAATCCTGACGCATGCTGCACGGATACGATCGTGCTCGTCCTGCAGACAATCGTAGGCGCGAGCGATATTCCGGTGCATCACACGCTCCTGTCTCGCTGATTGCGGACGAAGACGCGCAGCTGCTCGAAGTCGCCGGATTTCCAATCGCTCAGGTCGCCTTCCTCAATCGTCATGCGAGTGGCAATTCGCCAGCAGAGTTCCGTCTTGTCCACAAATCGAACGTGGATATACAGGAGACCTTCCTCGAACTTGTGTTCGACCCAATCCACCACTTTGCCTCGTAGTCCGCGATACTGGCGACCAGGAACGAATTGACGAGGTGCGAGGTTGGTCGGTCTTTCCTTTTTCATGGGCGGCGTCCTCCTTTGCTGGGTGTCCCCGGGGGAGTTGATCTCCTAACCCCACTCCTCGACTCCTTAGCCATGGTTCGAGCCGGCCGATGCGTCTTGAGCACAGACCTCTTTCTCCGCTGCGAGTGCTTTTCGTCATAACGGTCTTCGTCAGACCAATCCCAATCGGGAAGGATGACGATTCGTGGGGGCAGTCCTTTCCGCTTCCGTCTCTGTTCCGAATCCCGGACTTTGAGGTAGATGTCGTCTCGGTCCTTGAGCTTTTTCTCAAAGTCGCACTGGAACCTATAGGCCCATTTGGCGTCGTCTTCGACGATCTTCTCGAAGTTGTCGAAAAACTCGCGGTTGGCGTATACCCGAGCGATCTCCACGTCGGATCGTGCATGCCGGATAAGTTCGCGCTGAAAGAAACGGGCGCGCTGCGCTTCAAGGCGGAAGAGGGTGGGCCGTTTCTGAGGGAGTCAGATGCCGGGCGCGTGCCACCGCTTGTCGAACTTCCCAAATTGCTGGGGGCCGCGCAGCGAGTGATCGACGAGGACGAAACGGATGAAGACCTGCGGCTGCTGTTGGCGCCGGGCTCTTCCCTGGGCGGCGCCCGCCCGAAGGCGTCGGTTGGAGAGAAAGACGGCCGTCTCGCAATCGCGAAATTTCCGCGCAAGGATGATGAGGTCAGCACTGTGCTTTGGGAAGCAGTCGCCCTGGACTTGGCCGAGAAGTCGGGAATAAACGTGGCGTCCGGACGTGTCGAGAAAATCGAGAAGAAGCCGGTGCTCATCCTGCAGCGCTTCGATAGAAAAGGTGCTCAACGCATTCCTTTCCTGTCTGCCATGAGCATGCTCGGTGCGAAAGACAACCAGCCGCGTAGTTATCTCGAAATCGTGGATGTTCTTCGTCGGTACGGTGCGGCACCCAAGCGCGACATGGAAGCGCTCTGGCGGCGCATCGTCTTCAACATTATGATCTCGAACACCGACGATCATCTGCGCAATCACGGCTTTTTGTACGAAGGGCCCGATGGCTGGCGGCTCTCGCCGGCGTACGACCTCAATCCCGTTCCGGTCGACATCAAGCCGCGCGTCCTGACCACCTCTATCAACGAGGACGACGGCACAGCATCTCTCGACCTTGCGATGGAAGTTGCCGAATATTTTGAGCTCGACGCTTCAGCCGCCCGGAAAATCGCCAGGCAAACGGGCCGGCCGGTTTCGAAATGGCGCTCTGTCGCCAAGCAAATGGGCATCAAGGACGCGGAAATCGACAGGATGGCGTCGGCATTCGAGCACGACGATCTTGAGAAAGCGGCAAAGATACCATGACCGGGCGAATGGAGGATAGGAATGCAAAGACATCATCTTGAACGAGGAAAACTTAAGGTTCCTGAAAATTCCTCCCGTACCCTCCAGCGATATCAGATCCAAAACGCAAAATGTTGCCGAACCCATTAGCACGAGATAGGCAATGGTTGCGACGAGTTCCGCGCTTTCTCGGTGCCCTTCCTCGACGTACGAATCATGGAGTAAATCGTTTCATAAATAATTTCATCAATTGTCTCGCATCTATAGCTAAATAGCTTACAACAAAGGAGAAATTCACCTAAATTCTGGTGTATAATCGTTTCATGGCTATTGGCGAACTGGACCGTGGTGTATTGTCCGCCCCCGACCTCCGGGAGCGACTAGGTGTATCGGCCTCGACCCTCATGCGCATGGTGAGGGAAGCTGGACCGGAGATCCTGCGGATTGGTCGAGGCAGGGCGACGCAATACGGCTGGCGTCAGGTATGGCCGAATCTGGAAAGTGCGCGGTTTCCTCTGTTCCGAATAACCGAATCTGCCGCAGCAGTCTCTGCGGGAGAACTCATTACGCTTGCCGCTCATCAGACGGCCTGGATGCCCATGGGCACAGTCGTGAGTGGGCTTCCTCCCGAATTGGCTGACGCTCGCCCCTCAGGCTTCTTGGGCGGACATTTCGCGGCCTTCCATGCCGATCTCAGGCTACCGCCCCGATTATCGGACTGGTCTGATCATCACATTTTGCTGGCGATGTCTCGACGGGGAGAAGACTTACCGGGCAATTTGGTTGTCGGCGAAGAATCATTCGCTCGATGGCAGGGGATTGAGCCCATTTCCAGAAGCCGCGACGATTACCCGGCTCTTGCAGAGGCAACCATCGCAGGACATCCGCCGGGTTCCTCGGCAGGGGGAGAGCGACCGAAATTCGGCGCGCTAGTTGGCAACCAGCATATGCTCGTCAAATTTGCTGGCCGTGGAGGAATCGGGGACATGGCCGCCAGGCGCTGGTGCGATCTGCTGATCCTAGAAGGAATCGCGTTGCAAGTTGTAGCGTCACATGGCATTCCGGCGGCGGATACAAACGTCATCGAAACGCCTGATTATTGGTTTCTGGAGAGCGAGCGATTTGATCGTCTAGGGATGCGCGGGAGGATTGCAGTCATAAGTCTCGCGGCTGTTCACGACGATCTGGCGGACTCGTGGGCACGCGCGGCCGTGGCACTCAAAGAGGCAGGGCGTTTGAGTGATGAAGATGCCCGGCGGTTATGCTGGCTTGATGCGTTTGGAGCACTTATCGCAAACACGGATCGGCATCAGTACAACATACTGTTCTTTCCAGAAGGCTCTCGTTTGCGTCTAGCTCCGGCATTCGACCAAGTCTCAATGCTGTATGCGCCCACGGGCGATGCGCAAGTGCCACCGCGCGAATTCATGTTGCCGCACGCCACTGCGAATACGTTGGATGTTTGGGAGCACGCACGCGACGCAGCGCGGCAATTTTGGGCACAAGGGAGTGAGGATATGCGATTGTCGGATGACGCTCGGCTATTTTGCGCAAGCAACTTGAAGCTCTTTGGGAAATAGGCTGATGGATTTGTTAAATTGGACGACATCCGTGTACCCGCGGCGTATCCCGGTCTAGCGGAATCACGGGTTTTGTGGTTTTTGCCGCGTCGTTGAATCAACAACTTGCGCTTCTTCAATGGCGTCAGCGGTTCGACTCCCACCCCGGGCACCATTTTTTCACCACCATCAAAAATCGCGTTCACCTGAAAAAATCACATTTATTTACAAAAATCACGCTTGCCTCAGGGCTACAGTTCAAATTGCATCTGATTCTTCGTGGAACGTGCATGGAACGGGCGGCTCTGGGTGCTGAATTGAGAATTTGAGTTGAGCCGAGGAAAATATTGATGGCTCGCAAGCGCCCATTTGCGGGCAGACGGCCGAAAACGAGCATTTAGATAAGTATCTAACTTTCGCCCCCCGGCATCGAACGAAAATCGGATTTTTCCGAGAGCGCCCAAGTGCGGTGCTACGACGCCTTGCCCGGTGTGGCGTTGGTAAGTCAGAGGACCAAAATATTTTAGGGAGACCAGGGGTATGTATAGGTCAAAGAACGGGTTCGATCCGAGCACGATCTCACTCCGCGGAACAAGCCAGTTCGCTGGGTTGGTTGCAGGTTCCGCGTTACTTGCTTCGCTGGTGCTGCTTATCAGTGGATGCGACACGAAGTCTGCTCCAATGACGAAGCCGCCGGCACCGCAAGTGACGGTGGCAAAGGTGGAATGCAAACCGGTAATCGAGACCGATGAATTTACTGGACGCTTGGAGGCGGTGGATCACGTGGAGATCCGTCCGCGAGTTTCAGGGCAACTGAATAGCGTGCATTTCCAGGAAGGCGCGATCGTCCAGAAGGGCGATTTGCTGTTCACGATTGATCCGCGGCCATTTCAGGCGGAAGCGGACCGGCTGAAAGCGGAACTGGAACGGGCGAAGGCGCAGTTGGCACGCAGCCAGAGCGATTTTGCTCGCGCCGAGCGGCTGCATAACAACAACGGGATGTCGGTGGAGGAATACGACCGGCGCAATTCGGCGCGGGCTGAGGCTGAAGCGCAGGTGGCCTCTGTGGAGGCTTCGCTGCGCGGCGCGGAGCTGAACCTGGAGTTTACGCACATCGTTTCGCCAATCACAGGCCGGGTGAGCCGCGCGGAAGTGACGCGCGGAAACCTGGTGACGAGCGGAGGCGGCGGGCCGGCGACTTTGCTGACGACGGTGGTTTCGCTGGATCCGGTGTATGCGTATTTTGATGCCGACGAGCAAACCTATTTGAGGTACGGAAAGCTGGCGCGCGCCGGAAAGAAAGGCACGAACGGCGAAGCGAACGGTCCGATTTATCTGGGGCTGGCGGGAGAAGAAGATTTTCCGCACAAGGGCGTAGTCAATTTTATCGATAACCAGGTGAACCCGACGACGGGCACGATCCGCGCGCGCGGAGTCTTCAACAACAAAGATTTGTCGCTGACGTCGGGATTGTTTGCGCGATTGAAGCTGGCGGGCGGCGAAACGATTCGCGGCTGCCAGATTGACGACGCGGCGGTCGGAACGGACCTGAACCAGAAATTTGTGTTGGTGGTGGACGCGAATAACGCAGTTGCTTACCGCCCCGTGACGCTGGGGCCCGTCGTGAACGGATTGCGCGTGGTGCGCGATGGACTGCACGAAGGTGACGTGGTGGTCGTGAATGGCCTGCAGCGCGTGCGGCCAGGAATGAACGTGACGCCAAAGCAGGTGCCGATGGGCAGCGCGCAATTGTCTTCGCCATCAGGCGTGAATGACGACGCGAGTGCGAAGAGGCAAGGCGCCTCCGGCAAGTGATGCAGGGCAACTAAGACAAAAGGCATCCCATGAAAATTGCAGAGTTTTTTATTGACCGACCTATTTTTGCCGCGGTGGTCTCGATCGTGATCACTATCATCGGCGCGCTGGCGTTCCTGAAGCTGCCGATCAGCGAATATCCGGAGGTTGTGCCGCCGACGGTAGTGGTGCGGACGACGTATCCCGGCGCAAACCCGACGGTGATTGCCGACACGGTGGCTTCGCCGCTGGAGCAATCCATCACCGGCGTGGAAGACATGCTGTATATGTTTTCGCAGGCGACGGCCGACGGCGTGATGACGCTGACGATCACCTTCCGCATCGGGACGGACCTGGACAAGGCGCAAGTACAGGTGCAGAACCGGGTGTCGCAGACTTTGCCGCGCTTGCCGCAGGAAGTGCAGCGGCTGGGCGTAACCACGGAGAAAACTTCGCCGGACTTGTTGATGGTGGTCCACCTGATTTCGCCGGACAAGCGCTACAACATGCTGTACCTGGCGAATTATGCGGTGCTGCAAGTTAAGGATGAGCTTTCGCGGCTGCAGGGCGTGGGCAACGTGCAGATTTTTGGCGCCGGCGATTTTAGCATGCGGGTGTGGCTGGACCCGAACAAACTGGCGTCGCACAACCTGACGGCGACGGACGTGGTGCGGGCGATCCGCGAGCAGAACGTGCAGGTGGCCGCGGGCGTGCTCGGCGCGCCGCCGGTGGACAATGGGAAAAACGCGTTTCAGTTGTTGGTGAATACGCAGGGGCGGCTGACGACGGAGGAAGAGTTCGGAAATATCATTGTTCGCGCGGCGCCGCAGATCACGCGCATCCGCGATTTGGGGCGGGTGGAACTGGGCGCCAGCACCTACGCGTTGCGGAGCCTGCTGAACAACGAGCCGGCGGTGGCGATTCCCATTTCGCAGCGGCCGGGGTCGAACGCGCTCGAAACTTCGCAGCAGGTACGCGAGACGATGGCGCGGTTGAAAACGCAGTTCCCTGAAGGACTGGACTACAAAATCGTTTATGACCCGACGGTGTTCGTGAGGCAGTCGATCGAAGCCGTGGGCCACACGTTTGTGGAAGCGCTGATTCTTGTGGTGCTGGTGGTGTTGATCTTCCTGCAGACATGGCGCGCTTCGATCATTCCGTTGCTGGCGCTGCCGGTATCGCTGGTGGGCACGTTTGCGATCATGCTGGCGCTGGGATTTACGCTGAATACGCTTTCGCTGTTTGGACTGGTGCTGGCGATCGGCATTGTGGTGGATGACGCGATCGTGGTGGTGGAAAACGTCGAACGAAACCTGGAACTGGGCTTGCAGCCGAGGGAAGCGACGCAGCGGGCCATGGCGGAGGTGAGCGGGCCAATCATCGCGATCGCGCTAGTGCTGTGCGCGGTGTTCGTGCCGACCGCATTCATCGTGGGGCTTTCGGGGCAATTCTACAAACAGTTTGCGCTGACAATTGCGATTTCAACGGTGATTTCGGCGTTCAATTCGCTGAGCTTGAGCTCGGCGCTGGCGGCGCTGCTCTTGCAATCACGTGAAGCGAAAAAGGACAAATTTTCACGGGTGCTGGACTTCGCGTTCGGGTGGTTTTTCCGCGGCTTCAACAAGTTTTTTGCGTGGGCGTCCGGCAAGTATGGAACATTTGTGGGGCACGCGATCCGTTCAACCGGTATCGCGCTGGTGATTTATGCCGGCTTGATCGCGCTGACCGGCATTGGCTTCAGCAAGGTGCCGAGCGGGTTCGTGCCGACGCAGGACAAACAATACCTGGTTGCGTTCGCGCAGCTGCCGAACGGCGCGACGCTGGACCGCACGGAGGCGGTGATGCGCGAACTTTCCGACATCGCACTTGCGCATCCGGGCGTGCAGGACGCGATTGAATTTCCCGGGCTTTCGATCAACGGCTTCACCAACAGCCCCAACTCCGGAATTGTTTTCGTGGGCCTGAAGCCGTTTGAGCAGCGGACCACTAAGAACCTCTCCGGACTGGCGATCACGAAACAGTTGAACGAGAAATTTTCCGGGATTCAGGAAGCCTTCGTGGCCATTTTCCCGCCGCCACCGGTGCAGGGGCTCGGAACGGTGGGCGGATTCAAATTGTATGTGGAAGACCGCGCGGGACTCGGGTTGGAACCTCTGTACAAAGAAACGACGGCGGCGATCGGCAAGGGCTATCAGACACCGGCGCTCGGCGGGTTGTTTTCGAGCTTTGACGTGAACGTGCCGCAGATTGACGCACACGTGGACCGCGACAAGGCGAAAACCTACGGCATCAGTCTGGATGATGTGTTCGAGACCCTGCAGGTGTATCTCGGCGCGCTGTACGTGAACGACTTCAACCGTTTTGGGCGAACCTATCAGGTGAACGCGCAGGCGGAATCGAGTTACCGATTGCAGCCGGAAGACATCGTCAAGCTGAGAACCAGAAACGCGGCGGGAGAAATGATTCCGCTAGGCTCGGTGGTGACGGTGCGCTCGACCTACGGGCCGGACCGCGTGATGCACTACAACGGATTCCCCGCGGCGGAAATCAACGGCGCGGCGGGGCCTGGCTACAGTTCCGGGCAATCCGAAGCCGCGATTACAAACATTTTGAATCAGAACCTGCCGAACGGAATGCGGTTCGAATGGACGGAACTAACGTACCAGCGGATCCTGGCGGGCAACACGATGGTTTACATTTTTCCGCTATCGGTGCTGCTGGTGTACCTGGTGCTGGCAGCGCAATACGAAAGCTGGTCGCTGCCGCTGGTGGTGATTTTGATCGTGCCGATGACCCTGCTCTCCGCGATTGCGGGCGTGTGGCTATTGAAGGGTGACAACAACGTGTTCACCCAGATCAGTCTGATCGTGCTGGTGGGGCTGGCGTGCAAGAACGCGATTCTGATCGTGGAGTTTGCGCGCGAGAAGCAGCATGGAGGGATGAACCGGTTCGAAGCCGTTCTGGAAGCGTGCCGCCTGCGCTTGCGGCCGATTCTGATGACGTCGCTGGCGTTCACGATGGGCGTGGTGCCGCTGGTGCTTTCTTCGGGCGCGGGGTCGGAAATGCGGCAAGCGATCGGCGTGGCGGTGTTCTTCGGAATGCTCGGGGTGACGTTCTTCGGGTTGTTGCTGACGCCGGTTTTCTATGTGGTGGTACAGCGATTGGTGGAGGGCAAAGAAGTGAAGACGATTACGCAAGCCGGAAAGCTTGGCGAGCCGGAAAAGGCGGAGGCGTAATCGATGCGAAGAATTTCCATTGCGCTACTCGCAATCGTCGCGGCACTTTCGGGATGCTCTGTGGGACCGCACTACAAGGCGCCCAATCCGGCGGAAGTGAAACTTCACCAGGCCCAGCCATCGGAAATTACGCAAGAGAAATTCGATGGAAAGTGGTGGGGGCAATTTGATGATCCGGTTTTGAACAGCCTGGTGGATTCCGCTTTGCGTTCGAACTGGGACATCGAAGTGGCCCGGGCGCGGCTGGCGCAATCGCGAGCTATTTACGACGAGCGCAAGCTGGACAAGTATCCGACGATCTCGAGCACGGCGTCGTACACGCAGAGCCGGGAAGTTTTTCCCGGATTTACGAACACGCCGATCAACATCAAGACCTACCAGGCGGGTTTCGACGCGTTCTGGGAGCTGGACGTCTTTGGGCGCGTGCGCCATCAGGTGGGAGCGGCGGCCGCGCAGGATCAGGCCTTCCATGCGAACCTTCGCGACGTGCAGGTGAGCGTGGCCGCGGAAGTGGCGCGAAACTATTTTCTGCTGCGCGGTGCGCAATGGCGGCTCGCGGTGGCGGAGCGGAGCTTGGTGAACCAGCAGGACACGCTGAAGTGGACAGAAGTGCGGCGCGATGCGGGCGTCGGCGAAGAGCAGGACGTGGCCAGCGCGGCGGCGCGTGTGGCGCAAACGGCGGCGACGATCCCCGATATCAACGCGGCCATTTTGATGTATCAGAACCGAATTGCCGTGCTGACGGCGACGCGGCCCGGCGAGCTTTCCGCCGATCTCTCGGCGCGCGAGTATGCCCCGATCACGAAGGCACTGCCGATCGGCGATCCAAACGAATTGCTGCGGCGCCGGCCTGATGTGCAGGCGGCGGAGCGGCGCCTGGCACAGGCGACGGAGTTGCAGGGATCGGCGGTGGCCGACCTTTTCCCGCATGTGACGTTTGGGGGATTCCTCGGATTCATCGCGGGACGCGGAGATTTATTTTTCCAGTCGGACTCGGAGGCGTGGAGCTTTACGCCGTCGATTTCGTGGCCGGCGCTGGACTATTGGCGGTTCAAGGCGCGCGTCAGGCAGTCGTCAGCGGTGACCCAGGAAAATTACGCGCGGTATGAACAGACCGTGCTGGGCGCGCTGGAAGAGACCGAGAACGCGCTGATCAGCTATCACGCGAATCAGGAAAAGCTAATCAAGCTGAACGACCAGGCGCGCGAGAGCAAGCGGGCGGCGGATATTGCGCGGGACCGCTACCGCGAAGGCGTGATCGATTTCCTGCAATTGCTGGACGCGGAGCGCGTGCAATTGCAGGCTGAAGACAACCTGGCGCAAGTCGAAGGCGACGTGTTTGTTTCCGTGGTGGCGCTGTACAAGGCGCTCGGCGGTTTGCCGGAGGATAGCCAGCTGCCGGGGAGCAGAAGTCCAGTCGTGGCAACAAGCGCGGTCGCGAAGGCGGGGAGCAATTAAGCTGTAACAACTTCCTTCGCTCTTTTCCGGCAAAACACGCGCTCCGTTCTCTTCCTTTTCAATCACTCCCACACTCTTTTATTTTCCATATCCGTTCCATCCCCTGTTTCTCCAATCGCTTGTGCACTCTCGTGCAAAAAACCGGGGGAGGGGGCAGTCTGGTCCTACCAATCACTATTTGCCGCTTACCTGCGCCAGGATTGGGGGAAGTCTACGTAGGAAGCGTCGAGGGCGGCGATGGAGGGGCAGCCGAGGAGGCGGAGGGTGCGATCGACGTCGGCGCGGAGGATTTCGAGAGCGCGGACGACGCCGGGATAACCGGCGACGGCCATGCCGTAGGCGTAGGCGCGGCCGATGAGGACGGCACGGGCGCCGAGGCAGATGGCTTTCACGATGTCGCCACCGCGGCGGATGCCGCCGTCCATCAGGACTTCGGTGCGGCCGTTGACGGCGGCGACGATTTCGGGAAGCGCGCGGATGGTGGGATAGACGGAATCGAGTTGGCGCCCGCCGTGGTTGGAGACGATCACGGCGGCAACGCCTTCATCCACGGCGCGGCGCGCGTCGTCTCCCGTGAGCAGGCCTTTCACGATGATCGGGCCGGGCCAGACCTTCCGAACCCAGCGCAAGTCGTCCCAGCTGACAGCGGCGTCGGCGAGAGCAGAAGCGACATCCACCAACTGCATAGGCTGTCCATCGGGGGTGGTGACGTTTTCAAGTTTGGGGACGCCGCCATCGGCAAGAAACGCGGCGAGCCAGCGAGGATGCGCGAGAAATTGCGGAAAAAAGGGGAGCTTGGCGAGAAGCGAGCTGCCGAGAAGCTGCTTCATGCCGTTGCGGGGATCGCGCTCGCGCATTCCGGCGACGGGCGTGTCCACGGTGATGACCAACGCCGAGAAACCGGCGCGGCGCGCGCGGTCGATGCTGCTTTCGGCCGCGGCTCGGCCCCCCAACAAATAGAGTTGATACCACACGGGGCCCTTCGTGGCGGCTTTCACGTTTTCCAGTTTGTGGCCGGAAATGGTGGAGAGGATGTAGCCGGTGCCCGCTTGACCAGCGGCTTGGGCGGCGTCAACCTCTCCGCCGGGATGGATCAGTCGGCTGTAGCCAACAGGCGCAAGCAAAGCTGCAAAGGAGAGATCGTCGCCGAGAACGCGGACGCTGAGATCGCATTTGTCGAAGGCGACAGCATTGCGCGGCCGAAAAAGGACGTCGTTGAACGCGCGGTGATTTTCGCGGAGCGAGGTTTCGTCGTCGGCGCCGCCGTCGAGGTAATCAAAGACAGCGCGCGGGAGGCGGCGCTGGGCGAGACGGCGAAGATCTTCGATATTCACTACGCGGGGTGGGCCTAGGGCGGCGGTTTCAGAAGCCATGGCAAATACTTTATGGAGAAACGACCCGGGGAAGCAACGTGGAAATCCCGTGCAGTGCGCGGGCAGAAGAAGGCCGCTATAGCGGCAAGAGAGGCCACTCGAAGGAGGCCGCTACCTTGGGCAAAATTTTGGAGTGTTTGTAGTCACCGGGTTTGGTTTCTTCTACAATCGGGTGCGCGTAAATGGCGAGCTGGCTATGCATGAACGAACGATTCGCGCATTCCCAGGAGGCTGCTGTGGCTGCTGTTGATTCGTTTGATCTAGTGGTGCTGGGGTGCGGACCGGCGGGCGAAAAGGCCGGGGCGCAGGCTGCGTATTTTGGGAAGCGCGTGGCGGTAATTGAACGCGCGCCTGCCGTCGGAGGTAGTTGCATCAATACCGGCACGGTGCCGAGCAAGACGCTGCGCGAATCGGCTCTTTATTTTTCCGGATTGAAGCAGCGCGGACTATATGGAATCGATTATTCGCTGAAGGAAAACCTGACGGTGCAGGATTTCATGCACCACGAGCGCGCGGTGGTTGAAATGGAGCGCTCGCGGATTCTGAGGAACCTGGAATTGCACAAGATCGAGCTGGTGCAAGGACAGGCGGCACTTGAGGATGAGCATACGGTCGAGGTCAGCGGCGCCGGAGGAGCAAGGCGGTTGCGCGGCGACGTGATCCTGATTGCGACGGGCTCGAAGCCTCACCGGCCTGCGGAAATTGCATTTGACGACATTCACACGTTTGACTCCGACACGTTTCTGCAGATGGATCGCATACCGAAGAGCCTGTCGGTGATTGGCGGCGGGGTGATTGGTTGCGAGTATGCGTCCATTTTCATGGCGCTGGGCGTGGACGTGACGCTGGTGGATGGCCGCGACAAGTTGTTGCCGTTTCTGGATGGAGAAATTTCGGAGCGATTGCGCGACCGGTTCGCTTCGCTGGGGATGCACCTGTGGTTCAACGAGCGGCCGGTGAAAACGGAAAACACGGCGTCGGGTTCGCGGCTGACGATGAAAAGCGGGAAGGTGCTGGAGACGGATGCAGCGCTGTTTGCGGCGGGGCGGCGCGCGGCGGTGGACGGGCTTGCGCTCGAAAAGGCTGGCCTCGCGCTGAATGACAAGGGATACATGGCTGTGGACGCGAATTACCGGACCGCGGTGCCGCATATTTACGCGGCAGGGGATGTAATTGGATTTCCGGCGCTGGCGTCTACTTCGATGGAGCAGGGGCGCGTGGCGGTGTGCCATGCGTTTGGATTGAAGTACAAGCAGCGGGTGGCTTCGCTGCTGCCGATGGGGGTCTACACCATTCCGGAAATTTCGGCGGCGGGCGAGACGGAAGAGAGCTGCAAGGAAAAGAAAATTGATTATTGCGTGGGGCGCGCGCGGTATGAAAACAATGCGCGCGGACATATTACCGGCGATACGGCGGGGATGTTAAAGCTCATTTTCGCGAAGGCAGACAGGAAACTGCTCGGTGTGAGCATGATTGGGGAATCAGCGACGGAGCTGATTCATGTGGGGATGATGGTGCTGGACAGGGGCTTGACGATTGATGAGTTCATCGAGTTGGTGTTCAACTATCCGACGCTTTCGGAGATGTACAAATACGCGGCGTATGACGGGCTGGGGAACCTTTCGGGGCACAAGTTGCGCGAGGGATAATGCCTGTGCCGCTGGACTGACCGCGAGCATCCAACGCGGGGAGAAGGCTTATGCCATTGGTACGGATTGATTTGCGGTCGGGAACTTCGGTGGAATACCGGAAGGCACTGGGCGACGCCGTGCACCGGGCCATGGTGGAGGCGTTGGGAGTTCCGGCAGATGACCGGTTTCAAGTGGTTACCGAACACTCGGCCGTGGGACTTAACTACGACCCAGCATACTTGGGGATTCGGCGATCGGACGGCGTGGTGTTTGTGCAGATCACACTGAGCACTGGACGTAAGCCGCAGCAGAAGCGGAAATTTTACAAGCGCGTGACGGAGTTGCTGGCGGAAGCTCCGGGTGTGAAGCCAGCCGACGTGGTGATCAATCTGGTGGAAGTTGCGTGGGAGAACTGGTCGTTCGGGAACGGCGAGGCGCCTTATATGGATGCTTGATTTTTCTCGGGAATCGCGCGGCGCTGATGTAAATTCTGGTTATGCGCGCACTTACGATTTCTCTGTTCGCTCTCCTTTTAGCCATTTCGGGGATTACGCTCTGCTTCGCGAGACTTGAATCGGAGGCTCCCCATCCCGCCGAGGTTCACAGCTTTCTTGGATTTGACCGCAACCAGTATCCTGGCGACGCTGCGCTTCCTCTGCTTCGCAAATCGTATTCCTTCGCGAGCTATTGGCTTGGCCCACCGCCGGGTGAAAAGAGCAATTCGTGGATCGGCAAGCGAAGCCTGATGCAGGCGCAGGGATTTGGCTTTCTTCTGCTGTATCAGGGACGGACTTCCGGACAGCTTCCTTACAAAAAGGATTCCGTCGAGGCTGGACTTGCGGACGCGCGGGCTGCTGCGGCCGCCGCGCGCCGGGAAGGCTTTCCCGACGGCTCGGTGGTTTTTCTGGACGTCGAAGAGGGCGGAAGATTTTCCGATGCCTACCACGCGTATCTGCGGTCGTGGGCGGAGTCTTTGGCGAAAGAGAAATTACGACCGGGAATTTATTGTTCAGGAATTGCAGTGGGTGAGGGGGAAGGCTCGACGATTATTTCCGCGGATGACATTCGAGCGCACATCGGGGTGGCTGACGTTGTGTACTGGGTTTATAACGATGCGTGCCCGCCTTCGCCCGGGTGCAATCGTCCGCAAAATCCGCCTACGCCTTCCGGGAGTGGCGTTGCATACGCAAGCGTCTGGCAGTATGTGCGGTCGCCACGAGAGAAGAAGAATGCGCAGCATTGCCGGGGTTATGCGACTGACGGGAATTGCTACGCACCGGGGGATGCGGGGCACAGGTGGTTTTTGGATGAGAACGTGGCGACGACGGCGGACCCGTCCGCTCCGCGATGAATTGCTTAAAAGGTTGGGTTGCGGGGGAATTTGAAGTAGGGGAGGCGTACGCCGTTGATGAAGATTTGATCCGCGCGAATGGCGGTGGGTGCTTCGAACCCGGCTGAGCCGCCGGAAGTGACGTAGTCGTCCTGATCCACGCCGTCGCCGCTGATGCCGAGGCCGCCGACGAGCGTGCCGTTTTTGAAGAGGCCCACCGCGCCTGGGAAGAAAACTACGCCGCTTTTGTTGCTCTTGGGGGCGCCGGCTTGATTGCCTTGCGTGCAGGGATTCTGCACATCCTGAAGAAATAAATTAAAAAATGGGCCGTTGCCGGAGCCGTTGATGCCCGGCGGGAAGAGCGGCTGCGAACCGAAGCTGATCGTGCGGCTGGTGAGAGCGGTGCCCATGGGTACGCCGGGCAGATCGGCAACGGTGCGGTTGGGTCCGTTGAAGTAGACCATGTTGCGCGCTTTGGATGCGGCTACATCGATGCTGAAGACGGTTGAATCGACCATGCGGCGGAGGCCGATCAGAGTGCCGTCGAGATCGGCGACCGCGATGACCATTCTTGCACGCGAGCCAAGAGGCAGACGAATGGCGGCGCGCGTGGTGTTGGCGGTGGCCTCGGCGTTGTTCAGGATTTGCTGAACTTCGGCGACGGTCAGACCCCCCAGCGGGCCGTTGGTTGGGGTGATCAGATCGCCTTCGGGTGGTTGGCCGGCGCTGGCGATCGGACTAAAACCCACGAGATAGCCCCCGTTGAATGTTCCCCCCGTAAGCCCCGCGGGACGCGTGGCTTGATTCACAAAGGGCAGCGCGATTCCGCCGATGAAGACGGCGCCAGGGTCGGGGAGAGGATTGGGCAGGCCGAAGCCGTTGGACTCGGAAGCGGTGAACGCAGCGAACTCGGCTACATCGTGGGACACGCCCGCGATGCCGATTCCACCGACGACCACTCCGTTATGAAAAATCGGCACGCCGCCGGGATCGACGGCGTTGGGGTCACTGTCGTCGAGTTGGGATTTTCCGGTAATGATGCCGAGCCCGGTGCCGCCGGTAAGCGAGGTGGAGGGATTGACGGCCATACCGGGAAGAAAATTTGTGGAGAGAGTGCAGCCGCGATTGGTGTTTTCGATGCCGTAGAGGTCCGCGGTGGGCGCGTTGGCGACGCCCGGAGGAAAGTGAATGCCGCTGATGAAGCGGACCGTGCGGGAAGAGAGCGGCGCCTGGTCGTTGCTGAAATAGGCGCCGGTGCGGGCGAGAGCGACAGCGAGATCGTTGACGTCGACGACATTGCCAAAGTTACCGATGTCGGTGGCGCCTGGCGTGACGCCAGCTTTATCGTAAACGGCAAGAACTGTGCCGCCGCGATCAACGACGGCGATGGCCATAGTGTCCACGTTGACGGAAGTTGCGGCGGCTTGGACGAGATTGGCGACGTCGGCGGCGCTCAGGGGAGCGACCACGGGTGGAGGTGGATCCTGCTTGAACGCAGCGGGAGAGCCACCGCAGCCGAGCAGAATGACGGCAAGAGCTCCGGCCAGCACCAGAGCGAGGAGTATGCCCAAAGCCATACTTTTGCGCCGCTGGATGTATGCGCGACTGGGTTCCACCGCCTTGCGAACTGAATGTTCCATTGAAAGAGCGTCGGGCCTCATGGTACACGCCGCGAATAAGAAATCACGTGGATTGTACCTCGCCTGCATCGAAGTGGGGACTCCTAATGTGCCGAACAAGTGTTGCCGGATATTCACTGGTCTTTCGGAAAAAGGTTGCCGGAAGAGCGCATTTTTGATTAGTTAGCGGAGGCTGATGTCCATCGATTGGTGTGGTCCTGCAGAAAACATGACCGTCTATTCATCGTCCATGCCGGGGTTCGTTCGATTGATACGAGCTGTTACTTGCCTTCTGGTTGGACTTTCGGCTGGCGGCGATACCTTTGCGCAACAGCCTGCGGCCGCACCGCCGGCTTCTTCGCCGCAGGAAGTGCACGAGGCGGGGCCGCCGCGACGGATACCGCGGCAACAGGCGCTGACGACGGCGGCGCTGGATGGCACGGTGAAGGCACTAGTTTCGGATGCCACGACGCGGCCGGTGGGTGGAGCGCGGATTCAGATTCGAAATCTGCAGACAGGGCAAGTGAATACCACGCTGGCGACAGGCGAAGGAGTTTTCCGATTGTTGCTTTTGCTGCCTGGCGGATACGAATTGCGAGCGGAGGCGGAGGGTTACGAAGCGCTGACGATTGCCGCGCTTTCGCTGAACGCCAATGAAGTGGTAACGCTGGAAATTCGTTTGCTACCCAAGGGTGTGGCGGAAGCGCGCTCGCGTTTGCCTCGGCAGCCGGAGCTTGGGCCGCCGCTTCCCGCGGAAGCCGCGGCGATGACGGGATCGTATCGGGAATTTCGCCATCGGCTGGATTCGGATCCGAACTACATTCTGGAACTTTCGCCGGATGTTTTGCCGCCGATTTCGGATGTTTTTGACGTGGTGCCGAACCGCTGGGCGCTGGAGCAGCCGGATTACCGACGGTACAGACCTGCGGGCGAATACATCTATACGAAGCCACACTGGTATGACCCGTTCAATCGGAATCGTTTCAAAGGAGATGAACCGATCTGGCCAGCGGTGCTGGGGCAGCAGGTGTTTTTCAATTTCACGGGATCGGAGACGACGTTCATTGACGGGCGGAAAGTACCTGTGCCGAGTGACGTGAGCGCGGCGCATGCGGGAAGCAGCCAGTTTTTCGGCCGCGGCGAGCAATTTTTCCTGGATCAGACATTTCGCTTCACGTTTGATCTGTTTCACGGAGACGCCTCGTTCAAACCGGTGGACTGGCGCATCCGGGTGACGCCGGAAGTGAGCCTGAATTATTTGGACGTGAAGGAATTGGGAATAGTGGGGCCGGACGTACGCGCGGGAACGACGCGGCTGGATTCGCACGTGGGATTCCAGGAAGCGTTTGTGGAGTATAAGCTGCACGACCTGAGCCCCAACTATGATTTTGTTTCGGTGCGCGCGGGGATTCAGGAGTTTAACGCGGATTTTCGCGGTTTTCTGTTTGTGGAGGAACAGCCGGGATTGCGCGTTTTTGGCGACTTGAAAAACGACCGGCTTGAGTACAACGCAGCGTATTTCAATCTTCTGGAGAAGAATACCAACAGTGGATTGAACACGTTCAACCGGCGGGACCAGCAGGTGGTGCTTGGGAACATTTATATCCAGGACTTTTTCTTTCCCGGGTACACGGCGGAATTTCTGGGCGCCTACAACAAGGATGATGGTGGGCTGCATTACGACGACAACGGATTCCTGGTGCGGCCGGCACCCGTGGGGAACGTGATCAATCAGGGCGTGGGCGCAATTCCGCACAGCATTCAGGTGGGATATTTCGGATGGCTGGGCAGCGGACACATCAAGCGCATCAATATCACACACGCGTTTTACGAAGCGGCGGGGAAAGACAGCTTCAATCCCATTGCTGGGCGGCGGGTCACGGTGAACGCGCAGATGGCGGCGGTGGAGCTTTCGCTGGACCGGGATTGGATTCGGTATCGGATTTCGAGTTTCTATGCGTCGGGCGACAATAATCCGCGCAACGGGCGGGCCAACGGATTTGACGCGATCGTTGATTTGCCGAGCTTTGCAGGCGGCTTGTTCAGCTTCTGGAACCGGGAAGGGATCCGGCTGTTGGGGTCGGGAGTTTCACTGACGACGGATGGCAGCCTGTTGCCCAACATGCGTTCGAACAAAAATGAGGGGCAGGCGAACTTCGTGAACCCGGGGATTTTTTTGGTCAACGCCGGGACGGATATCGACATCACCCCAAAGCTGAAAGGCTTCGTGAATTTCAATTACCTTCGGTTCATGCGCACGGAGCCGCTGGAGTTTGTGCTGTTTCAATCGCCTATTCGCCACAATATCGGCGAAGACTTTGGGGCGGGAGTGACGTACCGGCCGCCGCTCTCGGAAAACATTATTTTGACCGGTGGGGCTTCGATGCTGCAGCCGGGGCAGGGATTCCGCGATATCTATACCGGCCGCACATTGTTTTCGGTGTTTGGATCGGCGAAGTTGACGTTTTGAGGCCGCTGAAGATGGCTGTGTTTTTCAAATCTGGCGTGGTGCGCGTTTTTTCGGGCGAACGCGGTAAGTCACGCCTGCTGGTGGTCTTCTTTTTAGCACTCTCGCTCTCCCTGCTGTTTTTCGGTTCGGTGCGGCCGCAGGCTGCGGCTTCTGCTCTGGATGCGCAAGGGCCTTACCGAGGGCAATCGCAGGAAGAGGCGATGGCCAAGTCCACTGGCTGCATTTCCTGCCACACGGCAACGGATGAACCGACGATGCATCCTTCGAAGGGAGTGCACCTTGGTTGCACAGACTGCCACGGAGGGAATAATTCCGTTGTGGTTGCCGCGGGCGTTTCGCCGGCTTCACCTGAATATCGGACGGTGAAAGAGAAGGCGCATGTGCAGCCGCGGGATTCATTTTTCAAGAATCGCTCGACGCTGCCCGAAGGCGCTTACACAAAATGGCTGAAGGAATCGCCAGAGTTTGTGAAGTTTATAAATCCTGGTGATTTGCGGGTGGCGCGGGAAACTTGCGGCACGGCGGGATGCCACCCGAATGAGACGCGCGCGGTTTCAACGAACATGATGACGCACTCGGGATTTCTTTGGGGTGCGGCGCTTTACAACAACGGCGGAATTCCGTTTAAGAACACGCAATTCGGCGAGAGCTATGACCGGGACGGGAAGCCGCAGGCATTGAAGACGATTCCGCCGCCGACGCCGGAAGTGACGCGGGTGAAGGGCATCTTGCCGGAACTGACGCCGCTGTACCGCTGGGAAATCTCGCAGCCGGGAAATGTGCTACGGGTGTTTGAACGCGGCGGCGAGAAGAAGGCCGAGATTGGCAATCCGAGCGGGGAAGAGAGCCCCGGTAAGCCGGATGACAAGCTGAGCGACCGAGGGTTTGGTACGGAGCTTCGCACAGATCCCGTTTTTCTGGGATTGCAGAAGACGCGGCTGTTGGATCCGGTACTTTCCCTGCCGGGGACGAACGATCATGCAGGCGACTACCGCTCGAGCGGTTGTTCGGCGTGCCATGTGATTTATGCGAACGACCGCGACCCGGCGCACTCGGTTTCGTATGCCCAGTACGGACATAGCGGCTTCAGTGCTTCGGTGGATCCCACAATTCGAAAGGATGAGCCGGGGCACCCTATCAAGCACACGTTCACTCGGGCAATCCCTTCGAGCCAATGCATGATCTGCCACATTCATCCGGGAACAAATATGGTGACGACGTATTTTGGGCTGACGTGGTGGGACAACGAAATTGACGGCGACAAAATGTATCCGCCGGAACAGCGGAACCCCAGCGAGGAAGAGCGATATCGAGCGGCGCTCAAGAATCCGGAGGCAGCCTCTGCGCGAGGGTTGTGGGGCGAAGACAAATTTCTGGAGCAGACGGGCAGCCCGGAATTCAACGCCAAACTGAAGACGACCCAGTTCGCGGATTTTCATGGGCATGGCTGGGTTTTTCGCGGGGTCTACAATCACGATCGAAAGGGAAACTGGCTGGATAAGGACGGGCAACCCATCGCGTTCGACGATCCGCAGCGTTTCCAGAAAGCCGTGCACCTGGCGGACATTCATTTGGAAAAGGGAATGCAGTGTGCGGATTGCCATTTCGCGCAAGACAACCACGGAAATGGAAAGATTTACGGAGAGCCGCGGGCAGCGGTGGAGATCGATTGCGTGGATTGCCACGGCACGATCCGGCAGAAAGCTACGCTGACCACGTCGGGTCCGGCGGCGCCGGATGCGCCGCGGGCGGGTGAACCACGCGGGCAGCGATTGGATGCGCTGCGCACGCCGTCTGGATTGCGACGTTTCGAATGGCGGGGGGACAAACTGTTCCAGCGCTCAATGACCGACGCGAATGTGGAATGGGAGATCGTGCAGACGAAGGACACGATCACTCCGGGGAATTCGCACTTCAGCGTGAAATCGCTGCGGGCAAAGCTGATGAACAGGGATGGAACGGTGTTCTCGCAACTGCCCGCCGATGACTCGCAACTGGCCCACGCGAATTCGTCGATGACCTGCTATGCGTGCCACACGTCGTGGACGCCGACGTGCTTCGGCTGCCACCTGCAGATGACCGCCAACGTGCGGCGGCCGATGCTGCACAACGAAGGGCTGATGACGCGGAATTACACCAGCTACAACTTTCAGGTGCTGCGTGACGACGCATACTTTCTCGGTGTCGATGGAACGGTGACCGGGCACCGCATCGCGCCGGCGCGTTCTTCGTGCGCTGTGCTGGTG
>Ga0210405_10001815_pt1 | contig 23288 bp, 17 predicted proteins | sample IncBWH11MmetaG_FD_155492 | JGI IMG/M metagenome (GOLD analysis project Ga0210405, IMG submission 155492) | Forest soil microbial communities from Barre Woods Harvard Forest LTER site, Petersham, Massachusetts, United States - Inc-BW-H-11-M | ecosystem: Environmental > Terrestrial > Soil >... | reverse complement strand
AAAAGGACCACGGTAAGGGCGCGATTATGCGCCTGGGCAGCCGGGATGTTCTGGTGCCTGTTAGCGTAATTCCCAGCGGGTGCTTGTCGATCGATGCGGCGCTGGGCGTTGGCGGGTTTCCGCGCGGGCGCGTGATTGAGATTTATGGGCCGGAGTCGGGCGGTAAGACGACCATGACGTTGCACGTGATTGCGGAAGCGCAGAAGCTGGGCGGGCAGGCGGCGTTCATCGACGCGGAGCACGCGCTCGATCCGGTGTACGCGCGCAAGCTGGGCGTGGATGTGGACAATTTGCTGGTGTCGCAGCCGGATAACGGCGAGCAGGCTTTGGAGATTGCGGAGACGTTGATTCGCTCGGGCGGCGTGGACATTGTGGTGGTGGATTCCGTCGCGGCTTTGGTACCGAAGGCGGAACTTGAAGGCGACATGGGCGACCCGCAGATGGGTTTGCAAGCGCGGCTGATGTCGCAGGCGCTGCGGAAGCTGACGGCAATAGTGTCGAAGTCGCGGACCTGCCTGATTTTCATCAACCAGATCCGCGAAAAGATTGGCGTGATGTTTGGCAACCCGGAAACGACCACCGGCGGCCGGGCGCTGAAGTTTTATGCGTCGATGCGCATCGATATCCGGCGCATTCAGGCGATCAAGGAGGGCGACGTTGTCGTAGGCTCGCGCACGCGCGCCAAAGTTGTGAAGAATAAGGTGGCGGCGCCTTTCCGCGAGGCGGAGTTCGACATCGTGTACGGCGAAGGCATTTCGCGCGAAGGTGATTTGATCGATCTGGGCGTGGACAAGGGGTTGGTCGAGAAGAGCGGCACGTGGCTGAGCTTTGGCGGGGAGCGCATGGGCCAAGGGCGTGAAAACGCGCGCAGCTTCTTGAAGGAAAACAAGGACATCCGCGACAAACTGGAGAACGCTCTGCGCAAGAAGCTGGAGATCGCGATTCCTGGCGGTTCGAACGCTGCTGCGCCGGGCCCCAACGGCCACACTGTGGCGTCTGCGCACGGCGAAAAACCACCCGTAAAAGCGGCTGCGGCCGCGGCAAGCGTAGCCGACGCCAGCAAGGCTCGTCCAACGCGCTAACGATCCAGCGTCGCCGGCTGCGGCCCGAGGCGTGTGTTAAGCTTTTCTTGTGGCGCAGCATAACGACGTCATTCGCGAATCGTTCACGACGCAAGCTCAGACGTTTGCGGCGAATCCATGGGTCACTGATGAAGACCGCATTCGGCGCTTGGTCGGCGCCGTTCATCTGACTGGCGATGAGCGCGTGCTGGATATCGCGACGGGACCGGGATACATCGCGGAAGCCTTTGCGGGCAAGGCGCGCGATGTCGTTGGCGTCGACCTGACGGATGCCATGCTCGCGATCGGCAGGCAGCGCACGAAGGAGCGTGGCATTAACAACGTTTCTTTTCGCGCTGCTGATGCGCAAAACCTCCCTTTCGAGAATGGCACCTTTGACGTGGTTGTGTGCAGGCTTGCGCTGCATCATCTTCTGAAGCCGCTGGAGGTTCTACACGAAATGGCGCGTGTTTGCCGCGCTGGCGGCACGGTCGTCGTGGAAGACATTTACGCCAGCGAACACCCAGAGCGCGCAGCTTACCAAGACCGCTGGGAGGTTTTGCGCGATCCTTCGCACGTGCGGACGCTGGCGCTCAGCGAACTGCTTCAGCTTTTTCGCGACGTTGGGCTGGAGACGGAATCTGTTGGCACAGCAGACGATCTGACCCCCGAAGTGGAACGCTGGCTGGCTACCACGAAGACGCCACCAGAGCGCGCGTCAGAAATACGCCGGCTCGTTGAGGAGGACCGGCTACACGACCTAAGCGGCACACGGCCGTTTCAAGATGCGACGGGGCACCTTTACTTCCATGCGCGGACGGCAATCCTTGCCGGACGCAAGGTCAGCTAACCGGCTCAGCCTGTCCCTGCGGTCAGCCGTTGATAACAAAGCACATACGGACGTACTGGTGCGCTTCGGCTATTGCGTACTATCCGCCCGAATGCCTAAAATGTGTCTCATCCTGAGAGATGCAGTTTCTCGATGGAACAGATTGAGTTATGCGCGATGCATCTAAGTCGCATCAAATGAGTGAGCTTCGATTTGGCGATTTGGGTGCAAAGTCAGTAGCTTGCTGGCGAGGTATGGTGCTCGACAGATTTGAGGATATAGAAAGCGGTCTGTGAATGCAGGTTGACCGCAGGTACAGGATGAGGTAAGTATTCGTCCCTGGAGCATTCGGGGAAGTCGCGGACCAAAGGCGGTTAAGTGAAGAAAGCTGCAAAATCGGTTCTCGTAATTTTAATAGCGGCGCTCTTTGCCGTGCCAGTCCCCGCTGCGACAGGCACAGGCAAAGCCGTCGCGCGCACACGCAGGTATGGTTCGCGTTACCGTGGAGGCGTTCCCACCTTTGCAGATTCTTCCAGTCTGGACGTCTCGACGTTTGATGATCCGATCGTTCGCGCGGCAGCCGTCGAAGCGCTGGGCCGGTATAACGGATCTGTTGTCGCCGTCGATCCCAACACAGGCCGAATCCTCACTGTCGTAAATCAAAAGATTGCTTTCGGGGATGGCTACATCCCGTGCTCGACGATCAAGCCGACTATCGCTATTGCCGCGCTCGAAGAAAACGTCATCACGCGCGATACGATGCTCAAAGTGAGCTACCGGAAGTACATGAATTTGACCGATGCGATGGCGCACTCGAACAATGTGTTTTTTGAAGAGCTTGGACGCCGCATGGGGTTTGATACGGTTTCGAAGTACGCGCGCCTGTTAGGTCTAGGCGAGCTCGCCGGCTACAACTTGCCGGAAGAGCATCCTGGCGCATTCCCCAGCGCGCCTCCGCCGCTCGGTGGCATTTCACGGATGTCCAGTTATGGTGAGGGAATTCAGATCACTCCGTTGCAGCTTGCTGCTTTGGCGGCGGCATTTGCGAATGGGGGCACACTCTATTATTTGCAATACCCGCGTACGCAAGAAGATGTACAAAACTTCGCTCCGCGCGTAAAACGCGACTTGAACATCGCGTCGATTCTGCCCGAAATTCGCGAGGGCATGCTCGCTGCGGTTCTTTACGGCACGGGCAAGTCCAGCTTCGACCGCGGCGGCGACGAAACGCCGCTGGGCAAGACGGGCACTTGCGATGATCACACCACGCCTTCGCATATCGGCTGGTTCGTGACGTACGCCGACGAAGCACATCCGAAAATCGCGCTGGCGGTTCTGCTGCGTGGGAATACTCGAAGCGTCAAGGGGCCTATGGCTGCCGTGGTCGCTGGCCGCATCTATCGCAAACTGCGGGAACAAAATTATTTCGCCGAATCCACCGATCGAGCTTTGTCAATCAACTCGCTCGTCTCTGGCAAGTAAACGAAAAACATCAGAAACGAATCAAGCGGGATGCGTGGAGCGGAACGCATCGAGGCATTTCTTTGCTGTGTCCAGTTCAGAAAAGCGGCTGCCTTCCTGTTCGATAAGGTAATATTCCACGCCGCCCGTGCTTTCCGCTGCTTCGAAGATAGCTTTCCAAGGCGCGACGCCTTCGCCAAACAAAACGGAATAGCCCTTACCGGCTTCGGGTGACCAATCTTTGAGATGAAGCGACCGAATACGGCCGGGATTCGCGCGAGTCCACCCCACGGGGTCGGAGCCGGCTTCGACGCAGGTGCCCACGTCGAGCTGCAACATCACGGAGGGTTTGGTATTCTTCGCGAGAATCTCGATGGGGCGGACGCCTTCCTCGGGTGTGAACTCCACCTGATGGTTGTGATAGCCGGCTTTCAGGCCCGAGGGCTCCAACTTTTCGGCGGCAGAGTTCAGCGAGTCAGCGACAGTTTTCCAGCGATCCGGGCCGGGTTTTTCGTGCGAACTGGCCATCACCATATATTTGCAGCCCAGAATCAGGTTCAGGTCGCGCGCCCGCGCGAGCTTTTCCGGGCCAAAATACGAACTGTCGTTGTGCGTGGAGTAGCAGCGGATTCCGAGGTCATCCAGTAGTTTCCGCATCTCCTTGGTTTGGCTCTCCGTCCAATCGAAGTAAGGAGCGTAAAACTCAACACACTGATAGCCCATTGCGGCGACGGCGCGTACCGTTCCGGGGAGATCCTGTTTCAGCGCGTTGCGTACGGAATACAGTTCGAGACCGACGGGAATCTGCGTCGCGCCCTGGGCACGAAGAGCCCACGGTAACGTTGCAGACATAGCCAGAAAAGAGCGTCGAGATAAGGCGGTTGGAGTCATCGCTGCATCCTACTTGAGAACGGGCTGAATTTCATCAAGAGGTTAGGAAAGCCAAGAGGTTAGGCGATTGGGCGCACACGATTAGATTGGCGTTTGACTAGAAGCTTGAACTGATACAAAAGTGTTCGTGATAATCTGCGATGCTTTGCTTGCGAATGAGTTTTTGGACCGGCGAGTTGCCAGGCATAATAAGCCTGCGAGTCTAACGAAGGGCAGGGGGAAAGAGTGAATCGTCGTTTTGCGATTACGTTGGTGATTGTGCTTTGCTTTGGCGCTGGTGTGCTTACCCATGTTTTTCGAATGCGCCTCGCGGCCTCCGCTGAGTTTGCACATCAAGTGATGCTCGGCCAGGAAGAGGCGGCCCGGATTCGCGCACAGGTTGTCGTGCCAATTGAGAAGAAAGTCCTCGCGCGTGACAATTTCACAGCGGCGCTCGAAAAGTTCGGCCTCAGCCATCAGGATGCCACCAGCGCCTCATCGGCGGCGCAACATGCGTTTAACCTGCGTCAGGTTCGCGCCGGAAATACCATAACGGTGGGACGGTCCATCGAAGGTGACCTGCGCGAGATCGATTACAAGATCGATCCGGACCGCATGTTGAAAATTGTGCCGGCGGAGAAGGGATTTACCGCCGAAGTGAAAGGGATTCCGTCGAAGATAGAAGTCACAGCAGTTTCCGGCCAGCTCGATGATTCACTCTTCAATGCTATCGAGCAAGCCGGGGAATCGCCGGAAATTGCCATGCGCCTCGCGCAAATCTTTGGGTATGACCTTGATTTCTATACGGATCCCCGCAAAGGCGACACTTTCCGCGTTCTGCTTGAAAAAAAGAAGTATGCCAACGGGCAAACGGCAGGCTACGGAAAGATTTTCGCGGCCGAGTACGACAATGGCGGCAAAAAATATCAGGCGCTGCTTTTCCATGACGAATTCGGCCGCCCAGGCTACTACAACGCCGAAGGCAAATCGCTGCAGAAGGCGTTTCTGCGTTCGCCGCTCAAATTTTCCGCCCCAGTCACTTCGCACTTCAGCAATGCGCGTTTTCACCCGATCCTGAAAACCGTTCGCCCGCACATGGGAACGGACTATGGCGCGCCGATTGGAACGCCGGTGCAGGCGATTGGAAGCGGCCGGGTTCTGTTCGCAGGGATAAAGGGCGGCGAAGGAAATATGGTGCACATCGCCCATTCGAATAGCTACGAAACGATGTATTTGCATTTGTCGCGAATGTACGTTCGCGCAGGCGAGCACGTCGAGATCGGGAAGACGATCGGCCTCGTCGGAAGCACGGGGCTCTCCACGGGACCGCATCTTGATTTTCGGATTTTGCAAAAGGGCCAATATAAAAACTTCGAGAAGCTAGGACTGCCGCCGTCTGATCCGGTTTCCAAGAAGTATCTGCCAGAATTCGCCGCTGTCCGGGAGAGATGGCTGCCGCTCCTTAAAAAACCTGAGCTGCTGCAGGCGGGCATACCCGCCGTCGCCGGGCGGTGAAGAACCCCCGATCCGGTCTTTCCGCGCATAGCTTTCAATAAATGACGGGAAGTTTGGAGTAATCGGCCGCCGCTTCTCCGGTGACTCGGAGGAGCAGCAGGGTGCGATCGTCGTGAGGGCTCGTGCCGGGACCACTGTGGTCATCCGTGGCGGCGATTATTTTCTCGGAAAGCTCATTCGCTGAAATCTCTGGTCCGGCATCAGCCAGCAGCGCGTGCAAGCGCCTCGAGCCAAACTCCTCCTCGCGACCATTCTCCGATTCCAGAATGCCGTCGGAAGCAAATAGAACGATATCGCCGGCTTGGAGATCAATGGTCGTCTCTTCGTACTCGCTGTCGGGGAAGAGTCCCAGCGGAACGCCTTCGATGCGAATTTCCTGCGTGCTACCGCCACGGACCAGCAGAGGATAAGGCCCGCCTGCGTTGGAGAGGGTCAGACGATGGGCTGCTGCGTCGTAGACGGCGAAGAGCATGGCTATGAACCGAGCATCAAGGCGCGCTCCGTGCATGCGGCGATTGAGCATTTGAAGCATGCTCGCCGGATTGCAGGTGCTGCTCACCACAAGCTCGCGCAACGTCCCGATAGCCAGCGACCCATAGAGCGCCGCCGCAGTTCCTTTGCCGGACACATCGCCCAGAGCCACGGCCAGCTTGCCTTTGCCATAAGGAAGAAAATCGTAGAAGTCACCGCCCAGCTCTCTCGCGGGAACATACGCGGCGGCGAGATCAAGACCGGGGATGCCGCGGGCGCCATGGGGAAGAAGCTGGCGCTGGATTTCGCGGGCCGTGTTGAGATCATCCTGGAGACGAAATTCATTCTCGCGCGCCTCTTCGTAGAGCCGCGCATTTTCCAGCGCCACCGCAACGTAAGATCCCAGCGTCGCGAGCATGCGCTCGTGCTGTTCCGTGAAGGCGTTCTTCTCCGTACTCTCGAGATCGAGCACACCGATCAGGCGGTCCTGGAGAAGAAGCGGAATCACCAACTCGGAACCGGTGTCCAGGCCAACCGCGCAGCTGACGTGGCGGGAGTCGTTCACGACGTCATTCACACGCACGGTGCGGCGCTCGGCGGCGGCGGCGCCGGTTATGCCTTCGTTGAGCGCCATGCGCAGGCGCACCGGCCGCTGATCCTCATAGCGCATGGTGAAAACGCTCTCGAGGTGCTGCGACGCTTCATTCCAGAGCATTACGCTAAAAACATGGTAGTCAACGAGACGCTTAACGCGCTGGGCGACACGGCGAAGCAACTCTTCGCGATCCAGAATCGAGGTCAGCTCGCGGCTAACGTCATAGAGCAGGGTGAGGGTTTTGGCCTGCTCGGGGAAAGCGGTCAGCAAGCTTTGCGGCACGGGGTCGACATCGCCAAGAATGGCGTACGAAGCGAGTTTGGCAATATCTTCCATTCGTGAGTGACCTGTGTAAGCTGGTCTATTAGATGTAGCACAAACGAATCGGTTTCAGAAGCCCGAAGCGTCCTCGCAACGGGGGGATGCCTGCTTGTAACTTTCCCTTGCGGATTCGCTTGACGGAGGGGGACCGCAAATCTACGCTAATTGTGGGGGGAAGTGGGAGCCAAAATGAGCGCTCTACCAGGGCAGCAAGCGGTTTCGCGTCCGTGTGCTTACTGTGGGAAGCCGGTGCCCTCGCGGATGAACCGCTGTCCGCATTGCCGTGAAGAGGTGCCCGAGGTTCGTTTATCCGCGCGCTCTGGCCAGGGTGGCCGCCGCGAGATTCGACGGGGTCTGATGTACATGCTGCTGGGCGCAGTAATTTACTATTTCACGGGCGGATACAGCGCTCTGAGCCTCCCGTTCACGCTTAATCCGTTGATCACCGCGTATCTGGCTCCGGTGGTCTTTCTGGGCGGGCTGGGAATGAGCTTTTACGGGCTTTTTCTTCGGATGCGATCCTAAAGAGTGGTTCGTTTTCGAGCGGCCAAATCTTCAGTAAAACCCAATAAATCGAAGGCCAGCCAATTAGCGCAGGTTATCCGGGTGCGCGCTCTGTGGCCCTGTCCGAAAGGACAACGTGACCGATTGGGGGAGTACTCGCCTTCCATTCCCTCGCCACCTTGAGAACCGCGTGGCCTACTGATGGACGGGACCCGTCCGGGTCTTGCCAGTTTGGCTCGAGAGAGTGATCGGAGAGACAAATGAAAAAATTATTCCTGGTTGTGGCAGTAGCGATGATGGGCGTCTCGTTTGGCGCGGGCAGAGCCGCGGCACAGGGGCCCGCAGGGGCGGGCGCGGGATCAGCGGCGTCTAGCAGTTCGGGCGGTGGGCACTCCCTGAATCCTATCAAGTGGGTGAAGAAAGATCCGAAGTCGGCGAGCGACCAGCTCGATGCGAAGGACGAACAAGATAAGAAATTAACCGCCAATCTGCGAGCCCAGGGGGTTCTTGCAGCGAATACGGACGCCAAGAGCGCTTGCGAAAACTTCAAGGCTCTGGACGAGTGCGTAGCAGCGTTGCACGCGAGCAAGAACGTTGGAGTGGACTTCAACTGCTTGAAGTCGAACCTGACGGGCGTGCAAACGAGTGCCGACATGTCCTCATGCAAAGGCTCCGCCGGTGATAAGGCGATGAGCCTGAGCAAGGCGATTCACGCCATGAAACCGGACGCCGATGCTAAGGGTGCGGCGAAGACCGCGGAGAAGCAAGCCAAGGACGATTTGAAAGGCTCCAGAGGGTAGTTCCGAAACTCGAGAAAACGCCAACAAATTTCAGCCGAGAGCACGACAGTGTGAGAAGGGCGGGTTAGCCGGAAGTTACGGCGCCCGCCCTTTTCATTTCCTCTGCACGAGATTTCAGGAGCAGCTTATTTCATGCCGAGGCGACTTTAGCCTTATCTGCGCGAATCAGCGGCACATCCACCAGGTGCTCGGCTAGGAACCACACTTGCAACTCATTCGTCCGGATCACGTTGGAGACGAGCAGATCGTTTGTTCCGTCATCTCCCGCTTCGCTGGCTTGCCTAGCCATTGTGCGGGCTTCCTTCAAGATGACTTCGTGCGCTTCGAGAAGGCGCGAGATTTGAACGGGCGCTTCTTCACGGCCACGCGGCGGCCGCGGAATCAGAGTTGTTTCGGCAACATCCGCCGCCATGGCCAGACTGATGGCTCCAAGGACCTGAATTCGTTCGGCGACATCATCGACGAGCTCGTCCTGTTCTTCGTGGTGCTTGTCAAAAAGCAAGTGCAACTGGTAGAAGGTGTGGCCAGCTATCTGCCAATGATGCTTTTTGTACATATCGCGAAGGGTCATCGTGTCTGCGAGAAGCTGGTTGAGATTCGCGGCGCTGGCTGCGCAAACCTGCTCATCGAGAGCAATCGGCAGCTTGGCGATTTTGCCGTACGGCTGGATTTCGGGGGCATGCTGGTGTTGAATCGGTCTAGCTTGTTTCGTGCCTGCTTCCAGCTGATTGTAGGAAGCGTCGCGCTTGTTGTTTTTGGGGCTCATGGATATCTCCTAACGAGGGGATCTGAGGGAGTGCCGAGACCCAATCATACGCTTATTGGGCTATGAGTATGATGCGGGAGGCGGAGGCATAGATGCAGAAATCCATGCCAGGACTTGTCAGGATACTCGATGAGCTTGAGAAACATTACGGCATGCAGTCGGCTGTCGGTCCGAGCGATCCGTACGAGATGATCCTGTTTGTGAATTGTGGCTATCCAGCGACGGATGCGTCTTGCACGAAGGGATATAAGCCGTTGAAGGCTGAAGTGGGCACAAAGCCGGAACAGATTCTGAAAGCGCCAAGCGCGAGACTGGCGAAATTGACGCGGGACGGAGGGATGTTCCCGGAGCTACGCGCGGAACGATTGAAGCTGATCGCACGAATCGCAAATGAGAATTTTGGCGGGAATTTGAAGTGGGCGCTGGAGAAGTTGATGAAGGATGAAAAAACGCCGGCGGAGAAGAGACTGCGGCGAGCGAAGGGTGCGCTGAAGGAGTTTCCGGTGATTGGCGAGCCGGGAGCTGACAAGATTTTGCTGTTCAGTGGAATGGCGCCCATAGCGGCGGTGCCTTCGGCGTGTGCGGGCGTCCCACAGAGGATTTTCTTCGGACACGAGGATAAGAATTATGGAAAGGGCTATCGGGCGGCACAGGAGGCGATCGCGGCAGAAGTTCCAGAGGAATTTGAGGTGCGGCAGAGGGCTTACCTGCTTTTGAAAAAGCATGGGCAGGAGATTTGTAAACGGACGAAGCCCAAGTGCGAGATTTGTCCGATCAGCAGGATGTGCGCTTATTTTCAGGAGGGGCAAGGCAAGGCATCGTGACCCGGCCGAGAGCAGAGGATCGTTGGTTGTTGCCAAATAGGGCGCGATGAATCGGGCCCCTACAAGAGCGGGATGTTAAACGCAGAGCTATTTCACTTCCCAGGTGTCGCCGGCACGGAGGAGCTTCGCGAGATCGCCGGGTCCGCGCTTCGCGATGACATCTTGATCTGCTGGTTCATCACGTCTTCGTAGCGCGGGAGGTCGTCCCAGGCGCGAAGCACTCCGATCGGCGTGGGGAAGCCGGGACGATGTTCCATATGCGAAAGTAAGAAAGCATAGGACGGGCGCGGATGATGCGCGTCATGAATAACCAGATCTGATTCCGTGACGCCGTTGCCAAGCTCAACGACTTCAATGTCGCCGTCGGTCTTACGCCGAATGCCTTTGTCGCGTTTCTTGCCGAAAACGAGCGGCTTACCGTGTTCCAGTTGGATGATGTGCTCGCTCCGTGCGTCGCGCTCGGTGAGGTTGAACCATGCGCCATCGTTGAAGATGTTGCAGTTCTGCAGAATCTCGACAAACGCGGAGCCTTTGTGCGCGGCGGCATGTTTCAGCGTCTCTTTGAGGTGCTGTTGAAAGACATCGACGGAGCGCGCGACAAAAGTGGCCTCGGCTCCGATAGCAAGAGAAATCGGATTGAAAGGGCGGTCGAGCGAACCAAACGGCGTGGACTTGGTCTTCTTGTTGAACTCCGACGTCGGCGAATATTGGCCCTTGGTCAAGCCGTAGATGCGGTTGTTGAAAAGCAGAACTTTCAGGCCGACGTTGCGCCGTAGCATATGAATCGTGTGATTGCCGCCGATGGAGAGGGCGTCGCCATCGCCAGTCGCGACCCAGACTTCCAGGTCAGGGCGAATCGCTTTGATACCTGTCGCAACGGCGGGCGCGCGGCCGTGAATGGTATGAAAGCCGAACGTGTTCATGTAATAGGGAAAGCGGCTCGAACATCCGATGCCCGAGACAACTACGAAATTTTCGCGCTTGATCCCTAGCTCCGGGAAAATGGACTGAACCGCGGAAAGAATCGCGTAGTCCCCGCAGCCCGGGCACCAGCGAACTTCCTGGTCGGTCTGGAAGTCCTTCTTTGTGAGAGGTGTGATCGGCGGCAGCGTGGCGGTGCTCATCGGGAGTTCTCCCCAAGGATCTCTTCAATTTTTTGCTCGAGTTCGGCCTGCTTGAAGGGCCTGCCCTGTATTTTGTTGAGGCCGATAGCATCGACTAAGTACTTCGCGCGCAGCACCCAAAGCAGTTGGCCCATGTTGAGTTCGGGAACAAGAACCGTTTTGTATCGCTTGAGCACATCGCCGAGGTTTGCCGGTAGCGGATTGAGATAACGCAGGTGAACGTGCCCGATTTTGCGGCCACGCGCGCGTTGAGCCTTCATCGCGGCAGTGATAGCGCCGTGGGTCGAGCCCCACGCGACAATCAACAGATCGCCTTCGGCGTCGCCCGCCGGAACCACGTCGGGAATGTCCTGCACGATCGACGCAACTTTTGCCGCGCGGATGCGCACCATGTTTTCGTGGTTCAGCGGCTCATAATTGATGTTGCCAGTGACGTCTTGCTTCTCGAGTCCGCCGACGCGGTGCTCGAGGCCCGGCGTGCCGGGAATGGCCCATGGACGCGCCAACGTCTGCGGGTCACGCTTGTAAGGTAAATAGCCATTCGGACCGTTGGCTTCCGTTGCAAACTTCACGGGGAACGCTGGAATTTCATCGACGTCCGGAATTTTCCACGGCTCGGCGCCGTTCGCCAGGTAACCGTCGGAAAGTATGATCACTGGAACCATGTACTTGATCGCGATGCGGCTAGCTTCGACGGCTGCCCAGAAGCAGTCGCTTGGCGTTGCCGCGGCAATGATAGGGATCGGCGCTTCTGAGTTGCGTCCGAAGAGCGCCTGCAAGAGATCTGCCTGCTCGGTCTTTGTGGGCAATCCCGTAGAAGGTCCGCCGCGCTGAATATCGCAAATGACAAGCGGTATTTCGACGGCCACCGCGAGGCCCAACGCCTCCGTCTTCAGCGCCATGCCCGGGCCAGAGGTAGTCGTGATGGCGAGCGCACCCGCGTAAGCCGCGCCGATCGCGCTGGTGATGGCCGCGATTTCGTCTTCGGCCTGAAAGGTCATCACACCGAAATCTTTGTATTGCGACAGTTCGTGAAGAATGTCCGACGCAGGCGTAATGGGATAACTGCCCTGGAACAGCCGCAGGCCCGATTTTTGCGACGCAGTGACGAAACCCAGCGCTAACGCCTGATTCCCGCTCAGGTTGCGGTAAAAACCGGGCGCAAGCTGCGCCGGCGGAATCTCGTAACTGATCTGAAACGCTTCGGTGGCTTCGCAATACGAGTAGCCGGCCTTCATGGCCAGCTTGTTCGCCTCAACGAGCAACGGTTTGTTCTTAAACTTTGTATCAATCCAACGTATCGTCGGCTCCATCGAGCGGTTGTAGAGCCAGTAGCACATGCCCAGGGCAAAAAAGTTTTTGCACCGGCTGATGGACTTGGCATCGATGCCGAGATGTTCGAGCGCCGTTTTTGTCAGACGCTCCAGCTCGACGGAGAACAGCCGGAATTTGTCGAGCGAATGATCTTCGAGCGGATTGGTTTTTGACTGGGCTTTGCGCAGATCGTTTTCTGTAAATGCATCGGAATTTACGATGAGTATCCCGTTAGCTTTCAAGTCCGCGACGTTCATCTTCAACGCCGCGGGATTCATAGCGATCAGAACATCGACCGAATCGCCGGGCGTGTACACGTCGCTCGATGAAAAATGCAACTGGTAACCGCTGACACCCGGGAGCGTGCCGGCAGGAGCGCGAATCTCCGCCGGAAAGTCCGGGAATGTGGCGATATCGTTGCCGTACAGCGCGACGGTATTGGTGAACTGGCTTCCGGTAATTTGCATGCCGTCGCCAGAGTCGCCGGCGAAGCGGATGACCGCACGATCAATCACCTCGCGCTTGTGTTTCACCGGCGGTGTTTCAATCAAAGTTGACATAGTGGCCAAGGCTCCGCGTTCACTGAACTCCCGAACGTATCCCCCGAAGGAGTGTGGCTCGATTTGTTAGATGGGCAGTGCGAAAACCAGGTTGGATACTCTATCCAGCCGCCCGGAGCCTACAACAAGAGAATACCACACCGGCTAGGGCGAGACAGGAAGAGTGACTGACACGCGAAAATGTGTCGTGACAGAAAAGACTGCGGAATCGCCTGGAGGCTACGGGGAGACGGCGTGCGTCACAATTTCGCGGCGGCTGCAGCTGCGGCTTGTTCAAGAAACCGGGAACGGTAGAAAAGCAAAAGCGCGATGATGGCCGCGCCAAAGAGCAGGCTGAAGATCATCACGGTATGGAAAAGAGTCCCTGTCAGAAATGCATTGCCTCCCGGGAAGGCAGGGTTTTCCGGATTGGCGCGCTGCATGGCATCCTGCATCACTGCCGAAAAGCGAGGATTCAGGAGAGACAGAATTCCGTTTACGACGAATACGCATTGTAGAACGAGAATGGTATGCAGCCCCCATGACTTCAGCTTGAACATCCCCACACCTGCGGCGCCAAAGACGAGGCCCATGAGTCCCAGAATGACTTTGGCTGTGAGGCCGGTGTAGAAATGGCCAAAAAAGAAGAAGGGCATGGATCCCGTCAAGGGGACAAGTACCATTAACAGCATAAAAAAAGCCGAGAAGATCAAAAAGCCTGCGAAAATCATGAGCGGCAGCGGGCACGCGGGCTTGGGAGCCAAGGAGGCCCTAGTTGTGGGCTGAGGCAGTGGGAATCCCGAGACATCCATCGTCGGAGGATACGGCGCCAAATCAACGGGAGCCGTAAAGGCCGCCGCGACGCGTGGACGCGTGAACAGTACCAGCCACCAGATTCCGACGCCAAGCGGGATTCCATAGAACAAAACGGAAATCCACTTCATCATGCTAATGACTGGAGCGGCGTCAGCGTCCTTCGGCATCATGCCTGGCATGGCGCTAAACACGAAGAATAAGACCGGAATCGTGATTGCGGAGACCACACTCATGAATCCGCCCCACACAAGAATGCTGATGCGGGCCCAATTTCGGCGGCGAACGATGCCTACGCCCACGAAAATGCCGAACACAGCCACCGCGATCAAGAACAGCCACACAATCGCTGCCATGGAGCGCGCTCCAGGCGGCATTGCCGGACGGCGTGCCGAAGTCTGCACATCAGGCAACAGCAGCATCGAGATCTCGATCAACAAGCCGCCTAGAACGCCGAACGCGCCGAAAATTATGGCGACGACTGCGGCTGCGGTTACGGCTGGAAGAGACTCGCGTCTGGAGGGCATAGTCATGTGTATAACACTTCTAAAAGTGGGCTGGAACAAGAACGCTTGCTGCTTTCTAGGTATGAGTAAACGTGCGGACTCAGCACCTCATGCACTGCGAAGGAAGTGATCGACCTTCAGGAATTGCTCAGGCCGCGTGTATATCATTTCTAGAAGTGAATCCGCGGGGAAGAGAATGCAGCGCGAAGGCGATTTCGTGCTTGACGTTCGCTTTCTTTTCGCCTAGATTGGTTGTGGAAAACTCGAACCGATGGAGGCGCACCATGGCCCTTACAAAACGACAAAAAGAAGTCCTGGACTACCTCGTTTCTTTTGACAACAAGCATGGGTACGCCCCCAGCTTTGAGGAGATCGGCAAGGGCCTGAAGCTGACGTCGCTTGCCACCGTTCACAAGCACATCACCACGCTCGAGAAAAAAGGATTCATCCGCCGGGGCTACAACCAGAGCCGCTCGATCGAGATTCTGCAGTTGCCCAAGCCGGTCAAAGAACAGATTAGCGACAGAAAGATTCAAGAACTTCCTCTCGTAGGGCGCATTGCCGCGGGCCGGCCGCTCGAAGCCGTCGAAGAACGCGAAACGCTTTCGCTGGGCGATTTTGCCCGTGGCGGCAACTCTTTCGTACTCCAGGTGAAGGGCAGTTCCATGATTGAAGATCACATCGTGGACGGCGATTACGTGGTATGCGAACAAACGCAAGTGGCCAACGCGGGCGACATCGTCGTAGCTTTGATTGGCGGCGAGGAAGCCACGCTCAAGAGGTTTTACCGGGAAGGAGCAGGGAAGATTCGCCTGCAACCCGCGAATTCGGAGATGGCGCCCATCATGGTGGCTGCAAATGACCTAAAGATTCAGGGCCGCGTCATCGGTGTTCTCAGGAAATACTAATACTAAACAGGGAGAGAAGCGCTCTTCACTGCGCGTCAACTTCCGAAACGTCTCTTTCCGGCAAGCCCATACCCGGCTGGTACAACGCCGCTCCTAGTTAAGCCAGGTAAACCTCAAACATGCGCCCGTTGCAATTTCCGGTTAGTATGTAAAATCCTTGTGACTATCTGGAAACGAAAAGCGTCAAAGATAAGAGGCGAGGCCCGTTTCAAGTGCCGCCGCCAAGGAAACCAGCCAACTTGTCAACTAAGCGCGAAAACATACTGATCGTCGAGCCGGACGATACGCTACGCCAGCAGCTCCAGGAAGTTCTGCGTTCCGCAGGTTATGAAGCTTCTTCCGCTCCTACTCAGGAGGAAGGATTCCGAGTCGTTCAAACCGGCACGGTGGATGTGTTTCTTCTTTCTGCCGACCTGGCAGACGTCCTCTGTTGCAGTTCGCTCACTGAAATCAAAGGCCTCGGCTCTACTGCCAACACGCGCGTGATTCTCTTCGCTCGCGGCGGCGCTGCAATGCGTGCGCGGGCTCTGGATCTCGGCGCCGATGATGTGATGTCGCCTCCCTGGGAGCCCGCGGAACTTCTGGCTCGCGTGCGCGTGCAATTGCGCGACAAGCACGCCATCGAAGAGCTACAGCTGAAATCCCGCATCGCCGAAGAAGGCCAAGAAATAGCCCACACGGCGTTTCAAGCCGTTGCGGTAACGGAAAAAATGACGCGAGACGCCTTCTCCCTCGGTCGCGCGCTAAAAATCGGCGTTTCGGCTCTCCTCGGCGTTGCCGTGCTCATCTCGATCATTTTCCTGCTTTTCACCCGCCGTGCCGATAAAGAGACCCGGCGCGCTTATTCCGTGATCGCACAGCTCGAGCATGGTGTCCGCACGGAAGAAGCGCTTGTCGCCGAGGCCAACCGAGCGCGCGAAGAGCTCCAGCAATCCGACATCACGGAGGAGAAACATCAGCTTCAAAAACAGACCGACGACCTTCGCCAGAAACTCTCTGCCGCGGATGCCAGCGAAGTCTCCGGCCTGCGCAAACAGCTGGAAGAGACCACCAGCCGTCTGAAGCGAGTCGAGACGCAATCAGATGCTGCCGAAGGGGTCATTCGAGCTAACGCTCCGAGCGTCTGCCTGCTCCACGTCTCGGTTTCTTTTCTCGACAAAGACTCGCGCCGCCCCTTGCGTTACGGCGCGATCAATCCGGACGGCGAGCCCCTTAAGGACGGCGACGGCAACGTGGTCTACAGCCTCGAGGGCCGCGCTCCCGAAGTTCGCGAAGACTTCTTCGGCACCGGTTTTATCGTCGGCCAAAATGAAATCCTTACCAATCATCATGTTGCCCAACCCTGGTGGAAGAATGAGGAGCTAAGCGCGGCCTCGCAGCAAGGCTTGCAGCCGACTATCGCGGAAATGACCGCCTATTTCCCCGAGGCAGGATCGGGTATTCCACTGAATGTCTCTCAGATCTCTGACGATGCCGATCTGGCCTTACTTCGCGGCGACATTTCCGCGCTCAAACGTCCCATTCTAAAACTCGATGGCCGCAAAGAAGCGGCCGTCAGCGGCCAGCTTTTGATTTCGCTCGGCTACGCGACTGGAATAAGCGCGATCCTGGCGCGTGCCGGAGAAGACACTGTGAAGGACATCGTCAGAATCAGCGGCGGCGATCCGAAAAAAATTGTGGACGAGCTTCAGCAACGCAAGCTCATCCGTCCACTGGTGACGCAGGGACATATCGGTGACGTCTTGCCGGATAAAATTGTCTATGATGCCCAGACCACTTCCGGTGGCTCCGGCGGACCTCTCATAAACCGCGACGGCGAGGTGATTGGCGTGACGTTCGCCGTCGTCAGGGGCTTTGGCGGCTCGAACTTCGGAGTCCCCATTCGCTATGCGCAACAGCTTCTCAAGCCATAGAGCATCTGGCTCTTACAGCGAGACGCAGCGCATCGAGCCGTGGTCATTATCGGGTAGAATCACATAATAAATGAGTTTCCGCCTGCGCACAGGTTTCGTTTGCCTTCTCGTCTTCACGCTCATTTGGCCAAGCCCGACTCGGGCTTACGCCGTGCTCGCCCACGAAGCCATCATCGATGCGGTCTGGGAGACGCACATCAAGCCGCTCCTGCTGGCTCGTTTTCCTGGTTCCACCGAAGAGCAGTTGAGTGAGGCGCAGGCGTATGCCTACGGCGGGTCGATCATCCAAGACATGGGCTACTATCCGTACGGAAGCCATTTTTTTAGCGACCTGACCCACTACGTGCGAAGCGGAGATTTTGTGCAAGCTTTGCTTCGCAACGCGAACGATGTGAACGAATACGCATTCGCTGTCGGGGCCCTGGCTCATTATGCCGCCGACAACGACGGCCATCGCCTCGCGACAAATCGCGCCGTGCCTCTCCTCTACCCCAGGCTGCAGAAAAAATACGGTGATACCGTTTCTTACGAGCAAGATCCGCTCGCTCACACTAAAACGGAGTTTGGCTTCGACGTTCTCGAAGTTGCGCACGAGAGCTACGCGCCGGACGGCTATCACGACCTGGTAGGTTTCGAAGTCTCGCAAGACCTGCTCGATCGCGCGTTTCAGCAAACCTACGGGCTCCAGCTAAAGGATGTTCTGGTCGAAGAGGACAAGGCCCTCAACTCCTATCGTCACGCCGTCAGCAAAACGATTCCAAAGGCGACGAAAGTCGCATGGAGCCTCAAGAAAGATGAAATCAAGACTGACTTGCCGGGGATCACCAAGAAAAAGTTTCGATACAACCTTTCCAAGTCCAACTACGAGCGGGAGTGGGGCAAGAATTATCAGAAGCCGACTCTTGGCGAAAGATTTCTCGCTTTCCTTTACAAACTGATTCCAAAGTTTGGGCCGCTTAAAGTGCTACAGTTCAAAACCCCGACGCCGGAGGCTCAGCAGATGTTTCGCGCAAGCTTCAACTCAACACTGGACAAGTATCGGGGGCTCATAGTCGATCTGGAGAGCGGCCATCTCGATTTGCCGAACGATAATTTCGATGTAGGCGAAGCTACTGGACCGGGCAAATATGGCTTGAATGACGATGCCCATGCCAAGCTCCTGGACAAGCTCGCGGATCAAAAGTTTGCTGGCATGTCATACGAGCTGCGCGACGAGCTTCTCCACTTTTATTCGGAGCCCGACGCACCCTATGCGACGAAGCGCGACCCCAAGGCTTGGGCCACTGTGCAATTAGAACTTGTCCAGTTGAAAAGCTCTGCGCCTTCCGCGCCTTCGGCTAACGCACCAGCTACACCGTAATTTCACGAGCATCAGTCTGGCCGCGGATGCCCGCTTGCTTGGCGCATCCTATCCTCTGCATTCAAATTGCTTGTTTGGCGAATCTAAAAAAGTGCTCCAACCGTCGCGTGTGCGCATGAAACAATGTAAAGTTTCGCATAAGCTTCTTGCCGGCCAGGGATGAAGAAGAACAAACCCATCCGAAAACTGCTCGCTGCCAATCGCAGCGAGATCGCCATCCGGATTTTCCGCGCCGCGAATGAGCTAGGCCTGCGCACCGTAGGAATCTACTCGCAGGAAGACCGCCTGGCTCTGCACCGGTTCAAGGCGGATGAGGCTTACCAGGTCGGAGCGGGCAAGGGCCCGGTCGAAGCCTATCTCGACATTGCCGGCATAGTTGCATTGGCCAAAGAAAAGGGCGTCGACGCCATTCATCCCGGCTACGGTTTCTTGTCCGAGAATCCCGCATTTGCCCGCGCGTGCCAGAAGGCTGGCATCGCGTTTATCGGCCCGACGCCCGAATTGCTCGCACTCCTAGGAGACAAGACGGCTGCAAGGCGGCTGGCAGATTCGGCTGGCGTACCGGTGCTTCCCGGGACAGAAGAATCGATAAACTCCGCAGCCGAAGCGCGCAAATTCGCGAGCAAGATCGGCTATCCGGTGATCGTAAAGGCCGCTATGGGGGGCGGCGGGCGCGGCATGCGCGTTGTGCGCAACGAGGCTGAACTCGATCAACTCCTTGAGGAAGCTCAAGGCGAAGCAAAGTCGGCCTTCGGCGACGCGAGCGTCTTTCTGGAAAAATATTTGCCCCGCGCGCGCCACCTTGAAGTCCAGATTCTCGCGGATCATCACGGAAATCTGCTGCATCTCTATGAGCGCGACTGTTCCGTGCAGCGACGTCATCAAAAGGTCGTTGAGGTAGCCCCCGCCGCGAATTTGCCCACGAGTGTGCGCGCGGAATTATGCGATGCCGCCGTGCGGCTTGCCCGCAAGGCCAACTACCGCAATGCCGGAACGGTCGAGTTTCTCTATGACGTGGACGCCAAGAATTGGTACTTCATCGAAGTTAATCCGCGCATTCAAGTGGAACACACAGTAACGGAAATGGTGACCGGCATTGACTTGGTGCGCTCACAGATCCTCGTGGCGCAGGGCCATAAGCTCCACGAGGAGCCACTTGCGTTGCCGGAACAAGCAAACGTGCCACTTTACGGAGCCGCACTTCAATGCCGCGTTACTACCGAAGACCCGGAAAGGAATTTCGCGCCGGATTACGGAAAGCTCACGACCTACCGATCGCCTGCTGGATTTGGAATTCGTCTCGATGGCGGAACGGCGTACGCCGGCGCCGTCCTTGCTGCCTACTACGATTCTCTCCTTGTAAAGGTCACGGCCTGGGGAACGAAGCTTCCCGAAGCTTGCCAGCGCATGGACCGCGCCCTCCGCGAGTTCCGCATTCGCGGCGTCAAGACAAACATTCCTTTCCTTGAAAACGTCGTCAACCATCCACGGTTTCGCGCCGGTGAAGTCACAACTTCTTTTCTTGATGAATCGCCGGAGCTATTTCGTCTGCAAAGCCGCGGGGACCGCGCCACGAAGCTGCTCTCCTATCTGGGCGACGTGATTCTCAACGGCAATCCCGAAGTAAAAGGCAAGCCTGTACCCAAAGCACTGGAAAAAGCCGCTCTGCCTTCCGTGCCCGGCATCGACCCGACGCCAGGAACACGCCGACTCCTGCAAAAACTAGGTCCAAAGAAATTTGCGGCCTGGGCAAGAAAAGAAAAGCGCCTCCTGATCACGGACACAACTTTTCGCGATGCCCACCAATCGCTCATGGCGACGCGCGTCCGCACGCACGATTTGCTCGCCACTGCCAGCGCCGTTGCTCAACGTCTTCCAAACCTGTTCAGCCTCGAGATGTGGGGCGGCGCCACTTTCGACACCGCCATGCGCTTTCTTCACGAAGATCCATGGCAGCGGCTTCGGGAACTGCGCCAACTCATCCCCAATATTTGTTTTCAGATGTTGCTCCGCGGCGCGAACGCCGTCGGCTACACCTCGTATCCCGACAATGTGATCGTCGAGTTCGTCCGCGAAGCTCACCTCCAAGGTATCGACATCTTCCGTATTTTCGACTCTCTGAACTCCATCGAAAACATGCGCGTCTCCATCGATGCCGTGCTCGAAACCGGTGCCGTCTGTGAGCCTGCCATTTGCTACACGGGCGACATCTTCGATAAAACCCGACCAAAGTATTCGCTGAAATACTACGTCTCCATGGCCAAGCAGCTCGAAAAGCTCGGCGCTCATTTTCTCGCCATCAAAGATATGGCTGGCCTCTGCAAACCTTACGCGGCCTACGAACTCGTCGAAGCACTCCGCGAAGAAATTTCCATCCCCGTGCACTTTCACACACACGACACGAGTGGCATAAATTCCGCCTCGGTGCTGAAAGCCGCGGACGCGGGCGCCGACGTTGCCGACGCCGCCGTAGCCGCTATGAGTGGCGGCACCAGCCAGCCGAATCTCAACTCCATTGTTGAAGCACTCCGTCACACGCCACGCGACACGAATCTCGACATTGAAGCCCTCAACGAATGCTCCGACTATTGGGAAACCGTGCGAACCTATTATTTGCCCTTTGATTCAGGCCCGAAAGCCGGTTCCGCGCGCCTCTATCAGCATGAAATTCCCGGCGGTCAATACACGAACCTCCGCGAGCAAGCCTCCTCCATGGGCTTGGGCCACCGCTGGCGCGAAGTAGAAAAAATGTACGCCGAAGTGAACCAACTCTTCGGCGACATCGTAAAAGTCACGCCCTCCAGCAAAGTCGTCGGCGACATGGCACTCTTTCTAATGGCGAACGAGCTGCAAGCGTCCGATCTGCCGAAACTAGATGAAAATCATGATCTTTCGCTCCCCAACTCTGTCGTAGAAATGTTTTCCGGCGTGCTTGGTGTTCCCCCCGGTGGATGGCCACGCAAACTGCAAAAGATACTTCTGCGCGGAGCCGCTCCGCTCAAAGGCCGTCCAGGCGCAAGTCTGGATGCCGTCGACCTCCCCGAAGCATCCGCCGCACTTGAGAGAAAACTAGGGCACGCCGTTCGCCCTGACGATCTTTTGAGCTATCTTCTCTATCCGGATGTGTTTGTGAAGTACGACAAATTCCGCCAGACTTACGCGGATGTCAGCGTCCTGCCAACGCCCGCTTTCTTTTACGGTTTGGCCTCCGGCGAAGAGATCACGATTGAAATCGAGCCCGGAAAAACGCTCATTCTCAAGTTTCTGACGGCCAGCGATCCGCATCCGGATGGAACGCGGACCCTATTTTTTGAATTGAATGGGCAGCCGCGCGAAGTAAATGTGCGAGACCACGCTTTGCGCGTCGTCGAGCGCGCCCATCCGAAAGCCGACCCCGCCGATCCAGGGCAAGTCGCAGCACCCACGGCCGGCGTGATAAGCGGCATCGCGGTGCAGGCAAATCATCCAGTAGAGCGCGGAGCGAAACTCTTGACCCTCGAAGCCATGAAAATGCAATCGAATATCTATGCGCCCATCGCGGGGCGAGTCGTAAAGCTTCTCGTCACGCCAGGACAGCACGTCGAAGCCAAAGATCTGCTGGTGACTATCGCGCCGTGAGCGGTCCCAATCTGCGCAAACATCAAGGCTTCCGCTCGCGCTTCTTGAGAAACGCGCGCGACCTCGTCGTCTATCTTCCGCCCGGCTACGACGACCAACTTTGGCGCCATTTCCCCGTCCTGTATCTCCACGACGGCCAAAATCTATTTGACCCTTCCACTTCCTTCATTCCCGGCATGGACTGGAACGTCGGACAAACTGCCGATCAATCCATCAACGCGGGTGCAGTCGAGCAGCTCATAATCGTCGGCATCTACAACACCGGAAAAGCACGCATTCGCGAATACACTCCGACTCGCGTCCCCAAACTAGGTGGCGGCCGCGCGGACCGCTACGCAAAATTCCTGATCCTGGAGTTAAAGCCCTTCATCGAGCGCGAATACCGTGCTCTTTCCAGCCCCGAAAAAACCGGCATCGGCGGCTCTTCGCTCGGCGGATTGGTTTCTCTCTACTTAGGGCTAAGGCTTCCAAATGTTTTTGGAAAACTTGCCGCCCTCTCTCCTTCCGTTTGGTGGAACCAGCAGGTCATGCATCGCTTCGCGGCAGCCGCGGACGTCCGTCCGCGCCCCAGCATCTGGTTGGACATCGGTACACGCGAAGGCCCGCGCATCGTGCAGGACGTTGAACAATTTCGCGACGTGCTTTTGCAGAAGGGCTGGCAACTCGGCAAGGACCTGCACTACCAGCGCATCGAAGGCGGCGAGCACAACGAAGCCGCTTGGGCCCAGCGCGTCGGTCCTTTTCTGCAATTTCTGTATCCGGCCCGCTAGACCGAAGTATAATCCGCACCTGTCGCGCGGCGCTTTACTGGCCTTCTAGCGCTGGCCGCGTGCAATCAGGGATCATACGATGCCAGTGAGCCGTCCTCTCACCATCCTCTGTGTTAGCTCCTACGAAAAAGGCCAGGAATTCCTGCGGATGTGCAAAGCGATTGGCTGCCGCGTTCTCCTCCTGACCGTCGAAAAACTCCGCCATGCGGACTGGCCCCGCGAGTCCATCGATGAAATGTTCTTCATGCCCGAGGAACTTCCGCTGCAGGATCTCATCAATGCCGTAAGCTACACCGCCAGATCGCAACCGATCGACCGTATTGTCGCCCTAGACGAATTCGACATGGAAAACGTGTCGGCGCTCCGTGAACACCTGCGCATTCCCGGCATGGGGTTAACAACTATC
>Ga0210405_10001814_pt1 | contig 23298 bp, 18 predicted proteins | sample IncBWH11MmetaG_FD_155492 | JGI IMG/M metagenome (GOLD analysis project Ga0210405, IMG submission 155492) | Forest soil microbial communities from Barre Woods Harvard Forest LTER site, Petersham, Massachusetts, United States - Inc-BW-H-11-M | ecosystem: Environmental > Terrestrial > Soil >... | reverse complement strand
CCTTCTTCACGTCCGGCTGCGAAGCCAGGAATTCGAATGCGGCATGCAAATCGCGCTTGGCACGGTCTTCAGGCACTCCACGCATGATCTCGTGGGCTTCGTCGGGTGTGGTGGCCACTTTGCCTCGGTAGAGATCAATCGCCAGAGTGATGTAACCCAGATCGGAAAGTTTCGTGGCCTGGTCTTTCACCCAATCGTTCAGACCCCACCACTCGTGAATCACGATGATGGCGGGGAACGGGCCTTTGCCGGCAGGCGTGTAACGAATGCCTTGCACAGTTTCGTCACCGCTCTTGTAGGAGACAGTCTTGGATGTGGCCGCCGCAGCGGAAACAGTCAGCGACAAAATAAAGAGACAAAGAAGCTTCTTCATGAGGTTTGTTCCTTGGATATCCAAGAATATCATTGTCCCGCGATTACAGCGCTAGCTCGAAGTACAGGGTTCCTGCCATGGGATTGGCGCGATATGGTGCGATCTCGCGAAAGCCCAGCTTGCCATACATGGCGACAGCATCTTTCATCACGGGACCGACGGTGTCGAGTCGCATGTGTCGATAGCCGATCTGGCGAGCTTCAGAAATGATTGCCTCGGCAAGAATCCGGCCCAGTCCCTGGCCGCGAAACTTGGGACGCAGGTAAAGCCGTTTCATCTCGCAGATTTCAAGCTCAAGCTTATGCAACGCAACGCAACCTGCCAGTTCGCTGTCGAATTCGGCTAGAAGGAGACGACCGCTGGGAGGCTGGTAATCGCCGGGTAATCCTGCCAGTTCCTGATCGAAGTTCTGGAAGCAGAGACTGAATCCGAGGGATTGGGCGTATTCTAGAAAAAGTTCGCGAGCCTGGGCAATCTGCTCCGGAGTCACCGCCTGCAGAACGGCAACATCTTTAACCACAGAGGGCACAGGGGACACAGAGGAAGGTAGTTTGTCTGTTTTCGTCATGCATTCCTCTGTGTACCCTGTGCTCTCTGTGGTTAAGGTTCACCCCATGAGCATGCCGCCGTTCACGCTCAACACGTGCCCGGTGATGTAGGAAGCCTCATCGGAAGCAAGAAACGCCACTGCGCTGGCTACATCGTCGGGTGTACCCACGCGTCCCAGAGGAATGTTCTTCACCGCCATTTGCTTGAAGTCTTCCTCCAGCGCGGAGGTCATAGCGGTTTCGATGAAGCCGGGTGCTACTGCGTTGCAGGTAATGTTGCGTGACCCCACTTCGCGGGCAATGGCCATGGTCAAACCGATAAGGCCCGCCTTCGAAGAGGCGTAGTTGGCTTGTCCGGCTTGGCCCATCTGACCGAAGACAGAAGTTATGTTGACGATCCGACCCCAGCGCTGCTTGAGCATCGAACTCATCACTTGCTGGGTGCAGAGATAGGCGGAAGTCAGGTTGGTATTGAGTACGGCATCCCAGTCCGCACGCTTCATGCGCATGACCAGTTGATCGCGGGTGATCCCAGCGTTGTTGACCAAAATATCGATCTTGCCGAAGTGCGTGAGCGCGGCCTTAAAGGCAGACTTGATCTGGTCTTCTTCCGCCACGTCAAAGATAAAAGCCGCAGCCTTCCCGCCGGTGGAAGTGATTTGCTGCACCAGTTCGTTCAACTTCTCCTGATTGCGGGCGGCGACCGCGACGGCCACTCCGGCCGAGGCGAGTTTGAGCGCGCAGGCACGTCCAATGCCCTGAGATGCGCCGGTGACCAGCGCGATCCGGCCTGAGAGGGTCATGAGTTGCTCCTTGAGTTATTGAAGCGGAATTATAGCTGGGTGGGGGTGGTCGTGCGTGTGGGTAAAGCTGGAGAAAACCGGCGAAGCTAATGGGAGGTCGCCAACTGTGCCGTCTGCGTGCTGGCAATCGGTTGGTAGTCGTAGTGGTAAATGTCTACGATTGCGCGTCCCACCAGGCGGGTCCGGGCTTCGGAGTGAGTGTGTACTGGGAAGGTGAAGGCGCCAAACTCCTTATAGTCCTGTACGAATTCGATCCTCTTGATGAACAGAGAAGGTGACTTCGCAACTCTACCCTCGGCCCGCACCATGTTCCCGGTATGCGCGTCGAGATAGATCTTCCCCTTAAAAAGGCCGGGGCGATTGGCTCGCGGTTTCAACTGGAAAACGTGCACCGGGCGGTTTTGCAATTGCGTGGTGTTTTTGTAAGAAAATTTGTAATTATCGTCGCTGAGCGCGGTTGCGGCGGGATCGTCTTTCTGAACATGGTCCACTTCGGACTGGAGCAGGCGGAGAATCACATTGCTCTTAACGAAACCGTCTCCCACGAAGCGAACCGACTTGAACTCCAGCGTGTGTGGTGCGGAGTAAAGACGCTGCAAGTCGCATTCCCCGAACTGTTGAGTCGCGGGAAGCTGGGCCAGGATCACCGAATTCGCCGAGTACGAAGACAACAGAGCAGCCTGCTGGGCAACCCGGTTGCGATACGTCTGTAGCGTGAGCTCGGGCGACATGCGGGGCAGAGAAGGGGCTGGCGCGATCAAGACTGCGGGAGTCTGGTTCTCAGCCTGAACCTGCGGCGATGCTGAGGAGTCGTCATCTAAAAGAAGATAGGACAAACCGTAGCTGGCCGCGATGGAGGGAGCGCCAGACTGGGCGGCCGCCCATCCTGCCAGGTAGGAAAGCAGAGCAAAGACTGTAAGAAGCGTACGCTTCATGCGGAAATCAAGTCCATACACTATCTGATTCCTTCCCGAAAAGGAAAGATTCAGTCGGGTGAACCATTCGGGTTAAACCCCTGATTCTGCTTTCCGACCTGTTAAGATTTCAAAACCGCAAAGTTCTGAGGGTCAGCTATGCCTGAGGCCAGCGAGACAATCAACCCCGCGAACGGAAACCAGGGTCTGACGGATGAGCCGTCGGTCGAAGTCTATGCCGTGTATGGCGCGGAGCCAGAAATCCAGGCTTACGCGATGGCCAAGTATTCGCGCTCGTCGCTTTCCATGAAGGAATCGCTCAGGGAAATCAGCCAGCAAAAGGCCGAGAAGTTCCTCAACACCTTCTACTTTCAGTACGGCCACCGCTCGATCGCCGATTTGGCGCACATGGCGTTGGCCATCGAAAAGCTTTCCATTCTGGCAGCGATTGCCGTGGCCGATGAGCAACGATGGGATGGCCAAGAGCGGTCCACTCGCTATCAGGATTTCAATAAGAGTGGTTATTTCACGCCCGACTTTGGCGACGACCAACTGGCGCAGGCCTTATACAAGCAGACCATCCAGGAGTTGTTCGCGCAGTACGAGTCGCTTTCAGACCGGATGGGGCTGTATCTGGCGAGCATCACTCCCAAGCCGGAAGACATGAAGCAGGAGGCTTACGAGAGAACGCTGCGCGCCAGAGCATTCGACATTTCGCGTTATCTTTTGCCGCTTGCAACCAATACTTCGCTGGGAGAAATCGTCAACGCACGAACGCTCGAGAGCCAGGTGTCGCATTTGCTTTCGCATACTCATCGCGAAGTGCGTCACTTGGGAGCACTGTTGAAGCATGCTGCCATTTCGCCTGCCTATAACGTGAATCAGGAAGCGATGCGGGAGTTGGTGAATCAGATCCGCGCTGTGTCAACGGAACTGGGCGCGCGCGCGGAACAGGAGTTATTACGCGAGGTCCGCGTGGCGCCGACGCTGGTGAAATATGCCGATCCCAATCAATACGAGATGGAGACCAGGCGAGAACTAAAACAGATTGCGAACCAGTTGATGGGAAGCTTGCCGGTCGCGACGGCCCCGATGGTGGATCTGCTGGACGAAGAACCGCTGGAAGTGGAGCTAGCAGCGACGCTGGTCTATGAGCAGAGTCATTATCCCTATAGGCAGATTCGCATGGCGGTGGAGACGGCAGGGGAACGGATTCGGCGGGAGATCATCGATGTGGGCCTGCGGCATCGCGGCAAACATGACGAGATGCAGCGCGCGTTCTGCGCAGGGCAGCAGTTCCGCTTTGACATTCTGATGGATGTGGGTGGCTTCCGCGATATGCATCGCCACCGGCGCTGCGTCCAGATCGGGCAAGAGTTCACTACTCGGCACGGCTACGATATACCGCCGGAACTGGAAAGCGCAGGAACCCGCGAAGCCTACGATGCTGTCATGCAGCAGACGGCGGAGGCAGTGGAACAATTGTCTCGGCAGCCTGGGGCCGAGGCCAAAGAGAATGCCCAGTACGCCATTCCTCTGGGTTTCCGCAAACGGACGTTGTTCAAGATGGATTTCGCGGAGGTGGTGTACATCTCTGAATTGAGAACGACTCCGGCTGGACACGCCTCCTACCGCAACGTGGCGTACGCCATGTTCGAGGCGCTGACCAAGAAACATCCCGCGCTGACGAAGTATTTCCGGGTGACGGACGTGCGGGAGCCGGTGGATTTGCTGAAGCGGTAGTCTGCTAATTCGCTTACGTGTACATCACTTTCCTATCACCCTTCACAATCCTGCCCACGGTGTAGGCCTTCTCCCCAATCTTATCGAGGATGTTTTGGGCTTTCGTGAACTTGGCCGAGGGAACCACCAGCAGCATGCCCAGTCCCATGTTGAAAGTGCGCAGCATTTCGTCTGGCGGGACGTTACCCAGCTTTTGCAGATGCTCGAAGATGGGCAACACTGGCCAGGATCCCATCTCAATTACTGCCGCAACGCCACGGGGTAAAACGCGAGGCAGATTCTCGGTGATGCCGCCCCCGGTGATGTGGGCGATGGCCGCTATACAATCGGCGTTCACCAGTTTCTTAATCATCGGCCAGTAGCTGCGATGGGTGTGCATGAGTTCGTTGCCAACTTTTCCCTTGAGTTCGTTCACGTATGAGTCCGGCGTGTAGTGGGCGATTTCAAACAACAGTTTGCGCGCGAGCGAATAGCCGTTAGTGTGCAGGCCATTCGACGCCAGACCGAGGATGACATCGCCGGGTTGGACGGCCTTTCCGTTGATGATGCGCTCGCGTTCCACCACTCCGACAATGAAGCCAGCCAGATCGTATTCGCCATCGGGATAAAAGCCGGGCATCTCGGCAGTCTCTCCGCCGATCAGTGCGCAACCATTTTGTTTACAAGCGTCCGCCAAACCTTCGACAACTTTTTCCGCCACTTCGGGGACAATTTTGCCCGTGGCCAGGTAGTCCATGAAGAACAGTGGCGCCGCGCCCTGCACCGCGATGTCATTGACACAATGGTTCACCAGGTCAGCGCCAATGGTGTGGTGCATCTTCATTTCGAAGGCGATCTTCAGCTTGGTGCCGACCCCGTCCACGCTCGAAACCAGCACCGGATCAAGGTACTTGTCCCGGTCAATGGAGAATAGCCCGCCAAAGCCGCCGATTTCGCTCAGCACTCCGCGAGTGAAAGTCTTGTGAGCGAGGTACCTGATGCGCTTCTTGATGCGATTGGCGCGGTCGATGTCCACGCCTGCATCGGCATAGGTTACGGTGGCGGTAGTCGAGGGAGTTTGGGCCACAGTCAATCCGTCTCTTATTCCGTTTCTTGGGCTGCCGGGAAACCGTCAGGTCTTTATTTTGGGAGAAGCGCCCACGTTTGAGCGGGCCAATTCTAGCACGTTTGCAGACAGCACTGCGCACCCGTGCGGACAGGGAAAGCGTCTGCGAGAGACGCCCGGTTTACCGTGTGACGTAAACGGAGAAGTAATAGATCAGAACGCCGAACAACGCCAAGCCAGAGATGCCGTAAGCCGTCAACACCCAAGTTCCGCGGCCCTCGTGATGAGGCGTTTGAGAAGAATCAACTCCTGAAGCGCTGTTTGGGGAATTACTTGCAGGCCGATGTTCCATCGAACCCTCCAGAATTGCTTGCCCGAGGTGTGGGCCTTTCTGCCCAGCACCAAGTAGACGCCGCAAATGTTACTACAAAACGAGCCAGAAAACTAAGGAAGAATTGGGCTGCTCACCCTGGGCAGTAAGCCCAAGGGCCAAGTACGTTTATCATCTTCGTCAAGTGGCCTGAGGCGGGCGAAAGTTAGGTCTGATCCTCCACCCCGCGCGTCGGGACCAGTACACACGTGGGTTATAATACTCACGCCGCGTGCTTGGGGTGGGCCCCATAAATGGCAGGTTCCGTTGTTGTTGACCGTCACGCTTTCCCCCAGACTACAGACCAAACTGGTCTATTGACATCCGTTCCATGGGCAGTGCTTGGGGTGGTGGGGGCGGCGACATGCTTCACGGTAGGGATGTATTGGGATATCTCCTGGCATCAATCGATTGGCCGTGACAGCTTTTGGACTCCGGCGCACATGGTCATCTATCTCTGCGGAATCCTGGCTGGGATTTCCTGCGGATACATGATTTTGCGGACAACCTTCCTCCCGATCGCTTCCGAGAGAGCTGCCTCGGTCAGTGTTTGGGGATTCCATGCTCCGCTGGGAGCCTTCATCGCAGCTTGGGGCGGAATCGTGATGCTGAGTTCAGCCGGTTTCGACAATTGGTGGCATGCTGCCTACGGTCTGGACGCCAAGCTGAACAGTCCTCCCCATTGGGCTCTGGTGACCGGAGTCACCGGGGTGCAGCTGGGCGGCATCGTCCTGCTGGCGGGAGCGATGAACCGCAGTTCAGCGGCGGCCAGGAAGAAGCTGGAGTTTCTCTTCCTCTATCTGGGCGCCACCATCATCTTGCTGCATCTCATCCTGGCCAATCACCGTATTCTTGAGCACAGTGCCATATGCTACGCCGCCGTGTGCGGGGCGGTTCCCGGGGTGATGATTGCCATGGCGGTCGCGTCGGGCCATCGTTGGGCGTGTACGACCATCGCAGCTATGTATACCGGCTTTGCGATGGCAAACGTGTGGATCCTTCCGCTGTTTCCTGCCACTCCCAAGTTGGGCCCGGTTTACCAGCATGTGACCCACCTGGTTCCGCTGGACTTTCCCCTGCTGATCATCGTTCCTGCATTCCTGTGGGACTTGGTTCGCGCCAAACTACCGGACATAAACCGATGGTTGCTGGCCATGACGCTGGGAGCGGTGTTCCTCGCGGGCTTCATCGCGGTGCAGTGGCCCTTCGCCGATTTTCTGCTGTCGCCCTGGTCCCGCAACTGGTTTTTTGGCACCGGTTATTTGCCTTATTTCACACAGCCCACGTCACACACCGCCATGAACCAGTTCTATCAGGCAGCTGCCAGCCGCAGGCAGTTCTGGTTGGTGATGGCAACGGCATTGGGCCTTGCCATCCTGACTACGCGGATCGGACTTACTTGCGGGGGTTGGTTGAGGAAGGTTCGTCGCTAAGAGGACTGAGAACCAAGTGCCAAGCCAACAAAAGCAGAGTGCCATCTCTTCGGGTCTAGTGGGGCAATGCCGGTACGCCCGCTATCTTTTGCCACTGCTGTTGCTGGTAGCGTTGCCGGCTGGGGCTCACGTCGGCAGTCCCGACGTCTACTATGAAGGTAACGCCGGACCGTATCATCTTTTCGTCACGGTAAAGGTACCGCAGGTAGTACCAGGGGTTGCGCAAGTCGAGATTCGAAGTCAGTTGAATGACGTTACTCAGGTGGGGATTTTGGCCCTTGGACTCACCGGGGCTGGAGCGAAATACCCGCCCTCCCCTGAGACCACCGAGCGCTCCAAACAAGACCCGCAGTTTTTCACTGGCAATCTTTGGTTGATGGAGTTTGGCTCGCTCCAGGTGCGCGTTCAGGTGGAAGGCGCGAAGGGCAATGCTGAACTCTCCGTGCCCGTTCCGGCCATTTCTCAGCGCACCATGAGGATGCCGAGAGGGTTGGGTAGCGTGCTCTTCGGCTTGGCCATGGTGCTGGCCTTCGGGGCCGTGGCCATTGCCACTGCTGCCGCGCGCGAAGCGGAGTTAGTTCCAGGAACCAGGCCGGCGGAGAACGACCGTCGCCGGGCCCGAGTGGTGATGGCCCTGGCGGGCATTTGCGCCTTAGGCGTGCTTTACGGCGGTAAACGCTGGTGGGACGCTGAAGAACTGGTGGCTAATGCGAACGTCTACCAGGTGCCACAGGTGTCTGGCACCCTGGAATCCGGAGGCCGGATGGTCTTGAGTTTGCTACCGACGAAGCAACGGACTAGCGAGCTTCCACGCGGTTGGGTTCCCTCCGACTATGTGGCCGACTTGATTCTCGATCACAACCATCTCATGCACTTGTTTCTGATCCGGGTTCCGCAGATGGATTACTTCCTGCATCTGCATCCGGACAGAACCGACGACGGCCAATTTGTGATCCAGTTGCCCAACATGCCAGCCGGCCGGTACCAGATTTTTGCAGACGTAGTTCATCAAACCGGCTTCCCGACCACTATGATTGGGGAAGTCGAACTCCCGGATATTTCCAGCGGACCCGTAAGTGGCGACGATTCCGAGTGGGACGGCGATGCGCTTTCGGCGAGTGCGAACTCGGGTACAAAATCCGTGCTTCCCGACGGTGGGCAGATGATTTGGGAGCGGTCGGCAACGCCGCTGAAAGCCGGGACGCTTATCGACTTCCGCTTTCGGGTGGAAGACGCCGCGGGAAAGCCTGTGCAAGACCTCGAACCCTATATGGGAATGGCGGCCCATGCGGAGTTTGTGCGTTCTGACTTGAGTGTTTTTGCTCACGTGCATCCGGCGGGGTCGGCGCCCATGGCTGCGCTCGAGTTGGCTCAGGCAGGCTTGCCCGCGTACGCGGGTCAGACACAGACCGGCATGGCCTCGGATATGACGATGCCTGCGGCATCGTTGTCGCCCGAGGTGTCTTTCCCGTACGGTTTTCCCAAAGCCGGCGATTACCGTCTCTTTGTCCAGATCAAGCGGGCGGGGCGAGTCGAGACCGGAGTGTTCGACGCGCATGTGGACTGAGAGTCAGGATAGATCTTGAGTCCGAATTAGTTGTGGGTGACGGGAGTATTGGCGCTAGACGCCTTCTTGGACTGGGCAATCATAACGTCAGTGTCTTTTTGCAGCCGCTTTTGAACGGTCTCCACATACTTCATCATGATTGGAGTCATGCTTTGCATGGATTCTGTCATGATGGAAGGCATCTCCTGCAACATCTTCTGACCGGTGGGCGAGGAATAAAATGAAACCAAGCTGTCGATGTCGCCTTTCGTAAAATGCTTTTCATACACCGGGGCCATGGCTTGAATCATTTCATCCCAGGGCATGCTTTCGAACATGTCATCCATTCTCGCGGTCATCTTCGATTCATAGTCGTCAGGCAGGTTGTCTTTGTGTTTTAGGTACTGCTCGTGCAACATCTGGCGCATACCTTGGGCCATCGCCACGGCCATCTTTTTCATGGTGTCGTGAGAGTGAACCACCTGGAGGTATCTTTCGACATCCTCCTTCGTAGCGGGAGCGTCCGCAGCGCTTGTCTGAGCGATGCAGGTCCAACTAAGCACGAAAACCATGCCCAATGCAGAGAGTAACCGTTTCATAACTGCCTCCAGAGACTCGGGCGAGTATAACGTTTCAAAATTCCGTTAATCCAGTGATTTTGGAATGGCAAATACACTTCCGTCACTTCATTGGTCAAGTCTGACGAGAACAGGCTTGTCGGAACCTCGCTCCCGCGCCAATTTGGGAACGTTTTCCACCAATCTTCTTAAGATTCGCCTTTTCTTCGCTGCACTCCAAGTATATAATTCAGCTTTAAACACATCCTGCAATTTTAAAAGGAGTTGTTCTCATGGCCGATGACCGATCCAAGGCGATTGATCTGGCGTTTGCGCAAATCGAAAAGCAGTTTGGCAAGGGCTCGATCATGCGGCTGGGATCGAAGGAAGCCATCGTCCCCATCGCGGTGATTTCTACCGGAGCGATCTCGTTTGACGCGGCGCTCGGCGTGGGCGGTTTTCCCCGCGGCCGTGTGGTTGAAATCTTCGGGCCTGAGTCTTCGGGGAAGACTACGATCGCGCTGCAAGTGATCGCCGAAGCGCAGAAGACGGGCGGCATGGCTGCATTCGTGGATGCGGAACATGCCCTCGATCCAGGCTATGCCAAGAAGTTGGGTGTCGATGTCGACAATCTGCTGGTCTCGCAGCCTGACTACGGCGAGCAGGCACTCGAAATCACAGAAGCGCTGGTGCGCTCCGGCGCGATTGATGTGCTGGTGGTGGACTCGGTGGCGGCGCTCGTGCCCAAAGCCGAGCTCGACGGCGAAATGGGCGACAGCCACATGGGATTGCAGGCACGCTTGATGTCGCAGGCTCTGCGCAAGCTCACCGGAACGGTTTCCAAATCGCGCACCTGCCTGATTTTCATCAACCAGATCCGCGAGAAGATCGGCGTAATGTTTGGCAATCCCGAGACTACGACCGGCGGCCGCGCACTGAAGTTCTATTCCTCGATGCGAATTGATATCCGACGTATCGCGGCCATCAAAGATGGCGATGTAGTTACGGGCTCGCGCACCAAAGTGAAAGTGGTGAAGAACAAGGTCGCGGCTCCTTTCCGCGAAGCCGAATTCGACATTATGTATGGAGAGGGAATTTCGCGGGAAGGCGACTTGCTTGATCTGGCGGCGGCTAAGGAAATCGTGGAGAAGTCCGGCTCCTGGTTCAGCTACAAAGGAGAACGCATCGGGCAGGGCCGAGAAAATGCCCGCCAGTTCCTCAAAGACAATAAAGACACCATGGCGAAACTGGAAGCCGAGGTCCGCAAGCACTTGGGGTTGATTCCGGCTGCGCTGGCGGCAACTGCGTCTTCGGCTGCGACCCCAGCTTCTGCTTCAGTTCCGGCGCGAGTCACCACTATGCCCAGCCCGGCTCCGGAACCCGCCAAGGTGCCAGCCGCACGGCGATAGAGCGACTTTCGTTCCCTGGTTCCGGCAACCTCCCACGCCGATGGCTACGGCCATTGGCCCGGACAGAGTGCGTGAGTAAAAAGTCTCCTGCCCGCGAAACACCTTGACATCCGGCAGCGTGCATAGAAAACTGTTTCTGCTCCCTTCGCCCCCGAAAGGGGCATCAGTATCGCCTGTACGGCATTCACCCGGCATAACTCATTCTGAGGGAGACCTATGAAGTCATGCGTCATCGCAGTAGTTTTGGTGTTGGGTCTGGCGTTGCTACCCACCTACGCCCAAGTGAGCGTCACCACTGCTCGTAATGACAACATGCGCGATGGACAGAACTTGAGTGAGACGATTCTCACACCCGGCAACGTCAATGTGAACCAGTTCGGCAGGCTGTTTTCGCAGGCCGTGGACGGCTACGTTTACGCTCAGCCGCTGTATGTTCCGAACGTGAACATCGTCGGCCTGGGGACGCACAATGTCTTATACGTAGCCACGGAACACGACAGCGTTTACGCTTTCGATGCGGACAACAATACCGGGCTGAACGCGTCTCCCCTGTGGCATACCAGCTTGATCGATCCCGCCCGTGGCATTACCACCGTATCCAGCAACGACGTGAACTGCACCGACTTGATTCCGGAGATCGGAATCACGAGCACGCCGGTGATCGATACCACGGCTGGAACCATGTTCGTGGTCACCAAGATAAAAGACAATGGACAGTTCTACCATGTGTTGCATGCCATCAACATTGCCACCGGACTGGACCAACCGGGCTCGCCGGTCGTCATCCATGCACAGGTGAAAGGGAACAAGTTTGATCCCTTGCTCGAGGCCCAACGGCCAGCCCTGTTGCTGGTGAATAGTACGCTCTTCATCGCCTGGGCGTCGCACTGTGACAACCAGCCATATCATGGCTGGGTGATGTCCTACGATGAGTCCAGTCTGAAGCAGCTCAAAGTGTGGAATTCGACTCCCAGTGGCGGGCTGGGAGGAGTGTGGCAGAGTGGCGGTGGTGTAGCCTCTGATGGCACCTATGTCTTTTTTGCCACCGGCAACGGCACCTACGATGGTCCGAAGGGTGGCCAGGATTTCGCAGATAGCGTGATAAAGGGTCCTGTTACCTCAGGAGCGCCCAGCCCGTTTGACTATTTCACGCCGTACAACCAGCAGAGTCTTTCAAACGGTGACACTGACGTAGGTTCGGGAGGCGTGCTGCTGTTCCCTGACCAGGGTCAAGGATCTCCTCATCAGCATCTGCTGGTCCAGGTAGGTAAGAGTGGGTCGATCTATTTGATCGATCGCGACCACATGGGAGGTTTCAATCCCAACAACAACAGCCAGATCGTTCAGGACATGGAGAACGCGATTGGTGGCTTGTGGGCTACTCCCGCCTGGTGGAATAACAACGTCTATTTTGGCGGAAGCAACGACTACCTGAGGCAATATACCTTCGATCCGACAACCGGTCTGTTGTCGACCACGGCAGTGGCGACGGGGACCTACTCGGGTTTCCCCGGCCCGACGCCATCGATCTCGGCGGATGGGACCAGCAATGCGATTGTCTGGACGTTGCAGGTGGACAACTATGGAAGCAACGGCCAGGCGATTCTGCATGCTTACGACGCAAACAACATCGGCACCGAGCTCTATAACAGCAACCAGAACCAATCACGCGACCAGCCGGGCATTTCGGTGAAATTCACGGTCCCGACTGTGGTTAACGGCAAAGTGTACGTGCCGACCGCGACACAAGTGTCATTTTACGGGCTGCTGGGCAATCGATAACGGGTCAACGCACCAGCCATTCCGTGACTTGGTGCAGGCCAGTGAGCGCGGAGCCGTAGGTTGCGACCACCAGGAAGAGGGCTCCGCCTAGAAGCGCCACCGCGTATCGCCAGGACTTGCTGCCAGTTGGAACCGGCTCTTTCTCCCAGGAGACCAGCCGTTGCACTCGCGTTCCCAGCGCGGTCGAACTGTGTAGCAATCCCGTGGTCAGCTCCGCCGGCGGTTGCAACGCGTTCAATCGCGAGACTTTGATCAATGCGCCGGCAAGGTCCAGCGCATCCCTGAAGCACAAGACAGCGGCGTCGTCGGCGGCCAATTCGGACTGTTCGGACCACGCTCGCTCCAACCCAGCCATTCCAGGAAACACGGAAAACCGGAAAAACAGCTTCTTCAAGTTATCGCATGACTGGGCATGCGCCATCTCGTGCTTTAGGGCGGTCCGCAGTTCCGGCGGGGTCAACGCGGCAATGGCGGCTTCCGATACCAGCACTTTCGGCTCGCGTACGCCCGCGACGGTTAGAGATGGCGCGTCCCTGCCGGTGCGAAACACCGGCACTGCGGCCCCTGAGTCCATCATCGTTGAGCCATTGAGCCACTTCATAAGCGCGCGGGAGGTTCTCATCTGCGCGGAGACCGCCTGGACAATTCCCGCAGCCAGCAGCGCCAGGCAACACAGGCCCAGCATTAGCGGGGCGATGCCGACAGCCTCGTCAGTTGAACGGGGTTCCAGCAACAAGAAAGATGGCAGCGTGAATACGAAAGTGAAGACAGAAGCCAGCGCAAAGGGAAGAGCACGTAGTGCAAACAGCAGGCTGGCCGAGCCTCGCGCCGTTCTCGGCTCGAACACTTGATGCAGCAGGCCCCACCCTCGCGAAACCGCGAGCGAGGCTGGGACGTACAGCAGAACGAACAAGGCCATCGAAATGCCGATGCAGCGGGCGCCAAACATCAGTGTTTCTCCTTGGCCAGCTGGCGACGCTTCCGATCCAGTAACTGTTGCAATTCGTCCAACAACCCCGCATCATGTTCGCTGACCGCTTCCACCAGGTAGGAAAGCGGAAGCGAAGCAGCGGGACTGGAACTCAACAACTGGCGAATCGTCTCTCCGGCAGCGGCTTTCTTGAGCTCCTCTTGCGTGTGCCGCGGCGAGTAACGGAACGCTCGTCCTTCAGCCGTCCTGTCTAGCAGTTGCTTTTTGTAGAGCCGGTCAAGTGTGGTCATTACGGTGGTATAGGCCAACTTGAGATCGCTTCGATCGAGCAACTCGCGAACGGTTGCGCTCTTGTACTTCCATAACTCCTCCAGCAGTTGCTGCTCGAGGGGCCCGAGTTTGGTCCTCGGCGATCGTCCCAAGAAACGGTAGATGCTATGCATTGTTGACTCACCCATGAGGAAGGCAAAATTACCTCAAAATGAAGGTAAAGGCAAGGAGCAGAAAGTCCTGGCAGCGGCTCAATTTGAAGGGCCGACGCCTCAGTTGCTCCCCGAGAGGACAACAACTTTGGTTCGGAGTCCCGTTACGTCAGTAGACTCCGCATCGCGTTATGATTTACACATCCATGCGCGCTTCTTGCAGGCTGAAATTGACCTCGGTCGCGGTGCTGTTGCTGAGTGCGTTGGCGTTCGGCCAAGCGGACCAACCGACGGCTGTGCAGCAGCCCACCAGCCAACAGCCAACTGCTAAACCGCCGGCCAATCCGCAGCCAAACGTGCAGCAATCAGTGGCGAGCGCAGCTCGCGCGTCGCGGCAGGCGCAGGAATCCGCGCCGCCAACCAAAGTTTACCGAAACAAGGACGTGAAAGATCCGGCCGAGGCTGGCAGTCCTGCTACCGCTGGCCCCAGCGCTGCGACGACTTCGGCCGCTGGCCCGGCGGTCACGAAGACTGCTTCTCCAAGCGCCGCTCAGATCGATGCCGCCCAGATCCAGAAAGACAGGGCTTTTGAAGCGCAGGCAAAGGTTTTCAAGAGCCAGATTCTGGCAGAGAAGGGAAGGATCGTCGGCATCAAGAACCGCATTGCAGATTTGAAGTACCAGTTTGACGCGTGGAGCACGGAGTACGCCCAAGACCCAACCGATGCCCAGGTGTGCTGGACTTCGTCTTATTACACGCCGTATTACAAAGACTGGTGCGACACCGGGCGGAACTTGAAAGCACAATACGAGGCATCGCAACGTCAACTCGACCAGGAAAAAGTCCGGCTCGACCAGATGCAGGAAAACATCCGGCACCAGGGATACGGTAACGCGGTCTATGATCCTGACTGAGCCCTGATACCTAAAGGGCTAGATCGTCTTTGGCAACAGTCGCGAACCTTTCGAGCATCTCAGAATCATTCCCCTTGCACCTAAAACCGAGGTTGGGCGCAGGGGTCTGTTAGGGTGCGCGCCCGGCTGTCGGGCGAAACTTTCGCGTCTTTTCGGGGTTTGATATTGTAGGAGCAGAAATGACAATTCTTGGTCCTAGATCTAAAACCAGTTTGCCCAGGTTAATCCTGAAGCCGCTCGCGGGTTGCTTCATTTTCTTATGCACTCTAACTGTCACCTTGTGCGCGCAGCAAGGCTCCGCCCCCCCGGCCCGAATCCAGGCGCCACCCGTCCCCGCTGGCGGAAAGTGGAAGGAATTCCAGTCTGTCGACCCGATGACCGCAGCCCAGAAAAACCGCTTCGAGCTCGAAGCCGACAATCTGTTGCCGGACAGCGACGCCAAGGCGAAGGTCCTTCTTTTCTGCGTAAGCGGGAAGCTGGCTCTCGGCGACTTCCGCCCCAACCTGAGAATCGGTCCTCCGAATCGCTTGAGCTTTTGGCAAGGCAAGCCGCAAATGCGGGTACGCGTCCGCGTGGACAATTCCAGCAGCCGTCAGAACTGGAACTGGGTGAACGGGAAATTCCTCGCCATGGACAAAGACACGGTTCGCCAATTGATCGGCGCTAATATATTCAAAGTCGAATTCGATACGCCTCGCGGTCCCCAGATTGCGGAATTTTCCCCTGCTGGCCTTGATCTGGCCTTGGTTCGGAACGCCTGCAGTCTAAAACCGCAAAAGCCTTAACGTGTTGGTCACGCAAAGCTCTCTGCGCATCCCGGACGTAATTGAAGGCGCTGGATCTAGTCCACGTGCTCGCCCGCTTCAAATCCCTCTTCGGCGGCCGGGAGAACGTCCCGCTCACCCGCAACCCACACATACAACGTCGGCAGCAGAAAGATGCTCATCACCAGATCGGCAATCAACCCGCCCACGATGACGATTGCAAAGGGGCGCTGAGAGTCGGAACCAATCGCATGTGACAGGGCGGCCGGCAACAGCCCCAGCGTTGCCACCAGCATCGTCATCATGATGGGCCGCAATCTCAACACAGCTCCCTCCACTGCGGCATCCTCTATCGAATACCGTCTCGCTCGAAGCTGATTGATGTATTCCAGCATGATGACCCCGGTTTGCACGGACACACCGAACAGCGCCAGGAAACCCACACCGGAGGAAACACTGAAATTGGTACCGGTGATCAGAAGCGCCAACAGGCCGCCAAACCGAGCCATAGCCACGTTCGCCAGGATCAGCGATGCCCATTTGAAGGACTTGAACATCGTATACAGGATGATGAAAATCACAAGGATGGTGATGGGAAGCACGACGAGCAACCGCTTGTCCGCCCGCTTCTGGCTCTCGTATTCTCCTGCCCAATCGATGTGATATCCGGCCGGCAGTTTTACTCCTTCGTTGACCTTCTTCATCGCCTCTTCCACCGCGCCGCCCAAGTCACGGCCCCGGACACTGTACTTGATGGCAACATAACGCTGATTACCTTCGCGATAGATTTCAGAACCGCCGTCCCTCTCTTCGATCTTGCAGAGCTGTGCGAGGGATACTCGTTCTCCGGAAGGAGAGAGCAGGCGGATATTCTCGATCGCTTGCCTGGTGTTGCGATATTGGGGAAGATAACGCAGAACCAGGTCGTATCGCGCCTCGCCTTGCAAGACCTGGGTGAGTGCGTTCCCCCCAACGGCGGTTTGGACAGCATCCTGCACGTCTGCGACGTTGATCTGGTAACGAGCGGCCTGCTCCCGGTCCACGGTCACGTTCAGGTTGGGCTGACCCAGCACATGAAAGACTCCAAGGTCTTCGACTCCCTTGACCGTTCCCATAATGCTGGCGATCTGGGCGCTCTTTTCTTCCAAGGTCTTCAAGGAATCGCCGTAAACCTTGATCGCCAATTCGCCTTTTACCCCACTGACGGCCTCTTCCATGTTGTCTTCAATCGGTTGAGAAAAGCCCCAGACGACACCAGGAATTTTGTTGAGTTCACGATTCATGGCGGCGATCAATTCGTCTTTGTTCTCGTGGAAAACAGGGCGCCACTGTTCTTTCGGCTTGAGGTCAACAAAATACTCGGTATTGAAAAAGCTGGTTGTGTCCGTGCCATCATCCGGCCGTCCCGTTTGACTGGTACATTGCGGAACCTCGGGGAAGGAGCAAAGAATGATGCGTGCTTGATTTGACACCCGGGTACCCTCGTCTGGCCCGGTGCTGGGCGCAAGCGTGCCACGGACCCAAAGCGCGCCCTCATCCAAGTGGGGCAGGAATTCAGAACCGATGACGCCGCTGAAGGCAAGGTAAAGTGTTACGAAAAACCCGAGCACACCCACACCCAATACCAGCGCACGCCGGCGAATGGCCCACCGTATTGCGTTGCGGTACCGCTCAGTCAGAAAATGCAGGATTGGATTATGCCATTCGTGCGCTCCCTTCGCGAAAGCGAAGCTGGCGAGGATGGGCGCGATCACAATGGAGAAGATCAACGCCCCAAGCAAGGCAAACGCCACCGTCCAGGCCATGGGATGAAAAAGTCGTCCCTCAACGCGTTGCAGCGTGAAGATCGGCAAATAAGCGGTAATGATGATGGCGATGGCATAAAACACCGGGCGCTGCACTTCGTGCGAGGCTTCACTGATTCGTACGGCTGGCGTTTTGGAATCCCCATTCTTGTGGCCCAGATGGCGAATGATGTTTTCCACCATGACCACCGCGCCATCGACCACCATGCCAAAATCCAGCGCACCCAGAGACAAAAGGTTCGCGGGAATGTGTCTCAAGTCCAAACAGATGGAAGCGAACAAGAGCGAAAACGGAATCGTCGCCGCCACAATCAGCGCGCCTCTGAAGTTGCCGAGAAATAAGAAAAGGATGATCGACACCAGGATCATTCCTTCCGTAAGGTTGTGAAGGACGGTGTGGGTGGTGAAGTGGACCAGATCACTGCGGTCAATGAAAGGAACAATCTTCACCCCCGGAGGCAAAATATGACCGTTCAGTTCCTCGACCTTCTTGTGAATGGATTGCAGGGCTGTGTCAGCCGCTGCGCCTTTGCGCAAGAGCACAATGCCTGACACTACATCGTCGTTATCGACGATCTTTCCATTCTCGCGGTGGATGGCTTTCGCGAACTGGCCCAGTCGAATCTTGGGACCTTGCGCAACCACGGCAATGTCTTTCACTCGCAGGGGCGTGCCATTCTTGGTGGTGATGACCGTGCGTTCAATGTCCTGGGCGCGGTCGACCAGTCCGACCGAGCGCACGTTGATCTGCTGTAGACCCTCCTGTATGAAGCTTCCACCCGCGTTCACGTTATTGTTTATGAGTTGCTGCTCGACTTGAGCGATGCTCAGGCCATAGGCGACGAGTTTGTTGGGATCAACTCGAACCTGATATTCGCGGGTGGGACCGCCAAAGCTGGAAACATCGACAATGTCCGGCACAGCTTTGAAGTTTTTTTCGATGACCCAGTCTTCAACGGACTTCAGTTCCATCGGGTCATATGCCGGATTGGTGCTATGCAGCGTAAAGAAATAGATTTGCCCGACTGGACTCCAATCCGTGCCCATTTGAGGCACCACGCCCGGCGGCAGAGTAACCTGGCTCAGCCGCTCCAGAACCCGCTCCCGGTTCCAGTCGTTGTCCGATTCGTCATCGAAAATCAGCTTCAGGTCAGAGAGTCCGAAGAGCGAGAAAGATCGCAGATGCACGACGTGAGGAATGCCATTCATCACGATTTCGAGCGGAATCGTGACCTGCTGTTCGATCTGTTCCGCCGAGATCCCGGGCCATTGCGTAATCACCTCAACGTAGTTATCCGCTACGTCCGGATATGCCTCGATGGGAAGATTACGGAACGAAACGATGCCCCAGCCAAACAGCACCAGCGCAATCGCCAACACCATCCAACGGTTGTTGAGAGCAAAATCAACGACGCGCCGAATCATTTATTGCTCCACCGTGTTTTGCAATACCAGAGCATTCGAAACCACTTGATCTCCGGGCTTAATCCCTGAAACAACTTCTTGCAGGTTGCCGGGAAGCATGTTTCCCGTGACCACTTCCAGGCGTTTGAAATGCCCTGTGCCCACCGGTGTGTAAACCCACTCGCGATCATGCAAGTGGAGAATTGCAGCTGCGGGAACCGCGGCACGCGTTTCGGGTTGCTTACCGTAAAAGGTCGCAGTGACGAACATCCCCACCCGCAGCAGTCCGGGATTGGCGACTTCGAGCCGAACCTTCGCAGTGCGGATACTGGGATCCAGAATCGGCAAGATGTTGTCGATGTGCCCCTTCAAGACCCTGTCGGGATACGCGTTCAGGTGGATATCCGCGTACTCGCCGAGTTGCACGGCATCGAGATCATTTTCGTAAACGTCACAAATGATCCACACATAAGAAAGATCAGAGATGGTGAACGGGTTGGGGCCAGACAGACCCTGGACGCCGGCTGCATTGGTGACCTGTTGGTCCGTGATTACGCCCGAGATGGGTGCGACGACATCCACGATCCCCGACGGATGGTCCTTGTCCACGCCGAGAAGCCGCAACTGCTCGGTTGCCGCATCCAGATCGACCTTGGCGTCCTGGGCAGTGTCTTCGGCCTGTTCCAGAGCGCCTTTTGCGATAGCGCCCTTGTCGTACAGGGTCTGCGCCCGTTGCAGTTGCTGCCGCGCCAGGCGTTCATCGTTTACGGCCTTCAGATACATCTGATAGGCCCCGGACACGTCGTTGCTCCGGACCCTCAGCAGCAACTGGCCCTTTTCCACGTGGTCGCCCAGCCGGGCCTTAATTTCCACAACTCGTCCGGTAGCCAGCGAGATTACAGGTACAGCACGCGCTATATCAGGCTGCACCACGCCAGTCACATTCAGGGCGGGGGCGGCTTTATGCTCGATTGCCGTCACCAGCGGAAACTGCTCGGGGTGATCCACTTTGAAGTTGTTGGCATCCAGGTCAGGTTCAACGGTTGCCGGGGGAGGGGATCCCGCCTTTGGATCTGCTTTGGTGTCATTGCAACCAGCCAGCAGGCCTAAGGCCACGCAACAACTTGCCAGCAAGATTAGACCAGTAAATTTGAGTTTCATGGGATCACCTCCCGGCCAACGGCCTGGTTCAATTGGGCCGCAGCCGTTAAGTACGAACCAAGCAGGTTTATGTAGTTGAGTTCCACCGTGCGGTACTCACTTTGTGCGTTCAAGAAGTCGAGCAGCGATGCTCCACCATTCTGATAGGAAAAGAAAATCGTGTCGCGCACACGAACCGCCTGTTGTAGATATTTCGCTTTGTAGGGCCGCAGCAGCTTCACATTGCTTTCGAGCGTGGCATAGCCGGAATCAACGTCGCTGAGCACAGAAGCTTCGGCGGCATCGCGTAACCTTTCATTGCGCGTGATATCGAGTTGTGTGCGCAACTTCTCTCCCTGGTTGCGGTCGAAGATACGCAATGGAATCCCGACACTGACGCCGAGCGTATTTATGCCAAACGGGTTATTGTTGGATGAGTTGTGCGTATACCATGCGCTCAAGGTCGGATCAGTTGAGCCGTTCGCAACCGCGAGCGTGTGATCGGTTCGGGCTTTATCTATGGCTTCAATTGCCGCCTTTAGATCAGGCCGGGTATCGAGAGCAATTTTCCTGAACTCGTCGCGGGGCAGGAGTTGGTCGTTGAAATCGTATGGCCCGCTGACATCGAATCGCTCAATCGGAGTCCGGTCATTCAGGAGGGTGAGCAACTGGATCTTGGCGGTTTCCAGGTTCTCTTCGGCAGCTTGCAAATCTGATTCATACTGCACCCGCTGGAGTTCCAACCTGTCGAGATCGATTTGCGCGATGTCGCCGGCACTGAACCGGTTCCGGCTGATATCGAGGACGCGGTCGTAGTAAACAAGGTTGTCTTTTGCCAACTGAAGCACTGCTTTGGCTTGCAATGTTGAAACAAATGCGCTGCGCAAATTGAAAAGCAAGGTCCTCTCCAGGTCGGCGTGGGTAGACTCAGCGATCAGGGTCCCCTTTTTCGCGCTCTCCAGGCGTAGATGTCGCTTACGCTGTCGCTCGATCAGAAAGCTGATACTGGGCGACTCAAAAGTGCCAGCGAACGGTCGCCAGACGCCTTTTTCTGGAGCGATTTGGGTCCCATCAGCGGTCAGAGAGAATTGCGGGTTCGGGCGCAGGAAGGCGGTGATCTCTTCCGCCCTCGATTCGTCGATGCTCAAATTGTCGGCCAGCAGCGTCGGATTGTTCTGTTCGAAACGTTGGCGGACCTGTTCCCAGGTCAATGCCTGTTGTGCGCCAGCGGCGGAAGACACGCAGAGCACAAAAGACAGCGCGAAATAACGCCAAAGCATCTTTTGCATTACTTACTCCATGGTCGTGGGTCAGACTTAGCGCGGCCAGCGTGAGCCGCGCGTGCCCCAGCGCAAACAACAGGCACCCACTCCTGCACTGGGAAGTTCGCCCGCCAATCGCGCGAAGCTCTACATCAGCCGAGAAGAGGAGAGGGCGGTGCGCGGGAGTCGCGTTGGCCGTAAGTGAATAGTTCAGGAATGACGAACGAACCGAGCGAGATTATTGCGCAGACCTCATTGCCGGGACAGATGGGTGACTCTGAAACGGATCGAGCGTAGAAACTGCCAGGATTGGAGAGCCAACTGGCTGAGGCGTTGCTACTTGCCTGCTTGACCGTGCGCTTAAAGGGACTGGACTCCTCCATCTCCGTCCGCATCGGGTGCAAATCATCAGTGGCGGAGACGACTGGGAATAACAACGTGAGAACGCAGATCAGAAGCAGAGAGGAACGAAGGCGGCTGTAACCGCGCGCGTGCCTCACGTGGGCTGGTTCGTTCCGCCAGATCCAGATGGCCGGAAGCGCCAGCGCCAGCCAAACAAGGTTGAGCAACAGTTCCATGTGGAAAGTCGAACGTCAAATATACCAAGAAAGCCGCTGCGAAACACTCAGCGCATGCCTTCGCCCAGAAAGTAGCAAAGATGTCCTGCGTAAGTCAATGAAATGAAAAGGCTGACGGTTACTATCGGCACTGAGTCGCAGGACCGAATGGCGGGAACTTGATGATCCAGTCGCCGTCGTTCATTTTGAATCGGCGGGCAGGCATGGTCGAGAGATCCCGTGCGAAGGGAATTGCTGGTTTGATTGGTGGCGGCGGTTGGACTCGAACCAACGACCTACGGATTATGAGACCGTCGCTCTAGCCACCTGAGCTACGCCGCCACGGCGCAAAACCGACGGAACGAGAGCGCACAAGCCAGGAGGGCGTGAACCGATCTCTCACACGGAACGACGCCGAGGTGGCGGGTCGTGTCCGGGTTCTTTCATATTAAGAGTCGGCGCGAAACCGTGTCAAACCTGCCTGCTCTTCGCGCGGGCAAACACACCGCTTGCATCCCGGGCGAGGAAAATTGACACTGGACGGCATGAAAGCGATTGCCGTCATTCCCGCTCGCCTGGCGTCCACCCGACTGCCGCGAAAGATGTTGCGCGAGATTGCCGGAGAGACTCTACTGGCGCGCGTGTACCGGGGAGTCCGGGCTTGTCGGCTGCTCGATGACGTGATCGTCGCCACGGACTCAGAGGAGATCATGCAGCTTTGCCGCCAGAACGGCTGGCACGCGCAGATGACGTCATCCGCCCATCGCAGCGGCACTGAACGCGTGCATGAGATTTCCAAGTCAGTTGCAGCCGACGTTTACCTCAACGTGCAAGGGGACGAGCCGATGACCCGAGCCGAGCATATCGCTGCGATGCTCGATCTCATGAGGGATTCGAAAATCCAAGTAGGAACACTGAAGACACCAGCCGCAGCAGAGGACATTGATAACCCCAATGCTGTCAAAGTGGTGACTGATGCGGATGGGCGAGCGCTGTACTTTTCCCGCGCGACGATTCCTTACGACCGCGACGGCTTAGCGCCCCGCTACTTCAAGCATCTCGGATTTTACGCATATCGCAAAGAGGCGCTCGACCGGTTCTGCGTGTTGCCAGAGTCACTGTTGGAGCGCAGTGAACGGCTGGAGCAGTTACGCTTTCTGGAGAATGGGATTTCCATTCATGTGGCGGAAACCCCACACGATACCATCGGCGTGGATACTGAAGAAGATCTGCGGAGGGTTGAAAGGGCGCTGCACGGGCGCTAGGTGGCGCCAGCTGTCTTGGGCTGTTTCGCCCAGGTTTCCGCAGCCGCCACGCGCCGGGAAATCGCCGGATGGGAATGAAAGAACCACTCTACCCACTTCGACGGGGAGCGCTCTGCGAGATTCTGGTTGGCGAGCTTGTTCATCGATGAAATGAAAGGCTGCACGCTGGCGATCGACTGGAAGGCGTAACGGTCGGCCTGGCGCTCGTTGTGGCGGGAAAAAGCGTTAAGCGCCGGCAGCAACAGGAATGAGAGCAGCGTCGAAACCAGCACCAGCATTGGCAAGTTGGCGAAGTCAGAAAGAGTTTCGAA
>Ga0210405_10001811_pt1 | contig 23335 bp, 20 predicted proteins | sample IncBWH11MmetaG_FD_155492 | JGI IMG/M metagenome (GOLD analysis project Ga0210405, IMG submission 155492) | Forest soil microbial communities from Barre Woods Harvard Forest LTER site, Petersham, Massachusetts, United States - Inc-BW-H-11-M | ecosystem: Environmental > Terrestrial > Soil >... | reverse complement strand
CAGGCGCATTGGCAGTTCGACCTGGCCACGACCACGAAGAATGATGCTGCAGCGAATGCTTGCGTCGGAATTTACGCCGCCCACGGATACAGCAGCCCGGCAAGCGCCTTCCCTGTGAGTACCGGTCAGGAGCTTTGGGAAACGGAAGATTCCGACCTCGGAGCGCAGGACACCAGCACGAGCAACGGTCTTGCTTGGGCGCAGAAACTTCACGACTACCTTACCATTGCGAATTTGAACGCGTGGCACTATTGGTGGGCAGTCGATAGCGTAACCACCACGGGACAAGGGCTATTGAACAGTCACAGCGGAACCCTGGTCATCCCCGCACGGTTCTACATGATTGGGCAGTATACGAAGTTTATCCGCCCTGGTTTTGTGCGCATCGGCGCGACCGTTTCTCCCGTAGCCAACACATATATCTCAGCCTATAAAAACCCCACCAGCAGCGGCCACGTCGTCATCGTGGCGATTAACAAAGGGAGCAGCAACGCCAACGTCACGTTTCAATTCAGCGGGTTCACGGCGCCCTCCGTCACGCCCTACGTTTCCAACGGAACCCTGAATCTAACCCAGCAATCCGCAATCAGCTCAACGGGCGGAAGTTTCACTTACACTCTCCTTCCGTTCAGCGTCACGACCTTTGTCACTCCGTAGTGGCTAGCGGGCTGGCGATTCCGGGCCGGTCGAAAGATTCACGGGTTGTAGTCTGTTTGATCGGTCGATAGGGACAAAGCCGAATCTCAGCGATATCCAGGTGAAACAGTCGGAATGGAATCCAAGCGGCTGGGAGCTATTAGCCCCGTGGACCGTCCCGCGAGCTTTCTAACCACCATTCCTCAAGACCTGTGTCGAGAGTGGATCGCAATCGTCTCGCTCATGTATCTCAGCCTGATTGGGGGATACGATATAAATATGCTATTCCATTCCATTACCGTGCTTCCGATGCGCCAGTTCGATAGACGTTCTCGTAGCTGCTAATATGTTTCTTCTGAGGTTCAAGAGCGAGGATGGAAAGAGTTCTGTTTGTTGTGAACGCCGATGAGTTTGGTGGATTGGAGATTGTGCTTCTCGACTGGTTGTCAGGTATCGACTATTCCAAAACCTCGGTCGTGCTCTGTTATCGGTCAGACGTCCTTCTGCGAAAGCTCGCCCTTGCGAGTCTGCCCATCGAAACCATCAAGCTGACCATTCCGGACGCTGAACCCGCCTGGAAAACACTGCCGAAGTGGCGACGCGTATTCTCTTCCATCCGACCCCAAAGGATCGTTCTTCTCGAGGGCAATATCGGAGACCTCGGCATGATCCCCGTCCTAGCAGCCCGGTTGTCAACACGCGGCGGTGTTTTTCTTTTCGCGGGCGGTGGGGGACCGCTTCCATCCGCGCCCATGTCTACCGAGAAAAGGAAAGCCCAGTTCGGCTTGTTCGCTGGCGTCGGTTTGTATCAATTCAGGGAGACTCTCAAGCAAGAGCTTCGAAGTAGACTACTGCGTCGCTCCTTCGTTTCAGGCCAGGGGCTCAAGAGCAACCTCGTCGCGCACCTCCGCTATCCTGCCGACGGAACTTCAGTTCTCTATCATGGTGTGGACACCAAGCGTTTTCAGCCATCCCTCGCCGACCGGATTGAATATCGACGCGCGAACGCGATTCCCGATGATGCAACTGTGATTGTGAGTCACGGGCGCCTGGCGCGAGTCAAGCGCGTGGACAGAATCCTAAACGCTTTCGCAGTCTTGTCCGCTGAGCACCCGAATCTCTGGTTGGTGCTCACGTCATACGGTCCTCTAAAAGAAGAGATAGAAAAAACCGTCTCTAATAATGAGACCTATCGCCGAGTCAGACTGGTGAGCTTTCAGGAGGACGCTGCCAAACTCCTGAAAGCCGGAGACATTTACGTCCTGGCCAGTGACCGTGAGGGTTTCGGAATCGCTCTGATCGAAGCCATGTCAACCGGGCTAGTCTGTGTCGCTACGAATTGTCAGGGGCCGGCGGAGATTATTGTGAATGGCGAAAATGGAATCCTGGTAAGCGCCACTGACGAAGAACTCCTGGCCGGACTGCGGCGAGCTCTCCGCCTTAGCCAGGGCGAGCGCGCCCCGCTCGTCGAACGGGCTCGAAAAACGGTCGAAGATCGCTTTGAAATCCACGCGGCGATCCGCAACGCCCTCGGTTCGCTTGGGATTCCCAGCCGATCATGACAGTTGATCAAATCTCAGTCTCTTCTCGGCCAGAAGACCGGCAGGCAATCGCTGACTTCTCCTTCCGTGAGGACACCCTAGAAAAGCTTTGACTCTTCCCTTAACAAACTGAGCCTACGCTCTCGTACTTGCACTTGCACAAACTTTTTCGCTGGCATTTTCCGCCACTGGTCGCAACAATATTGACGAAGAGTTGGCACTCTGTTTTGCTGCCCTTGTCGACAGTCTTGGGCTTTTTCGCGGCCGCGCCGGGTTGGGGAGCTGCGTCCGGCCACAGGTTCCAAGACAAAGCCTCGGCGATCTTCTGGATTGTCACCGCTGGTATTTGCGCTAGATTGATTTGGAAGTGGCCGGTTCCGTCTTCGGATCGCTCGCCTTGGGCGCAGATTTTCTTGGACAAATAGTAGTTGGAGGCAGGTCTGTCTTTCAGTCTAGTCCAATTGCTTGGAGTCTTGGTGGTGTCCTGCGTTGCCACCTGCGTGGCCGCGGATATCCGTGCCGACCGGGAGAATCACGCTTCCGGCTCGGCAAAACTCGTCAGCACGCCCGAGATTCAGGCAACCAGGTGGATCCAATCCCGCACCACGGCAATTTGCTCAGCCATCAAGCGTGATGCAAATTACCCATTTCGATCAACAGCCAGACTGATAAGTTTGAAATCAGAGCCGGAAATCGTGAGCGGCTTCAGATCGGAATCGGTGATCGGCTTGGTTCCGGAATCGCGATCGGCATGCCCCCGAATCCCACTGCCCCGTGTAAATCTGTCGGCTCTGGACGCCTAGCGACTTCGGGAAAAACGTTTCACGACGCCTACTTGCTCCTTGCACCTTGCTCTTGGTGCCGATTCCGCCAAAGCCTTCTCTCCTCCGCCATTTGGCCCTTTGTGAGGCAAAACTGAAGCTTGTAATAAAACCGCCGCTTGGGGTTGAGGCTTGTCAGCCATAAGATAAGATCCCGAAGGTACCATCGGAGCATATACCTCGGAAACGCAAAGTAGCGCACAGCATCTCGCGGTGCGAGTTGGATACGAGACCGAGACTCACCCATTCCGTAGTACCAAGCCTCAAAATATCGCTTGTCGATCCTTCGCTTCTCGACCGGATGAAAGATGATTGCCTTTGGTGCATACATGAGGCGCTCGCCACCGTGCAACAACCGCCAGCAAAACTCAGTATCTTCGCCGCGAACCTCGCTGCCGGCAGTTGGTCCGAGATCGGTACGGAACATGCCGTGCTTTTCAAATACCTCTCTCTTGAGAGAAAGATTTGCGCCCAAGGCAGGAGCACGGATCTCGCACGGATCCGTGCCAAGGTCGTAGCTAACGATGGCAAGGTGGAGTTTGTAAGGCCCCTCAGAGGTGTACCAGGAAGGCTTGGTGGAATTCCATAGAGGGACGATTTTACCGCCGACGCCAACGCACGAATGCGTTTCAAAGACTCGAAGCGTCTCAGCAAGCCACGCTGAATCCACAACAACGTCGTCGTCGGTGAAGGCAAGGATACTGCCCGTCGCATTCTTGACACCTGTGTTCAGAGCGAACGACTTGCCCTGCCGTTTTTCGACGATGTACCGGTAGCGTTGAGGATTCTCCCGAAGAAACTGTTGACATACGGCCGCTGTTTCATCGGTTGAATTGTTATCAACGAGAATCACTTCCCAATCCGTATCGTACGGGAGTTCCGATTTTTCCAGGCTATCAAGAGTTTGCCGGAGAAGGTCCGCGCGGTTCCAAGTGCAAATGATTACGCTCAATCGCATCGTCTGGTCCGAATTAATCTTCCTTTCCTGAATGCCATCTCAATCACAAGAAGATTGGGTTGCGTGCTCTCCAATTAAGTTGCCGATCGTGAAGAATGGAACGCAAAACGTCGACTCCGGATAATTGTATCGCTCCTGACGCCGTGCTGAACACTTGAGAAAGAGTCCCTTTTCGCAAAGCACTGATCGCATCCCAATACAGGCAACGAATGAGCTCAACTCGGATGGCGGAGCCCACTGGCCCGCGGCAGACGGATCGGATTCTTCGCAACATGCCTTTCTGAAAAAAGAGTGGATCATTTATAGAACTAAATAATTCGCGGAGCAGATTCCGTTCTGCAGGTTCCAGCATTGGAAGATCGGTCGAAGTTTTTTGCGCCGCCAACTGCAAGTCTTCGATCATCTCGTCGTACAGTCGCTTTCTAGCCATAATACCCATGCGTCGTAGATAAGCGTAGCGCAAATCCGCAGTTCCGCCACTCGGAGCTTGGCTTCCCGGAAGGTATTCACGCAACGGCATTTCCTTGCGCAGTTCCCGAATGAAAACCTGCATGTATTCCAGCCACTTTTCCTCGATCTGTCCGGCTTTGAAAGTGTCCCGCGCACTACCGCGCACCCCTCCATGCATGCGGTAGTAGATCGTCGGGCCGGCGACCCTGGCACAAGGAAATCGGCGTGCCAACCGCACCGCCATTTCATAGTCCTGGCAGCGGACCAGAGTAGGATCGAATGGTCCCACCTCTCGATAGCACGATGTTCGCACGAGAATCGTGGGATGGATCAAAAAGCATCGTTCCATCAAGCGGACCAGGAACTCGTCTTCTGGAAAATTAGGAAGCGCTTTCTCTGCTTTGGGCGCAATTCTTAAGTCTTCTCCGTTCGTAGTCGATTCGATATAACTACTGTAGGTCCAGCCCACTTCACGGCGGCTCTCAAGAATGGCAGCGTGGCGTTCGAGAGCATCACCCATAGCAACGTCGTCGTCATCCATGATCCAGACGTATTCACCCGTCACCTTAGCCATGCCAAGATTCAGCGCCGATGGTTTGCCACGATTTTCCGACTCTAGGTATTCAATTCGCTGCCTGAATGGTTCAAGTGCGGCGGCCGTTTGGTCGGTCGATCCATCGTTAATGACAATGACTTGGCTGGGCGGAAGCGTTTGCGCAAATACGCTTTCAAGGGATTCGGCAATGAATCTGTCGCGATTGTATGTCGGGAGCAGAACTGAGACTTCCGCGCGTGTCACAGCGAACGTTCTCCTCGGGAAGAATTAGACATAGAAATGGAAGCGTAAACGCATGAAATGTTTAGCGCCACCACGTCTAAGGCTTTGTGCCGACTTTGCGAGCTTCTCTGTTTCTTCGGTTAGCTCCAGAACTCAATCCGTACCGGGAGGCGAATTTCAAATCTTGCATCAGCTCTTCCCCTCGCTTTTTCAACAAGATCTGCAATCTCGCGTAGCACTTTAGGCGCTCGACCCAATTCATCGGAACCCGATGAATTGCACTAACGTGGTACGCAAAGAGCTTCCAACTGGGAAAGAACAGTTGTCCGACCCTGCCTGGCTCGAACAAAACCATGCGGTCGTGAACCGATGGGTATATTAGTGCGGACATCGAGCTGATCCTGCGGGAAAAGAGGCGTTCCGGAAGCTCCACGAACGAGCCGCGCAGAATCAGTTCGGCAAGAAAGGGGAGATCGGAATTGGAAAAGGACCCAAAAGGCCGACTCTGCTTTATGGCAGACGAACGGATCAAGCCGAAAGAAGCGTTGCACATGCGAAGGTTCCAAAACAACAGAGCCAGACGCTTGTTGGGGGACTCCGCCTGAATATCCAGCATGTCCTCATAGTCGTTCACAAAGGCGCCAGACTCCCCGATCAAGCGAGTCTTCGGATAGCAAAGTACCACTTCCGGCCTGGCGTCCAGAACTTGCGAGCAACGCTCAATCAAGTTCGGCGCACAGACCTCATCCGCGGAAGCCCATTTGAAGTATTCGCCTCTCGCCAAGCTGAAGGCAAGATTGAAATTTCTGTCAACTCCGACGTTGGCGCTGTTCCTGTAGTAGCGGACTCTCGAATCTTTCTCTGCGTACGCAAGGCCGATTTCTTGTGTGCGATCGGTGGAACAGTTGTCACAAACAATTAACTCAAGATTGTGGTAGGTCTGCGCGAGGAGGCAGTCCAATGTCTCAGTCAAAAACTGCTGGCCATTGTAGACGGGCACGCCGATACTAACCCGAGGCGGCTTGTCCATTAGTGGCGTCATCGGAGATTAACCTCTATGCAGATTGCAACACTTAACCGACCATGTGCCCCGAGAACACGTGCCATGATCGCGGGATAGGCTAAAACACGAGCTTACGGCAGTAGAATCCCTCGGCATATTTTTCCGGAGCATTGCACTCAAGACCGCGGAGCCGGAGAATGGCGCGGAACGCGTCTTCGGTGAACCAGTGCTTGGTATTTTGACTCCTGAAGGTCTTCAAGAGATACTCTATTTTTTGATGGCACAAGGAATCGTGAAGGCGCACAAAGAGATTGGGTGTGCCTAGATCGCCGTCATATTTGGGGATCTCGTATTCCAGGATCAAGTGATTGCGAAATGTGTTCCATGTCAATTCAGAGATGAGTCGATGGTCTTGATGGAGATCCTTCCCGTAGTGAGTGAAGATGAGATCTGGGGAAAATGATTTCTTCAGGGCTTCAAACGAATCCTTGAGCCTCGTCCCCTGGAACGGAAAATAGCCATCGCGAAAGTTTTCGATAACGACGCGAGACGCCGCGGATTTCAAGAAGAGCTTGGCTGATTTTCTGGCCTCAGTACTTCGTTGAGGCGTCGAACTGAAAACGACCCAGCGAAATTCCAGACCGTGATGCGCCTCGAGGATGCGGAGAATTGTGCCGCCACAACCAATCTCGATGTCGTCGGAATGCGCACCTAGGCACAATACTTTGCGAGGAGCGCTGTCTCGACCGCCGAAAAGGAGGTTAACCATGACGGTTGCGCGTCGCTCGAGATCGGCCGTGAGTGGAAGAACGCGGCTTCTCGCCATCGGAGGCGACGGGGCTACCTGAAACCGGGGGCTTCCAAATCTCCCATGGTGCGTGGCCTGAAACCAAGAGCCCCTCGATAAACTGGAGGTCCTTAAAAGTGTCCATAGCTTGGAAGAAACCATCATATTCATAGGCGACCAAGCGTTTTTCGTGGATTAGACGTTGAAAAGGCTCTCGAACCAGTTCCTCGCCATCGCGCATGTACTTGAAGATCTGGTTCCGCAGCACAAAGTAACCGGAGTTGATTCGTAAGTCGGATTTTGTCATCTCCTGGATCGATTCGACCACACCATCTTTCAACGCAGAGACGATATGAAAGCTGAGATTGGGCCGAGCGCTCAGAAAAGTAACCACCGAATCGTACTTCTTGAAGCGCTCAATCAGCGAAGGCAGGTGCAAATTTGTGAGCCCGTCGGTGTAATTTGCCAGAAAAATTTCTTCACCTTCCACGTACTTTTGCACCGCTTTCAGCCGTTGACCAATGTTCGAATCAATGCCTGTGTCAACAAACGTAATTTTCCAGTCGTGGATGTCACTATTGGAAAGCTGAACTTTCTGGCCTCCCTCGGAGAAAACAAAATCGTTGGACAGACATTCGTCGTAGTTGAGAAAGAATTTCTTAATGGCCTCTCCCTGATAGCCAAGGCACAGGATGAAGTCCTTGTGGCCGTAGTGGGCATAGTATTTCATTACGTGCCATAACATCGGGCGCGACCCAATCGGTATCAAAGGCTTCGGGATACCTTCGGAGTAATCGCGAATCCGAAGGCCCAGTCCTCCGCAAAAGAGCACAACTTTCACTGACGGATACCTCGTCCGACAAACCCCGAATCGCGGCGGTGCCGGTGCCTCGTCACGAACACACCTTGACGCAAGGAATGGGCACTACAAACCTTCCGCCCCAATCGTGAATGTACGCATTCTGCTGAATGATCTCGTCTCTCAAGTTCCACGCTAGAATAAACAAGAAGTCCGGCTTCGTTTGTCGGATGCGTTCCGGTGCATAGATCGGGATGTGCGTGCCGGGCAGGAACTTGCCCTGCTTGTATGGATTGCGGTCCACGGTGTAGTCGAGAAAATCGGTGCGAATGCCGCAGTAGTTCAACAATGTGTTGCCTTTTCCCGGAGCGCCGTAACCCGCAATGGTCTTCCCTTGGTGTTTGGTTTTGATCAGAAACTCTAGAAGCGCGCGCTTCGTTTCCCGGACTTGCTCGCCAAAGGAAGCGTAGCCCTCCAGGCGTTTCAGGCCATTCGACTCTTCCCGCGCGCGGAGTTCGTTCACTCGCGGATCAGTGGGCTTGGAGTCGTCGCCCGAATGCGACACGTAGATCCGCAAGGATCCGCCGTGAGTGGGCAGTTCTTCAACGTCGAATATCCTCAAACCGTGGGCCGACAGAAGCGACTCCGCCGTAATTAGCGAGAAATAGGAAAAATGTTCGTGGTAGATTGTATCGAATTGGTTTTCCTCTATGAGTCGCAGCAAGTGCGGAAATTCCAGAGTGATCACTCCCCGGTCGGCGAGCAGGATTTTCATACCCGCGACAAAACCGTTGAGGTCCGGCACCTGCGCGAGCACGTTGTTGCCGATGAGCAAATCCGCACGCTTTCCTTCGCCCGCCAATTCAATTGCCAGTTCGCGGTTAAAAAACTTCACCAGCGTTGGGACGTTTTTCTTCAGCGCCGTCGCGGCAATATTGACTGCCGGTTCAATACCGAGAACCGGAATCCCCCGGGCAACGAAATACTGAAGCAGGTAGCCATCGTTGCTCGCAATTTCTACGACGTGGCTGACGCGCCCCAAGCCCAAGCGCTCGATCATCTGATCGGTGTATTTACTCACGTGAGCGAGCCAGCTATCGGAATAAGAAGAAAAGTAGGCATACTCCGTGAAAATCGATTCAGCGCTCACATATTCCTGCAACTGGACGAGTAAACACTTCTCGCAGATATAGACGTGGAGGGGATAGAAAACTTCGCCCTGATTGAGCTGCTCGGCAGTCAGGTAGCTTTCGCAGAGAGGCGACATCCCCAAATCCAGAAATGTGTGTCGTAGCGGAGTCGCGCAAAACCGGCACATCCCCCCGGTGACCGATGACGAAGCTTCGGCCTTCTCGCTCGAGATTTCTTGTTGGCGCGTACTCATATTTATCCAAAAGTTAGTTCGGAAACCATGGGCCCAAACCTGCTGCGCTCAATTGAACTTCCGGAAAACTGGCTTCACAGGCCGCCCCACTAAGTACTTTTGGACTCCATCTTCAAGCGCTTTTCGATAAATCAGCAAGGATTCACCAATCGCGTCGATGGTCCGATCAATATCCGCGTCGCTGTGGGAGAAACTCACCACAAGCGATGGGGCCAAAAGTCCTCGCTGAATGGTTTCCTGAAGAAAAAGAGTTCGGAAGGACTGCGATGGATTCTTATCGGCGTCCCTAGTGACATAGATCAGATTCGGTTCCTTGCCTAGGACTTCGAAGTAACCCTCGACTCGATTCTGCCGAACCGCGCGATTGATGCCATCGTGCAATCTGCCTCCTTGCCGGTACAACTGTTCGATAACGTGTTCCTGGCGATAGATTTGCATTGTTTCCAGGGCTGCGGCCAGGCTGTGATTCTCTGCGCCGTGAGTCAGCGACAGCAAAAAAACCCTTTCTTTATCGTGACGCAGCCCGCCGCGTTCCATGATTTCGCGCCGACCGACGAGCGCGGACAGAGAGAAACCGTTCGCGATGCCTTTCCCGAAGGTCGAAAGATCGGGAGTAACGCCGTAATATTCTTGAGCGCCGCCAAGATGCCAGCGGAAGCCCGTAATCATTTCATCTAAAATAAAGACTGCGCCGTTTTGCTTGCATAGTGTCTGCACCTCGGCCAGGAACCCATTCTTGGGTTCGACATAAGTGGCTGCTTCCAGAATCACGCAGGCAATTTTTCCGGGATGCTGCTCGAAGAGGCTGCGTAGGCTCTCCGCATCATTGTACCGAAATTTAAGAGTCAAGTCCTGGATGGCTTTGGGAACTCCCGCACACATTTGCGTGCTTCCGATGAACCAATCGTCGACTGAAAAGAAGGGTTGATCGCCGCAAATCGCGACAATGTCGCGGGCGGTATGGGCTCGGGACAAACGAACGGCTGCGCTGGTTACGTCGGAGCCGTTCTTGGCGAACTTCACCATTTCAGCGCTATGGATCAGGCCTGCAAGTTGTTCTGCGCACTGAACTTCAAGTATCGCAGGACGCGTGTAATTGTTTCCAAGAAGCATCTGTTTGTAAGCGGCCTCGACGACCGGACGATACCCATGACCCAGCGTGACAGCGCGCAAACCCATTCCATACTCGATGAACTCATTTCCATCCACGTCCCAAACATGGCATCCCATGCCGCGTTCGATAAAACCTGGTGCTTGCGTCGGATACTGATCGTCACCCTTGGCATAGACGTGAGCTCCGCCCGGGATGAGACCATGCGCTTTTTCCTGTAGTGCCTTGGATTCATCGAATTTCATCAGCTGGCAAATTTCTTTTGGCATCACGAAAGCTAGACCTTCTTAAGATTTGATTCTGAACGCCAGGCCTGCTCAAGCCGCTCCTCCATCGTGACGAGGAATGTCGTACTTGGCAATCACATCCTCCGGAAGATGAGCCAGATCTGTCCCACGCAGGTAGTCGCCCATGCACGTTCCTGTGCTGTGGGAATCGATATTCCTTGCGCCGTGACCTGCAATTGCGTCGTCGGAATGAACCGTTCGAAAGTCGATGCTAAACCTCGTGTATCCCGATGTATTGGGAACGGTAGAGTGCATCTGCGCCGCCGAAAAAAGAAGCATGCCCCCCACGGGGCACACGACTCTAATCTGCGGGTCCAACTCCATCGATTCTTCAGGCCGTGGCTGCTTTCGGGTATCGACTCCTATTTGCTGTGCGGCCATTCGTCGGCTCGTGCGGTTCCATTCCTGATAGTTGTAGTCAGCCGATCCATTTTTCACTGGCTGCGCCCAATATCGCGGGTGAAAAGCCATTACGTTTTCTGATTGAATTTCAAAAACGGGGAGCCACCAATTAATTTGGCAGAAAGGCGCCGAATACCAAGTATCGCGATGAGGGTGGAACGCATAGGAAATGCCGGAATCCAGATATCCACCATTGGTGGACGTTCGAAGCCGAGGCACATCAAAATGAGTTTTCTCCAAGTCGCAGGCAATCTCCGCCAGGAGCTGCTGGATGAGCTGTTTGCTGTGAGGATGGTGAATAAACTTTGGCTTCAATTCCGCCAGGATGGCCGCGAAACGCTCCACCGGCAGGTGGTGCTGTGCCTGGCGAGGATCGAGTGGCCGAAACGCTTCTTCTGCCATCTCACGGGCGAAAGCACAAAGAGCCAGCGAACTTGGCCGCGGAGTGTAGACGAATAGTTGTCCTTCGTAAAGACGCTTACGGCGGACCTCGTCGGAAACTTCGGCATCGAGGAAGAGTGTGTTCATTATTAAGTCTCCTGATCATGCAGGGCGAGAAGTTTGTGTTGCTGTAAATCTGTGGCAGCCTGATAAATGATGCCGAACTTCAGTCCCGAGCGCTCAGCAATATCCAATAATGAATGATCGCCATCGGAAAGATTGAGAACCCACAGCATCGCAAGCTCTCTGCTTTCTGCGTCGGCATATCCCCCGAGTTCACGATAAAGCCCTCGTTTTCCGAGCAGCGGCTCACATTTCGGATTCAGGTTCCGGTAGCTACGATTGTGTTCAAGGAGGTGGAATATTTCGAGACAACGTTGAAACGTATCCACTAGGGCTTCGGGTGAAACGAATTCCAGATTGTCGGCCGAGGTGTGGTATTCGACGAACTCTCCATGCGGCGTACGATTCAGGCACCCAACACAAAGGTTGAATCCGGGCGAGCAGTATTGCCTTTCATCGTAACCGTAAGGCGAGAAATCTCGGACGTTATAAGGCTGCCGTGAGTGCTCCAGGACGTGCAGCACCGCGCGATCGATATCTGCATTCCCGCGGCGGCTCCTCTTGTAAGAAAGCCCTCCACGGTCCCCTACACAGGCGAGCACAAGACCATGCTTGATCCGCGGTACCACGTTTTCATTTCTGTTCAGCCAAGTGATGGAGCCAATGGTACCGGGGATGAAGAGAAAACGATAGGAATATCGGCGCGCTTGTGGGGTCAGCGCTTGTGCTAGATAGGTAGCAACTGCCAAGCCGGATAGATTGTCGTTGCAGAGCGAGGGATGGCAGATATGAGTGGAAATCAGGATCTCTTCCGATACTTCGCCCGGCAATAGCAATTCGCCATAGCTCAGATGACCGTCGGCCAGAGATGAATCGATGACCACCTCGTATTCATCTTCACACAGAGAATCAAGTTGGCGCTGGCTAAGGCAGAAACCCCAAGTCTCGGTGTAGTAGGAGGTGCGATAGGGAATCCAATCGGGTTGATTGGGAAGAGTATGAAGATGTTGTTTCAATTCCCGGAGCGGTAGTTTCGTCCGAACTGGAATGCTGTAATTGACAACATGTAGATTCGAGCGCTGAAAATCGATGACGCGTTCGCCGCGAGAATTTTTTACGTAAGCATCCCGTATATTCCATTCGCGAGGAACGGTCCAGTCAAACACCTGCGTCCCGGTGGGCACCTCGTGAATCTGGAGAGGGATTTTTTCATCGATAAGGCGCAATGTCTGGCGAATGCCATCACCCGTGATGCTCCGGCAAATCGGATAGAGTTCCGCTATGAATGCATGGAACTGCTGCTCGAGTTCCGTGAAGCTCGGAACGGTCTTCGCGGCTGTAGTGGTGGGACCGGTAGTCATAGGATATTAGGTAAAATCAGGGTAATTCTGGTCTCGCTCCAAAATCGTGCGTTCGTCCTGGGGCCAGCAAATACCAAACGTTGGATCGTTCCAGCGTACCCCGCGGGCGTGTTCGGCAGAGAAGAACTGGGACAACTGGTAGAAGACTTCCGTGCTATCTGCGAGTGTTTGAAAGCCGTGCGCGAAACCGGCCGGTACATAGAGCATTTTGCCGCACCGCTCGTCGAGTTCAACGGCGAAGTGTTTCTTGAACGTCACCGAATCCCGTCTAAGATCAATAATGACATCATAGATTGCGCCGCGGTGACACCGTACTAGCTTGACCTCTTCGAACGGAAAAGCCTGGTAGTGCATGCCACGCAGCGTGCCTTTGCGAGGGTTGAAGGAAACACTGCATTGAGCAATGCGTGTCTCCAAGCCATGAGCGGCAAATTCCTTCTCGCAATACGTGCGTGCAAAATGACCTCGATGGTCCTGGCGCTTTTCGAGCTCGATCACATATGCCCCAGGCAACTCCGTCGGTTCAAAGATCACGGCCGGAGTTTCTTCAAAACGCTGCCGCCAGTCGTGGCACTCATGTCAGACCGTCACCGGGGCCGCAGCGGGCCGACCGTTCTTCCACCGGAGCTGCGGGTCAAGTTGTCCTTCCGCCAGTAGCTTCCGAATATGAGTGATGCGCTTGAAGTGCTGCCCATCAAAATCTTGCAAAGTAAGTCGGGCTTCACGACACGCGGCATATAACTCCTCTGCTCCTCGGCGTACACTCCACTCCGGCTGGAAACCAGGAAGGATGTTTTTGATCTTGCCGAAATCCACGCGGTAAGAGCGCTGGTCCGGGCCGCCATCCGCTGCGTACTCAATCGTGCAGCCCGGTACGGTTTGTTTAACAATTTCAGCGAGATCCCGTACTTGGTAATTCTCTTCCGTAATCCCGACGTTGAATGCCTGATTGTGGATAAGCTGGCGCGGAGCATCAAGAACAGCCAGGAAGGCGCGGCAAATGTCTTCGATGTGAATCAGCGGCCGCCACGGCGTGCCATCCGATTGAATCCGCACACGTCCCGTTGTATGGGCCCAGGCGACAAGATTGTTCAGGACGACGTCGAAGCGCATGAACGGCGAAACTCCATAAGCCGTCGTGTTGCGCAGAAACACAGGGCTGAATTCGGAATCCGCCAGCTTCGTCAGCTCCCGCTCAGCATGCACTTTGGATTCGGCGTAAGGGGTCACGGGGTTGAAGGGAGCATTTTCGTCGAGCAGTGCGGAATCCGCCGCACCGTACATGCTGCAGGAAGAAGAAAAGAGGAATCGTTTGATAGCGACTTGTTTCGCCAATCGTGCGAGCCTCATGGTGGCGTGAAAATTGATCTCGTACGTCAGCTGCGGATTGATGTCCCCGAGAGGGTCGTTCGAAAGCGCAGCCAGATGCAAAACGGCGTCGTAGCCCTCGAGATCGCTCAATTCTACGTCCCGCAGATCTTTCTGAAGGCCGGGAACGTCAGAGAGTTCACCGATAAAACGATTCTGCAGGAAAAAATCACAGTCCAGGCCGGTGACTTCGTGGTTCGCCTGCAACAGCATTTTCGTGAGAACCGAACCGATGTAACCGTGGTGTCCGGTCAAAAGCAGACGCATATCGATCTCCAGAATCAGAATCGTGCAGGGACCGGGACCCGCCCGGCGTTCTTACCTGACAGCTCCATATTGTAAGCCTTTCCTAGCGCAGCAAACCCAGAAACATGTGCTCAAGAGCAACCCGGCCACCAAAGGCCAACTTTGACGTCTGCATGTTAAAAGCGGAGCAGTTGGTGTTCCAATTGATGCTGAAGGACCAGATATAAGCATCTGTATTTTCATGCAGATACGTCCATAGAGGACTTGATCCTAGCAATAGGCTGAATTTCATTGGCAATCATTTTCCGCTGATGACAATACTTTACCCACGTTCCGGGGCACCCACCAACAGAGGAACTCTCAGCCAAGAGTGACTTGACGCTCTTCGGCGTCCTTCAGAAGGGAGAGCTCGAACTCAAGGTCCGGGGGGTACCTTACTGTGTCTTTATACCCAACATCGGATCAGTAGTTGGGCGACCGGACATAGGTGGCGATGACGGCCGCAAGGCGAGCAAGCGTAGACGTAGAGCTGGTTGGTGAGCAGGAAGGCCACCGGGGCAAAAAAGGGAGCGGCCCTGCGCTTTGGTGATGAGCCTATCCGAGAAGATTCGTCAAAATCCTTTTGTTCTGTTGCTTCTTGAGCCGCGAAACTTCGAAACGATTATCGCCAAGCCGATCATCAAACAAATTACCGCGGCCCAGGTCGACCAGCGCCAGAAGATCTTAAGGCCTAAAGTATTGTCCGATCGATTGCTCGAAGATGGAGTCGCCGATATTGCCTTAGCAGGCTGATTGATATCCAGCCGGTCAAAATCGTCCTCGAAGATTACCGTGGAGCCTTGGGTCAACTTCACGTAATCGACCAGAGTGGTCCAAGGCAAGCTGCCATTGTTCACAGGCCCACCGTATTTTCCCACAAAATTATCAATCTTGAGGTACATCGACGCGTCCGGAACATATTTATTGATAATCGTGCAGGTGGTTGTTCCGTCAATCTTGAAGACAAGTGAACCTGCAGACCAGAGTAGCTGGTAGATGTGAAAGTTCTGGCTCGTGTCTGTGGCAGAAGCATTGCATCCATCATTGTGGCTAAGGTTGTCTACATGAATCTGTTGGTTAACATGTTTGAAATCGCTGTGCAATATCTCGGCAATATCGATCTCTTGACCCGTACAGATATCGTCTGTACCAGTCGGATCGCTTGCCTGACATGAAGCATCTTCCATCCACACGACCGGCCACGCCCCGGTGTTCATCCCACCACCGAACTTCGCCCGAAATTCAACCGTGCCATATAGAAAATTGAAGTTCCGCATCGACACCCAGCCGGAGGTGTAACGATAAGCCGCGAACGGAAGGTCAATGCTGCTGCAAGTCGCAGACTCGGATTTCGTGGTGATAGCAAGATACCCGCCCGACACGCTCACATTATTTGGCTTGAAGCACTGCAGGTTGCTGTTCGGCGCCGAGGCTCGGTTGAAGGCGATCCACTGACTATTAAGGCCCGTTTGGGCCGGCGTTGGAAAGGGGAACCACAACAATGTCAAAAGCCATAACTTTCTCATCAGAATTAACTCCGGCCCTCTTTGGAAGAAAAGGCCAGCTCGAATTCAGGGAGAATGAGTATCGCGAGATCTGGTTGATTGTGTCTGCCGTCCTGTCTCGCTGGTAATGTCAAGAGATGCCGCCTGACTAAATGTTGTCGCGCATTATAGCGGTTTCTGCGAAGCGATTGCCGGCAGTTCCCAGTAATGGCAGTAATGGTCGGAAGCACGCCGATCCTTAATACTAAAGTGCTAGCCCTCAGCACGAAGGGCTGCAAGACATGCAGGCCTCGGCTGGCGGCAGCTAAAATCTTGGCTCCAAACGCGTCGCTGACGTTACCGTGAACGAAGAAGTCCGCGTTGCATCCTCGCGTTGGCGGTCATCGAACTATCCAAAGACCGTCGATTCGCAAACATATTGGCATCGCTTTTCCTTACGCCGAGACCAGACCGAGTCACGTCAAGTACCAGGATTGCTTGTGCACGAAGAAGCCAAGCGAAGGTATCTTGCCGGTTCCGTAGAAGTCAGAACCCGCAATTTTTAGGCGGCAGGCGTCTTCCACGTAATCCACGCACTTCTCGTCGATTACGAGCGCAACCTCGATTCGATACTCACCGGGAGCGATAGGTAGGTTAGGAATCTCGCAAACTATCTCCTGACGGCCCGACCGTTCACCCCAGTTTCGATCTCGCTCATAGCTGCTTCTCGCGGCGAAAACCACCTGTCCATACAAATCGACGAAATTGACTCGCGGGTCAAAATTCCTGGTCGGTTCATGAAGAAGGAATTGCACACGTGCTCGGATTGAGCTGCCGATCGCCATTTCTCCCTCGAGAGGGTTTCCCTCCCCGTCATAGAGTTCAAGCTTATCCAACCAGGGATGATATTGGGGGAGTCTTCCGCGAGCGTTCCACAAATCAGCCATATAGGAATCATTCTTCTTGTCCTCGCCAGAGACTAAGCCCACGTAATAATCAGCGGCGCTTTTCGCAGCGCCCTGAAACGCGAGCTGCCCTTGCTGCAAGACAATTCCCTTCCGACAAAGGTTGACCACCGCAGCGATATTGTGAGAAACAAACAAAATGGTCCGGCCGCTCTCTCCGAACTCTCCCATCTTGCCAAGGCATTTTTTCTGAAAGGCCATATCCCCTACGGCGAGTACCTCGTCCACGATCAATATCTCCGGATCCAGGTGAGCCGCCACGGCGAAGCCCAACCGGACGTACATACCACTCGAATAATGCTTGACCGGGGTGTCCAAGAATTTCTCCAGCTCAGAGAAAGCAACGATTTCATCAAATTTCGTCTGCACCTCTGTCTTGGTCATGCCCAACATCACACCATTTAAAAAAATATTCTCTCGTCCCGTCAGGTCGGGATGAAATCCAGTCCCAACTTCCAGCAAACTGGCCACTCGGCCTCGCAACCGCACGTAGCCTTCTGTGGGGTCCGTGATTCGAGAGAAAATCTTCAACAAAGTACTCTTGCCCGCTCCGTTCGCGCCAATAATTCCAACGACTTCACCCGGCTCAACGCTGAAGTTTACGTCTCGAAGAGCCCACATCCACTGTGGTCCGGAAGAGTTCTGGCTGGCAGACACTGCGCGACGAAGTGTCTGCCACGAACTGCGCAGACTGCTCATCAGCACATCGCGCAGGCTGTCATCGCGGGGCCGAGACGCGCCCAGCTCATATTTTTTCGAGAGTTGATTGGCTTCTATGACCGGGGCCATTCAGATTATGTCCGCGAAGCGCCGTTCCATGCGCCGAAAGATAAATAACCCGGCCAAAAATAGAAAAACACAGACAGCGAACGAAGCGATGACCAATGACCAATCCGTCGAGCCGCCCAGCAGCGAATGCCGGAATCCAACGATCATTCCCGACATGGGATTGAGTCCTAGCAGAAGCTGGTAGCGAGCAGGAATGTATTGCAGAGGATAAATCACCGGGCTTACAAAGAGACCCATCTGAATGAAGAAAGGAACAGCATACTTGACATCCCGAAAGCTTACATTCAGAGCAGATAGGATCAGGCCCAGGCCGCTCGCGGCAAGCAGTGTTCCGAGCACGTAGACGGGAATTAACAGAGCCCCGGGCACCACAGGCCAGCGGTAGTAGATCATCATCGCAAACACCAGAAGGAGACCAATTACGAGGTCGAGCACTAGGGCGCCGATGCTTGCCAACGGTATAAATATTCGCGGAAAGTAGATTTTGGATACAAGCCCCTGGTTCCCCACCAGACTGTTGCTCGACATGGAGACCGAGTTTGCGAAAAAGGTCCAGAGAATCAGTCCTGAAAAGGCGAACAGCGGGTATGGCGGGCCATCCGTGTGGATGCCAGCCAGCCGATTAAAAAAAAGTGTAAAAACCAACATGGCCGTCAGGGGTTGAAACACGGCCCATAATCCGCCCAGGATTGTCTGTTTGTAGCGGATCTTGATATCGCGCCAAACCAGAAACCCAAACAATTCTCTACTCTGATAGACTTCTTGAACGTTAATGGGCTGCCACCCACTATGAGGTTTTAATATAAATTCTGCGGAAGATTTCATTGGTGCATTCAGACTACAAGAACGAGGTGCTGCTCGCCACAGGTTTTTGATTTTTTCCGTCTACCTTTGGCCTTTTCTCACGGCCGTCGACACTCCGAAGTGAGAAAAAGTCTACAGAATGAGCAAGCCTGATCGAAAGACAAGGTCGAGCTGCGTCTCAACGGCCAGCCCGTATTTGGCAACACTGCGCTGTATTGAACGACTGACAACCTCATGATTGGCCTCTAAACTCTGGAACCGGTCGACCAACAGCGGCAATTCGATCCGGCGGATGTTCAAAAGATAGTCCTGCAGTTCCATATCTTCCATTAACCGGTCGATCTTGCTTGCATGCGAGATGGCCAGTACAGGAGTGCTTACAAGTGAAGCAAGGATGACTCCGTGCAGTCGAGATGTCACAACGGTTCCAAGCTGTGATAGTAATGCCAAACACTCGTCGACAGTGCGCAATTTTGCATCGATGAGTCGTGCATGCAAGCTAAGGGGGAGTTCTTCGAGAACCAGTGCCTTGAGTTCGTCAACGGCCATAACGTCCATACTGACTTGTGTTGAAAAAAGCACGACTTCGTATCCGTTGCGCAACAGCCAGGACACGAAAGACGAAAGCTTCTTCAAATAGACCTGGTATACCGGGAAATCCTTGATTGGCCAAAAGCGAGGATCGCAGTATGCCATTGGGCTGATACCCACGGCTCTTAGGTTTCGGTGATCGGCCGCGGTCTCTCGGCGACCTCTTTGCTGCAAAGCGAAGGCCAAGTCGGGAAACACCTGGTTCTTCCCTGTGACACCAATGGCTTCGACTTTTTGCATGGATTCCACGTCGCGAAACGAGCGGTACGCTGCCAGAGAGAGCGCAGTTCTGCAGAAAAACTTGGCTAGTCGAGAATTGATTTGTTCCACGCCGACGCTTAGGCAAATTAGTGGGGTTCCCGCAAGCCGCGCGAGAACGGCCCACCGAAAAAATGAGTAAAGATCTCCCCATTTGTCCCCCCAGGCTTCGTCGAACACGCCGCCGAGTCCAATGACAAGCAGCCGAAATTCTTTCGCAAATCGAAGCGCTTCGTAACAGAACGCCAATTCTTCCCGCACTTCTTTTAGTTTGAACCAAACAGTTCTCGCCCTGCGCCATGCACGCGAGAGCAGTGGTGTTCTGTTAACCCACTCGCGGATCGGACGGGGTTTCTCCGGAGATTCATCCATCTCTACTCGATTCGGCGCGACAGATTCAGACTTAGGAGGCCACGGAACGTGACGATTAAGGGGGAATGGCAAAATCTGGCGCGCTTTGGCGGACTCGCCCGGATCAATGCAGCAACCATAAAATTCGGCGTCGGGGAAGCGTTGCTGCAAATATTCAACTAGCGTTTGTTGTAATGCTGCGTTCCCAAGATTCCCAAAACTAAAAGGTCCCAGTAGACCTATCTTGTTCCTGCGAGAATCCGGATTCAACAATGACTCCTTTGGGCGAGCAAGCTGTATTCTACCGCTCCTACTGCTGCGCAAAATTCCACGCGCATAGCCATCGATGAACGGCCAGGGAAGGATGTCAGCTTTGCGTGAACTTATCCACTAGATTGCCGTCAAAAGGTTGCTCGTCAAACGTGATTTCAGTCTTCAATTCACGGCCAGTTGCAAGGTATTTGTTTAGCGGCTAGACGCTTTTCTCAAGAATGTAGTAATCTGCATCCCCGAAGCGGTTAATTTGTCGATGTGGCAGAAGAGCATACCGCAGAAAAGATCGCGCAGCTCCAGCGAGAGAATGCAGTATTGAAAAAAGAGATCGACCGACTGCGGCAGTTGTTGGAAGTGGCACTAAGTGCAGCGAATCGACAAGCGGCCCCCCTTCTCACGGCCGAACTCCAAAGCCCAGCCCCAAAAGGCCCGGACGCAATGCAGGAAAGCAGGATGGGCGTCGCTACCCATCGACGGCAAACCTCGGTGAAGCGGAGGGAGGAACAAAAAGGGCGGACCCTCTACGTTCGATTTCAGTTTGATCTCAAGGCAGACATCCAATCGAACAACCGTTGAACGCAAAAACCAAAACCGTAGCCTGTCAGATACCCTAAGAACCCTCAAAGGTTCTGCTGACCAACAGATCTGGGCAATTTCGGGCTGTGCTGGTGAGGATGGCAGACCGTCGGGAGTGCTCCCGATGAGAATCGTTTCACAGTGTCGCGAACAAGCGAGACGGGTGTACTATAGTGCTATTTTCGGGATCAAAAAAAAATCCGTTTGGAGCGTCCATTCTTTTTCGGCTGGGAAAATCCCGAATAATGCAGGCTAGACAAACGCATGAGAGAGACATCCTAGCGATCATAGGTTAAATGATGAATGCAGAAAGGTTGTCTGCCAAGGCCGCAGTTCGAGATGTGTACTTGAGTCGGAAGGGGGGAATGCAACCTGAGACAAAGACCAGGCTGGTCTTTTGGTGCCTAGCAATACTCTTCGGGGGCTTACAAGCATGGTCAGCCCGAGCGAAAGTCGTTAACGACACCATCTCCTATTTAGACATGGGGGACTATCTGCGCCATGGTCATTGGTCCCAAGTCATCAACGGTCTTTGGAACCCACTATACGCCTGCCTTCTCGGCCTAACGATGTCACTATTTAGGCCTTCGCCTTACCGAGAATATCCTCTCGTCCATGCACTGCTTTTTTTTATTTTTCTCTTCGCTTTGGCGTCATTTGATTTCTTCCTTCGGGAACTGATTCTATTCCGGCAAGAACGCGAGTCGACGGAAGAACTCTCAGCGCCAATTTGGGTCTGGCTGGCCATCGGCTACACGGTGTTCTTATGGTCGTCGCTTCAGCTAATTGGAGTCTGGGAATCAAATCCGGACATGATCATCGCAGCCTTCTTCTATCTCGCTTGCGGCTTTCTAATCCGGATCAGGAGGGATGTAGCTGGATGGTCGACGTACTTGGCTCTTGGCTTGGTGCTTGGGTTGGGCTACCTAACCAAGGCCGTCATGTTTCCAGTTTCTTTCCTGTGTTTTGGGGTGGCATGGCTCACAGGTCGCAGCCTTCGTTCGGGAATACCGCGTGTCTTGGCCGGCTTGCTGATTTTCCTGGCTGTGTCAGGCCCTTTTATCGTGGCACTTTCTGTTGTGAAGGGAAGGTTTACATTTGGTGAAACCGGAAGATACAACTATGCGGTTCACGTGAACAGGGTTCCATCAATGCATTGGCAAGGTGAGAACGCTGCAAACGGCCTCCCTGTCCATGCCACACACAAAATCTTTGAACGGCCGACCATTTTTGAGTTTGCAAGCCCGGTTGGGGGTACCTATCCCGTTTGGTACGACCCTACCTTTTGGTACGAGGGTATCAAGGTCCGGTTCGATCCCCGCGAAGAAGCCAGAACTATGTGGAAAAACTTGAGATGGGAGATCGAATTATTTTTCTACTTGAACGGAAGCATCGTCGCAGCATGGTTCGTGCTCTTCTACGTTGGCGGCAAGAAATTGTATGTCTTGAGAGACTTACGCGATTATTGGTTCCTGTTTGTTCCGGCCATCACAACCCCCGTTCTCTATTCGCTCGTACATTGGGAACCGCGGTACATAGCTCCTTTCTTGGTTGTGGTGATTGTTTGCTGTTTCCTGAGCATACGCCTACCAGATACAACGGAGAGTCGACGATTATTTCCAGCGGTGGCCGTGCTTCTGTCCGTCATGTTGATCTGCCCGCTTGGCCCGGGAAGCATTCGGCTTAAATCTGGTCTTTTCGATTTTCTACCCTCGAGGGATGATCCAAACTCCGACCCGGTGGTAGCCGGGGAGATGTACAGGATTGGACTGCACCCTGGTGACCGTATCGCGTCCTTATGGTATTCCAATCTAGGAATGTCAAACTGGGCGCATCTAGCAGGACTGAGGATTATCGCTGAGGTATATTGCAGGCCGGATCGACCTGAGACGCTGGTCAACGATTTCTGGGACGCCGACCCGGCTACCCAGGTGAAGGTTATCCAGGTTCTCGCGTCGACAGGAGCCAGTGCGGTCATTTCGCAGGAAGCTCCGCGCGGTTCGGGTGGCACTGGCTGGATTCAAGTTGGGAGAACGCAGTACTACCTCTACTGGTTACGCCCCGTTGGCACTATCTCTGACAGCCGCTGACAACTGCCACAACACACACTGTGGAACCAGCACTATGGAACTTGACACCAGAATGGCCCGCACGACGGTGCAAAAAAGTGCATTGACCGTTAGCCATTAAACCTGAAAAACGAAGTTGAAGTGGGTTTCATGGAGACTCATTGATGGATTTTGGGCTCAAGTCGCGAGCCCAGAATGCAACTTCGACGAAGTTGAGACACCGTAGGATAAGACGTTTTCCAGCAGTGGGATACGTGGTTTGAGGCCGACAGATGCAGAACCAAGCGGCGGCCGGCTCGGCCGAGCAGAGCACCGCAAAGAAAAACTTGCGCGCGCAGCGTGGCTGGTTGGCGATAGGTTTTACAGCCACTAGCGCGCTGGAATTCTCCAAGCAGATTGAACAGTAGCAGGATGCCGCGGAAGGCTGCTTCGGTGGCGAAGAACTCCTGCATACAAAAATCGTCGGCGCCCAAATCGTGCTTCAGTTCGGCGATACGATTTTCCATGTCTGCTCGATGGTTGCAGTCTCGCCAGAGCTCTTCCGGCGGGAGCGCCAGATTGCTGACGAAGACGCGGAGGGTGTAGCCGGGAACATCGAGTAGTTTTCTTCCCAGCGAGGGGCGCTCGGCACGCAGCCGCTCGCGGATCACCACGAAGCGGCGTGGGCGGTCCCATCCGAAGAGTTGCAGAAAAAACTCAC
>Ga0210405_10001810_pt1 | contig 23335 bp, 23 predicted proteins | sample IncBWH11MmetaG_FD_155492 | JGI IMG/M metagenome (GOLD analysis project Ga0210405, IMG submission 155492) | Forest soil microbial communities from Barre Woods Harvard Forest LTER site, Petersham, Massachusetts, United States - Inc-BW-H-11-M | ecosystem: Environmental > Terrestrial > Soil >... | reverse complement strand
CAGAACACACCCGAGACCGAAAACTAACATTGGCCGTGCCAACAACATATACAGCGTTCACGGTATGTCGGAATCGAAACAGAGTTGGGTGCCCTTCCCGAATACCTCCCTATTCCACTTTCTCTTCCTAGGGTTTCGCTGGTATTCCCGCCCTCTGAGCGCGGAGCTATAAAGAGACTTGCGAACTTGGGCTCCCATGGACCTGCGAATTCTCATCGTGGATGACTCCCTAAGCATGAGGCGAATCATCGCCACCATTTTGAGCTCACATTCTGGTTGGCAGATTTGCGGCGAAGCGGAGGATGGCCTGTCCGGGATTGATATGTTTCAGGAACTGAATCCGGATCTTGTGCTGCTGGATTTTGGAATGCCTGACATCAACGGGATTGAAGCTGCTTCGCGTATGTCCACGGCCAATCCTACGGTACCGCTCATCTTATTCACAATATGGGATGTAGAGGGCATTGAACGGGAGGCAGCCAAGGCGGGAATCTGCGCGGTAGTGCGCAAAAGCGAAGCTTGGAAGCTAATAGCCAAGATTGAGACTGTTATTGCGCAGAAATCGAAGCAGACGATCCAATAGAAGCCATTTTCATTTGACGTGAGTAAACGCGATTGGTATCCCGTCAGTCTGGGCAGCGTGGGGGCCGCGTCGCGTTATCTACCGTAAAAACCGTATGGTCCCGGGCTGCTTTCCTAACGTATAAAAATGGACGGAGTGTCAAACATTGGACCTGCGAATATTGATTGTCGACGATTCAGAAGCCACTCGGCGGCTTCTGCGAGCCATCATAGGCACTCGTCAGTGGAGCGTCTGCGGAGAAGCCGAGAACGGCCTCTTGGGTGTTGAAAAGTACGAGGCTCTAAAACCAGACCTAGTAATCATTGACCTTGCATTGCCTGACATGAACGGCATCGAAGTTGCCAAACGAATGTCTTCCTTGGACGGTAGCATCCCTCTCGTCCTGTTCACGATCCTGGATTTGGAGGGGCTCGAGGGCCCCGCTCGTCAGGCGGGGATCTGCCAGGTGGTTTCGAAAGCCCAAGTGTGGGATCTAATCAGGACGATCGATACAGCAGTGACTCAGCATCGGCTACCGAAGGTGCAAGGACCCGAAATCAACGGCTGAAACCCCACGAAGCGGTGGAATGCTCGGCGAATCGTGGTGCCCCTGATTTGATCGGGATAACCGCTTCAAGAAGTGTACCTGGGTTGCCATTTCGCAGACGCAGTTCTCCGCCTAATTCCTTGACGCGTTGCCGCATTCCTGCAATGCCAATCCCAATCTTGTCACCATCAAAATCCGCGACGGAGTCCGGAATGCCCTTTCCGTCGTCGCACACCTTTACGACTATTTGGCCATCTCTTATCGCCAGATCAAGACCGACTCTTCTAGCCTCAGCGTGGCGAAACACATTAGTGAGGGCTTCCTGGACTACGCGGAATATGGTGGTTTCCAATTCTGATCCGAAGCGGGGAAAATCCTCCGGTTGCACTTCCAATGAAGTTTCGAGGCCGCTCCGTTTGGTCAAGCCATCCAAATACCACCGGAGTGAAGATTGCAGGCCAATTTCGTCGAGCATGGGAGGATGCAGGAGATGCGAAATACTGCGAACTTGCTGGATGGCCTGATCGATCAGGGCACTGGCCTCGGCGGCTGCCTGCTCTTTCCATTCCACCGTTTGATCCCGCATCTTGATGCAATCAATCATCATCTTGGCGCCGCTTAGCTCTTGCCCCAGGCCATCGTGCAGGTCGCGGGCGATCCTGCGCCGTTCCTGATCCTGGGCTGCGATGAGACTGCTGGAGAGGCGGCGCAACTCAAGATTCAGCATCTCCAATTGCCGCGTCTTGCGATGCAAATCTACGAAGACACTCACCTTGGCTCGCAGCAATTCCGGCACAACGGGAACGGAAATATAGTCCACGGCACCGCGTTCGTATCCTTTGAGGCGATCGACGTCAGTCAGAAGCACAGCGGAGATGAAAATGATGGGGATTCTGTGGAAGCGGGGATGCTGGCGGATCATTTCCGCAAGGTCAAAACCATCCATTTCAGGCATGCTGACATCCAGAAGGATTACAGCGATATCCGACTTCAAAAGGTGATCGAGAGCTTCTTTTCCCGAGAAGGCTTTGATTAGATTCTCACCGAGACTGGCAAGAATGACTTCATAGCTGAGCAGCTTGCCAACCTGGTCGTCCACCATGAGAATGTTCACTTTTTCGTGCCCGGCCATAGACTAGCCCTCGCAGACGATGAGCTTACCGTTCGGCGCGCTCATTCGACATTTCCGAATCCAATTCACTTTTACCGATGGAGCCACATCCGTAATCCCGACAGCAATTGTTCGGTGTTTACCGGCTTCGCCAGATATTCAGATGCGCCCGCTTCCAGACATTTCTCTCGATCTCCTTTCATTGCTTTTGCCGTTAGAGCAATGATCGGAAGACGCCGGAATGCCGGATTTTGTCTGATGACCTGCATGGTTTCATAACCATCCATCTCCGGCATCATGATATCCATGAGTACGATGGCTACATCGGGAGTCGAACTCAGGGTATCAATGGCTTCACGGCCAGTGCCCGCAGTAAGGACCGTCATCCCACGGCGCTCGAGGACGCTGCTCAGAGCAAAAATGTTGCGGACATCATCATCCACAACGAGAACCTTTTTTCCTACCAGCGCATCATCCGAGCGATGCAAACGATCCAGCATCTGCTGCTTTTCTACAGGAAGGTCGGAAACAACGCGGTGCAGGAACAGGGCGGTCTCGTCCAAAAGCCGTTCCGGCGATTCCACGCCCTTGACGACTACGCTGCGGGCCAGAGTGTGCAAACGGGCGTCTTCTTCCGGAGATAAATCTTTCCCTGTGAAGACGACTACCGGCAAGTCCATAAGCGATGGTGTATCGCGCAGGCGCTCCAGAACGTCAAAGCCGGACATATCGGGCAAACGTAGGTCAAGTACCATACAGTCGAACGGCTGTTCTGCAATGGCGGCAAGCGCCTCTTCGCCAGTTGCGGCAATAGTAACTTGGATATCTTGATGCCCGAGCAGTTCACGAATACTTAGTTGTTCGCCGGGGTTGTCTTCCACGACGAGCAGGCGCTTGAGGTGCGGCGAAGCGTATTCTTTGATGCGTGAAAACGCGTTGTCGAGTTCATCTGGGGTTGTAGGTTTTTGAACAAATGCAAATGCCCCGCGGGAGAGGCCATGTTGGCGGTCTTCATCCATGGTCAGAATCTGGACCGGAATATGGCGCATCGAGGGATCCTGCTTCAAGTGATTGAGCACGGTCCATCCCAACATGTCAGGCAGGAAGACGTCGAGGGAAACAGCCATAGGATGGAACTCGCGCGCCAAGGCGAGCGCTTCTGCACCCCGGGTGGCAACCAGAACCTTGAATCCCTTATCCCGCGCCAAATCTCGGAGTAAGCGGGCATAGTGGGGATCATCCTCGACAACCAGCAAAACGGTGTCGGCCTCCTGCAAGTTTGCACGATCGTCTTCAATGGGCTCGATGCGGTGTTCAGACACGATCGCGGGAACCAATTGCGGCACCTTAATGGGAGCGGTTCTTATTTCCAAGACGTTGACACCCGTCGACGGGCCAACATAGGTCTGCGGAAGGTAGAGGGTGAACGTGCTGCCCTTCCCAACCTCGCTGCGCAGTTGGATTTCGCCGCCGAGCAAACTAGACAACTCGCGGCTGATAGCGAGTCCGAGCCCCGTGCCGCCATACTTACGGCTAGTCCCTGCGTCGGCCTGCTGGAAAGCTTCAAAGATGATGCGTTGTTTTTCCGGCGGAATGCCAATGCCAGTGTCCTGGACCTGGAATGCAATGACGGCTGGCGCCGCGCGTAGAACGGCATGGTCCTCACTCCAACCGCGCTCGGCCAGGAACACGGACAGTCGCACACTGCCTTGTTCGGTGAATTTGAATGCATTGGAGAGCAAATTCTTGAGTACCTGCTGCAAGCGTTTCGAATCTGTGACCAGACTGCGGCTCAATCGCGGATCTGTCGTTAACTCGAATGTAAAGCGGCGATTCTCTGCCTCATGGCGGAAGGGACGAGCCATCATGTCCAGCAAACTAGCAAAGAAAACTTCTTCAGCCTGAACAGAGACGGTTCCCGACTCAATCTTGGAAAGATCAAGAATGTCGGTAATGAGATTCAGCAAATCCGTGCCGGCCCCGTGAATCGTGCGTGCAAACTCGACCTGTTTTGCGCTCAAGTTACCGTCAGGATTATCGGTAAGCTGCTGGCCCAAAACGAGAATGCTGTTGAGTGGCGTTCGCAGTTCATGGGACATATTGGCAAGAAATTCTGACTTGTACTTGGAAGTGAGCGCCAGCTCTTTGGCCTTTTCTTCGACGGCGCGGCGAGCCTGGTCAATCTCCTGGTTCTTACGTTCCACTTCGACGTTTTGCTCAGCAAGTTGCTGGGCTTTTTGAGCAAGCTGCTCGTTAGTCTGCTGCAATTCTTTCTGCTGCGTTTGAAGCTCGGTAGCCAATTGCTGAGATTGTTTTAGGAGGCCTTCGGTTTGCATCGTGGCCTCGATGCTGTTGAGCACGATGCCAATGCTGGCCGTCAACTGTTCTAGAAAAGCGAGGTGGGAGGCTGTAAAAGCGTTTAACGAAGCCAGCTCGATGACCGCTTTCACGCGATCTTCGAAAAGAACGGGGAGCACGATCACGTTTAGGGGAACGGCCTTGAATAATCCGGAGCGAATGGGAACAGCGTGGGGCGGGACTTCGGTAATGAGCATGCGGCGTTTCTCCGCCGCACACTGGCCTACGAGGCCCTCGCCCACTCGCAACTGACGGGCATGTCCGTTCGGGGCATCATCGGCGTAAGCCGAGAGGAGCATCATTTCGGACGACTCGTCCGTCTCCATCTGATAGATCACGCCTTGTTGGGCGTTGACGAGCGGTGCGAGCTCAGACAAAAGCATGCGGCCGACGGTGGAGAGATCGCGTTGACCCTGGAGCATTCCGGTGAAGCGCGCGAGATTGGTTTTCAGCCAGTCTTGTTCTTTGTTGCGGTCCGTGGTGAGCCGCAAATTATCAATCATGGTGTTGATATAGTCTTTGAGCTCGGCGACTTCTCCGCTGGCCTCGACTTGAACGGAACGTGTGAGGTCGCCCTTGGTAACGGCAGTCGCAACCTCGGCGATGGCTCGAACCTGGTTGGTGAGGTTATCGGCGAGCAGGTTTACGTTGCCGGTGAGATCTTTCCAGGTGCCTGCGGCTCCGGGAACGTTGGCCTGTCCACCGAGGCGACCTTCGACGCCCACTTCGCGCGCTACCGTCGTTACCTGATCGGCAAAAGTGGCGAGCGTATCAGTCATGTTGTTAATGGTTTCGGCCAGTGCCGCGACCTCGCCCTTTGCGTTAACGGTGAGTTTTTTGGTGAGCTCGCCGTTTGCGACAGCGGTGACGACTTTGACGATACCTCTCACCTGTTCGGTGAGGTTGGCAGCCATGACGTTGACGTTGTCGGTCAAATCTTTCCATGTCCCGGCCACGCCAGAGACTTGGGCCTGACCGCCGAGTTTGCCGTCCGTACCAACTTCGCGTGCCACGCGGGTGACTTCGCCGGCGAAAGCGTTAAGCTGGTCCACCATGGTGTTGATGGTGTCTTTTAGCTCGAGGATTTCGCCCTTTACGTCGACAGTGATCTTGCGGGACAAGTCGCCACGCGCGACCGCCGTCGTCACTTCCGCGATGTTTCTGACTTGCCCGGTCAAGTTTCCGGCCATAGAGTTGACCGAGTCTGTTAAGTCCTTCCAAGTTCCGGCAACTCCAGGCACGTTTGCCTGACCGCCGAGGCGGCCTTCGCTGCCTACTTCGCGAGCGACGCGTGTCACTTCGCCGGCGAAAGCGTTGAGCTGGTCGACCATCGTATTGATGGTTTCTTTGAGGAGCAGGATCTCACCGCTTACATTGACCGTGATTTTCTTTGAGAGGTCGCCGCTGGCGATGGCCGTTGCGACTTCGGCGATGTTTCGCACCTGGCCGGTCAGGTTGCTGGCCATGGAATTGACGGAGTCCGTGAGGTCTTTCCATGTGCCGGCGACACCGGGAACTTGCGCCTGGCCGCCGAGTTTTCCGTCCGTGCCAACTTCGCGAGCCACGCGAGTCACTTCAGAGGCAAAGGCGCGCAACTGATCCACCATGGTGTTGAGCGTGTCTTTTAGTTCGAGAATTTCGCCTCTGACGTCTACGGTGATCTTGCGAGAGAGGTCGCCGCGTGCGACTGCTGTCGCAACTTCAGCGATGTTGCGGACTTGGCCGGTGAGGTTGCTGGCCATGAAGTTCACGTTGTCGGTGAGGTCTTTCCACGTGCCGCCCACTCCGGGAACCTGCGCCTGGCCTCCCAACTTCCCTTCGGTGCCGACTTCGCGAGCGACGCGGGTGACTTCCGCCGCGAAGGCGTTGAGTTGGTCCACCATCGTGTTGATGGTGTTCTTCAGTTCGAGAATTTCGCCTTTGACGTCAACAGTGATTTTGCGAGAAAGGTCGCCGCGTGCGACAGCTGTCGTGACTTCCGCGATGTTTCTTACCTGCCCGGTCAAGTTGCCTGCCATCGAGTTGACGGAGTCCGTGAGGTCTTTCCATGTACCTGCGACTCCGGGCACGTTCGCTTGTCCGCCCAGCCGGCCTTCGCTACCTACTTCGCGTGCGACACGCGTTACTTCACCGGCGAAGCGGTTGAGCTGGTCCACCATGGTGTTGAGAGTTTCTTTCAACTGCAGGATTTCTCCGCGCACGTCGACCGTAATCTTGCGGGATAGATCGCCGCTGGCGATTGCCGTCGCGACTTCGGCGATGTTGCGCACTTGACCGGTTAAGTTGCTGGCCATGAAGTTGACGTTGTCGGTGAGGTCTTTCCACGTCCCGCCGACCCCCGGCACCTGAGCCTGGCCGCCCAATTTGCCTTCGGTGCCTACTTCGCGCGCCACGCGCGTCACTTCGCCTGCGAACGCGTTCAACTGGTCCACCATCGTGTTGATGGTGTCTTTCAGTTCTAGAATCTCGCCCTTCACGTCCACGGTGATCTTGCGCGACAAATCGCCTCGCGCCACAGCGGTCGTAACTTCCGCGATGTTGCGTACCTGGGCCGTGAGGTTGCCCGCCATGGCGTTGACGGAGTCCGTAAGATCCTTCCAGGTTCCCGCCACCCCCGGCACAACCGCCTGGCCGCCTAGCTTGCCGTCGGTACCAACTTCGCGGGCAACACGAGTGACTTCGGAAGCGAAAGAACGCAGCTGGTCCACCATCGTGTTGATGGCTTCCTTAAGCTGCAAAATTTCTCCGCGGACATCGACCGTGATCTTGCGGGAAAGGTCGCCGCTGGCAACCGCCGTAGCGACTTCGGCGATGTTACGAACTTGACCGGTCAAGTTGCTGGCCATGGAATTGACAGAGTCGGTTAAATCTTTCCAGGTTCCCGCTACTCCGGGCACCTGAGCTTGGCCTCCTAGCTTTCCGTCCGTGCCAACTTCACGAGCGACGCGAGTCACCTCGGCTGTAAAAACGCCGAGCTGCTGAATCATTGTGTTAACGATCGTGGCGGAACGGAGGAATTCCCCTTCGAGCGGCCGGCCGTCCACGTCCAGCCGAACGGTTTGCGTCAGGTTGCCTTGCGCTACGGCTGCAATAGCGCGCGTGACTTCTGTGTTCGGCTGGAGTAGGTCATCAACGAGCGTATTAATCGATACTTGCATCTCGCCCCAAGCGCCTCGAGGCTGATGAAATTGTGTTCGCTCGCGCGTTTTGCCTTCCTTCCCTACGACCTGACCTACGCGTCTCAGTTCATGCGCGATTTGCTGATTCGAAGAGACAATCTCATTGAATGTATCCGCAAGCTTTCCGGGGAGGCCTGTCCAAGTTCCGGGAAGGCGAACGGAGAAATCACCGTCGCGCATGGTCTGCAAACTTGAAAGCAAGAGACTCAGTTCGGGCGCTGAGATTTCAGCGGCATGGTCTTTTCCATTGTTCCCTGTTTCTGTAGCGGGAATGGGCCTTAGACTTGCGCCCGATGATTCGCGGTCAGCTCTCTTCATGCTCATCTCCAAACTTGCACTGAGATTGGCTGGCTAAGGAGTCGAACCCTTCGGATTCACAAGCTGCCGAGATATCCGTATCTCCTTAGCAAGTACAGACTTATTGAACGTCGAGCTTGGCGCTATCGATCATCGCTATCTTAGAATTTTGGAGTTCAGTCAAGAAGGTTTAATTAGCATAAGAGCTGTAGGTATGCTCTACAGTCTTTCCTGTATAGCGACTTGGAAGCCGAGTTTTGCTGGCCCTAGGTGAAATGCTGTATTGACCAAGAAATGCAGATCCTTTAACAGTGTTCTCCCCGAGATTTGGGTTTCGCCATCGGAATTGGAGACGCGAGATGAATGTCAACATAAACCCTTCGATGGGACAGAATGCAGATCATGGTTTTGAAATATCAACAACTAGGTCTGGATTGCATGAGCAACCAACCATTTTGGTCGTTTCGGCTAATTTAGAGAGCCGGCGAGAGGTTAGTAGGATTTTGGAAGCGCTTTCCGTCCAGGTAATACCCTGCTCCACGTTGGCTCAAGCTGAACAAGTTCTTTCGCTTCAATACCCTAACCTCATCTTCTGCGATGAGCGACTGCCGGATGGCGGTTATACAGACCTGTTGGAATTAAAACTTGTGAGTAGAATTTTGCCACCAATTGTCGTGCTTACACGAAATGGGGAATGGGAACTCTACATGGATGCGACCCGCCGCGGAGCGTTTGATGTGATTCGAGGCCCATGGTGCCCTACCGATATCGAGCTGAGCGTCATCCGGGGTGTCCGCGAGGAAAAGCACAAGATTGCCACAGCGATCCGATAGCTCTGAGTGGCATAAGCACTGATCTGTGAATAAAACAGAGTGGGTCTCCTTTCTAATATGATGTGATTTGAAAAACCATCAGCTGAAAATAGGAGACCTAAAGGGCGCACGACGCGTGAAAATTCTTTCTCTATCGCCTTGAGCGCCCTTTAAGCTGTCCGTTTTCCATTAAACAACTGCAATACGACGGAGATGACGGCCAAAATTAGAAGTATATGGATAGCGAATCCAGCAACGTGATAGACAACAAATCCGCCTATCCATGCGCATACCAGGAGTAACGCCAACAAAAGCCAAATGAACCTCATTTTTCACCTCCCCCGGAAGACAATGTACATGGAAGGACATTCTCTCGTAATCGGGTGAACGCCCTACGGAGCCGCATGGGTTGGAGTGTCTAATCCGTAGTGACCTGTCCGCTACGAATTGCCCAGCTCTCGAGCTAATCCGCAGCTACTTGCCTCAACAATCGTCAATCTCACATCTCACAATGAACAATTTTCCAGGCCTAGTACGGTCCGCAAAGGAGCGATGGTCCACCGATGGTTTGCTAAGTCGCTTTCTCTTATAGCCTTCTAGGAATTGAGCCGGGTGGCCCGACTATTGCAGTTAAATTGGGTGCCCTGCCCCGGACGTGGTAACGCGGCTACATATTTGCTGGCCGAGGGGGATGTTTATGAGTTCAAACTACATGATCGCCGCGAGCCCGCAGACCCAAGAAAAATCTTTGCAAAGAGATGAATGTGCTTCAGAAACTCAGCTAGAAAATCGCTTACAAAACTTGGATAAGCTTGTGCAGAGCGTGCATGCGGCTCTGCGTCATGTTTCATTTTCGGGTAAACTTCGTACCCTTAATCTCATGAACGATCTTCGTGAGAGGATCAAAGCCACTCACAATACGCTCCGAATCGCGAAACTTCTTAGTGAACCTGCCCGCGGGAGCATGCTTTCGAAAGTGCGCGATTCTCTGAATGAACTTGAAGAGGCCATTGCGGCGCACTTGGATGTCGAGATGACCTAGCGCCACCAGGCAAAATATTGGGGCGGCTCGGGCCGACCTTTACTTGATTAACGGCTCGCTATCCCTCGAACCAGTCGCGCCTGGTTCTAGGTTTACTGGGATTTTCCAGTCGTGGATGTAGTGCTGCACGGCCTCTATCCCACTTACGGACCCAGTCCATCCACAGGAGCAGTGAGGATTGAACCAATGTGCATCCGCAACCTCTAAATTCCTCTCAGCGCTTGCGCAGGCAGAAGCAAGGGGGACTCCGCATTTCGGACAGGCAAATAAGAGGACGTGGGCGATACTACTCGTAACGGCTTCCATTTAGACCTCCGAAGAGCATTGGTTGGTCAAATGCAATACAAAAACCATTGTGGGAAGCAAGCGCGGAGCCGGATGAACAAACTGCCAGGCGCGTCAGCTTTAGAATTCACACTCTGAGGTCGCAGCACTTTTACCCACTAGCCGCAGAACACATATTCGATATAGAAAAAGCGCCCGGATCTTCCGAACCAGGCGCTTTTTCTTATATCCGCCGGTAGCTGACCGGATGGATTGTTAGATCAGGGCTGCGAGGGTGGCTTCGTCTTTGCAGCTTCGATCTTGCTCTTCAATTCGGTCTGTTGATCAGGTGTCAGCACGGCGTTCACCTTGGCAAGCGTGCCATCGTGAAGCTCCTTCAACTTCGCCTTTTTCTGGTCATCGGTCAGGGAAGTATCGTTAGCTACCGCCTGATGCTTGGTTTTCGCATCTGCAAAGATATCCTTCACCTTTGCTTTCTGGTCATCTGTGAGACTCAAGCTCTCCACTGCGGCTTGCAGCCCACCTCGCATTCCCATTTCTTTACTTGCGGCTTGGGGAGCGGGCGCATCTTGTGATTTGGCTAGAGCCAAAGGTACGGCCAGCGCCGCAACCATTCCCAAGGACACCAATCCGCCCAATATTCTTCCGATTTTCATTACAATTCTCCTTAGATTCATTTCCGGGCTGAGTGGAGGGCAGGGGGTCACTTCATTAATACCACAGATTTGACTCGGTAACAAAGATGCTCAGCTTCCGGTCCTGGGCGCTACTTTGACCCAGAACCCCTCTAGATTTCCTTTGAGGGGCACGGCACACTCTGTCTCCATGCCATAGCTGTGAGCGACTTCATCGTGCTTGGCCTTTCTGTACTATGCGGCTTTGTGGTGGCTCTCGTTTCCGAACAGCGTAATCAGGTTTTATCGGGCGCTTTACGGATCTCGATTCGGCCCGAGACCATTTTTCATAAGACTGGCTGGCGGTGTTTGGATTGCTGCCTCGCTCTGGATGTGGAGGCGCAAGTGACGGGCCGAAGTGTGTTGGCAGCGGGATCACTCCGCAGGAGTGCCTGTGCGATGTTTTCGGTTGCGAACCGTGCTGCTTGCGAGAGTGAAATGAAGAGTGCGGGGCGGCGTACGGCGCTGCACCCCTCGGCTACCAAGGAATGAGAGCGTAGCGGAAATTTCACGATCCGGAGCAGGATTCCGGAAGGATGTTAGCTCCGCCGCTCCCTGATCAGTATTTGAAGAAAAGCCAGGGTTTCTTGCCCTGGCTTCACGAATTACATTTGAATCGCGTGGCTCGCCCGGCTTCTTCCCAAGTTCGGGCGCGGTCACGCTGTTGGGTCTGGAAAACTAAGCAGCTCTGGCGCTCGCGGCCTGCTTGCGGTCGCAGCAGACAGAGTGAGGCAGTCCCGCCACCAACTTCACGGCCAGTGTTTGAGCACATGAAGGGCAAGTGGTCGACCAATCGCCACCGCATGCCGGGCATTTCTTCAGGATGAGCTGCGCGCCATCCAAGGATTTGCCGTTTACACGGCGATCGAGAACAAAGTGACAGCTTGGGTTGTTACAGACTAAGAAGCGTTCCATAGGGGTAGCCTCCTTAAAGGCTTAGGGCTGAGTAGAAATACGCCCGAGCCAGGGGACCGTCAATCTGGTAGATATACCTACATCATCCATCTGGTTATTGGCAGCTGACGGCAATAGAGGCTTGCCTGGGCACGAAGAAAATTCGCCGACTTTCGCCGAACGGAGCAAGGATGATTAGACGGCTTAGCGGCACTGACCCGCACCGGGAAACTGGCCACTCGATGCCCCGCCTCTACAAAGGATTACGGGCAAAGATTCAAACGCCGACACCGTTGCGCGGGCGTTCCGTTCGAACGAATCTGGTGTCTTGAATTGGCTCGGATTCGCATTCGATAACGAGCGTTGTTAGCGGATGATCTGGCGCGTCCGCCGGCAGGCCGGTAAAGCGCACGCGGAAGCGGTCCTGTTCGAACTTGACCTCGTTGCCGGAAGCGAAAAGACGCGCGGATTTTACCTTCGTCATTAGGCCTGCGAGTGCAACCGTTTCGCCCGGCCAGAAATAAACGTGCATGTAGAGCGTGTTGCCCTGCCGTGTGAAGCCCGCAAACTCGGAAGCGTGCACCTGGCAACGATCGATTGTGTGAATGGAAGCGCCATTGCGCGACATCCACTGGCCAACGTCAGTCAGGACGCGCACCGACTCTTCGGGAATCGAGCCATCCGGCTTCGGGCCGATGTTCAAGAGATAGTTGCCGCCATCGCGCGAACACTCGACAAGATTTCGTATGACTGTTTTCGAACTCTTCCAATTGTCGTCGGCCCGCTGGTAGCCCCAACTATCATTCAGCGTCATGCAACTTTCCCACGACCGGCTTCCCTTCTCCGCGACGATTTCCTGTTCAGGCGTTGAGAAATCTCCTGGCAGACCGTTGCGATTGTCCACGATGATGTCCGGCTGCAGCTCGAAGACCATCTTGTTCATGCGTTCGGATTCCCATTGCTCAGCGGTAAGCGGCCAATCCACGTCGTACCAAAGCACATCGATTTTGCCGTAGTTGGTCATCAGTTCGCGGATGAGGCCGTGGGTATACTCGACGAAGCGTTTGCGCGCTTCCGGGTCCGTGGCGCAGCGTGCGCCATCCGGATGATGCCAATCCATCAACGAATAGTAGAAACCGACGCGCAGGCCCTCGGCTCGCGCCGCTTCCAGATATTCCCGCGCGAGATCGCGGCCAGGCCCTTGCTTTGGTGCGCAGTAGTTAGTTAGCTTGGTATCGAAATTGCAGAAACCCTCGTGATGCTTGGAGGTCATCACCATGTATTTCTGGCCAGCTGTCTTGGCCAGCTTGGCCCAGGCGCGAGCGGCGTTCGGCTGGGGTTGAAAGCGTTTCGCAAGGAGTTCGTACTCGCTTACGGGAATGCCTTCTTCTTCCATGACCCATTCGTGGCGCCCTAGAACGCTGTACAAGCCCCAATGAACGAACATGCCGAAGCGCGCTTCGTGCCACCATTTCATGCGGCGAATGCGATCGGCGTCCTCCGCTTCCGAAGTAGCTTGCGGCTGCGGGGGTGCAGTCGGCGTCCCTGGTTGCGCGAGCGCGGCTGCGTTACTCGCGGAAGCAGAAGCGAGCGTGACAAGCGAAGCGCTCGTGCCCAACAGCCAATCGCGCCGCGGAATACGATTTGGTCCCATGGCATCAGCCTCCAGAGAGAATTGTTTCCGTTTCCAGAACTGCTTAGCAAGACAAGCAGCGTCGGCAAGCAAGCCGACGCATATTCGGCTTCCACGACCTATTTTTCAAGCTTGAATATCTTTTCCATCAGCAACCACTTTTCGCCCTGCTTGGCATTCGCAAGTGGCTTCTGAAATTTCCACATCAGCTCTTCCCATTCGCGGACCTTTGGATTTTCGCGGTCTGCTTTCGCTTTCTCCTCGAAAGAAAATTGTTCGTTAACTTCCATCACCATGAACATGCGCGCGCCGAGCAAGTAGATCTCCATGTCTTCAATGCCGGAGTCTTTTATGCTCTTCGTAATCTCCGGCCAGATTTTCTCGTGGTAGTGCCTGTACTCGGCGATAAGTTCCGGGTCGTCCTTCAAATCCAGCGTTAAACAATAGCGTCTATTCATTTTGCCTCGACCTTGTTGTGAGAATGAGGGCCACGGAATTCCTGCCCGCCGCGCGTGGCACTCGTCGATCCGCTTAAGCTAAATTACGTCAGCGCGCGGTCCAGATGCGTATAGCCGCCATCCACGAAAACGTGCTGGCCAGTGATATGCGACGCTTGCGAAGAGATGAGAAAAAGCACCATCGCGGCGATTTCAGCGGGCTGGGTCATGCGTTTGCCCAGCGGAATTTTCGACACAATATGCGCAAGCTTCGCTTCGGGATCCGGAAATGTGCTGACCCACTGCTTGTAAAGTGGCGTGCTCACTTCGGCGGGAACCAGAGCATTCACGCGAATGCCGGAAGGAAGCAATTCTGCGGCCCAGTCTCGCGTAAGCGAAAGAATCGCTCCTTTCGCGGACGCATATCCGGAAGTGCCGCCCTGCCCCGTGACCGCGACCTTCGACGCGATGTTCAAAATGCAGCCGTGCGATTTCTTCAGCGCCGGCAAAGCGAAATGCGCCATGTTGTAATAGTGAAACAGATTGAGTCGCAGCGAACTCACGAATTTTTCCGGTGTGCCGTTCTCGAGCCCCACGTTGTCGTTCGCGCCCACATTGTTAACGAGAACATCCAACCGGCCGTACTCCTTAAGCGTCTGCTCGACGGCCCCTCGGCAACTTTCGACCGACATAACATCCGTGGAAATCATGCTGCAGGTCGCGCCCGCGACGACCAAGTCCTTCTGGAGGTGCTTGCCCGCCTCGGCGTCTTTGTCCACGAATACAGGAATCGCGCCTTCGCGCGCGCAGCCTCGCGTAATCGCCTCTCCGATTCCTTTCGCTCCGCCAGTAATCAGGACAATTTTATCTTTGAGCTGCAAATCCATCAAGAGCCGCCTTCAAATTTTATGAGTGTTAACTGATGTTCGTTCTCGACCGAGCTGCGCGTCTGGCTCATTCAGTGGCCATCAAGGTAGTGAGTTTCCGCCAAGTTTCTCAACCTCGCAGCGGCGCCTTCGGCGGTGATATCGCGTTGCGGACCGGCGAGCAGTTCATAGCCCACCATATATTTTTGCACTGTTGCGGATCGCAGCAGCGGCGGGAAGTAGTGCGCATGAAAATGAATCTCCGGATGATTCTCACCGTCCGTCGGCGCTTGATGGAATCCCATCGAATAGGGGAAGGCCGTTTCGAATAAATTATCGTAGCGAATGGTCAATCTTCGGAGAATGTCGGCGAGATTTCCTTGCTCCTTGTGATCGAAGTCCGCGAGGCTCGCCGCGTGGCGGCGGCTTGCGACCATCGTTTCAAACGGCCAGACCGCCCAGTAAGGTACGAGGGCCACAAATCCCTCGTTCTCGCAAACAATACGCTCGCCGTCTTCGATTTCCAGCTGCAAATATTCGCACAACAGGCATTTCTGATTCCCCGCCAAATACGCACGCATGGCCGCTTGCTCTCTCACGGGGATATTTGGCAGTTCCCCGTTAGCCCAAATCTGCCCGTGCGGATGCGGATTGCTCGCCCCCATCAGCGCGCCGCGATTCTCAAAAATTTGCACGTGCTTCACCCACGGCAAATCACCCAATTCCCGATGCTGCTGCGTCCACACCTCGACGACTCGCTGCACTTCTTCCTGCTTCATGCGCGGTATGGTCAAGTCATGCCGCGGCGAAAAACACACCACGCGGCAAATCCCCCTCTCAACGCTGGCAACGATCAAGCCGTCCAGGTCCGTCTCGTGCGGGGTGACATTCGGAAGCATGGCGGGATAGTCGTTTTCGAAGACAAACGTCCTAGGGTATGCGGGATTCCGCAATCCTTCCGCGCGTACATTCCCCGGACACAAGTAGCACTCCGGATCGTATTCAAGGGACGGCGGAGGCGCGATCTTGTCAACCTTGCCCAGCCACGGCCGCTGCGTGCGATGCGGCGAGACCAGCACCCATTCCCGCAAAAGCGGATTCCAGCGGCGATGCGGCGTGCTACGAAGATCGGTTCCGTTCATATTGAGTTTGCTTATCCTGCCATGGATGTTGGGCTTGCGGAGTGTACTTCGATTTGCCTAGGAGGAAAACAGATACGGAGGAAATGGTGCGCCCGGGGGGACTCGAACTCCCGACCTTCTGGTTCGTAGCCAGACGCTCTATCCAACTGAGCTACGGGCGCGCCGTTTAGAAATATTAACATAGCGGCGCGCCGCTCATCCACTCGCGGCAAAATCCGGCGTAGCGCCAATTTCCGATCTCCGCGTTTACCAGGCCCTGAGGATTCCAGTTTGGGGGGCATTCGATAATGAAGGTGCCGCTACGGCGGTTTGTTTTCTTGGCAGACAAGTCGCTGAGTTAGGGTTTCTTCACTTTTGGATGACTCGGCAAAGCACGCGAGATTGTATTGTTCCGGAAATCGAGATACCAGCGGCTACCCCCAAAGCATGCCTTGGTTCCGGATGCACGGTCATCGTCGGTTGATCTGGCAGAAATCAGAACTCTTCCATCCTGTGCAAATCCCAGCGGGCGGTAGACAACGTAGCAGTCGGCGTGGATGAACTTCTCGAACAGGGGGTGGAGTTGAGAATGCCAGTGCTGGCCAGAGTTGAAATCATAGACAATCGGTGTGGTTTCGTCCCAATCACCCTGCGCTTCGATCTGCGAGGCTAGCAGCACACTTCCGTCTGATGACCATGCATTGACCTCAAAAGAGTTTTCCTGAACCCATTCGTTGTCCTCAGGAACGTCCTCGCGTTCTGCAACGGTGATGCTTTCAGGCTGACCGCCCTGTCTCCGCACATGTAGAATCCACGAGGTCGTACAATGACGCTGCTTTTCTGTACCTACGACTTTCACCCGAAGTTCAATTGCTGCCGAGAAGCCCCGTTTCGACGTTACCCATTTCCCGACACCACCACCGGATTGGGGTTCGGCGCATATCGTGGTACCTGCATCGGCAAGTGGTCTGCCGCCCTGAGCCAAGGTAGGCTTCCATCCCACCACCAGTATTGCGATGAACAACAGTTTGCGCACGGGATAAGTGTACAACGTACTACAAAAAGGCGATTGGACCCGGAGTATTACCAACTCCCGATAAGTCGTGTGGGCTCACTACCCAAGACTCATTGAGAAATAGGTGCTCGCTCCGCTCGTCCTGGAAGCACGCCTTCCACTAGCTGGCCGTCCTTCAAAACGGCAACTCCGTTCACGAGCACGAGCTGTATCCCCTGCGAATACTGCAGGGGCTCGTCAAACGTGGCTTTATCAATGATGCGGTCAGGATCGAACACCGTGATATCCGCATCGGCGCCAACACGAATCCGACCTTTGTCCTTGAATGCGGGCGCCCTCTTTTCCAGGCGTTGCGCTGGCATGAGCGTCATTTTGCGCAGTGCCAACATCAAATCGAGCGTCTTCTGCTCGCGCACGTAGTGGCCGAGCACTCTCGAAAATGTCGCTTGCCCTCGCGGATGCACCTTTGCTCCTGTGATGGGCATACCATCGCTGGCGATCATCACGATTGGGTTCGCAACGGCGGTTCGCGCCGCTTCTTCCGGAATCGAGTGAATGACCACGATTCCTCCCTGCTTCCGGTACTTCTCGAAAGTCTCCGCGGTCAATCGCTCGCCGGTCGCCGCCCACTGCACGTCCTTATAAGTGATTCCCATATTTTCCTGCCACCCGGGATCGAAAATCGCAGACTCCAGGGCTGTGCTTCCCGCTGTATACGGATAGCATTCCGTGGTCACATCCAGTCCATGCTTCTGCGCGCCCTCCACCATTGCAATCAGATCCGGCGTGAACTTCAGCCCCATGCTCGTGATATGCACAACATGCAGGGGCGCGCCCGTCGCGACCGCCGCTGCGAGAACTTCTTCAAGCCCTGCAACTCCCGTCGTGGGCTCTTTCAACCCGGCGTATCGCAGATGCACATGGACGGAGGCGCCGTACTTTGCCGCGATTCGAAACATCTCGACAATCTCGAGGCGTGTGGCTCCTGGCGTGTAGTTCACGCCCATTCCCTCTGCCAAAGCACCTTGCCGGAAGCCCTGCTCCATTTCTGCTTTCATCTGGACGAGTTCCGCGGGAGTTGCCTCGCGATGCGCTGCCTCGCCCGTGGCCAGCATGCTTCCCGATTTATCCTGCATAACCTTCATGCGCACAGGAATGTGCCCAACGCTCACGCCAAAATTGATCAGCGACTCCCCTTCCCGCTGTGCGTACCAGCCAGCTACGTCAGCGGTGCCCGCTTCCAGCTCGAGCGAAGTGGTGACACCGTCATGCGCCTGGAATTGATAATTCCTGGGCTCTTGTCCATGCTCGTGCAAATCGATAAATCCCGGGGCGACGACCAGCCCCTTGGCATCCATGGTCGTCTTGCCTTGCAGTGGGCTCGCTGAAATAGCGCGAATCTTCCCGCCACCAATTCCCACGTTGCGCACCGCGTCCAACCCGGATTCCGGGTCCATCACTCGGCCGTTCGCGATGACCACATCGTATTTTTCGTCGTCAGCGGCGCGCCCCACCCCGACCGCATAACTCACTGCGACACTCACAAAAACGATCGCGATTGCAAGCGCCCGCATTCTTCCGGATGTCCCCTGCCGCATTTATACGCACCCTTTCCACACACGCCTAGCTTTGCGGCGCTAAGTGTCTTTCCCCAAGCGTTTGGTGTCAAAGGAAATCGCATCACATCGAAAAGAAGCAAGCAAAGGTTATCCCGATAGCAATCAGGCACGTCCGACCACCATCCCTTGCAAAGACTCTGTAGGGGAGGGGCTTGCCCCTCCCGCTGTCCGCGCTTGGGCCGAAAATAAAAAACCCGGGTCGCTGGGGGGAGCGACCCGGGTGGGGGTTACTGCTGAGGGGGGCCGGAGGAAACTCGATAAATTCTTAGTTCACCTGGTGTACGGTCAACATGCAGATTTTCCGTAGCTCCTCATAGGTGAAAAACGTCTCTTCTTGTTCTCCGGCGCATTCCCGGTGTCCCAATCCAGACTCGTCCGAGAGTCGCGAGAGTTCATCTTCAGAAATTCCAAGCAGCAGAGCCGCCCGACCTTGCGTCACGTATTTTGGCACTTGGCTATTCATCGTCATCTCCTCACGCGGGAAGCAACGCCATAGCATCTTGTTCGACAGCCAGGATCATCACTTTGTAGATGTCCACATCCCAGCCTTCGCCAATCCTCATCCTTACCGTCTCATTGCCATCTTTCAGCAGCGTGCCCCGTAGCGGCACCTTAATGTCGCCTAGGGCCACTTGCAGCACGACAGGCTGCCCAACCCATTCTGCGTACGCGCTTTCCATTCCCCCTCCTGCAGATGTTCAGGCCTTGCTGACAGAAGCAGAATCGCTGAGCGCGCATTTTCCGACAATGGTACAGCGAGGGTACTAGCCTAGTAAGTTGGTACTGCCTTTTTTCTCACGCATGAATTTGTGCCGATTTGATACAGAAGTACGTACGTACTGTTTTTTCAGGCCGCGCGGTCCATTGGGTAATGACGATGTAGATGGCATTCTTCTGGCATGACGCGTCCCGACCACTCTGCACTGGGCGGTAGGCCAGTGGCCCCGTCCGAAAGAACAGGGTTGGGCTTGGCTCTAGGTGGCGGGTTTTCTCGCGGATTCGCGCACTTGGGCGTCCTGCAAGTTCTCGAACAGAATCACATACCAATTTCTTATATCGCAGGCACAAGCGTTGGCAGCATTCTTGGCGCGGCATATGCGAGCGGCGCGCCTCTGGCACGCATCATTGCTACCTGCCGCAAGATTCGTTTTCGCGACATCGGCCGATGGCGGGTTTCCCGCCTGGGTCTCGCGAGCAATCACCGGCTAGGCGATCTCATCGAGCAGGTGTTCGAATCGAAGCGTTTCGAAGATCTTCGGATTCCGATGGCAGTAGTGGCAACAGACTTGGCCAACGGCGAACCCGTAGTTTTCACGCACGGAAATCTCTGCGAAGCCATCCGCGCTAGCTGCGCTTTCCCGGGCTTGTTCGAACCTGTCAAAATTGGCACGCGCTGCCTCGCCGATGGAGGGTTAGTCGCGCAGGTCCCGACGCGCGCTGCTCGCGATCTTGGCGCCCAGCACGTCATTGCCGTTTCGGTTGGTGTCGAAGACGGGCATCGCGGCGCACCATCCAATATCTTTCAAGTGGTCTGCCGCGCTGTCAGCGCCGCTCAGAAGCATCAGCTTGAAATATGGGAGCGCCACGCGGACCTGGTTCTTCGCCCCGACGTGCAGTCCCTCGCGTGGGATGATTTCGACCGGGCCCACGAGGCCATCGAAGCCGGTGCCGCGGCCGCGCGCCGCGCGCTACCCCGCATCCAAAAGCTTCTCAACCCTCCTGCGGACGTGCATGCGGAATTCCAGGCTCGGCTCGAAGCCGAAGCCCAAAGCTATCTGTGGCTCGCGGAGGAATCCCGATGATTCGCCTGGCTTCTTTAATCGCGGCCGTTATCGCTTCCCTCCTCCTCTGGCATGAATGCGGAGAAGATGTAGGAGTTTTCTGCTACCGTATTGGATTGGGTGCTTTTACGACGCTGCGCTCACGCGCGCTCGTGCCGGTGCCCGCTTCTCAAATAAACATTTCGAGGAACCGTTCCTCTTGCTCCAATCCATCCTCCACTTTCTCCACTCGCTCTATAGCCCCGACGGACTTCGAGAGCTAATTCGCTCTGGGGGTGCTGCGTTCGTCTGTACCATCGTCTTCATTGAAACAGGCTTCTTTGTTGGCTTTTTTCTTCCTGGCGATTCTCTCCTCATCACGGCTGGCATCTTTTCCTCCCATGGCGACATTCCGCTCAAATGGCTACTGCTCCCAGTAATGCTCTGCGCCATTGCTGGCGACCAGGTCGGCTACTGGATTGGCCGGTCCGCTGGCGCAGCGCTATATCGCCGCGAAGACTCCTTCTTTTTCCGCCGCAGCCACCTTCGGCGTGCTCACGATTTTTACGAAAAGTACGGTGGCCGCGCCGTGATTCTCGCCCGCTTCGTTCCCATCGTTCGCACGTTTTGCCCTCCGGTGGCCGGCGCAGCAAAAATGCCCTACTCGCGCTACCTGCTCTTCGACATTTTTGGCGGCATTCTTTGGATCAGCGCGACAGTCCTGGGCGGCTACACGCTAGGTCGCGTCATCCCGAACATCGGCAAGTACATCCACCTTGTTATTTTGGTGGTTGTCGTGATTTCCATTCTTCCTGCCATTATTGGCGTGCTTCGCTCCCGCAGCAGCTCCGGTAATCCCTCTGAGCCCGCCGTGCTCGACCACAAGGCTAAATAGCCCATGCCGGCCCCGAAGCTCCGCGCCATTATCTTCGACATCGGTCGCGTCCTGGTCCGAATTGATGTTGCCAGGGCCATGCAGGGCCTCTCTACGGGGGGATCGCTCTCTCCATCGGAACTCTGGACGGCTATCGAAAAGGATCCCCGCTGGCCCGACTGGCAAGAGGGCCGAATGACCCCGAGGGACTGGTATCTTCATCTAAGCAGACGCCTTGGCGGCGATCTTACTTTCGAACAATTCACGGAAATCTGGAATCGCGTTCTCGACCCCACTCCGATTCATGAGGATGGCTTCTTTCAAGGGCTCTCCAAGACCTACAAGCTCGCCTTGCTTTCCAATACGGACCCTATCCATGTCCAACATCTCGAAGCTAACTACAGCTTTTTCAAATTCTTTCGGACGCGCATCTATTCTTGTTCCGTTGGCGCCAGCAAACCTAATCCCCTGATCTACCGGCAGGCTCTGCGCGCGCTTAAAGTCCAAGCTCAGGAAGCCATCTACATTGATGACATCGCCGCCTATGTCGAGGCGGCTCAGCGTCTTGGGATGGGAGGCATTCGGTTTCAGTCCCCGGCCCAGCTCGCTTCTGACCTAAAAGCCCTGGGCGTCCAGCTGGAGTAAATTGCCCAGAAGCGTAAGAAACGCCGGAATGGGCATTCTTTGAGTAAAGATTGCAAGGACTAGTACTGCCCTCCTTCCATGGTCGCCTTGGGGCTCCTCCAGCAACCCGCATTTATTCATAGATTTACAGAAATCTTCGCTCTCTGTTCCCTGTCCTTCCTTTGGCTCGTGACTTGCAATCTCTGTGTTACGGGCCGATTAAGAATTAAAATCGTTCGCCCACAATAGGGTGAGGAGAAAACACTTTTTATGTCTGAAGAACACATCATCGAAACGAGAAACGGTTCATCCTGGCAGTTGCCCGCGATCATTGTATTGGGCTTGGTAGCGATCGCCGGTTTGGGATTTGGTTGGAACGCATCGGCAAAGCTTGACTCCACGCAGCAAGCTGTCGCCACGGAAGTCAAGACTGCCCAACAAGCTGAGCAGCAGGACATGTCCTCGCTGAAGGATCGCGTTGCGCAAGACGAAAAAGCCAATTCCGATCTCCAGGGCGATCTAAAGGTTGTCACCGACAAGCTGAAGATTACCCAGGGTCAACTCCGGAAAGCGCGTCTGGCTGCCGAAGCAGCAGCCAAGCAGAACGACGAGACGACGCAAAAGCTCAGCGCTCTTGACACGTCTGTGCACACAGAGCTGGCGACCAAAGCCGGCACCGATGACGTGAAGAACGTCGACACGAAAGTAACGGCTGTCAGCACCGACCTAAACACCACCAAAGAAGACCTGAAGATGGCCAAGAGCGAAATGGGCACTCTGATCGCTCGCAACCACGATGAAATCGACCAACTCCGCCGCCTCGGCGAGCGCGACTATGTCGAATTCACCATCGCTGGCAAGAACAAGCCCCAGAAGGTCGGCAATATCACTGTGGAGCTGAAGGGCGTCAACGAGAAGAAGAACCAGGTGAATATCGCCATGACCGTCGAAGACAAGCGCTTCGAGAAGAAGAACCGCGCTCTGAACGAGCCCATCTTCTTCTACATCTCCGGGACGCATATTCCCGAAGAAGTGGTTGTCAACAAGGTTGGCAAGGATCAGATCAGCGGCTACATCAGCATTCCCAAGGCGAACTCGCAGACCGCCAGCACTTCCACCACCTCCGGAAAGTAAACAACAAGAGCAACTCTCGGCCATTTCGGCCGTCGAGGCAGCCAAGCGGGCAGGAATTCCTGCCCGCTTTCCTTTTTACCGCCCCTTCTCGGAGCCCTTCTTTCCAGCTTTTTTTGGAGCCATTCTCCCGGTTTCTCCCGAAACTCCGTTAAGATGGAAGCTCGCACTGCGGAGAACTGTTTGCATCACACTTCTTTCATCCTGTACATCGCCATCGACGACCTGATACCCGCCCGGGGGAAAAGCGTTCCGGGTCTTGACGAATTCACTGCCGCCCTCGATCATCGCGGCATTCCTGCCGTCTGGCTTACTAGCCGCACCCGCCTCCAGCTGGATGAACCCCGGCGCAAGCTGGCTCACACCCACCCTTTCATTACCGAAGATGGCAGCGGTGTTTTCCTTCCTGAAGACTACTTTCACTTGAGGCCCCATGCGACCACCTCGCAGCCGCGCGGGATCCCTACTGTACGGCTTGGGCGCTTCACCTGCCT
>Ga0210405_10001809_pt1 | contig 23339 bp, 25 predicted proteins | sample IncBWH11MmetaG_FD_155492 | JGI IMG/M metagenome (GOLD analysis project Ga0210405, IMG submission 155492) | Forest soil microbial communities from Barre Woods Harvard Forest LTER site, Petersham, Massachusetts, United States - Inc-BW-H-11-M | ecosystem: Environmental > Terrestrial > Soil >... | reverse complement strand
GCGGAGAGTCTCCTGCTTTGCGTCGCCGGCGCCACTCTTGGCGTAATCATTGCCCGGCCGCTCCTCGCTGTGCTGGCTCGCTACGCCTCCCGCTTCTCCGTCCGTGCGCTCGACCTGACTGTCGATGCCAGCATGCTGTGGGTGGGGGCGGCGCTGGCCGTGGCTGCGGCTGTGCTCCTCGCGTTTGTCCCGCGCCTTCCGTCTACCGACGCCTCCCATGGTTTGGGTCTCTCCAGTGGCAGTGTGCGCATCGCCGGTAGCACCAATCGCCGCCTCCGCATCTTTGCCGTCACGCAAATCGCGGCGTCCTTCATCCTTCTCGCTGGCGCCAGCATGCTGCTCAAAACCCTTTTGTCAATCCAGGCCGCGCAGACCGGCCTCGACACGCGCCACGTCCTCGCCATCAATGTCCCCGCCGTTTCCTACGGCAAGACTCCTGAACAGGTCATCGATTTCTACAAAGAATCCATCCGCCGCATCGAAGCCCTGCCCGGAGTGAGCAAGACCGCTTTTGGCCTTGTCGTGCCCTGGCGCGACGCCGGCAACTTTGGTCCTGGTTTCCAGTTCTCCGCCGACGGCCACGTCAAGGGGCCCGGCGAAGAGGATCCGCGAGCCCAGTTGCGCACTATCTCTCCCGGCTTTTTTGCCGCCCTCGGCGTTCCTATCATCGCCGGCCGCGATTTCAATCAGCTCGACGGCGAAAAAGGGAAAGAGCCCGTCGTCATCGTCAGTCAAACTCTCGCTCAACGATTGTTCCCCGGCCGCGATCCCATCAATCGCCATGTCTATTGGACGGATCCCGTGATGAAATTCGTCCCCATTAGCATCGCGCCGCACCGCATCATCGGCGTAGCCGCCGATATTGACGACGAACACGTCGTTCCCGGCCCCATCCTCACCGTCTACAATAGCTTTGACGAGGGCCCCATGTTTGGCGGCCGCCTCTTCGTGCACACCGGCGCCAATCCTTATTCTCTCGTCACACCGGTCACTCAGATCATTCGCGGCATGTCCGTCGACCAGCCCGTCGAACGCGCCGCCACTCTCGAAGATGTTCGCGCCGAAGTTCTCACTCCGGATCGTCTCAACACCGTGGTGTTCGGCATTTTCGCGGCGGTCGCTCTGGCCATTGCCTTGGTCGGCGTCGCCGGCGTGCTGGCATTCTCCGTCAGTGCGCGTACGCGCGAGTTTGGCGTCCGCCTAGCCATTGGAGCGCAGCCGCGGCAACTCCTCGCGGGTGTCATCGCCGAAGGCGCAATTATGGCCGCGGCGGGCGTTATCGCTGGGGCCGCGTGTGGCTACGTGTTGGTCCGGCTGGCGCGCAACTCTTTCGAGGACGTGCAGATGCCTGGCAGCCTGCCTGTGGTTGTATCTGTGGTCGTACTGTTGGCCGCCGCGGTTGTGGCCTCCGTGCTGCCTGCTGCCCGCGCCGCGCGCATCGATGTTACCGAGGCGCTACGGTCGGAATGACAATTTGAATCGTCGATACACGCGAAGCGAATGGCACACAGCTCGGTTGGGGCGCAGCATGCTGCGCCCCTACTCGGCAAGCCTGTGAATTTTCACGAAGGAGAGAGGCATGAGCCAGGTGAGAGTGTTGGTTGGCACACGAAAAGGCGCGTTCATTCTTACCTCAGACGGCAAGCGCCAAAATTGGAACGTTAGCGGCCCCCATTTTGCCGGCTGGGAGATGTACCACCTTAAGGGCTCGCCCGCCGACCCGAATCGCATCTTTGCTTCGCAGTGCAGCGGCTGGTTTGGGCAGATCATCCAGCGCTCCGATGACGGCGGCAAGACTTGGACGCAGCCAGGAACACCGCCGGGCGAACAAACGGCCCCTGGGGGCGCGCCCAAAGGGGAGAGCAACAAGTTCGTCTACGACACCTCCGCCACCGGCAAACCCCTGACCACTCACATGTGGTACGACGGCACCCAGCATCCTTGGGAATTCAAGCGCGTTTGGCATCTCGAACCCTCGCCTAACGATCCGGATACGGTTTACGCCGGAGTAGAAGACGCCGCTTTGTTCCGTTCCACTGACGGCGGAAAAAACTGGCAGGAGCTCTCCGGGCTTCGCGGCCATGGCACGGGCCCGCGCTGGCAGCCCGGCGCCGGCGGAATGTGCCTCCACACCGTCATTCTCGATCCAAAGGATCCGGGCCGCATCTACATCGCTATCTCGGCCGCAGGCGCTTTCCGAACCGACGACGGCGGCAAGAACTGGCGGCCCATCAACAAGGGGCTCCATTCCCAATACATCCCCGACCCGAATGCCGAAGTCGGCCATTGTGTCCACCACGTGGCGATGAATCCTTCGCGCCCCGGCGTTCTCTTCATGCAGAAGCACTGGGACGTCATGCGCAGCGACAACGCCGGCGACCTCTGGAAGGAAGTCAGCGGCAACTTGCCGACCGACTTCGGCTTCGTCATCGACGTCCACGCGCACGAACCGGAGACTATCTATGTCGTACCCATCAAGAGCGACGGGGAGCACTTCCCGCTCGACGGCAAGCTGCGCGTGTACCGCAGCAAGAGCGGCGGCAACGAATGGGAAGCCCTCACCAAAGGCTTGCCGCAAAGCAACTGCTATGTGAACGTCTTGCGCGATGCCATGGCCGTCGACTCGCTCGATAAATGTGGCGTCTACTTCGGCACCACCGGGGGACAGGTGTACGCCTCCGCCGACGCCGGAGACAACTGGAACCCTATCGTCAGCCACCTTCCGGCCGTGCTTTCGGTAGAGGTGCAAACACTGGCATGATCCGTGTCGTGCTTCCCGGGCATCTCCGAACGCTGGCGCGCGCAGGTTCTGAAGTGCAATTAGATATTGTGGGGCCGGTGACGCAGCGCTCGGTTCTTGACGCCCTGGAGGCGCAATATCCCATGCTACGCGGCACGATCCGTGATCACGTCACGCAAGAGCGCCGCCCATTTCTGCGCTTCTTCGCTTGCTCGGAGGACTATTCCCTCGAGCCGCCGGATACTCCGTTGCCTGAGGCCATCGCATCGGGGAAGGAGCCTCTTCTCATTATTGGCGCCATCGCCGGTGGCTGAGCGCCGGCGCAGCCAGGACTTCCGTGCTTCGCCGAAAGCGGGTATAACAATCGGTTGATTCGGTTGATTCTTCATTCGAACGACGTACGGAGGAAAATTCATGCCATCAGACACGCAAACGGTTCGCGTCTCGAAGACAGCCCTCTGGGTCGGGCGCATCCTGAGCGGCCTGGTCATCTTGTTTCTCACTTTTGATGTGGTCTTTAAATTCATAAAGCCGGCTCCGGCCCCTGTCGTGGAGACGATGGCTCATGTGGGTTGGGCCCTCAGCCTCGGGCCAGTTCTCGGGATCATCTTGCTGGTGTGTGTTGCCCTCTATGCCATCCCGATGACCTCCGTTCTTGGCGCGATCCTGCTGACGGGTTATCTTGGTGGCGCCATTGCCACGCACTTACGCGTCGGCGATCCACTATTCAGCCATGTTTTGTTCCCGACGTATTTGGGCGTGCTGCTCTGGGGCGGTCTCTACTTACGCGAACCCCGCCTCCGCGCGCTCCTCCCGCTGCGCAGTCCTAAGGCACCCTCGCAAGCGCAATGACCCTGAAAAACCGGTATGACAAAGAGCAGGATGGACGTGACGCCCTCGAGTGAGTAGCTTCTTATCTGCTCTGCTATCGTTCGGGTTATTGACACGATTCTCTGCCTTCCCTAAGCTGGAGCCATGGAAGTGCGTCTGAACCCCGACCTGCAAGCCAAGCTTACCCGCCTTGCAACGCAGCAGGGCCGCGACAGCGAGTCGCTGGTGGTTGAAGCCGTTGAGCGCCTCGTCAACTATGATGAGTGGTACCTCCGGGAAGTGGAGAAAGGCCTTGCCGCCGCCGACCGTGGCGAACTCATCGACCATGAGGATGTCAGGAAGCTGATTGATACCCGGTATCCAGGCTGATGCGTCTCCGCTGGACGGAGCCCGCTACCAGTGACCTCACTCATATCTGCGATTACACCGAAGAGCACAGCGGCCGCACAACGGCCCGCCGCGTAGCTATCTCCATTTATGAAGGCGTGAGCGCTTTAGTGAGATTTCCTGAGCGGGGGCGGGCTGGCCGCAAGTCAGGCACCCGCGAGCTTGTACTCGCCAGCCTGCCGTATCTTGCCGTCTATCGCATCCGGGGGGGACGCTGTGGAAATCCTGCGCATTCTTCACGGTGCGCAGGACTGGTCGCCATGAGAGGACAGTCAGAAACCACGCAAATCAGTCGTGCCGCGCTCCGTGCAAAACCTTCACCGCGTGCGGTAGGAGGTGCGCCACCGCTTCCAGTGATTCCACCGCGCCTTTAGGGCTTCCCGGCAGGTTTACAATAAGCGTTTTTGTTCGCACCGCTGCGGTTCCGCGCGATAAGACTGCCGTTGGCGTCTTCTCCAGGCCCTTCCGCCGCATCTCTTCGGAAAGCCCGGGCACGATTCGGTCGGCTACCGCCTGAGTCGCTTCCGGCGTGTTGTCCCGCGGTCCGATGCCCGTTCCACCGGTGGTCAAGAGAACATCAACGCGTCCGGAATCAGCCAGCGCACGCAATTGTTCGCGGATATTTGCGGGATCGTCGGAGACGTGCAACGCCGAGGTGATTTCCCAGCCTAGCCACCGGCAAAACGCGACAACCGCCGGGCCGGACAAATCCTCGCGCTCGCCTTTCGTCACGGAGTCGCTGATGGTAAGGACCGCTACGCGCATCAGGAGGGTTTCTTCGAGCCACTCACGGCGTCTCCACCGTGTCGCGATTGGCTTCATCCATTAGCCGCATCGCTTCCATCAGCAGCCCGGTGGTATTGCGTGTTGTAGTCGTCTTTGTCGAGGCATTCGCGGCGTTGAAGTCGATTTCAAATTCTCCCGCCGTCCACAACACCACTTTATAAACGGCGTCGTCCCCTTCCACCGAACCGATCTTCGCGTCCCGGCACTGCCCGCCGGCAAAATACAGTTCACACTGAGCGCCGCCCTGCCGTACCATCAAGCGGCACGACTTCTGCCCCATCTCCAGCGACTGCATCAGGTCGATCATGCTCATCTCTTCCAGCCGCCCCTGAATGACCCCCGGCCGCGAAGCCTTCTTCTGCAGCTTCTCAAGGTGCAGGCGGTCCACGACTTTCTTCGTGATGCGCACCAAATCCTTAATCAAAAATGGCTTGGGGATGAAGTCCTCGACGCCATCCACCAGCGGCCTCAGACGCTCCTCGATGTCCGGCCGGCTGGCCATGAACAAAAACGGAATATGCCGCGTCGCCTCGCGGGCACGCAGTTTTTCAAAGAGCTGCCTGCCGTCCAGCCCCGGCATTTTGTAATCGCACAGAATCACGTCCGGCGGTGAGTCGACCACCTTCAGCAGTGCGTCCGCGCCGTCCGTGGAAGTCTCCACCTCGCAAGACCCTTCAAGCCCCTTCACGATCAAATCGCGCACCAGCGGGTTATCCTCCGCCAACAGCAGTTTCACCGTTTTGTGCGGGCCGGTGGTCATCGCTCACGCCTCGCCGCGCCCTTGCGCCGATGAAAGTCCCCGCTCTTTCCCCCGGTCTTCTGGGTGAGCACGATGTCCGTGATTTCCATCCCTTTATCGAGGGCTTTGCACATGTCGTAGACTGTGAGGGCCGCGGCGCTTACAGCCACCAGGGCTTCCATTTCCACGCCCGTCTGGGCGGCGGTTGTCACTGTAGAGTGTACTTCCACGCCATTTTGGCACAGGCGTGCGGTCACATCAATGTGCGTCAGCGGCAGCGGATGACAAAGAGGTATCCATTCCGCGGTCCTTTTCGCTGCCGCGATTCCCGCGATTCGCGCCACTTCCAGCGGATTCCCTTTTGGGTTTTTCAGCCGCCGGACCGCCTGCACCACGCGCGGCTTCATCTTTACAAAGCCCTGCGCCGCCGCCGTTCGTGTCGTCACCGCTTTTCCCGACACGTCCACCATCCGCACTTCGCCTTTCTTTCCGTAATGCGACAGCTTCGCCATGTCCGCGTCTAAACGATGTCCTTTCTCAGTAACACGGAAACATTCTCGCCGATCTCCACTTTTTCTCGGTCTGCTGGCACCACCAGGAAGCAGTTCGCCTTCGAAAGCGCTGTAATATCCCCCGAGCCTTGCCACTTCAAAGCCTTGACTTCCGTCACGGCCCCGCGCCACTCCACCCGCGCCGGCAAAAAATGCGTCAGCCCGGGCTTTTCATTCATTGCTTCCCCAAGCCGCGCCTCGACCAGCGGCAACGCGCGCGCCTCCGCTCCGCTCAACAAATCAATCGCCGGCGCTACAAACAATTCGAACGTCACCATTGTCGAAACAGGGTTCCCCGGCAACCCGAACACCGGCTTCCCCTGGCATGTTCCGAACACCGCCGGCCTCCCTGGCCGGATCGCCACCGCGTCGAAAAAGAATTCCGCTCCCATCGCTTTGAGCGCGCTTTCCACTAGGTCGTACTTCCCCATTGAAACGCCGCCCGACAGCACGAGCGCATCCTCTTTCAATCCGCGCTCGATTTTCTCTCCCAAATCCTCGATTCGGTCCGCTGCATTCCCCAGAACAACCGGCTCACCGCCCGCAATACGAACCTGCGCCGCAAGCGAAACGCTATTGCTATTTCGAATCTGAAACTCCCCCGGTGTTTGGTCGATCAAAACGACTTCGTCCCCGGTCGAAAGAATCGCCACTCGCGGCCGCTTCGCGCATTGCAAGTTAACCGCGCCAACTTGCGCCGCCAGCGCCAGCTCCGCGTACCCGAGCCGCATCCCGCGCATCAAAATGGTCTGCCCGGCTGCCGCCTCGCTCCCCTTCGGCACGATGTTCTGGCCGCGTTGGGTCGCTCGTTCGAACCGCACGAGATCGCCTTGGCGGCTCGTCTGTTCAATCATCACGACCGCATCCGCGCCCGCCGGAACCGCCGCGCCAGTCATGATCTGCAAGCAGGTTCCCGCGGTGAGTGCCTCCCGCACCGTATCGCCGGCTTTGATTTCCCCCACGCACTTCAGTTGCGCCCCGGGCACGGCATCGTTCGAACGAACCGCATAGCCATCTCGCGTCGACCGGTCAAACGGCGGATACTCGCGATCCGTCTTCACTTCTTGCGCCAGCACCGATCCCAGCGCCTCCAACACGCTCACAACCGCGCTCGGGCGCGCTCCTCTCCTCTTTCCGACTTCCTCGATGACTTTGTTCCGTGCTTGCTCGTAGCTGAGCATGAGTGAGGTTTCGTGGCGGCGGGCTTCAGCCCGGCGTCTTTACTCTACTCTACTTACTTTTCTTTTCTTCGCTTCGCTTCGGCTCTACTCTCTGCGTTTAAATTCTCTTCACAGCCACCGCGCCAGCAGCGTCCCCTCCGGCACAATCGTCGCGTCCCGCTCTGGCCCGGTCGAAATCATTCCAATCTCCACCTGCAGAAACTCCGAAATAAATCTCAGATAATCAATCGCCGCTTTCGGCAGCTTCGCCCCGTCTTTCAGCCCATACGTTGTTGCGTTCCAACCCGGGAGCGTCTTGTATTCCGGAGTAACGTGCTCGTACTCTTCCGCCAGCGCCGGCATTTCCTTCAGCGGCGTGCCCTTGTACTTGTACCCCACACACACCTGAATTTCCCGCTGCGTATCAAAAACGTCCAGCTTGGTAATCACCATCGAATCGATCCCATTGATCATCTTCGCGTACCGCAGCACCTGCAAATCCAACCAGCCGCAGCGTCGCGGACGCCCTGTGACCGCGCCGAATTCTTTGCCGCGTTCACGCACCTCTGTGGCTTCGAGATCGGGCATCTCCGTCGGAAACGGCCCGCCGCCCACTCTCGTCGTATACGCTTTCGAAATTCCCAGCACGTGCTTGATTTTCGTCGGCGGCACGCCCACGCCCGTCGCCGCCCCGCCCGAAGTCGCGCTAGAAGACGTTACATACGGATACGTTCCATGGTCGATGTCCAGCATCGTCCCCTGCGCGCCTTCGAACAAAACGGACTTCCCTTCATCCAGCGCGCGGTTCAACAATTCCGCCGTATCGCAGATATACCCGCGAATCTTTTCCCCCAGCTTCAGCGTTTCTTCCACTTCATGCGAAAAGTCGATGTCCGCGCCGTACGCGCCCTTTGCGAGCCGGTTCTTCTCCGCCACCACCTGCGCGGCCTTCTTTCGAAACAGTTCCGGCTCCAGCAGGTCGCACATGCGCAGCCCCCGCCGCGCCATTTTGTCTTCGTAGGCCGGACCAATCCCCCGCGAAGTGGTGCCAATTTTGTTCGCGCCGCGCGCGCCTTCCGCCGCTTTGTCCAGCTCCCGGTGATACGGAAAAATCAGGTGCGCGCGATTGCTGACGTGCAATCTCCCCTTCACCTCGATCCCCGCCTTGGCAAGCGTCGCGATTTCCGCCACCAGCGCTGCCGGATCCACTACCGTGCCCGTTCCAATCACCGCCTGCTGCTTCGGCCGCAGAATCCCGCACGGAATCAACTGCAGCACGTAGCGGTCTTTCCCGATGATCACCGTGTGCCCCGCATTGTGGCCGCCCGCGACGCGCGCGATGTAGTCAAATGATCCGGCAAGGTAGTCCACCACCTTGCCCTTGCCTTCATCGCCCCACTGCGCGCCTACTACCACGACCGATTTCATCCAGCCCTTCTCCCTAAGGTAGGACAGGCATTCTGGCCAGTCTCTTCCCTCTCTTCAACCACACTTCCGCGCCGCCATCATCACTTCGTCAAAACTGCTTTGGAAAGCACCGCGAATCAGCAGGTACTTATCGTAAGCTCGCCCCGCCCCCAACGCAAGCCAGGGATAGTTCAGCTGCAAGGCTTTCGCCGCCGACGATGGCGTTTTTGACACATCCCCATTTCCGGTAGTGGGTCAGTTTGAATTTTATTAATCGTGACAATAGGGTCAAAATTCAAACTGACCCACTACCCCATTTCCTCCGGAGTTGAACGCCTGCGAAAAGAAATGCTAGACTTTCCGAAGTTGGACACCGGCTGGCGCGGCGGCGAGCCCGTCCTTCTTGTATCGGTGAGGGCGTTCGCCTGTCACATGCCTCCTTTCCGTTTCCCGGCCTTACGGGTTCATCCAAGACGTGCCACGCGCTGGTCAATGCTCCTCGTATTGTCGGCCCTCGCGCTTCTTCCGCTTCTCTGGTATCGACTTTCCTTCACGCACGCCCGCGCGGCTCGCTTGCGGCCCATTCCGCGAATTGTGCTCTGGGCTTGGGAAGAGCCGGAAGATCTGCGATTCGTCAATCCGCGAGATACCGGCATCGCATTTTTGGCGGCCGCCATCCGGCTCCAGGCCGGGGATACGATCATCCATCCCCGCTTTCAGCCTCTTCGCGTGCCTGACGCTGCGAAACTTGTCTCCGTCGTGCGGATTGAGGCGGACTCCCGCGCGGAGCTAAGCCGTTCCCAAATTGAGCGCTCTGTCGCAGCCATCGTCGAGACCGGTTCATGGCCGCGCGTTCACGCCGTGCAAGTGGATTTCGATGCCACGCTTTCGCAACGGAATTTCTATCGCAATCTTCTGATCGAACTGCGCCGCAGGCTGCCGCCTGCGGTACCCATCTCGATCACGGCGCTTGCTTCCTGGTGTCTCGACGACAATTGGATTTCGGCCCTGCCGATTGACGAAGCCGTGCCCATGCTCTTTCGAATGAGTGCGGGCAGGGATCAAGTCGTGGCCCGGCTGGCCTCCGGCAAGGATTTTCGTTCTCCGCTCTGCCAGGCCAGTCTTGGCATTTCAACCGATGAACGCTGGTCCACGCTGCCTGCCGGGCGCCGCGTTTATATCTTCCATACCAAACCGTGGGATCAGAAAACGGAACTGGCCTTGCTCCGGGAGGTGCGTCAATGGCGATAAAGCTTGTGAGTCGTGTGCTCTTGCTTCTTGTGGCGTCGAGTCTGGTCGTCATTCCCATCCACAGTTGCGGACCATTTTTCGAGTCCGCGGTCTTCACTTTTCAAAACCGCCCCGATGGACCAGACTCGGACTTCGCTGCGGGGAAGATCGGCATCCTGCTGCCGAGCTTCCGCTCAGCCTACTTCATTGTGGCTTACCGCTATCTGTCCGGCGTCAAGCTGAGCAGCCAGCAACAAGCCGCCGCCCTGCAAGTCTGGCAAAAGAATGTGACTCCCGAGCAAGTAGACGTAGAGAAGGACGTGGCGGGATGGAGAAAGATCCGCGGCTTTCCTCCCCAAGTGGTCATCTCGCCATATGCAGTTGTGTCCGAGGAGCAACCTTACTTCAAATTTGTCAATTGTCAGGCCGATGCTTTCCAAAATGCCGCCAAAACATTGCAGGATCGAATCGCCAAATTCGGAGCCGCCAGCCCTGAGGTGCAGGAATGGGTAACTGGCCAGGACAAGGTATTTGCCAATTGTGACGGCCAAGAAGAAGTGATTCCCGCCGCGCTCAATTCCGGCCCTCCGCTGCTGCGGGCGGATCGCGCTTACCAGATTGCCGCCGCCCATTTTTACTCGCGCAATTTCGACGATGCGGTGAAGGAATTCGATGCCATCGCGCAGGACGCCGCTTCACCGTGGGCGGGGATCAGCCCATACCTGGCGGCTCGCGCGCTGATTCGGAAGGCCAACCTCCAGAATAAGTCCGACGAGGCCTTCGACCGAGCCGTGATGTCCGCCGCCCAGGCGCGCTTGGAGCGCATCGTCGGCGATCCGCATCCCGGTGCGATTCATCAGCCGGCCGTCGGGCTGCTGAACTACGTTCGCTTTCGAACGGAGCCGTCGAAGCGGGTGGCCGAACTCGGCGAAATCCTTCAGAAGCCTGACTCCGGCACCAACTTCAAACAGGATTTGTGGGATTACGTTTTGTTGCTCTCCAACGGCCAAAACAGCGGCGATCCGAGCGACTGGATCCAGACCCTTGGAGCCCTGAGGGCGAATCCCCCTTCCTTCCCGCGCCAGCTGCCAGACTTAGCCAAGCATTCGTTGACCCGGTGGCAGGAGACGAAATCCCTGCCCTGGCTGATCGCGGCCCTCACGGCGGCTAAGTCCGCTGACCCGGAGGCGCAAACCTTGCTCACCGCCGCACAGCAAGTGCCCGCCTCTTCGCCGGCCTATCTGACGGTCCGGTATCAAGCAATACGGCTGATGATCGCAACCGGCAAGCTCGAACCTGCCCGAAAAGAACTGGATCAGTTGCTGGCAAACCCAGCCATTCCCCTCGGCTCTCACAATCTGTTCAACGAGCAACGGTTGACCCTCGCGACCAGCCTCGAAGACTTTCTCCAGCACGCGCCGGAGACGCCTGTTCCCTCAAAGCTCGACGAATCGACAGACGAGGTCGTGCCAGACACGCAAAATAGTAGCCAGCCTCCACAACCCTATTTCAGCGACTACACTTCCAAAATTTTCCTAAAACGCCTTCCTCTTCAAACTCTGGTTCAGGCTGCGGAGTCCCAAGCTTTGCCGAAACTTCTCCGGCGAGACTTGGCCCACAGTACCTGGGTGCGTTCGGTTCTCTTGGGAGACTTTGGGACCGCGCTGGAGTTGCAACCGGCGCTGCATGATCTCGACCGGCCTCTTTGGACCAGCATGGAATCCTTTCGTTCGGCAAAGACGGACCCCGAGAAGCATATTGCTGCCCTCCTGGTGATTCTTAGCAACCCCGGGATGAAGCCCTCCGTGCGCGCAGGTTTGCCCCGTTCCACCACGTTAGCCGAAATCGACCAATTCCGAGACAACTGGTGGGGCACCGATATGGAAGGCGGACCAACCTGGGGGAAAAGCTTCGCCGGCGAGTACAACAAGGACAGCAATCTCAAATTCGTGGACCGCGATCCGGATTTTCCGTTCCCCGCGTGGTTAACCGACGCACAGAAATCGCAAGCTTTGTCTCAATGGACACAGCTTGGAGCGGCCGGTACCGCGCCGAACTTCCTCGTCCGCCAAGTCCTTGCCTATGCAAACGACCACGCGGGCGACCCCTCGGTTCCCAAAGCTTTGCACCTCGCCGTGCGTGCGACCCGCTTCGGGTGCGTCAATGTCGAAACCTCCAAGCTCTCGAAAGAGGCGTTCGATCTCCTGCACCAGAACTATCCACAAAGCGAGTGGACCGCCAAGACGGTTTATTACTACTGATTCCGTGCTTCACAGGCGGGGTGTTTAACCGTGTTCAAATGACTTGACGAAGAGGATTCATTATTCTAGATTATTATATAGAATATAGACACTGCGCCCATGCCAATTAGCATAAAGAACCCGGAAGCCGAAAAGCTTGCCCGCGAGATTTCTAAGGAAACCGGCGAGTCTCTAACCACCGCGATCACCAACGCTTTGCGCGACCGTCTCCAGCGTCTCCGTGGGCGCCGCCACGTAAAAAGCCTGGCGCAAGAGGTCGAGGATATACTCCACCGTGTGGACTCCATGCCAACTTTGGATGATCGTCCCGAAGACGAAATTCTTGGCTACGATGCTCAGGGGCTCCCGCACTGATGGTCATTGACACTTCAGCCGTACTCGCCATATTTCTCGCCGAGCCTGAACGTCAAAAATTCCTCGAACTCATCCGCGAAGACGGTTCTCGCCTGATCTCCGCCGCAAACGCTTTGGAGACTGCCATAGTGCTGGAAACTCGCCGAGGTATCGCTGCGGGCCGTGAATTCGACCTCTTTCTTCATCGGCTAGGCATTGAGATCGTATCCGTCGATGGAGATCAGGTCGAAGTCGCTCGCGCCGGATGGCGCAGATTTGGCAAGGGCCGGCATCCCGCGAGCCTCAATTTTGGGGATTGTTTTGCCTACGCTTTGTCAAAAACTTCTGGTGAGCCGCTTTTGGCGAAGGGAAACGATTTCTCGAAAACGGACGTACAGTGTCTGTGACATTCCAGAGAAGGTGATTCGATTCCACCGCAACACACTATCTGTTCACTTCCGTGTAACGATAGCAGCTCACAAGATGATCGTTGACCATCCCCGTGGCTTGCATGAAGGCGTAGCAAATGGTTGAGCCGACGAAGCGGAAGCCGCGCTTCTTTAGGTCCTTGCTGAGCGCGTCCGATTCGGCCGTTTTTGCGGGGAGGCCTTTGTGGGTTTTCCAGGCGTTTTGTTTGGGTTGGCCGCCGACAAAGCTCCAAATGTAAGCATCAAATGTGCCGAACTCTTCTTGCACTTCAAGGAAAGCGCGGGCGTTGCCGATGGTGGCGTCGATTTTCAGACGGTTGCGGATAATTCCGGCGTCGCGAAGTAGTTCGCGAACTTTCTTCTTGTCATAGCGCGCCACTTTCTGGGGATCGAATCCGTCAAACACTTCACGATACCGCGCGCGTTTTTTCAAAACCGTGTCCCAACTCAGGCCGGCCTGCGCCCCTTCTAGTATCAGCAACTCAAACCATGTGCGCTCGTCATGCACTGGCACACCCCATTCCTCGTCGTGGTATGGGATATTCAGTTCGTTCGTCGCCCACGTACAGCGCACAAGCGCTTCTTTGGGTTTATTCATCGCCGCATTTCACAAACGCCCCGCGCGCAAAAAAAGACGCGTCGCCTTCTGTCGCGCGACGCGCCTCTGCAATCTTCGATGCCCGGCTTATCCGACGTGCCGGTCCAGCGCCTTGGTAATCTGATCCTTCGGCACTGCTCCCACGATCTGCTCCACAACCTGCCCGTTCTTGAACACCAGCAGCGTCGGGATTCCCTGCACGCGGTAGCGCCCCGCCGAGTTCATCGCTTCATCCACGTTCAGCTTCATCACTTTCAGCTTGCCCGCGTAGTCGTGCGCAATCTCCGCCACTGTCGGCGCCAGCATGTGGCACGGACGGCACCATTCCGCCCAGAAATCCACCATCACCGGCTGCGAGTTGCTCGCCGTAAGCACCTCGGCTTCGAAATTTCCATCCGTTGCTGACTGAATTGTATTGTCTGCCATGGTCTTTGTCCTCAGCGGCTTATCAACGCAGCCGCCGGCTCCTTCTCCTTGTAGCCTTCAGTTAGATGTTCCAACAGGCTTTTGGTTTCCTGCGCCTGGCCCCGATCCCTGAGGGGCTTCCTCCGCAGCCTGCGGGCCTTGCCCCGCCACGCGGCCTGGTTGTACCGGACCCACAACGGCCTTTCCTAAACCCTGCGCGAGTGGGGACAATCCGCGAGCCGCTCGCGCCGTCTCATACAGCTTCGCATACTCCGCCGCTGGCGTCTTCCACGAAAAATCCTTGGCCATCCCGTTCAACTGGATGCGTCTCCAGATCCGCTCATCCATATAATGATGCAGCGCCTGCCGCACCGCGAACAACAGCGCCTCGCCGGTGTACTCCTTGAACTTGAACCCCGTCCCGCTCCCATGCTCCACGTCGAACGGCTCGATGCTGTCGTCCAGCCCACCGGTCGCTCTCACAATCGGCACCGTACCATACTTCAAGCTGTACATCTGATTCAACCCCGAAGGTTCGTAGCGCGACGGCATCAGGAACATATCCGCACCCGCCTCCACTTTGTGCGCCAGCGCATTGTCGTAAGCGATTTTCACTCCCACGCGCCCGGGATACGCTACCGCCAGCGCCCGGAAAAAATCCTCATACTTGCGCTCCCCCGTTCCCAGCACCACCAGCACCAGGTCTTCGCGCATCAACTCGTGCGCCTTCTCCGCAATCAAATCAAATCCCTTTTGATCCGCGAACCGCGACACGATCCCAATCACCGGCCGGTCCAGGTGCTCCCGCGACAATCCAAACACGTCCAGCAGTTCCTGCTTGCACACCCGCTTCCCGCTCAAATCGCTCGCTAAATACGGCACCGCGATCAGCCGGTCCTTTTCCGGATTCCACGCCGTATAATCCACCCCATTCAAGATTCCCACCAAGCGGTCGGCCCGCGCGCGCACCACGCCATCCAGCCCGTGCCCATATTCCGGCGTCTGAATCTCTTCCGCATATTTCCGGCTGACGGTCGTCAAATAATCCGCATACACCAGTCCGCCCTTCAGAAAATTCACCTTCCCGAAAAACTCCATGCCATCCAGATTAAAAACGCTCTGCGGAAGCCCCACCCGCTCCAGCACATCTTTCGCGAACAGCCCGTGATACCCCATGTTGTGAATCGAGAAAACCACCGGAAGGTCTTTCACCAGCGGATCATCGCCGTACGACGTCCGCAGCAGCACCGGCACCAGCGCCGTTTGCCAGTCATGGCAATGAATCACATCCGCCGGCCAGACGTGCTTCGCCAGCTCGATCGCCGCGTGGCAAAATTCTGCATACCGCTCCGGATTGTCTGGATAATCCCCACTGCTCCCCCCGTACAATCCCTCACGATCGAAATACTCCGCATCCTCCACAAAGTAGTACCGCACGCCGGTCAGCTTCGTCCCGTCCGCAATCGCCGGAAAACGCAGCCGCGTCCCGCCCATCGGAACCGTCAAGCTCGGCACCACCACCGCCGTCGCCTTCGTCCCACGGTACCGCGGCAACACCACCGCCACGTCGTGGCCCTGCGCCACCAGCGCCTTCGGCAGCGCCTCCACCACGTCCGCCAGGCCGCCCGTCTTCGAAAACGGCAGCCCCTCCGATGCCACAAACAGAATTCTCATGAATGACCCGTTCCCCGCTGCATCCCCATTTTACGCCATCGCAGCGCCGTGCGCGCTAGAAGTTAGCCCAGCCCGGTAAGGGTTAGGCACAGCAAAAAGCGGGGCTTAGCGCCGTAGGCGCGACAGAAGGTTAGCCCAGCCCGTAAGGGCTGGGCGCCGTACCAAATGGATTGATTCCCCAGCGCCATAGGCGCGACATATTTTAGCCCAGCGCGTGAGCGCTGGGATGAGAAGGGAACGTTGGCGTTTCCCCCAGCGCCGTAGACGCGGCACTTCCCTGATCCTCCCCATTCGTTGCTTTTCCAGTCGACCCTCTTAACAAATTCCTGACAAACCGCTCAGGACTTTTTAGCCTTTCCCCTCCTATTCTTTCCTTGTCCGGGCTGCCCATTCACCCTAGCCCGGGTGAGGCGCCTATGTCGCTTACAGTCTTCCTGGCGTTTTGCATCCTCGGCTGCGACTTCTTGCTCTACGTCCTGTTCCAATGGATCTACGGCGAAAAGCACAGAAACCATCCCCGCCGTTCAGCCGCACGCCGGGAAAAACGCCACACCCTCTCCGGCAAAGAAGTCAAAGAGCCCATGGTAATCCCGTTTCCTCAGCACCCGATCCAACACCGAACCGGCTACTTCTGACCGCGCCTCTGAAGCCGAACCAGTTTGAATTGCGTAGGGGCGCGCTTCAGCGCGTCCTCTCTCTGATCAATGTAGCGGCAACTTCACGTCGCCATTACCGGTTTCCTGTCTTGCAGGGATAGCTTTTCCACCCGTTGCCGACTCTTGCGTGCAAGCACGGAAAGTAGAATACTGCCCCTCAATCCGTCCAATCCTCGGGGAATTGCCCATCGAGGAGGAAAATCCCATGCAGAGCGAGGAACCAGTGAGTAACAGACTTGAGTGGTCCAATTTCTACTTTCTGCTTTCTAGTTTCGAATTGCCCTCCTTTCCAATTTCTAGCTTCTGCTTTCTAGTTTCTAGTTTGTACCTTCCTCCTCCCCTGCCGTGCGGCAAAACGCCTTTTCGTCTCGCGGCAAGCGAGCCCTGAAAAAAGACCCGCTCCCCCTCCGTGGAAACTTAGCTACGAGCAATAGTAACTCGAACATAGTTATCCACAAGCTATGGCCATCGTTCAACGATTTACGCTTTACATTCGCCTATCTCTGCGGTAGATTGCAGAAAGTGTGATTAGTGCCTCCGGATCGCTCGATGGCACAGCCGGGGAGCGATTCTTGAGCGGGAGGGCTTGCTAGTGGAAGCGCGGTGCTGTTCCGAAGGGCAACCGCTCTTGGTTCGCACAGCGTAGAAACTAGTTGTGCATCGCCAGTTTGGGATGACGAAGCCAGTTCTCGGTCAGAGTGGAGGGGCCGGTCGTAAGAGACAGCCCTGAAAACTGCTGTCGCCCTTATGCTGTCACGGTTTACGGAGTGTGGCGGCGATTCAGAAACTTCAAGGGGCGACGGATGAGAGGCGAGACGTGCGTGGTAAAAAACTAGTCGCATTAGACCAAACCCTGTTCCGACCGCTTGGCAGGTTGAGCAAACTTGCCGCGGGCCGCCGTGAGCAGCGAGCTTGCGGTGCGGGGGCGCCTTTTCTCGGCGCCCCGGATCTCGATGGCACAGCCGGGGAGCGATTCTTGAGCGGGAGGGCTTGCTAGTGGAAGCGCCGTGCTGTTCCGAAGGGCAAACGCTCTTGGTTCGCACAGCGTCGAAACTAGTTGTGCATCGCCAGTTTGGGATGACGAAGCCAGTCTTGCCTCAAATGGATTGTGAAAATGGAGATTAGGCCGTCGCCCTGCCCCCGCGACTCCGTGGGCGACGGCACAGCACATAAATGAGCTATTTCCGTCAGCTGTGCCAGATCGAACACCTTCACGAGGCTTGGAAAAAGCTGTCAAAAAAGAGGCATTCTCGCGGATTCGACCAACAAACGATCGAGCGATTTGGAAATCAGCTTGATCACAACATTAGGCAACTAAGTCGAGAATTGCGCTCGGGAAGCTTCGAGTTTCGACCACTTCTTGGCTGCTTGCGGGATAAGCCGGATGGGAGTAAGCGTCCGCTTAAGATTCCAGCCGTTCGGGATCGCTTGGTGATGAAGGCGATTCACTTACTCGTTGCGCACAAGTTTCGGAAATATGACCTTCCCTGCAGCTTCGGTTATATCCGTCACCTCAGCACTACCGATGCGGTAAGGCGGGTGCAGGAACTTGCCCGCGACGGAAAAGTCTGGGTTCTTGAAGGCGACATCGCGAAGTTTTTCGATACTGTCGACCGATTTTTGCTGATGAGCAGATTTCTTCACGAAATAAGAGTTCCCAGCCTCGAGAATCTGATCACGCGCGCTCTACAGTTGGAGATAGGCAACCTCGACGCCTTTTCTCCATTCGAGAAGGACATGTTTCCGCGAGCGGACTCCGGAATACCGCAAGGTGGCGTTCTTTCCCCCTTGCTTGCTAATTTTTATCTTTATCCGTTTGATCGAGCAATGACTGACGCCGGGTTCAGCCTTGTCCGGTACGCGGACGATTTCGTTGTCATGTGCGAGTCGGAGCAACGAGCTCGCGATGCATATTCGTTGGCCGAACGTGTTTTGCAGGCTGACCTTCGCCTCGTCCTCCATCCGCTCACGGAAGGTTCAAAAACTAGAATTACCTTGTACTCGAAAGGGTTCACTTTCTTGGGTCTGCATTTCCAGGGAGGATTGGTAAGACCGAGCTCCAAGGCGATTAACCGATTTCGCGAAAGCATCTCCACCGCTGCAGATGCTCGGCAGGGTCTAAGTTTGCTGGCAACCCTTTCGAAGCTGAAACATATGATTGACGGTTGGGCGCACGCCTACAGTTCGTATGATTGTTCAGGTGAATTCAAGACGCTTGATCAGCATATCAGGCAAGCACTTTCACAGTACTGTCAATACCACGGCTTAATGGTCGCGGGGCACCTGCTCAGTGGCAAGCAAATGCAGCTTCTCGGCATCCCTTCCCTTGAGAGCATTCGACAAAGACTCTCCAATCAGCAGGACGATGATGCTAAACACAGAAAATACGCCGACGTCGCCTAACCGGGGTGACGACGACGGGAGCCAGGGACAGGAACGTTTCCATTTTTTAGAAATTTTCGGACTATACGAAAGCTTTGTTGAGGCGGGTGGAGCACCCTTAACGCGCTGAGGCGCTCCTGGGTGCCGCATCCCTTTGGGTTTTGATTCACCAAAGGGTGCGGGTTTTGACTCGCTCTGCCCTCCCAGTTTCGACTTTACATTCCCAGTTTCTGCCTTACCAGTCGCTATCCCCCACGATCCAAACCACTTACAACTAACGCTTGACATACTGTACCAATATGATATAATGGTTTCCTCAGTTCGGCACGATTCCTTGGTGCCCTGCCAACCATGCCCTCCCGTTTACCCAGTTTACCCCGAGCTTCGAGGGGAGTTTCGATGGGCCACGCGGCCCTTCCAAATCCCCCAACAGTAGATCCTCGCCTCCTTCGTTCTGCACAGTTTTGGTGCAGCGCAAGTTCTTTAGATGCAACACTTCCGGGCACCCTCGTATGTGTTGCAAACAAAGGACTTAATGAAACAGTAAGTCCTTTAGATGCAACACTTACAAAAAACAGGGGAGGGGGACCGGGTCCCCAAAACGTAAACAGCCTATTCGCCCAGGGGCAACTCGGAATGAACTCCTTTGTTTTCAAACTCTTCCGCACTCTTTTGCACTCGCCAAACACTCAACCCTTTTGTTTTCAAACAATTCCGAACTCTTTTGCAAAAAACACCCGGGGTGGGGGGTGCCCTTCGGTTCCTTCCTCTCTGCTTCCTTGCTCCGCCATTCGGAGACGCCAGCACTTCATCTCACAATTCATTCACTCTTGTCCCTTTAAGCAAAGAGTGTTTGACAACTCTTGTGAAATCAGAAGGTTCCGCACTCTTTCCAAAAACAGCCGGGTGTACCCCAACAATTCCCAATCTGGAACTCGCCACTCGCCACTCGTCACTCGCCACCTGCTTCCCCCTATCACGAGTCACCAGTCACGGGTCACCAGTCACCTCCCCTGCTACACTGTTCCACCCATGGCTCGCCAACGACTCGGCCAACACTTCCTTGCCGATCTCCACTGGCGCGAGGAGATCGCGCGCGCCATTCGCGTTTCGCCGCATTCCATTGCGCCCCTCGCCGGCGACGAGCGTTCTTTGCGAGTCCCGATTCATCGGGACGAGCATTGCTGGATCGAAATCGGTTCAGGACACGGTGAAATGACGCAGCACCTCCTCGCCACCGGCGCTCCCGTCCACGCCATTGAAATCGATCCGGCGTTCCTCCCCGGCTTGCGCCACCTCGCAAAGCAATTTCCCAATCTCACCGTCGTTCCGGGCGATATTCTCGAAGCCGACCTCGCCGCCGTCGCCTCCGGCCGCCGCATGCGCATCTACGGCAATCTTCCCTACTACATCACCTCGCCGATTCTTCATCGCCTCTTCCACTTCGCCGGTCTCATCGACGAAATCCACGTGGTCATCCAGAACGAAGTCGCCCTTCGCCTCGCCGCCCAGCCCGGCACGCGCGATTACGGCTACCTTTCCGTCGTCACGCAGTTCTATACGCGTCCCGAATTCGTCTTCGAGATTCCCCGCGACGCCTTCAACCCGCCACCGGAAGTCGCCTCCGCCCTAGTCACCCTCCGCCTCCCCGGCGAACGCGCAAAGCTCGCGCTCGGCTCCAGCGTCCCGTCAGTCGCGGGCGCGCAGGCAAACTCCTCCCCCGACGCCGAAACTCGTTTCCTGGATTTTGTGAAATTGTGTTTCTCGAAGAAGCGCAAAACTCTGGTCAATAATCTGCGGTCTCTCGCCAAACCCGAACGTGCCCGCGAAGCTCTCGCTTCGCTGAGTCTTCGCCCAGACGCTCGCGCCGAACAACTGGCCGTCTCCCAACTCGCCGCTCTACACACGCTCTTGGCAGGTGCGCAATGAATCTTCACGCACTTTGCACCGTCAACAATCTGCTGAAGAGGCTTTCCCGCTGTCATCCCGAGCGGAGCGAGGGATCTGCTTTTGGTTTTTCGCGTTCAGGAGCTCGCGGCTTCTTTTCTCACCGCCGCCACCAGCCGGTCTGGATAATCGCTCATGATACCGTCGACACCGGCGGCGGCAAGCATGCGCATGTGCGCGGAATGGTTCACTGTCCAGCACACCACCTGCAAATCTTTCTTCCGTGCTTCCGCAAGCATCGCCGGCGTCACCAGGTCTCCGCGCACCGCCAACTGCCGCGCGCCGATGGCCACCGCTTTTTCCAGCGGATTTTCGATTTGCCCGTCGTACAACAGGCCGGTCATCAGCGTCGGTTCGATCTTCCGCAAACTCATCACGATCGACGGATCAAACGAAATGACCACCGCCCGCGGTATCTCTCCCGATTCGCGCAGCGCGCCAATCAGCGCGTGTTCGCCGCCCCAGGAGCCAGCCGGTTTGATCTCCAGGTAAAACACCACATCATTTTTCTTGGAGAATTCGAAAATCTCTTCCAGCGTGGGGATGCGTTCTCCCCCAAATTCGCTGCCGAACCACGAGCCCGCATCCAGCTTGCGCAGTTCCGCGAGCGTCATGTCGTGTACCGCGCCCTGCCCATTGGTGGTGCGATTCACGGTGGCGTCGTGGATGGCCACGAAACGCGCGTCGCGCGAAAGCTGCAAATCCGTTTCGATGAATGTCGCTCCCAGCGCCACCGCTTTGCGGAACGCCGCCATGGTATTTTCCGGCGCGTTCCCCGAGGCCCCGCGATGTGCAATCACCAGCACGACGGCACTCGCAGCGCGGCCATGAAAATAAATCGAACACGGCCGCTCTCAAAAAGTTTCGCGCTTTGAAATAAATCCATCTTCCTTGCCTTCCGTATGGAATTTATGCTAACACCACCTCCCTGCACGGAAACAGGCAGCCATTCGGCCTGCATCTTGAATCTAACTGGTCGAGGAACGAAACGATAGAACATTTGTCCAGGAGGAAATCATGAGAAAGGAACTCCGGGCCCTGATTGTAGCAGCGCTTCTCGCCACGCCAATCGTGGCGTTGGCAACCTCCGGGGCGGCACCGCCGCAGGAAGAGAAGAAACAGCGCAGCGAAGCAAAGTATCGGGAAAAACTCTTGAAAGAAGTGCGGCACCAGCTCGTCATGCTGCCGTGGTATTCCGTGTTCGACAATCTCGCGTATCAGGTGGATGGCGACAAGGTGACGCTGTACGGCCAGGTCGTCCGGCCAACACTGAAATCCGACGCCGAAGCTGCCGTGAAGAGCATCGAGGGAGTGGCCTCGGTTGTGAACAACATCGAGGTTCTTCCTGTGTCGCCGATGGATGATCAACTCCGGCGCGCGGTGTACCGGGCTATTTATGGAGAACCGGCGCTCTCGCGCTACTCCATCCAGGCCGTGCCCTCCATTCATATCATCGTGAAGAACGGCAACGTCACGCTGGAGGGCGCAGTGGACAACGAGACGGACAAGAATCTCGCAGGCTTGCGCGCCAACGGGGTGCCCAACGTTTTTTCGGTAAAGAATAATCTGGTGGTCGCGCCGTAGGCGGAGTCATCGTTCAACCGCTAGGGGCGGTCGGCAGAAAAATACCGAACGCAAGTTCGCGGAGAGCGCCCCGGCCGGGTCCCGACATGGTCGGGATCTTCGATCGGGGCAGGCGCCGGGCACAGAGCGGAACGAGACGCCGGAAAAACTCTTAGAGAATTCTCCGGACGCAACGCTGGCTAGGCGGCTCCTGCGGCTCCGCCTTTCTGCAATTGGCGGGAAATGCGGCGCGCTGTTTCCTTGAGCGCGTCGATGATTCGCGGCATGTTGGCCTCATCCGTTTGCGTGAGCGTTCCGCTGGCGCCGAGCGCCGCGGCTGCATTTCCCATGTTGTCGAAGATGGGGGCGGCCAGGCACCGTGCGCCCAAACTGTTTTCTTCGTCGTCCACTGCGTAACCCGACTGCTTCACGTGCTCGAGATCCGCAAGCAGCCCGGTGATGGTGGTGATGGTTTCGGGCGTTCTTCGTTTCAGGCCCTGCTGCCTGGTGATGGTCTCGACCTCATGCTTCGGGAGCCAAGCCAGCAGGCATTTGCCGACGCTGGTGGAATGCAAAAACATGCGGCGGCCCACCCAGGTATTGACCTTGAAGAATCCGGGCGCTTCCACTTTTTCGATGTAGACGGCTTCGCCCTGGTCGAGCACGGCGAGGTGCGATGTCATTCGAATCTTTTCCACCAGCGATCTCATGAAGGGAAGTGCGATGTGGGCGATATCCAGATTGGTCTGGGCGTCGCCGCCGAGGCTCAAAACTTTCAAGCCCAGGCGGTAGCGCCCCGTTTCCGCTTCGCGCCGCAGGTAGCCGCGTTTTTCGAGAGTTCGCAAGATATAGCTTGCAGAGCTTTTGGGAATGGCGAGTTTGCGGCTGATCTCCGCGTTGGTGAGGCCCTCGCGGCGTTGCGCGGCGGCTTCCAGAATATTCAATGCGCGCTCGACGGCGGTAGCGGGGGTGGTTTCCGATGCGGCCATGGCGGCCTCCATAAGAAATGCTTATCGCCCAAGTATAGAATAATAGTTCAGGATATTGAACACGAACTTGCCGTCAAAAGGGCGGCTCCGGTAGAAGGGGAAAGGAGGCTGAACGCATGTTCTATATGCTGAACAGTCGGACTGTGACAGGAAAGAACTCGCCCATGGTGTGCAAAATTCTCTCCAAGATGTCCGCTATCCGCCACAGCTTTGCGCTAGTCCTCCGGCGGTGCTCGTATCTTCTTGAGCGAATAGACCTTAGAAATCGCGGA
>Ga0210405_10001808_pt1 | contig 23347 bp, 18 predicted proteins | sample IncBWH11MmetaG_FD_155492 | JGI IMG/M metagenome (GOLD analysis project Ga0210405, IMG submission 155492) | Forest soil microbial communities from Barre Woods Harvard Forest LTER site, Petersham, Massachusetts, United States - Inc-BW-H-11-M | ecosystem: Environmental > Terrestrial > Soil >... | reverse complement strand
AACTCGATCCACCGGCAACAGAATTTCCTCGGCCACTTCTTCCGGGGTCGGTTCCCGCCCGTATTCCTGGACCAACTGTTTCTGCACACGCATCAGTTTGTTGATCGTCTCGATCATGTGCACCGGAATGCGGATCGTCCGCGCCTGATCTGCAATCGAACGGGTAATTGCCTGGCGGATCCACCAAGTCGCGTAAGTCGAAAATTTGTAGCCCCGGCGATATTCAAATTTCTCGACCGCTTTCATCAGGCCCATGTTGCCTTCCTGGATCAAATCCAGAAACGACAGTCCTCGATTCGTGTATTTCTTGGCGATGGAAATCACCAGTCGCAGGTTGGCCTCGACCATTTCCGTTTTCGCGCGGAGCGCTTTCCGAAGCCAGGTCTTTAGCGACTGATATTGCTCGGTGTATTCATCGATCGACAACCAGAGAGATTTCTCGAGGTCACGTGATTTTTGGCCGACCGGTGACCGAGCGGCGCCTTTCTTGGTCATTTCGTGCTCAACCGTGAGCAGCGTTCGATAATGCTCGTCCGCCAAATGAACGAACTCTTCGGTTACCTTTTGCTTGAAATAAAACTTCGGATAAAGCCGCTGAAGGGAGCCAAGTGCCCGTTGAAATCCTTTCAACCGTTTGCTGTCTTTTCGCGGACCGGCCGACAACTTGGCATACTGCTGAGTGATATCGTTCGCCAGCTTTTCTACCTGCTTGCACAAGCGCGGTAGAATTTTCATGTAGCTTTCGCGGCTCTCGATTTTCTTGTCGAGAATGACGCGATCGAAACGCTCACGGCCTTCGGTCAATTTCTGTGCAAGATCGAGATGGGCACGCGCGGTAAAGCCAAAACGGTTGATGTGCTTTTGCACCATGTTTTCGGCTTCTTCGATCCGTTTGGAAATTTCCACTTCCTGCTCTCGAGTCAGGAGCGGGACTTGCCCCATTTGCTTGAGATACATCCGGACCGGGTCGTCGAGGATGTCGAGCTTCGTCTCGGGTTTTTCTTCCTCTTCCTCGTCCAGGTCCTTCTTGCCCTCTTTGTGGCGGTCGACGTCCGACGCTTCAATCACGTCGATCTCCATGCGGCGCAGCCGCGTCAGGATGGCGTCCAGCTCGTTAGCGTCGGTAATTCCTTCCGGCAGCGCCTCGTTCAGATCATCGAACGTGAGATAGCCCTGCTCTTTGGCCAGTTTGATTAGCTCGCGTAATCGCGCCTGGATTTCACTGGCCGCGTCAGCTTCCGATTTTCCCTGAAGCAGAGCGTCCGGGCCTGTCCGGCGGGACCGGACCAGGCTGGTGATTCGTTTGGGCTTGAATGCGGCGATCCTTACGCCTCCGTTTTTCGATTGCACGCTGGGCGCGGAAATTTGGGAACTGACCCGCCGGTGCGCCCGTTTAAATTTCGGACGCTTCGCCGCTAATCGGCGAATAGCTCTCCGTGCTTTCGAGTGCCTGGCCAAGACTGTGGGTTAAGGGTTGTGGCCTTCGATCAACGTTCGCGGAGATCGGCAATTAACGGCCGACCTCAGGAACAGACGAAAGCCCGGAAATCTGCTGGAGTTGCTCACGTAGGTCAACAATTTCTTTCTGTAAATTCACTACCTCGCCGGTGCTCAATTGCGGAAGGCGAATTCGCGTTTCCGCGATCTCGAGCTGGCGGCGCAAGGCCCCCTGCATCAGGCCCTTCCACCAGCCTTCGATCACCTCCATCGCATTTGCCGGCACTTTCTGCATGAGCCAAGCAGAAACCAGGCCCTCCTCCTCGGCGGAAAGCTTTGACATAAATGAGTTCAACGAAGCCGCGTCGTCCGGACGAAGGTCGCTCTCCAGGATTTTCGTTAATAATTCGGTTCCGGCGATCTGCTGCAGCAACTCGCGCCAGTTTTGTTGCAATAGAAAATTCCGAGCGGTTTCGTCGCGCAACGCCAGCAGACAAAGCATTGCCACATCGTGGCGTGGCATCACTCGCACCTCAAGCGGAGCACCGCCTCGGTCAGGGCCCCGATCACGTCGCGGCTGCGGCACAAGTTTTTCGAATTCAGAGGCAGGCACGCCTAGCCGGGCGCTCATTTTGTTTAATACTTGGCCGCGCATCAAAGGATCGCGGACTTGACCGGCGATTTCCGCCAGCTTGCGCGCCAGCTGCATTTTCGCTCCCATGGAGCTCAGATCGACCATCGACACCTCGCGCTCGATCCAATAATCGAAAAAGTCGCGGGCAACCGTGACCCGTTTTTCAAATTCTTCCTTTCCTTTTCGACGAATGAGCGAATCGGGGTCTTCCCCAGCCGGCATGTCGACTATTCGAACAACGAGATCGTGCTGCAGAAGCGAATCGAGCGAATGCTGGGCCGCTTTTTGACCAGCCTGATCGGCATCGAAACAGAGGACAACTTCCTCAACGAAGCGCTTGAGGATCCGCGCCTGGTGATCCGTGAATGCCGTCCCTTGCGGCGCGACGACGTTCTTTATTCCGGCTTCAAACAAACTGATCAGGTCGAGCTGGCCTTCGCAGACAATCGCGCAGTTCGCCTCGATCAACGCGCGTTTCGTTTTGTGAAGTCCAAACAAAACCCGTCCTTTTTGAAAAAGCGGCGTTTCGGGCGAATTCACATATTTCGCTGCCTGCGGGTCGGATTCGAGAAGCCGGCCGCTGAAGGCGATGACTTCGCCGACATCATTGCAGATCGGAAACATGATCCGGCCGCGAAACCGGTCATAGACATCCCCGCCGGGGCGTTCTTCGTCCCGCGGTTTGATCAATCCGCTTTGCAAAAGCTGCGTCCTCGAATAACCGCGACCGAGCGCCCATTTTAAGAATGCGTCCCAACTGTCCGGAGCAAACCCGATCTGCCAATCCTTTGCCACCTGCCGGTCGATTCCGCGATTCTTCAAATAGGTCCGGGCCGGCTCTGCGAATTCCTTCTTCAAAAGATTTTCGTGAAACAATTCCGCCGCTTCCGCGTGGAGTTTCAGGAGGGTGCGCCGTGATTCATGTTGTCGATCTTCTTCCTGGCTCGCGCGTTCCTCGACGATTGGAATGCCAACCCGGGCGGCTAACTTTCGAACTGCCGACGGAAAGTCGACGTGCTCGTATTCCATGACGAAACGAAAAGCGCTGCCACCCACGCCGCATCCGAAGCAGTGAAACGTTTGCCGTTGTGGACTAACGTGAAAAGAGGGCGTCTTTTCCTGATGAAACGGACAAAGCGCCTTGAAGTTTGTGCCAGCGCGTTTTAACGGAAAATAAGAGCCGATGACCTCGACGATGTCGTTCGCCGCCGCGACCTGTTCGATTGTTTCGGAAGGAATCACCGGTTCAATTTTTCGCTCGTTTGCTCTTTGAAGCGATGCCAAATTTAGCCAACGACGGATGGTTTCCAACCGATGAAGATATTGTCGATCCTTGGCCTCATCGCGACCTTTGCGATGCTTGAAACCAGCTACGCCCGCGACACGATTCATAAAGGAGACGTGGTGGTAGTTCCGTTGCGTGGCGAGATTTCTCCGTCGCTTCTTATGTTTCTGCGGCGGGCGGAGAAGCTGGCCGAAACCAACGGCGCCAGCGCGATCATTTTTGAAATGAACACTTACGGCGGGCGCCTGGATGCCGCGGAAGAGATCACCGGCGTTTTAAATCACGCCAAGATTCCGACCTACACATACATCAATTCAAATGCCGGCTCCGCCGGCGCGTTGGTAGCGTTGGCGACTCAACATATTTACATGGCGCCGGTGAGTGCGATTGGCGCGGCCGCTCCCGTCCTTGCCACCGGCGAAGATCTGCCGCTGACCGAGCGAGAAAAGACGATTTCCTACTGGTCGGCATTGATTCGCGGTTCAGCCATGAAAAACGGACACAATCCCGATGTAGGCGAAGCGTTCATGAACAAGGAAAAAGAAGTCAAGGTTGGCGACCGCGTCCTCCATCAAAAAGGAACCTTACTGACTCTGAACGCGCAGGAAGCGACGGAAAAAATAAATGGAAAGCCGGTGCTGGCCGATGGAATCGTCGACTCCATTGCCGACCTCACGCAGAAAGCGGGGTTGAAAGGCAATGTCGTTTCACTCGGCCCAACCGGTTTCGAGCAACTCGCGTTTTGGATCACGGCGCTCGCTCCATTACTATTGCTCGGCGGCATCATCGGCGCGTGGCTCGAATTCAAAATTCCAGGCGCAAGTTTGCCCGGAATTATCGCGGCGGTGTGTTTTGCGCTTTTCTTTCTCGGTCACTATCTGGCCGGACTCGCTGGCTGGGAAGTCGTCGGGCTTTTCGTTTTGGGAATGGTCCTGGTGATCGTTGAAATTCTTTTCTTCGCGCATTCGACAATCGTTTTCGGCGTAGTCGGCGTCTTTCTAATGCTCGCTTCCTTATTCTGGGCGATGGTGGATCGCTATCCCGGCGAAACATTTTTCCCAACGGGACGCATACTGGCGGTACCGTTGCTAAATTTGTTCCTGGCGTTGATTGGTGCCGGGATAGTGATTTCTCTGCTGGCGCGCTATTTGCCGAAGACCAGCATTTATCGGCGTTTTGCTCTAATGACTGCAAATCCGTCCGGACCATCCTTGGCAGGCGTCCCACGCGAATTTGCGACAGCGCTCAACCTGTCTCCGGGCGCGGAAGGAATCTCCTTGTCAATTCTGCGGCCGAGCGGGAAAGCGCGTTTTCTGGATCAGATCATCGATGTCGTGACGCAAGGCGAGTTCATTGCGCCTAACACGGCCATCACTGTTGTGCGCAAAGACGGAATGCGAGTTGTCGTCAAGGCGGCTCGCACCTAACCGCCCGCCACCACGCGAACAACTTCGATTCGATCACCTTCCGAGAGGTTTCGCTGTTGCCATTCCCGCGGATGCAACGCCATTCCATTATGCTCGATCAGGACTGATTGCCGCGGGATGTGGTAGCGATCTACCAGATCTGCCACATTTCCAGCGCCCTGAATCTGCGCTTCTTCGCCGTTGAGGAAAATTCGCATCAGCCCGTGAGCGTTTGTTCCCAATCTTTCCAGATCGGTTCCAACCCTCGTTGCCTCAACAAAGTCACAATTTGTTCCGGCGACCGGTCGTCGCTGATTTCAAACTGGCCAGTCGCCATCTCGTCTTCGCCATCTTGAAACTCCGGCGGCATGATGCGGCCGCGCACGGTGTGATGCAGATGTTCGGTGCCACGCCCGGTATAACCGCCCGGTTCAGTGTGGCTTCCAGCGCTCATCATCGTGACGCCGAGCGAAACCAGCGCGTCGCGCAAAGCGGGACGTTCCCGCGTGCTCAACACAATTCCGACCTGCGGAAAAGTCATTCGAAAAGCGCAAATTAGCTGCGCCAATTCGCGGTCGGTCATGGAAAAGAGAGGGCGAAATCCCCCGGCAGCAGGCCGCAGCCGGGGCAGGCTTACCGTGATCTGGGCCTGCCAGCAACGTTGCAAAAGGTATTCGACGTGGGCCGCCAGCGCGATCGCCTCTTCCTGCCATCGCCACAACCCGAGCAACGCTCCGATGCCGAGCCGGCGGAATCCTGCGGCGTATGCTCTTTCCGCGCAGTTCAGCCGGTAATCAAAGTCGCGCTTGGGTCCGGCGGTGTGCAATTCGGCATACACGCCGCGGTGGTATGTCTCTTGATAAACAATCAGGCCTTCGGCGCCTGCCCGCACGATCGGCCCGTATTCGTCGGTTGTCATTGGCCCGACCTCAATTGCGACCGACGGAAATCGCGGAGCCAATTCACGAACGCACTGGACCAGGTAATCGCCGCTTACAAACTTGGGGTGCTCGCCGGCCACTAGCAGGATCTGACGAAATCCCGCTTCCCAAAGATAATGCGCTTCGGCTGCGACCTCCTCCACGGTCAGGGTCACACGCAAAATCGGATTGTCGCGAGAAAAACCGCAATACCGGCAGTTGTTAATGCACTCGTTCGACAGATAAAGCGGCGCGAACAGACGCATTGTTCGGCCGAAATTCTGCAAAGTCAGCGCCCGCGCAGTCTGAGCCATCGACTCCAGTTCGGAGTCAGATTTGGGCGCGATTAGTCGCTCGAACTGGCGAACCGAAGTGGATTTCCGCAATGCAAGATTATCCAGGACCTGGGCGAATGACATCTGCTCAATTTCGCGCCGGGTCGCGACTTCGCAAATTCAGCCCGCCGATTTACCGATGTCGATCTCTACAAAAACAAAACGCCGGAACGCACGAGGCGTTCCGGCGTTTAAAATTATGCGTTTCTAACCTTAGTAAGAGAAGGTGACGCCAAATCGGACCATTCCGAAATCCTGGTTATCACTTCCTTGACCTGGCTTCAATGCAACAGCCGTATTGATAACGGGGGTTACAGCGATCGGAGTTCCGCCGAAATTCGTGATGTCTGAACCCTGCTCAGTGATCAACGTCGTCTTATCTGAGTGATTCTGACCAAAGACAAAGTTCCACGAGAAGTCAGCCATTAAGCCGATATGGCAGGTCACGCGGAATTCCAACCCGGCGCCCAACTGACCGAGCGCTCGGATGTGAGTGTTATAAACGGCATCCGTGGTCCAGAATTCCTGCTCGTTGACGACAAACGGCTCGCCCTGATAGGGAGAGACATTACCCGGGAACAGAATCGCAGCTCCTCCAGGAAGCGTTTCGCCAGTTGCTGTCCTGACAGCCTTTTCGTTGAAAAATTTGTAAGTGGTCCCGCCACCATCAATGAAGCCGAGACCGCCCCAGATGTAGGGCGCAAAGCGGCCAAAAGGATAGCGTCCGGTCAGCGTGGCCAAGCCACCGCCAGCGAAGTTTGTTTTCGCAGCGATCCCGAGTCCTTCAAGACCAACGCCGAAATATCGGCTCCAGAAATATTTTACGTCAAGACCGCCGCCCTGCGTATTATCGCGAGCGAAGAGTTGGTTTTTACTCACCCGACCGATATTTACTCGCTCGCCGTGGTTGTCGATCAATTGCTCTTGATTGAAACCGGTCAAGATATCGACGGTGCTCGGATCATTGTCTGTTCCGGTTGCTGCGAAAGGATCAACTTCCGGGACATTGAATTGGCCGGTGTCGGACGCGAAGAAGTAGGCCCCCCAGATACTGAGGTCCCATTCATGAGCGCGATAGAAGTCGCAAACAGGCGGTGCCGGCTGCATCACTTCTTTCTTGCCGGAATACTGTTCCGGGCCGTCGGCAAAAATTGCCGGCGCTGCTGCGAATAATGCGAACAATGCGCAAAAGGTTAAGGTCAGTTTTTTCATAACTTGGCTATGCGTTTAGGGTTTCTGCAGAAGTTCGTCAATAAAAAAAATAATTGTTTTTTTAAGGGCTGTTTCAGGGCCTGATTCAGGTGTTCCGTGCCTTTTAACACGAAACGGTCACCCAGCGTCAAGCACCGAATTTACCCTGGTTTACCCAAGGCCGCAGGTTTTAACAAAACGGCCAGGGGTGGTCAACACCTGAAATTACCCGGGTAACAAGGGCCCGGCGGCCGGTCGGCCGGGCAGCGGGCCTTAACTTTTGCCGCAGCCTACGATTTCAATTCTGCGCCGGTGTTCGCGTCGGTAACGATGAACCTTTCGTGGTGGTAGGTGGGATCGCCACGGAACGTCAATTTGCCGGCGTAACGGCGCTCGAGCTCAATCAACAATTCCTCGTCTTCCTCTTTCAAACGCTTGAGCACGTCCGGATTCAGGATCACCCGAAAATCGTGCACGCTGTCCTGATACTTGCGCATCATGGTATTCAAGGTCCGATGAAGTTCTACGCTCGTTGTCATGGATGTTTTGACCACGCCGCGTCCGCCGCAATAAGGACAATTTTCGTAAATCGTGTCGCTCAAACTTTCCTGAGCCCGTTGCCGCGTCATCTCCATCAGGCCGAGCTGTGAAATCGGCAGCACATGGTTTTTGGCTTTGTCGCGTCGCAGCCGTTCCTTCATCAAATTGAAGACGGCCTGTTGATCCCTGCGGTTCTTCATGTCGATGAAGTCGGCGATGATGAGGCCGCCGATATTTCGCAGACGCAACTGGCGGGCAATTTCGTCCGCCGCCTCCAGGTTCGTTTGCAGGATGGTTTTCTCGACATCGCGACCGCCTTTGTTCCGGCCGGTGTTCACATCCACCGCCACGAGCGCCTCGGTTTCGTCGATTACAATGTAGCCGCCGCATCTCAGCCAGACTTGCCGGTGGAACGCGTCATCAATTTGTTTCTGAATGCCGAGGGCCTCGAAGATTGGTTCGGCGCCATCATAATGCTTCAAACGGCCGCGGGATCTTCGCGAGATCTTATCAACCAACTGACCCATTCGCTCCAACGATTCCCGGTCGTCGACCAACACTTCGTCGATTTCCTCCGTCAGAAAGTCGCGCACCGTTCGCTCGACCAGGTCCGGTTCTTCAAAGACCTGACAAGGCGCGGGATGGTTACGGATCCGTTGCTCGATCTCAGCCCATTGATCGAGAAGAAACCGCAAATCGCGGACGAAATAGCGCGCCCGCTGACCTTCTCCCACCGTTCGGATGATTACGCCGATGCCTTCCGGAATATCGAGCTCGCGCAAAATTTTTCGGAGCCGGCTGCGCTCCTTCGGATCTTCGATCTTTCGCGAAATACCGCTTCGGTCGCTGAACGGCATCAACACCAGATAACGTCCGGCGAAACTCAAATTGGTGGTAACGCGCGGACCTTTGGTTCCAATCGGACCTTTCGTGACCTGGACGATGACCTCTGAGCCGACAGGATAGATATTTGGGATATCTTTTGCCATGATCCGGCTGCGTTTTTTCTTCGACGGCCGGTCCACTTCTTCGATGCCGCTGTCGAGAGCCGCCGGGAGCGCGTCCCAAAAATGAAGGAACGCATTCTTATCGAGGCCGATGTCGACGAACATCGCCTTCAAGCCCATCTCTATGTTTTTGACGCGTCCTTTGTAGACGCTGCCGGCGATGTTGCGCGAGCCGCTACGCTCGACGCTGTATTCTTCCAGCCGGCCACTCTCGAGCAACGCTACCCGCCGCTCGAGTTTCTCCACGCTGACTACCAGTTTGTTGCCGGTCTTGCGTGAACCAAGACCCAAAATTTTTCTTACTCTGTCTAACATAAATTTTAGATGATTGCGCGATTTCGAGCTGCAGATGCGAGACTGCAAAGAAGTTCATCGCTCGTTGGATCGACATTGATTGTTAAAAGTTAAAAACGACGACGGGGTGGAACCGGCGTCGGCTGCGGTGCTGGACGCTTCGCTCCAAAAAGCCTTTCAAAAAAGTTGAGTGGGCGCGGGGGCGGCGCCGGCATCGCCCGCGCGACACGGGGACGCTTTGAAACTTGCCCCTGAGCATCGGCCTCCTGCTCCACATCGGGCGATGCATTGTCGCTAGCCATTTGCACATCAGCGCTCGAGGAGGCGGCCGCGTCTTCTTCATCGTCGCCGCCACCAACATTCAAACCTTTAAATTCTACCGACTTGACCAGCTGAAAAGGATTTTCGTGATGTGCGGGAGTTTCCCAGGCGACCTGCATGTCGAAGTTGCCTTCGTCCATCGCGACCGTGCGCTCCAAAATCCGTGTTGCAATCGGCCCCGCGACCTCGCCGCCGTGTCCAGAAGCGCCCTGGACCATGACGATGACGACATATTTCGGATTATCGAACGGCGCGTAACAAGCAAACCACGCAACATTTTCCTCATGTCCGCGTTCGGTGGCCTGCGCCGTTCCGGTCTTGCCTGCAACGACAACATTCTTCAGCCGCGCGCGTCCACCGGTACCGCCATCTTCGTTCACGACTTTCCACAAACCTTTTCGTACTATGTCAATCTGCTCTGGCGTAACTTCACGGCGAAGATCAGACCGGACTCGTGGCGCGAAACTTACCGGCTTCCCTTGTTCATTAAGGACCGGTGTGCCGTCCTGATTAAGGACTTTGTCGATCAATCGCGGGTAATAACATGTGCCGCCATTGGCCGCGGCGACGTAAGCCATTGCCAACTGCAATGGCGACACCAGCGTGTAGCCTTGACCGATAGAAACGTTCGCCGTTTGCGCTGACGACCACCGCTCCTGCGGATGATGGATCTGCATCCACTCGGGTCCCGGCATATTGCCAGTTTGCTCGCCACTCAATTGGAGACCCGATTCTTCCCCAATTCCCAGCATTTTTCCGATCACGTCGATCGACTGGATTCCAGCGGCGTTTCCGTACTGATAAAAAAACGAATCGCACGAAACCTTAATTGCGTCAGCCAGGCCAATCGTTCCGTGCGTGTAATGTTTTGCCGCGACCCAGCAGGCAAAGAAGTGGTCCCCATAACTCACGCCGCCGCCACAATTGAACTTGTTGTTCGTTAGGCCTTTTCGCAGTCCAGCTAGCGAAGTGATGAGCTTAAATGTCGAGCCCGGCGGAAGTCCGCTGATCGCACGATTCACCAACGGATCGGCTGGATCCTTTCGCAACGCCTGCCAGTCCTTCGCCTTGATGCTTGGGATAAAAGTGTTCGGATCGAACGACGGGACTGACGCCATCGCCAGCACATTACCGTTATTTGGATCAATAACTACGGCGCCGGCGCGGCTAACAGCTCGCAATGCTTCATCTGTGATCGCCTGGATCCGCGCGTCGATCGTCAGAAAAACATTCGCGCCTTGCTGCGGCGGATCTTCCTTCAATACGCCATCGATCGTGCCCTTCGCATTACGGCGCAGATAGCGAACGCCAGGCTTGCCCTTGAGATATTCGTCCATCGCTTTCTCGATGTTCGATTTTCCCTCAACGTCCCCCTGATAGAACGTGAACTTGCGAGCCTCGTCCTGGTTGGTGTCGTCCGGCGCGCCGACATAACCGAGAAGGTGAGCCGCGAGCGCGCCGTAAACGTACGAGCGCACCGGTTTGATCGCGATGTCGACTCCTGGAAGTCCGACATCGTGCTCCGAGAATTTCGCCATCGTCGGAAAATCAATGTCCTTGATGTAGGAATACGGCACTTCGGTGTCGTTGCGATAATGCCGCTCGAGCTGCTTGGAATTGTAATCGCGGGCGATATCGAGGTCCTCCAGACGAGGAATGATTCCGTCATTCACGATCCTAATAATGTCCGGCTCCTTCACATCTTTCGGCATACCGCTGATAATGGCGCGATGTTCTGCCAGCGGAGGCGACCCAAAGCGGTCGCGGTATCCCTTCACCATCTCCGGGAGATAAAAATCAACTTCGTAGCTGGCGCGGTTTTGCACCAGGGTCAGGCCGTTGCGATCCTTGATCTCACCGCGGACGGATGGAATTCGCACTGTCGCTTGCGAACTGCCGCGGATCTGCGCGGTCCATTCTGCGCCATGCGCCACCTGAATCCACCACAACCGCAGGCCAAGTGCAGTCATTCCCAGCAGCATCAACAACCCAACAAATTGAATCCGTAGGCGCGGAGTCAGGCGACGCCGATTCATTCAAAAGTCCTTTCCGGTAAATATGGATAACGCGTCATGCGCGCGACCCAGTTCAGAATCCAAAAAATCACCGGCGCCATCAGCATTGCCATCAGTCCCGGTCCGCCGATTTGCCACCACACCTCGCGGGTAAACATAAAGGTGCCCCGCCGAAACGTGATCATAAGGTATTGCGCCAAAATAATTGCGGAGGTGCAGATGCCGGTCAGCACACAATGAACCTCCCAGCGACCGCGAATAAACAAAGGCCTTAAGCCATGCATAATTCCCGCTAGCACAGCGTAAATGAGTATCGACGAGCCGAGCGATATTTCAACTTTACTGGCAATCACCTGGACCGTTAGGGCATCGAGCAGCACGCCCGCGAACAAGGCCATCGCCAGCACGAGCGGGAATGGCAACGCCATTGCGCCGTAAAATACAATCACCGGCACGATGTAAATGTGCGCGTGATACATCCAGTCGAGCGGCGGAATAAAAAATTCCGCGATCTGTGCGATCACCAACAGAATCAGCAGTATGAAAAAGAAAATCATTTTCGTCCCGTGACTACGAACACGTCTTCCAATTGCGAAAGATCGACCGCCGGCGCCAGTTTTGCCTGACCGTCGAGCTCGCGAACTTTAAAACTTTTCACCGTTCCAATAAGCAACCCCGACGGGAAAACGCCGCCCACGCCTGAAGTGTAAGCCTTCTGCCCCGGCTGAAGATTCGCCTGCTTGGTCAGGAAATTCAGATCGAGGAGTGGCGACAGACCACCCGACACCCGTTCGCCGGCGACAATTCCCTGCTCCCGGGTTCCTTCGACTGATGCGGCGACCTTGCAATTTTCATCCGTGACCAAGAGCACCACTGCAATGGTGTTGCTCACCGTCGTTGTTTTTCCAACAAGCCCTTCGTCGGTCACGACCGACATGTCCGTTTCGATGTGGTCTTCCTTGCCCCGGTTGATCGTCACCGTATGCCACCAGGTTGAGGCATCGCGAGTTACGATTTCCGCCGGAATCAGTTTGAACACCGAACGCTCGCGATAATTGAGGGCGTGGCGTAGCCGGTTCACTTCATGTTCGACATCGCGCAACGCCGAATTGGTGGCGCGCAACTGTCGATTGTCGACCCGAAGCGACGCATTCTCCTTTTCCAATTCGTCCAGCGACTTCAATCCCGTTCGTACCGAGGTGATTTGCTTCTGCAAGCCCGAGCCGGTCGTGAAAAACGGCGCGAGCATTTGATAAACACTCGCTTGAAATTTTCGCGTCGTGTCCGCGCCGAAACTCAGAAAGTAACCGAGAATGGCCCCGAAAATCAGGAGCGCGATGATGCTGGTGCGACTCATCGCCAAGGAAATTCGAAATTCGAAATTCGAAATTCGAAATTATTAGCGCCACTGGCGATCTGCCGCAGCCACTTGACGCAAAAATTTAAGTTCATTCAGACATTTGCCCGTGCCTTCGGCCACGGCACTGAGCGGATCTTCCGCGACATGGACAGGCAAGCCAGTCTCCTCGCTCAAAAGTTTATCGAACCCGCGCAATAACGCGCCGCCGCCCGCCAAAACCAGACCGCGATCCACCAAATCGGCCGAAAGCTCGGGTGGACAACGTTCCAGCGTGATTCGCACCGAATCGACAATGGTCGAGATCGGTTCCAGCAGCGCTTCGCGCACTTCCTGCGACGTGATCATCAACGTTTTCGGCAATCCGGCCACTAGATCGCGGCCTTTTACTTCGACGCTGGTTTCCTTTTCGCTTGGATAGGCCGAGCCGATCTTGATTTTGATTTCTTCGGCGGTGCGCTCGCCCACCATCAGGTTGTAGGCGCGCTTCATGTATTGGACGATCGCCTCATCGAGCTCGTCGCCCGCAACGCGCACGCTGCGGCTGAAAACAATTCCTGAAAGAGAAATCAAAGCCACCTCGGTCGTGCCGCCACCGATGTCGATGATCATGTTGCCCGCAGGGTCTTGAACCGGAAGTCCCACGCCAATCGCCGCCGCCATTGGTTCTTCGATCAAATAAACTTCGCGCGCGCCCGCGTGCGTCGCTGATTCACGCACCGCGCGCTTTTCAACTTCGGTAATTCCGGACGGAACCGCAATGACAACCCGTGGTCTCGCGCGCACCCGGCGGTTATGCACTTTGGTGATGAAGTGACGCAACATTGCTTCGGTCACTTCAAAGTCTGCGATCACGCCATCTTTCAATGGTCGCACTGCCACGATGTTCGACGGAGTGCGTCCGAGCATCCGCTTGGCTTCGTCGCCGACGGCGAGCACTTTGTTGGTGCCCGCTTGTACGGCAACGACCGATGGTTCGCGCAAAACGATACCCTGATCCTTGACGTAAACGAGCGTGTTAGCGGTACCGAGATCAATACCGATATCGTTGGAGAGAAAACCGAAAAGTCCGTTGAACATGAGTTTGTTGTTTCAGCGCGCTCGGAAGCGCTAATCTTCGCAGCAAACTGTGCGCCCCGGAGCGCGATTCTAACCGGCTGAAACGCGGTAACATGAAACAGCGGCTCGCGTCGTCAAGCTCTTAATATATATAGAGCGCATGCCCAAGGTGCTGGTAGCTCCCTCCATCCTGGCCGCCGACTTCTCCCGCCTGGCCGAGGAAATCGACAAAGTCGAACAGGCCGGCGCGGACTGGATCCACTGCGACATCATGGATGGCCATTTCGTCGACAACATTTCGTTTGGCCCGGCCATTGTCGGTTTCGTTCGCAAACAAACCAAGCTCCCGCTCGATGTGCACTTAATGATCGAACATGCGGATCATTATGTGCCGCGATTTGTCGATGCGGGCGCGAACTCGATCACCGTCCATGTTGAGCCGGAAGCCAAGCACGACGTCGGAAGAACTTTGCAGCAGATCCGCAATGCGAAGTGCCGAGTGGGATTGACATTGAATCCCGAAACGGATTTCAGCCTCGTCGAACCGTTCCTCGACAAGATTGACATGTTACTGGTCATGACGGTGCATCCTGGATTTGGGGGGCAGCCTTTTCGGGCCGATCAGATGCCGAAAGTGCAACGCGTCGCCGAATGGAACAAATCACGCGACAGCAAGTCCGCCAGTCGGACGGACTCGTCCCGTGGCGAGATCGACATCGAAGTCGACGGCGGGATTAATCCGGAGACTTCGCGCATTTCAATTGAGAACGGCGCGAACGTTCTGGTCGCCGGCACGTCAATCTTTCACACGAACGATTACGCCAAAGCCATCCGCGATTTGCGCGGCGCGTGATCCCATTTAACACCGGACTCAGTCCGGTGATGCTGTGACTACGGAAACTGTTTGAACAGTTTCGAGCTTTTTGCGTGACGACGTACGGCGCGCTGAAGCACGGTGTTAATGAAATCGCGTTAGCGGGTGACCGGCTCGGTCTCTTCGGTCGTTTCCGCCATCACTTCGTCGGTTTGCGTGACGCGGACGACTTCTTCAATAGTGGTGCTACCGGAAGCGACGCGGCGCCAGCCGTCCTGCCGCAAGGTTTCCATGCCCTCGGAAATAGCGCATTGTTTTAGTTCGCCGCCATCCTTTTTCTTCATGATCAATTTCCGGAGCGGCTCTGTGACGAGACAAACCTCATAAATCGCAGCCCGGCCCTGGTAACCCGTCTGCCGGCAATGTTCGCAACCCTTGCCCCGCATGAATTGCGCGCCCAGTTCTTTTACGGGAAAACCGATCTCGGCGAGATAATCGGCCGGATAGTCCACTTTCTCGACACATTCCCGGCAGACGGTCCGCACCAATCGTTGAGCGATAAACGCTTTCACAACCGACGCCAGCAAGAATGGTTCGACGTCCATGTCGAGCAAACGAGTGATGCCGCCCACCGCATCGTTCGTGTGAAGCGTGCTGAAAACAAGGTGACCGGTCATGGCTGCGCGGATCGTGATGTCCGCGGTCTCGACGTCGCGAATTTCTCCAACCATCACAATATTCGGATCCTGCCGCAAAATGTGGCGGAGCCCTTTGGCAAACGTGAATTCGATCTCCGGCTTCACGTCCATCTGCAGAACGCCGGGCAATTTGTATTCCACCGGTTCTTCGATCGTGATGATGCGGCGTGATACCGAATTGATCGTGCTCAGAAAGCAATACAACGACGTCGATTTTCCGCAGCCGGTCGGACCGGTCAGAAGAATGATTCCGTTCGGTTGCGTGAGCAGAAGGCGGATCGTTTTCTCGTGCTTCTTGCTGAGATCGAGTCGCGAGAATCCAAACTGTTGCCCGCCGCGACTGAGCAGACGCAAACTGATCGACTCGCCGTTCACTGTCGGGATTGTCGAAACCCGCACGTCGATCTCCGATCCGTTCGCCTGCAAATTCATGCGGCCGTCCTGCGGCAAACGCCGTTCGGCAATGTCCATGTGCGACATGACCTTCAAACGGGAAATGATCGCGGAGTGGAGCAGGCGCAATTGCGGCGGCACCGCGGCTTCGTGCAAAATACCGTCGATCCGGTAACGAATACGAATGTCGTTCTCCAGTGGCTCCACGTGAATGTCCGTCGCCCGTTCAACAATCGCCTCGCGAATAACCTGGTTCACGAACTTCACGACCGACGCCTCGGGATCATCTGCGTTGATATTGGTGGCGGTCTCTCCTTCCTGCAAAATCTCGAAATCGCGTTTTGACTTGAGAATTTCGTCGAACGTTTCCGCGCCGACACCGTAGAGCGCCTTCATCGTACGGAGTAGTTCCGCCCGCGGTACCAGCACCCATTCGGCTGGTTTCTTCAGAAGCTGACCCGCGAGCTGACGGCCTAACGAATTGAACAAATCATAGGTCGCGAGCACGACCGAGTTTTCCTTCACTTCAATCGGCAAAATGTGATGCTGAAAAACAAAACGGCTCGGCAGCATTGACAAGGTGTTGCGGTCGATCGTTTTTGGATCGAGCGAGACGACGGGTACTTGGAAAAATTTGCCGATTACGCTGAGGAACTTCTGTTCGTCGACTTTTCCGGAATCGAGCACCTGCGCGGTCCACGAACCGCCGTTCATGTTTTGCGCGAGCTGAGCCGCTTCCTCGCGAGTGGAGACACCGCTGGCCACTAGGAGATCGATAACGGACTGGCTCGCAGTCTGATTCATTGTAGCCGCCTATTTTACCTCAAATTGCGAGAAATGCTAAGGTGGAACGACCGGCTTCACTGTATCGGCGGTCTATGATCGCCGACGGCCTCGCAGAGCGCCGCTACAAAACTTAAGGCAAATGCAGAACGCGCCGCACCGGAATGGTCAGCGTGCCAGTAACACGCTGCGAGTAATTCTTTTGCAGTCGCGCAATTGCTTCGCTGACTTCGACAGTGTAAACGCCATCAATCGGCCCACAATAATAGCCGAGCCGCCACAAATCGCGTTGCAACGCACCCACGTAAGCAGGGCGAGTAATCAATTCCCGTCCGGACATTAAATAGTACGGCACCCGGGAACCGAATCGGGGCGCGTAATCAACATCGTAGACTGTCGTCCGGCTTTGATGCACAAAGTCCAGATCGTCACGCGGTGCCAAACTATCGGAGTGATGAAATAGAGGAGTGTATGGCGGATCGTAGATAAACGTTTCGAAAAATTGCGCGCTGGCCGTCCGCAGTCCGATGAAAAGCAGGATTAGAAAAATCTTTTTCATAAACGCTAGTGACCTTTCGTGGTTTCGTTTCCAAATGGAAGATCGGGCGGTGGCAACTGTTTGTCGAGTTGCTTGTCGAGCTGTTTTCCCTCAATCCCGCTCGGAGGGCAATCCGGGCAATAACCTTGATCGATCTCCGGCCCGAAATGGGTGTGGTCTTCAGCTTTCTCGCGGAACCGCAGGAGATCGAGTTTCGTCAGCGTGACCTCAGGACACATCAAAATGATGAGCTCGGTGCGCGTCCGAGTGTAAGTCGTGCTCCGGAAAGCGGCGCCGACATACGGAATTTTATCCAGCACCGGAATGCCACTGTAACTCTTCTGCTTGTTGTCCTGGATTAATCCGCCGAGAACAATCGTCGATCCATTCGCAGCTGAAACATTCGTTCGAATGTAACGCGTAGCAATCGTCGGCACATTGTTGCCCCCGATGTTCACGTTTCCGCCGGCCACCAGACTGTCGATCTTTTGAAGAATATCGAGTGACACTTCCTTGTCGGAATTAATCAGCGGAACGACTTCGAGCTGAAGTGCCACTTTCTTGTATTCGATACTCGAAGCAACCGAAGGTACGCCTGTATTATTAACGGTGCTGGTGTTCAAAGCCGTCAGGCTGTTGACTGGAATCGGGACTTCCTGGCCGGAGGCGATGATCGCTTTCTTGTTGTTGCTGGTGAAAACCATCGGTCGCGAAATCACTTGGAATTTTCCAGTCGATTCCAAGGCGTGCACAATTGTCGCCAGATAATTGCCTGCCGCGATGTAGATGTTAGTCCCACCCGCCACCTGCTGTAACGCTTGGCCAAAATTCACCAGACCTTTCGGATTGGTGACCGAGCCGATCACTGGTGTTGCACCCACCGTCGCCGAAGCAGCAGCAGTTGCCTGCGGAATCGGCGCGCCTGTGTTTCGCGAGATACCAACGATATGCTGGTCGAACTTGCCGAACCAATCGACGCCCAGTTCTTCGTCATTGCTCAACGTCAGCTCGCCGATCACGGTGCTGAGCGCGACCTGCGGCGCTTTCACATCCATTTCGTCCAAAATCTTCTGCACTTTGACCACGACTTCCTGGTTGCCCAGCGTGATGATCGTGTTCGCGCGTTGATCTGCGATGATCTTGGCGTTGCCAACCGTGACGGATTTCGGCGTGGTGTCGACGGCCTGGGTCTGAAGTTCCTCCGAAATGTTTAGGGTGTTGCCGCTGCCGCCGCTGGTGTCACCCCCGCCAGTGGTTGAGGTACTACTGGATGCATAACCGCCCGCTGCGGTCGAAGTTGTTGTTCGCCGCGGTTGTTGCGGCGGAGTCCCCCCTGGCTGGGCGCCCCCCGGCCCTTCCGCGCCACCGCCGGTTTGCCCAGGTTCCGTCAGGGCCTGCACGATAACCGGTAGGACGTCCGCCGCGGAAATGTATTTCAACGGGCGTGTAACCGGTTTCGCGAATTCAACATTCGCATCGAACTCCGAGATCAACTTGCGAACGAACGGCATGTTGACCGGACGGGTGATGACGTGGATGCGGTTGGTGCGCACGTCGGCCTCGATCTTAATCTTGCCCACGATGACCGATTCTTCAGTGAGCGCTGTCAAACCGGCTAGTTCGCCCACTTCCGACGCCGGCTGCGGTACCGGCATATTCGGATTGACCACTTGACGGACTCCAGGCCGGTATCCGGGTTGCCCCGGTTGCGTGCTCTTATCGGTCTTTTCAAAAACGTCCTTGAGCATGTCGACAACTTTGCTCGCGTCAGCACGTTCGAGTTTGATGAACTCGCTGACCACTTCGGCCGGCGGCATGTCGACTTGGTCGATGATTTTCGCAAGCGTGCGGATCACGCTGGAATTTTCCGTCACCAGAATCGCACCCGCCTTGGGCAACGCGAGAAACGAAGTGTAGGGCTGGGGTGGTGAAAGATATTGCCCAAGCGCCTGAAGCAACTCTTGTGGATCGGCATAATGAAGCTTGAACAGATAACTGATCACGTGATCGCCATCCGGAATATCGGTTTCGTCGGAAATGATCGGCACGCCGGTCGTGCGCGGATTCTTCCCGGTGCCAATTACCTTGATAATGTCGTCCCCGGCCGGAATCAGCGAATAGCCGTTGAGCAACAAACTCATCTCGATGATTTTGATCGCTTCGTCGCGGGGCACTTTCTTGCTCAGGAAAATGTCCACCTTGCCGCTGACGAAATTGTCCATGATCAACTTCTTGCCGGTGAGCGATTCGTAAAATCGCAGCACGTCCTTCACATCGCTGTTGGGAAATTGTAACGTGGTATCACCATCAGTTTGCTGCTGAGTCGTAATTCGCGGAGGCCCGGTCTGGGGAATCGGAACCGATGGGGCCGGTCGGGACGCGGCAATGCCGCCCGGGTTTGCTGGCACTTGCGCCACCATGGCCGGCGTTTGTGAATCGTCCGGGTCTTCAGTGTCTTCCGTCTCGTCGCCGTCTTTGTTGGCCGTGACGACTTGCGGAGTTGCGACTGGTTTGCTCTTCGGTGCCGAGTGAATAACAGGCGCAACTTGCGCGAAATTCAAACCTGCCGCGAAAACGGCAAGCAACAGAAGCCCCAGGAATCGACGCACAATTTGAAGATTGACGAGCGATGCTAACAGATGCTCCAGAGCGGGTCAATTTGCTTCGCATTGCGAAACTGTGTGGTGGCGATCTACTTGTCTCGCCGTAGCCGTGGCGAAGGCGGATGACCGCCGTTCTTCCGCACGCGAATTGCCATCACGCGCGATCTCTCAAACGAAGACGCTCGTCGCGCCGGCTTGTCACGCCATAACGCAGCGACGGCGGAAGCTTTGCGGAGGCGGATCGACCTTGACGCGCGAACAACGATCCGCTCTTTTTGTCTCGGGCTCCATTTCAATATGAAACGTTCAATCCGACTTCTTGCCACGCTGTTTGTGTTCGCATCCGCAAGTTTCATTCGCGCCGACGAGTTCAAAAGCGAGACGATCCTTTCAACAACTACTTTTGGTCCTATCCACGTCCAAGGCAATCAATTCATGTTGATCCGCAATTTTACTCAAGATGGCGCATTTTCGGCTGACCAGGGCTTTGTAACTGTAACAAAGCCTCCTGGCACCGGCACACCGGTCATAGTCCTGACCGCAGCCAATCTCTCTCCGCCTACGGATGTTATTAATAACGTGATTATCGCTGGCCCCGCGGATGTCATGGTCATGTGTGGAACCCCTGGCAATTGTTTCATCAGCTACAAGAAGGGCGATAATAATTAATTCGGTTGCGTGATCGCGCATCGAGAGGGCAAACAAGATGAAGAACACGGCCTCGCTGTTGATCTTCTATTGCGTCACTTCTGTTTTGGTCGTCGCAGGAACGATCAAAACCGTAGTAATCACAGATGCCGATTCGACATTACCGATTGACGTTGCCGATCATCATCTCCTGCGCCTCTACAATTTCACCCAAGAGGGAAATCCAAGCACGCGCGGGGTTGTAATCGCCGCGGCGGCGACACCGGCGCCCACCCCGACACCTACTCCAACATCAACTCCAACTCCGACTCCGACGGCGACGGCAACACCGACCGGCACACCGAGTCCAACGCCGACACCGACTCCCACTCCGACGCCAACGCCAACACCGACTGCCCCGCCCCGCGCTGTTCTGACCGCCGCGCTCGTGGATCCGACTTCTACAGCGGAATTTATCAAGCAGGTCGTGGTCGAAGGACCGGCGCACGTAACTGTCGATCCGGTTTTAGGCGCTACGCTCGTCCTGACTTACCAAAAGATTTCCGCGGGAAACCCGTCGCCTACGGCCACGGTAACTGTGACCTCCGCTTCCATTTCGACGACAACTTCAACTTCTACGTCGTCCACAAGTTCAAGGTCATCTGTAGGGATAGCGACAACGTTGTCGCAACCCGCCACCGTGACGGAATCAATGTCGAGCACGGAGGATGACGGCGATTCGTCGACTCCAATCCCAACGCCGACCGCGGCGCCAACTCCTAGCCCAACACCAACCGCGATACCAACTCCAACGCCCTTGCCGACTCCCACGCCGTAAACGAGATGCGCGGAATCTGGCTCAGCGTTCTTTGTTTCACCGCAATTGTCGCCTCGGTCCTCGCGCTGGAGCCAACGGGCGGTGCTGTTTCCGAAATTCAAAATGTTCTTCGCGCGCAGCAGGACGCCTGGAACCACGGCGACATCGACACTTTTATGAACGGGTACTGGCGCTCGGACAAAACAGTTTTCGTTTCCGGCGATGACGTCACCCGCGGTTGGCAGAAAGTTCTCGATCGCTACAAATCGAAGTATTCCGATCGCGCGAAAATGGGGACGCTGACGTTCTCAGAAATCGAAATCACTGCGCTAAGTAACGATTCGGCTGTCGCGCTCGGCAGTTGGAAGCTGAATCGCGCAAACGATCAACCGCACGGACGCTTCACTTTGATCTTTCGCCATTTCCCCGACGGTTGGAAAATCGTCCACGATCACACTTCAGTCGCGGAGTCGAGATAGCTGTCATCCCGAGCGCAAGCGAGGGAACTCACAGTGGAAGCCTGGTTCACACAAGGCAATTAGTGTGATCAATCAGCTCTTGTGAGATCCTTCACTTCGTTCAGGATGACAAACGGCCGAGACGTCGAGGCGGGGGAGTTCGGCGGCCATCCACCTTCGCCGAGGCTTCCGCCGTCGCTGCGCTATGGCGTGACAAGCCGGCGCGACAAGTAGACCGCCGCTACAACGCGCGCAGCCGCGTCAGTAGCTTCTCGTGGATGTTGTCGAAGCCGCCATTGCTGAACACCGCGACGACGTCCTTTTCCTTTAACATGGGAACGATTCGATCGACAATCGTCGCGGCGTTTTTTTCGTAGAACGCCGGCCGGCCGTCTTTCGAAATTGCTTTGACCACCGCTTCCGGATGCAGCCGCTCGTTCTCCGGGATTTGTTCCAACCGCGCGACCTGAGAAATGAAAACGCCGTCCGCCTGTTGAAACGCTTCGGGTAACTCCTTCTGAAATACCGCGCGCCGGGTAGTGTTCGAGCGCGGTTCGAAGATTGCCCAAATCCGCTGACGCGGAAAACGGTGCCGGAGCGCCTGCAGCGTCTGGGCAATCGCCGTCGGATGATGTCCGAAATCGTCGATCACTTTCACGCCGCGCGCTTCGCCACGCAGTTCCTGGCGGCGGGCAATGCCCTGAAAACGCTTCAGCGCATGGTCGATCTTCGCTTTCGGCACGTCGTAAAATCGCGCAGCGGTCGCCGCCATTGCGGCGTTGCGCACATTGAACTCGCCAACCATCGGAATTTCGCAGAAGTCTTCGCCCAGTTTGAATCGCGAGCCTTTTGCCGAATAAGAGACGTCCCGAATCCGTTGCGCGCAATTCTTCGAGAAACCAACCTCCACCATCTGGGCCCGGCAATCTTTCGCGACTTCGACGCAATTGTGATCGTCGCCGTTGATCAGGACCATCCCATTCTCCGGAACGATGTTGAGCAATCGCTTAAAGCTCAGCTTGATCTCGTCGATGTTGTTGAAGATGTCGGCGTGGTCGAACTCGATGTTGTTCACAATGACGAGCTCGGGCAGGTAATGAATGAATTTCGAACGCTTGTCGAAGAACGCGGTATCGTATTCGTCACCTTCGATCACGAAATACTTGGAATCGTTCAGGCGTGCGCCGTGGCCGAAATTTTTGGGAATACCGCCGATCAGATAACCGGGCTTGCGCCCGCCTTTTTCCATGATCCATGTCAGCAACGCGGTGGTCGTTGTTTTTCCGTGCGTGCCGGTAACGACGAGGTTGTGTTTGCCTCGCAGAAAATAGTTTTTCAAAACTTCCGGCAACGATAGATAAAAAAGCTTTCGATTAAGCACCGCTTCCACTTCCGGGTTGCCGCGCTTCATGGCGTTGCCGATCACGACCACATCGGCGTCGGCCGGAATATTTTCCTTCGAGTAACCTTGATGGAGCTTGATCCCGCTTTGCTCGAGAAAGGTCGACATCGGCGGGTAAACGCTTTCATCCGAACCGGTGACTTTGAATCCGCGCTCCTGCAGCGCCGCTGCCACTGCACCCATGGCCGTCCCGCTGATCCCGATAAAATGAAATTTTTGCGGCGCGCTTTTACTCACGCGCAGAAGAAACCACGGATTACGCGGATTTCACAGATAAGAATCTCTCGGAAAGAACACTATCCGTTTTATCCGTGTCATCCGTGGTTCTTAATTTCTTTGTCACTTTTTGGTAAACACTTCAACCGCGTTCCACGATTCATCGGGCGGCGTTTTTTCGTATCGCAAGGCGCGCT
>Ga0210405_10001807_pt1 | contig 23381 bp, 26 predicted proteins | sample IncBWH11MmetaG_FD_155492 | JGI IMG/M metagenome (GOLD analysis project Ga0210405, IMG submission 155492) | Forest soil microbial communities from Barre Woods Harvard Forest LTER site, Petersham, Massachusetts, United States - Inc-BW-H-11-M | ecosystem: Environmental > Terrestrial > Soil >... | reverse complement strand
GTATGCTAACGGCTTGAATCGCCGTTGTAGCTGATCCGGGTTCACCGTGGTGTTGTTGATCACGGTAGACTTGCGTTGCAAAATGCTGTGTCACGCACTGTCTCGGCTCGACGAGACATTAAAAAGAGGCGGCTATGAAGACGCTAGGAAGCATCAACCGGATTCTGTATCATGCAGCGCGCTATCTGTTGGGTTCGGTCATGCTGTATTACGCGATGGTCAAGATTCTGAATGTCCAGTTTCAGGTCTCCCCATTCACCTACACGCGGCCGCTCGACCAGGTCCCTGGACGGATGTTAGCGTGGGCCTATCTTGGTTACGCGCCCTGGTTTCAGCGCCTGCTGGGTATCGCGGAATTCGTTCCAGCGCTGCTGCTGTTCTTCCGCCGGACGGCCCGGTTCGGGGCGGTGCTGATGTTTCCTGTGCTGCTCCATGTCATGCTGGTCAACTTTGCGCTTGATCTCTGGCACGACACCAAGATCATCAGTTGCCAACTGCTTGGCCTCGACATTTATCTCCTCATCAATCAGTGGACCTATCTGCGGGAAACGCTGGCGAAGATCCTTGAAGCTCCATCTCCCGCGCGGCCTGTCTTTCGCTGGGCAGAGGCGATCATTCCGTTGGTGGTTGTCATCGTTCTGTGCGTCAACCACTACTATGACTACGAACGCGATGCCCGACTGATCAGCGATTTCACCGGAACGCGGCAGATCAATGGAGCGGGAGCGTGGACAGTCGAAGACCTTAGCATCGACGGGAAAAACGCGATCCCAGAGGGTCAGCGCGCCCGCCTCTACTTCGACGTTTGGCAGCACGTCTACTACTCCCGCAGCGAAATTGTGCCCTGCCCGCAAAGAGGCCCTCTGATCCCGAATCATTTGTCCGATAAGCGTGCTTACCGCGACGTGCTCGAATTCTGCTCCTACTTTGCAGAAGATCGCCAACCCGAGCGTGTGGAGAGTGAAGGGGTTTTTGACGCCGATCGTTCACGGCACAGTTTTCAGCTAGACAATCTGAATCTTGGTGGATCGACCGGCGAGATCAACGGAACGTACTCGGTCAACGGTCAGAACCTGCAGATGTGGGGCACAAGGAACGGCGAGAAGATAGAAATCGTATTGAAGCGGCTCAACTGGGGGAAGATGTGGTGAGAGATCTACTCGGACAAAAACCGTTTTTTAAGCCCCGGATGGATCGTTGATGTAATCAGGCCATAGCACCACGTTGGAATTGCTGGCGCAGAGGGGAGTGGCGCCAACTGTCAAGGCCGGCAGATCTGTGTCGGACGCACTATTTCAGCTTGACGAAGAGCAAGAACGAAAATCGCTCAGATTCCCACTGTGACGGGAATTGCACGACGGCCGCATCGCGCATGGTGCCTCCTCTGGGCAGCGCGTAGGTAAGCAGCATCATTGCCAGAGCGGTTAGCACTCCCAGGGCCAGTTTGCTTTTCCAGTTCATCGTGTGACCTCACCCTTTCCCTTGCCCGGACTTATCTTCTCGCAGGGGAGGGAGTATGCGCCCGCAGAAGGCACATGAACAAGCTGCTGCCTACTCGATGCAGGGGGAACCCGGTCCATTCGCTCCCCGTATAATCATTTGGGATGCGGCTCATATTCGATATCTTCGGGCAGACTTTGCGGACGCTATGGGGGCACAAACTGCGTTCGTTCCTTACCATGTTTGGCATTGCCTGGGGAGTGTTTTCGCTGCTGTTGCTCGTTGGCCTGGGGGAAGGTTTTCGGTCGGGGAACAAGAAGCAGTTCGACACGCTGGGCGAGAACGTGATGTTCGTCTGGTCAGGGCGGGCGCCGGCCGTGCAGGGAAGTTTTACTGCGCTGCGGCAGTACTACCTGACCTATCGCGATTATCAGGACATTTTGCGGGACTGCCCGAGCGTGGGAGCAGCAGCGCCGCTGGTTTCGCGGAACGACATCCGGGCGGTGAGCGATTTTTACCAGGCGAGCGGACAGATCAATGGGGTCCCGGCGATGTTGAATCAGATTCGCTACCTGCCGATCAATGAAGGACGCTGGCTGAACGACATGGATATCGCGCAGAAGCGGACGGTGATTGTGATTGGGGATGAGGCACGGCGGACGCTGTTTTCCGGGCGGCCAGCGGTGGGCAGCACGATTCTGCTGAATGGAGTGCGCTTTGAAGTGGTGGGAACTCTGCAGAGAATTGGGCACGGAGACAACAACGATCAGAACCTGAAGAGCTTTGTGCCGTACAGCACGATGCATGAGTATTTTCCGCCGACGAATGTGGGGGAGGCGCAGGATGTGATTTCGCTGATCGAGTATCAGCCGAAGACGCGAGCGGTGCACGAGCTGGCGCGGCAGGAAGTGCACAATGTGATTGGGCGGAATCACCAGTTCGATCCGAGCGATCCGGATTCGTTTGACGAGTGGGACACGGTGAACACCGTGGACCAGATGGGAAAGATTTTTGACGCCATGAATGCGTTTCTGGGCAGCGTGGGGCTGGTGACGCTGGGGCTGGGAGCGATTGGGATTATCAACATTATGCTGGTCGCGGTGGCCGACCGGACGCGAGAAATTGGCTTACGCAAGGCGCTGGGGGCGACCAATGCGAGCATCATGTTTCAGTTTTTCGTCGAAGGGGCATTTCTGACCCTGCTGAGTGGAGTGATCGGAATTGGCGGAGCGGCGGGATTGATGGCGATGTTGTCGAAGGTGTCGCTTGGGGATGGGTTCGATCCTCCGCGATTGGTGGCCTCAACGGCGGCGCTGGCGGTGGTATCGCTGGCGGTCGCAGGAGTGGTGGCAGGATTGTATCCGGCGAGAAGGGCTGCGGCGCTGCAGCCGGTGGAGGCGCTGCGGAAGGAGTAGGGGCGAGTCCCGGGTTGCGAGTCGCGAGTTTAAGCTCGGGACTCGAGACTCGGGACTGAAAACTGAAATATGCATAGAGATTTGCTGGGACAGGCGTTTGCGGCGATGCGGCACGATCTGCGCAAGACGTTGCTCACCATGGCTGGGATGTCATGGGGGATTGCGACGGTGGTATTGCTGCTGGCGTATGGGAACGGCTTTGGGCAGGCAATCGAAAATATCTTTCAGAGTTTTGGGGCGACGGCGGTTGGGATTTTTCCGGGACGAACCTCGCAGCAGGCGGGAGGGAATAAGGCGGGAGTGCAGGTGCGATTCACCAACGACGACATTGAACTGCTGCGGAATAATGTGCCGCTGTGCAAGCATGTGGTGCGCATGTCGGCAAAGCAATCGTCGGTGCAGAACGGCAACCGGACTTTCACGATGCCGGTAAATGGACTGGATGCGGGGATCGGGGAAATCTGGAATCTGGAGATGGCGCAGGGGCGTTTCCTGGACGACGCGGATAATGCGCGGCACGGCTTGGTTGCGGTGATCGGATCGGAAGCTCGGGATAAACTTTTTTCGGGTATGCCGTCGATTGCGGAAAACATCCGAATCGATGGCGTGGAGTTTCAGGTGGTGGGAGTTGTGAGCCCACGAATGCAGGAGGGCGACGATGACGATAACCGCACGATCTATATCCCATACAACGCGATGAACGTGTTAAAGGACAATCATTATCTCGACGGAATCTGGATGGATTCGGTGGGGCTGGATCACGACAAGCTCGACCAGACGGTGCGAGACACGCTGGCCGCGGCGCACAATTTCAAGGCAGACGATAAGCGGGCGATTCACCTGTTCGATGCGCAGAAGCAGCTATCGCAGTTTGGGATCATCGAAATGGCGTTGAAGGGGCTGCTGGCTTTCATCGGGACGTTGACGCTGGGTATTGGCGGCGTGGGATTGATGAACATGATGTTGGTGACGGTCACGCAGCGGACGCGGGAAATTGGAGTGGAAAAGGCGCTGGGTGCGCGGCGGCAGGACATTCTGTTTCAGTTTCTGGCGGAGTCGATGGTGATTACGGCGGTGGGCGGGATGCTCGGGATTCTGTTGTCGTACATGGTATCGATTGGCGTGGGGCGGCTGACCTTTTATAGCGCGATGGCGAAACATGCGGAGGCGGCGGATATCCGGTTGATCGTCTCGCCGATGATTTTGCTGGTGGCGACGGGGATTCTGGCGGTGGTGGGCGTGGTGAGCGGCATGGTGCCGGCGATGCGGGCGGCGAAGTTGGATCCGATTGAGGCGCTGCGGTATGAGTAGGCAGTTGCGAGTTGCGATCTCAATGTGGCAGGAGATGGGCGCAACGGAAAAACAGCAGATTCCTCCTCATTCTCGCCGCTGGCGCGGCTGCGAACGAGTCGGAATGACAAGATGATTAGTTCCGACGACATTTTGGATTTGACTCCGCCTCGGGCTGATTTGCGCGTGGCTTATGGTGCGGATGCGAATCAGTTTGTGGATCTGAGAACGCCCAAGGGGAAGGGGCCGTATCCGCTGGCGATTGCGATTCACGGCGGGTATTGGCGGGCGAAATACGATCTGGGATACATGGGACATTTGTGCGCGGCGCTGACGGCGAAGGGGATTGCGACTGCGAATCTGGAATACCGGCGCGTGGGAAACGCGGGCGGAGGCTGGCCGGGAACATTTGCGGATATTCGAGCGGCCTTTCAGTTTTTGTTGCAGAAGGCGCGGCAGTATGAGTTCGATGTGCAGCGAGTGGTGGCGCTGGGGCACTCGGCTGGAGGTCAGCTTGCGCTCTGTCTCGCGGCGCATGAGAAGAGCGTGAAGGGAGTGATTTCGCTGGCGGGGGTGGTCGATCTGGAGCAAGCTTATGCGTTGCATTTGAGCAACGATGCGGTCGTGGAGTTTTTGGGAGGGACGCCGGCGGAGGTGGGGGATCATTATCGCGAGGCCGACCCGATGAAGCTGGCGATTGGGGCGCGGCAGCGATTGGTACACGGCGCGGCGGACGATATTGTGCCGCCGGCGTTCAGCCGGGACTATGTTGTCGCAAAGCAGAAGACAAAAGAAGATGTGCGGTTGGTGGAGATCGCACGAGCCGGACATTTTGAGGTAGTCGATCCGCGGTCCGGGGCGTGGAAGGAAGTGGAGAAGGTTGTGGTGGAGGCTGCGGGCTGAGAGCGAGGAGAAAAAGCTTAAACACGGAGGATCACAGAGGAAATCTGGTTTGGCTGACGCTCTGTGCCGGTTCAGCGGGAGATCCTTCGCTACGCCTGAAAAACGGCTACGCTCAGGATGACAATCGGGCCTAACACACCACTAGCCGAGATCTCTGGGCTCCCACCAATTATGCGGCGTGGTTGCGGACTACGCTACTTGCTAGGGCGTCCGCTGGTGTGTTCGGGATTGCCTCCGGGTTCGGGGAAGTCGCTGTCGGCGTCTTTGAGAATGGGATTCTGATCGCGGTGACCGAGTTGTTGTTCAAGGCCAAGGTTGCCGTCGTGGTGGTGCTCGGGTTCTTCGGTGGCGCCTTTGGCCCGGTCGGGGTCGTTAGTGGGTATCTTAGTCATGGTTAAAGTCTCATTCCAAGTTCATAGTTATGGTTGCCTTTAACGTGCCCTTGCTGGCGAGATAAAGCGTCGAGCTGCGCTCGGCGGACGGCCGAGCGCGGCCGTCCCCACACGAACTCCTCAGATCAGCTCTTCCTGTATGATCGTTCCCATAATTTCCTTACAAAATCTACATCGATAAATTATTCGCCCGGGCGGGAATTCGAGGCTACTCCTAGTTTGCGCAGGCGCTCGCGAGCTTGCAGGGCTTCGGGAGATTTTGGGTAGCGCTGGATGAGGTGTCGGAGTTCCTGCACGCCGTCATCCTGCTTGCCGAGTTCGATTAGCGAAAAGCCTTTCTTTAGCTGCGCGGAAGCGACCTTGGTTCCAGTCGGAAAATTCTGCAAGACCTGATCGTAGCTCTGCTCGGCCTGCTGGTAGTTGCCCTGGCGGAATTGAATCTCACCGAGATAGAAGTAGCAATTCCCGGCAAGATCGGTGTTGGGATAGAACTTGATGTAATCGGAAAATTCCTGGATGGCGAGATCGTTCTTGGCGCCGTTGTAATCGCGCAGAGCGTTGTTGTAAAGAACGTCGGGCGGAGGGGCCGAAGCCTGGGCCTGCTGCTTGGCAATGTCCGCGGCCTGATTAGCTTGCACGCTCTGCTGCTGTGCTTGCATGTCCTCGAGTTGCTTACTAACTTTGGCGAGCCGGGCTTTGAGTTCGTCGAGCGTATCGTTGAGCGACTGCAGCTGGCCTGAGAGTTGATCGACGTGGGCGGAAGAATCTCCCTGCTGTTTTTGTAGCGCGGTTTGCAGGCTGGTGAGAGCGTTCGCGACTTTGTTGACCGTGTCGGTATTCTGCTCGACGAGATTCTTCATCACGCCCATGCGTTCGTCGAAGCTGCGCTGCATGGAGGTCATCTGCTGCTGCAGTTGCTGCACCTGAGTTTGCAGCTCGATCATTTCCTTGTTGACGCCCCATGCGGGAGCGGTCAGGCAAAGGGCGGAGAACAGCGCGAGAGGAAGAGCAAAGCGTCGTAGTGTCATAGGCGAAGATTCCTAGAGTTTATTTTAGATGGGATTGGGGCGCAGTGGGTTGTGAAATGAGTGGGATGGAACATGAAGAGTTAGAGCGGGTTCATTGAGGGTTAGGGGCATTGCTCGTCGAGAGGCGAGGAGCAGGCTGTGAAAAACCCGTCGAGCTTCGCTCGACTGGACAGCCGAGGGCGGCTGTCCCCACATGTGCTCGACTTCGTCTGCGCTCACCGCAGGCTAGGGGAGCTGACCTCACATAGCGACGCTCGCGGCGGAATTGTCTTCCGCCCCGAACCATAAACCTCCTCTACTTCTGATACACGAAGTGGCCGCGACGGTTTTGCTGCCAGCAGGCTTCGTTTTCTTCCATGCAGAACGGTTTTTCTTTACCGGGTTCGTGTTTCGTAACAGAGTTCACTTCGTTGCATTGTGAACGCGAATTTATGCAAGACTCCCGTGCAACTCAGTCCAGAAGTGGGCTGGATCCTAAAGGTCAATCAGGAAAGGAAGTTCATATGAAGCATCTACGTTTGTCGACCGCAATGGGTCTTGCCGTTGTATTGGGTCTTGGATGGTTTGCCCTGTCCCCGCAGAGGGCCAGAGCGAATTTTCAGGGCGTTGGCACAGGCTCTTACCTAACCAACATTACCAATGCCAGTACGGGGGCATTCTCATCCCGCTCCGTGATTACGCTGCATAGCGACCACACCCTCACAGCGATCGATTCGGGCCAAGAGGCAAGCAGCCCTACGTTCAGCTCACAGCAAGGTACATGGACGCAGGGATATAACGGTAGCGTAAGAGCCAGCACACTCGACTTTTCCTTTCAGTCCCCCCAGACTATTGCTCGCGTGGATTATGTGATCAACGCGGCTTCTGGGGAGGGGAACATTAGCGGCACCCTCACACTCACCATTTTCCCAATCAATGGAAATCCTTTCGGAGGCGGCGGCACAGTCGTCGGCAACTTCAACTTTACCGGTCAAAGCGTGCCGGTGGAATAGCAGGCCCTAGCACACCATCACGCAGAACTGGCGCGTTGTCGGTGACCCCGGTTGCCCCCGCACCCGTCAGTTGATGAGGGCGCAAGAACTCTAAATCAAGATACGTCCTTGCGCCTTCAAACTAAACCGTCCGTCGCGAAATGCGCAGCGAAACAGAATGCCAGTGAGCTGCGCTGACTATTTTGTCCTCTCAGAAAGGAGATTCCATGAATCAAGTAATCAGATTGTTCAGAGGCATATTGCCTGTCGTCGCCCTCTCGGTTCTGCTGCTGGCGAACATTTCTGCGCAGGCCCAGCGAGGGAGCATCACATTCACGCAAATCAATGTACCCGGCAGCGCCAGCACCGAGCTGGACGGTATCAACAACCGGGGAGAAATTGCAGGCTACTTTGTGGACCAGTCGGGCAAGCAGCATGGCGTGATTGACCAGAACGGCGTCTTTACCCAGCTCGACTTTCCCGGCGCTGCCGGCACTAAAACCGTGGGCATCAACGATCTCGGGGACCTGGTGGGTGTCTTTACCGACTCTTCTGGGGCCCAGCACGGACTGTTTCGTGAAGCTGGCAGGTTCACTCAGCTGGATTTTCCGGGGGCTACGGCCACGCAGGCGCTCAGCATCAATGATGAGCGCCAGATTGTCGGGAGCTTCATCGACAGCGCCGGACGCACCCATGCGTTCCTGGAAACTTTGGGGGCTTTTATGGAATTCGACTTTCCCGGAGGCACAAACACCATTGCCTATGGCATCACCGATCTGGGTGAGATCGTAGGGTCGTTTGTGGATGCAACGGGGATACAACATGGTTTCCGCAAACAAGGCGGAAGCTACACCCAGATCAATCCACCGGGATCCAGTACCTCGGTTGTTTTTGGAGTGAATCTGTTGGGAAACCTTGTGGGCAGCTTCACCGATGCCGCCGGAAATGGCCATGGCTTCTTCGATCAGGCCGGCAGCTTTCTTCGGGTGGACTTTCCCGGGGCCGCATCCACCGATGCCAACGGAGTCAACGCGCTCGGGTTTTTCGTCGGCGACTTCTTCGACGCTTCGGGCGTGGAGCACGGATACATCGCGGTAAGATGAGGGCCAATAATGGGACGCACTGTGGATGGACTCTTAGCACAGGCGTCCCATGTTCGAGGTTTTCATACCTGCCCGAAGCAATGTTAAGCGCAGTTTCATGCCGCTCGCATGGGACACCGCTGACGCGATGCCCCGAGCCATCGAATAGTCGAGCTTACTTCTGATACACGAAGTGGCCGCGGCGGTTTTGCTGCCAACAGGCTTCGTTTTCTTCCATGCAGAACGGTTTCTCTTTGCCGTAGCTGATGGTCTTGACACGGCTGGCGCTGACTCCAGCGGAGATCAGCGCAGTCTTCACGGCGCTGGCGCGCTGGTCGCCGAGGGCCAGGTTGTATTCGGTTGAGCCACGGCTGTCGCAGTGTCCTTCGACCGTGAAGTTGATGCCAGGATGCTGATTGAGGAAAGCAGCATCAGCCTGAATGGCAGCCTGCTGGTCGCCGCGAACGGCAGACTGGTCATAGTCGAAATAAACATCCTTGATGGTCTGGCCGAACAAGTCTTCGTCGGTAAGCGAAGAAGTAGGTTGTGGTAGTGCCGGCGCGGGCGTTACGGTGAGGCGCGTGGTGGCGTCCTGCGTGCCGCCGGGGCCTTTGGCCACGAGGTGATAGGTGATGGAATCGGTGGGAGTAACCTGCTGCGATCCGCTGGGCTTCACCGCGCCGATACCGTCGATAGAGACGTCGGTGGCATTGGAGGTCTGCCAAGTCAGCGTGGAGGATTGACCGGGTTGAATCGTATCCGGGCTGACGGAGATAGAGGCGGTGGTGGAGGCTGGCGGCGGGGGCGGCGGTGGTGGGGGTGGAACCGCTTTCTTTTTGCAAGCGCCGACCATAAGGAGGGCGGCAAAAACCAGGGCGGTTGAGAATACCTTTAAAGATTGACGCTTCATGTTGCTCCTCTTCACGTTGAATCCTCCTGCGAACCCGGGAATTCTTTTCTTCCAGTACAAGCTTCAACTCTTAATCCTAGGTTCAAACGAAGTGTTTTATTTCCAACTCCAGTTTGGTTGCGAGTTACGTCCTGTAAAAGTCAGTTGATGAAGCTTAGTGCCATCGGCCAGCATCTCCCAGATTTCTTCTTTGCCGGAACGGCTCGACTGGAAGACGACGTGGCGGCCATCGGGCGACCACGAAGGAAAGTCATTGCGTCCGCCGTCGTGGGTAAGCTGTACCCATTGTTTGCTGGCGATATCCATCAGATAAATGTCGGAGGAGCCGGGCTCGCCCGGACCATACTTTCGCGTCCAGGCCAGCGTGAGAAATTGGCCGTTGGGCGACCAGTTGGGCGAGACGGCGTATCCCTGGTCGGTCATGCGCTGCTGGTTGGTGCCGTCGGCTTCCATAGTGTAGACCTGCGGCAGACCCGTGCTGCCGCTGACGAAAGCGATTTGCGATCCGGTCTTGCGGTTCCAGACGGGCGAAACGTCAGGACCGCGGCCGGTGGTCATGGCATGAAGTCCGCCGCCAGCAGAATCGCTCAGGTAGATTTCAGAGTGCCCGCCGCGCGAGGAAGAAAACGCGAGACGCGCGCCGTCGGGCGACCATGCCGGAGAGAGATTGGTCCCGCCGAAGTGCGGGAAGCTGACAAGGCGGTTAAGATCCATGGAATACATAAGGATGTCCCAGCCGGATTTCGTCAGGGAACTGAAAGCGACGCGCGATCCATCAGGCGAGACGCGGGGCGAAAGAGAAATTGTATTTTGGTGCGTGAGCTGGTGCTGATTGGAACCGTCGTAATCCATCATCCAGATTTCTTTGCGGCCGCTGCGATCACTGACGAAAAAGATTTTGCTTTCGGCGATGCCCTGGATGCCGCCGCCGAGGCGGAAGATGATTTCGTCGGCGAACTTGTGAGCGATGAGGCGCGCACCTTCGTCGGTGGCAGCATCAGAGTATTGCTTGCCGAGAACCTGCGGCGAAGCCGTGTTCTTGACGTCGTAAAGCCAGCCCTGAACCGTGACCTTGCCGGAAGCTACGCCAAGGTTGCCGAAGGCCAGCATCGCGGCATTCGGCGGCGGCGAGTTCCAGATTCCGAAGGTGACTTCGGCAGGCTGACCGGGCGTCTGCAGCGGATAGAAACTCTTCGAGACGAGTTCGAGCACGCCGGAGTTGTCGAGGTCTCCCCAGAAAGTGTCGTTGAATGTCTTGAGCAGGGGCGTGTTTTGCGGGTCGGTGTTCGAAGGTTTGAAGTCCGGGACGGCGAGGCGGACTTTCTCTACTCCGAGGCCGGACCCGGTGCGAACCCAGTCCTGAGCGAGGGCGGGCATCGCGGAAAGCGCAAGGAAGATGACAACGCAGATAAGGGGGAGATTCTTTGCGCGTTTGCTGTTAGAGCTGTCTTCCATCCGAGTGAAGCTGGTGCGGGAAACGGAGCGAAAAGATACCCCGCACCGCAAAATCGTATTCCGATACATTCTCATTGGCAAGTTATTGATCATCATTTCACGAAATGGGACGTTTAAGAATAATCAGGCGGATGCCGCCGGGTTTTCTGGTTGTGTTTCGGGTTAAGGAAACCTTAGTTCCGGTGCGGTGGTGTTTGGCTTGCGTGCCAGGGCGGTGCAGCCCGAGATCCTTCGCTTCGCCTAAAGAACGGCTGCGCTCAGGATGACAAACGCTCAGGAGCGCGTGAGCGCGTTGCCAAAACCCTGAGCGCACGAGTTTATTTTCTACTGTAGTCAAACCAATACTCGACGGAAATTTTGTTGCCGTTATAGTCGGGGGGCAGCGGGCCGAAGGTGTCGATGCGCTGCAGGGCGCGCGTGGCGGAGACGTCGAGCGATGGAACTCCGCTGGATTGCTCCACCCGGACATTGAAAGGATGGCCGTCGCGGGCAACGTCGAAGGTAATGTAAACCCGCTCCGCCGTGCTAATCCGGGGATCGACTTCGTATTTCAGCCAGTTCTCGGAAACTTTTCGCTGGATAATCTGAACGTACCAGCCATACCGGGTGCCGAAATCACCACCGCCGCCGCTCACGCCGAAGCCGCCCTTGGCGCCACCGGCGTCGAAAGTGCCATAAGGTCCGCTCACGGGGCCGCCTTCGCCGAACGCAACCTGATTGGTTTCCTGCTCGGGCGCGGGTTGAGGCTTGGCCTTCGTGGGAGTGGGAGGCTTCTTCGGCTTGACCTTGGAGTTCTTGCCTTGAATCTCGATGGCGTCGGGCTCTTTTTCTTCAATTTTTGGTTCGGACTTGGTGATGCCCTTCGATTCATTGGCCAGAACGTTTTGCTGAGGTGCGGGTGTGGCAGGCAAGGGAACCGTGCTCACCAGAGTGACGCCCATGGCCGATCCGCCGCCGCCCGATCCCCAGCCTGATCCGGAGGGTCCGTTGAAAAACCAGGCGTAAAGCACGATCACAAGCGTAACGCTGACGTGAAAACCGGCGGACCAGGAAAGTGCGCGCGGCCAACTATCGTGTTCGAAAAAAATCTCAGCGTTTGCCATTCTCTTGCCGGTTTTCTTCGAGGGGCTGAGTGACGATGCTCACGTTGGTGATGCCCGATTGTTTCACCGCGTCCATAACGGTGGCGAAGGCGCCGAAAGGAACATTCTCATCGGCGCGGATAAAAATGGACTGGTTGCGCGGGTCGCGAATCTTCTGCCGCAGCTTGGCTGCGATCTGATTGATATTGATAGCGTCGTTGCCGAGGAAAACGCGCTGATCTTTATTAATGGTGATGACCGTGCGCTCTTCGGTGATTTCCTTGACGGTGCGGGTCTTGGGGACGCTGACTTCAATGCCGGACTGGAGAATCGGCGCGGTCACCATAAAGATGATGAGCAGGACGAGGACGACATCGACCAGCGGAGTGATGTTGATATCCGCGAGGGCGGTCTGAGTGCGGCCGTTGGACGAGGTGAAAGCCACTAGCGCCGGGCCTCGGCTGGGAATGTGGGCGCGGGCTGCGGCTGAATGTGCTCGATGGCGTTGAGGACTTCGAGGGTGAAATCGTCGCCGCGCGCCGCGAAGGTGCGAATCGAATTGCCGATCAGGTTGTAGGCGATGACAGCGGGAATGGCGGCGGCGAGTCCGGCAGCGGTGGTGATTAGCGCTTCGGAGATGCCGGGGGCGACGGCGCGAAGAGTTGCGCCGCCGGCGGTGCCGAGTCCGTGGAAAGCGTCAATGATGCCCCAGACCGTGCCGAAGAGGCCGATGAACGGGGTGACTGCGGCGGTGATGGCAAGCCAGGGAACATTGCGCTCGAGGCGCGTGATTTCTTCCGATGCGCCGATCTGCATGCCGCGCTGCACCGCGATGAGACTGCGAAGCGATGCGGCCGGCGTGGAGAGTTGGCGCTTGTACTCCTGAAATCCGCCTTCGAAGACGCCGACCAGCGGGCTGGGGCGGAACTGATCGGCCACGGTGGCGATATCCTGCAGGCGCTGGGCTTTACGGAAGGCGCGCAGGAAGCGTCCGCTCTGCAGGCGGGCGCGGCGGAGCAGGCTCCATTTCGTGAGAATGATGGCCCACGAAATGAGGCTGAATGCGAGCAAAGTGATCAGGACGAATTTGGCGACCGCCCCCGTGCTGGAAACTAGATCGAGAATTTCGCCGCCGATAAAAAATGCGAGCAGAGAGGAAAGTTGCATTCTGGTTAGGAAAATTCCTTTCTGGAATTATAGATGATGCGGGAGTCGCGGCTTCAGGGGCGTATCCGAAGCATAACGAGCGGCGATGTGGCCTGAGATCGGCGGAGCTTCCAAACACTGAAGGGCGCTTTTCACCAGCTCTGTCATCCTGAGCGGAATTTGTCTCGCACGAAGCGCGAGACAAATGGAGTCGAAGGATCCCTGCGCTACTTGCAGTCCTAGTCGGCCGGAGGGGCGTTCGCACGATGCTGCAGGAGCACCTAGGGGGAACTCCCCGAGGCAGTGTCGAGAATCGAGAACTGGTAGGGATCCTTCGACTGCGTGAGTGCTGCGCTTCGCGCAGCACTCACTTTGCTCAGGATGACAAAACTAGCGAGGTCCGCCATGTGAGCTTCTTCGTCATCATCAAACTAATTTTGATCGCTATACCTCTGCCGCGGGAGTGGCATCCAAGGGTGACGAGAATTGGCGAAATCAAGATTCTCGCCGGAGGGAGAACTTATGGCGCAACACGGAATGCTAAGGGAATACCGCTTTACGGAAGCCGCCGAGGATATTCGTGGATCGAAATTGTATGGTTTCAAGGACGAGAAGCTGGGCAAGATTGACGACGTAATTTTCGATCACAACACGGGAATCATTCGTTACGTGGTGGTCGATACGGGTTGGCTCACGACCAAGAAATTTATCGTTCCGGTCGACCGGCTCCGGGCCTCCGCCGAGCACGAGGGCGATTTTTCGGTCGATTTGACCAAGGCCCAGGTGGAGAATTTTCCTCCCTATGAAGAGAAAGATCTGGAATCGGACGAGCAGTGGGCCGACTATGAGGGAAAGTACCGGTCGAAATGGGATGCGAGTCCGGTGATGCATCGCGAGGGAACGGACCGGAACATCACTCCGACCACGCAGCAGATGCCGGGGAATTCGCCTTCGGCGCGGGCTGCTGACGCGGCGACGTCGATCGAAGATACTGAATTTATCGACACAAAAGGCACGGAGGATACCGGAGCGTTTACCACGGGCGGATTTGCGGCCAGCACGGACTCGGTGGAAATCAGCAGCGGGGTGATGGGAATTGGGCCACGCTGGGATAAGTTTCAGAACCGGTTGCGGGAGCGGCGTAAGGAAGTGATTACGTCGGGATCGACGCCGGAAAGCGCGGATCGGTATCGCAAGGCGAGCTAGGCGGAGATGCTGCGGAGGCTAGAGCCCATAGGAATTTCGAGGCTTACGTTACCCTTCAGGGCCTATTTCCACGAACAAAAAGCCACGGCTGCAGCCGTGGCTTTTGTTTTGCTCGGCGTGAACCGTTTTGTTTTGACGAAACTGGAGACAGGATCAATAATCCTCAGGCATGTTAAAGATTCCGGGGCTACTGGTTGGCCTCTTGCTCGTCACGATCTGCTGATCGTGGCCATCGGCTATTTGTTGCCGAAGGACCACGTGGCCGCGCGGGCAATCTCAATTCGGCAGCAGCCGGCAGATGTCTTCGCGTTGATTTCCGATTTCAAAGACGAACCTTCGTGGCGGGCTGATGTTCAGCAGGTTGAAATGCTGCCTGAGCGAGATGGGCATACGCGCTTCACAGAGAAAAGTAAGAACGGCACGATGCCTTTTGAAGTGGAGGAATCAACTCCGCCTCTGCTCATGGTGACGCAGATTGACGGGAAAAATCTGCCGTTTGGGGGGAAATGGATTTTCGATGTTTTTCTGACAGCGGACGGATGCCGGCTGAATATCACCGAGCGCGGCGAAGTCTACAATCCAGTGTTTCGATTCGTCTCTCGATTCGTTCTCGGCTTTACGGGCACGCTCGACCGGTATTTGACCAGCGTTGCGAAAAAATTTGGCGAGAGCACGGTGCCGGTGGAAGGCACTGACTCCGATCAGTAAATCCAGAGGAGTCCTGCTTTTCATGCTATGCTGCGCGAAAGTTCCGAATATCTTGAATCGTGCGATTCCTGAGGAGCGGCAGTGCTGGTTGAACTGCGGTTAGAGAATTACGCGGTGATCGACAACGCGGCGGTCGAGTTCGCCCCGGGGTTGAATCTGCTTACGGGCGAGACGGGTGCCGGCAAGTCGATTCTGATCGACGCGCTGGCGTTGCTGCTGGGCGATAAAGCGTCGAGCGATGTGATTCGCTCGGGTGCGGAGCGGGCGGTGGTGGCCGGGGTGTTTGAGTGCGAGGGCAAGGCTGAGGGTTTGATCGAGCAGGTGCTCGAGAGTAACGGGTTGGATGGCTCCGAGGATGGCTCGCTGATTGTTCGCCGCGAGATTGCGGCCGGCGGCAAGGGACGGGTGTTTGTGAACAATCAGGCGGCGACGGTTTCGGTGCTGCGGCAACTGGCCCCGCATCTGGCGACGATCCATGCGCAGAACGAAACGATCCTGTTGTTCGATGGTCCGGCACGGCTGGGGTTGTTGGATCGTTTTGCGGGAAGCGAAATTGAGCCAGTGGCGTCGGTTTATGAAGCATGGAAGAGAACGCGCGCGCGCATTGAAGAGTTGGAACACGGCGAGCAGGACCGGTTGCGGTTGGTGGATTTGTGGATGTTTCAGAAACGCGAAATCGAAGAGGCGAAGCTGCAAGCGGGCGAAGACGATCGCCTGGAAACCGAGAAGCGCGTGCTCGCGAATGCCGAGAAGATTTACAACGCGGCGATGCAGGCCTTCGACTTGTTATATGAGGGCGATGCGTCGACGTCTTCTTCGTTGCGGGCGGCGCAGAAGCAGGTTGAAGAGCTGGCGCGTTATGAGCCGAAGTTCCAGGAAGTGCTGGCTGCGCTGGAGACGGCGCGAATCAGCGTGGAAGATGTGGGAGCGACGGTGCGCGATTACGCGGGCGGAATTCATGCCTCGCCCGAGCATCTGGCAGAAGTGGAAGACCGGCTGGCGATGCTCGATCGATTGAAGCGAAAGTATGGTCCGAGCCTGGACGATGTGATTCAGTTCGGAGCGGACGTTGGGCGCAAGCTTTCGGAGGTCGAAAATAAAGACGAGATTCTGCGCGATCTGCGCGCGGAGCTGGCAAAAGCGGGCGCGCAATATTTGCGCGAGGCGCGAGCGCTCTCCGATCGGCGGCAGGACGCGGCGCGGAAGTTGGAGAAGCTGGTGGAGGCGGAGATCAACGATCTCGCGATGAAGTCTGTGTTCCGTATTGAGGTGACGGCGGGCGAACAGGAAGGGAACTGGACGGCGACGGGAATCGATGAAGTGCTTTACAAGATTGCGACGAATCCCGGCGAACCGATGCGGCAGTTAGAGCACATTGCGTCGGGAGGAGAACTGTCGCGGGTGATGCTGGCGCTGAAGGTGAGCGTGGAGATGGGCGGGCGCGCGGGTTCGGAGAACAAAAACAAAAGGGAGAGTAGTGGTGCGGCTCCCACCCTCCCGCAAAAAACGCGGGAAGGATGGGGCACCCCCAGCGGGGCGAATGCCCTTCGCAAAGGACGCGAAGGATCAGGTCGACAGCGCGCGAGAGCTCAGCGGACGATGGTGTTCGACGAAATCGATACCGGGATTGGAGGCCGCGCGGCTGAGGCAGTGGGAAAAAAATTGAAGATGCTGGCTCGATCGAATCAGGTGCTGTGCGTAACCCACTTGCCGCAGATCGCGACGTTTGCGGATCATCATTATGTGATCGAGAAAAAGGCCTGGGGCGGCAGGACGCGGACGAGTATCCGTGCAGTCGAAGGCGAAGAGCGCACGGAAGAGGTAGCGCGCATGCTAAGCGGGGCGAAGCTCACCGATACTTCACGAAAACATGCGGAGCAGATGATCAGAGCCAACGGCTAGTGGGTCCGGATACTCCGCTTAGCCGTAACTGGCGCACGGCGAGTAAGTGATCGAACCGCATTTGGTCCACGAACTTCCCGTCCAGCGCTGGCAGCGGATTGCAATCTGAGCACCCGGATACGAGTTCGATAAGCTCACGCACATGCCGGTCACAATGTTTTGCGCGTAGTCAGGAGTGCCCTGGAATTCCTGTTGCGTGAGCTGAGCAAAGAAGGGCGAAAGCTGATACGCGTCCACGAAAAACCAGCTGGTTTGCGGCGATTCGTATTCACTCTCCGATTCCAATTCATATTCCAGTTCTGACAGGATGCCGTCCAAAACAGCCGTGTTGCGACTCATGGAATTTTCCTCCGGGCTGAGGTTTCCGATATCTAGGACAGGAGAGTACCGGACCAGCACCCTGAAAAACAGTCGCACGATTGAGGGTCGCATGAACGGGGTAGCTGAATGGGTGGGAATGGGAATGGCAATCGGAATTAAAGAGAAAGCCTTGACGAGAACCATCTGGTTAGCTAAGCTAAGTTAGCTAATATAATTATCGAAACATGGAAACCATCACCATTCACAAGGCGAAAACCCAGCTTTCCAAGCTGATTGAAAAGGCCTGCCGGGGCGAGGAAATCGTGATCGCCCGCGGGAAAACGCCAGTGGTTCGGTTGGTTGCCATTGAAGATACGCGCGGCAATCGCAAACCGGGCGCATGGAAGGGTAAGATCAAGATTGGGCCCGAGTTTTTTGAGCCGTTGCCTCCGGAGGAGCTAGAAGGCTGGGAGTAACCAACCTTGCGTTTCCTGCTTGATACGCACACGTTGATTTGGTGGATGACTACCGACGGGCATCTTTCCAAGGCCGCCCGCCTGCTGATCGAACAAAAAGAAAATATCTCCCTGGTCAGTGCGGTTTCTGCGTGGGAAATTGCGACGAAAGTTCGCCTCGGCAGGCTGCCCGCGGCGGCGGACCTCGTCCAGAATTTCGTTGCAGATTTGGAGCGGGAAAGAATCGAAGTCCTTCCCGTAGATGCAGAGCATGGAGTCCGTGCGGGCTTGCTCCCCGGTCCGCACAAAGATCCTTTCGACCGAATGCTAATTGCTCAGGCTCTTGCGGAAGACGTGCCGATTATTAGCAATGACCGAGCATTGGATGGATACGGAGTAAGACGGTTGTGGTAAATGCACCTCAAAGCACACGCTCCGATCAGCCTTGAAATGCGACAGCTCGCTGCTAATCCCCGCCGATTCTGTTGTTTACGTTGCCCCGGCGAGCGCTTTCGCGTATTTTTTCGGTATAATGACAATGGTACTCGTGTACCTAGGCGGTACTGTTTTGGGCTAGAATTTTGCATCTTAATGGGTCTGGGCCAGATCATCTCAGGAACAACACAGGAGCTTTGAGGGTGCCAAACAGCCGGGGAAAGACTTTGCTTTTGCTGAAGCCGCGGGGATTTTGCGCCGGGGTGGTGCGGGCAATCGACGTGGTGCGTATCGCGCTGGAGGCTTTCGGCCCACCGATTTACGTGCGCAAAGAGATCGTTCACAACAGTTTTGTGGTGGATGAATTGCGCGGCAAAGGCGCCATTTTTGTCGACAGCGAAGACGAAGTGCCTAACGGCGAGCGGGTGATTTACAGCGCGCATGGAGTTTCTCCGGAGGTGCGGGAGCACAGTGCGCGGCGCGGCTTGCGGGTGATCGATGCGACCTGTCCACTCGTCACCAAGGTTCATGTGGAGGCGGTCAAGTTTGCCAAGGAAGGTTATTCGCTGATCCTCATTGGGCATCACGATCACGACGAAGTGATTGGGACGCTGGGCGAAGCTCCGCTGGTGACGCAGGTAGTTGGGAACCCGGATCAGGTGCAGTCGCTGAGTGTGCCCGACCCGAACCGAGTAGCGTATCTGACGCAGACGACGCTGAGCCTCGACGAGACCAAGGACATCATCGCGGCGCTGAAGAAAAAATTCCCGAACATCAAAGGGCCGGCTGCGCAGGATATTTGTTACGCGACAGAAAATCGGCAGGTTGCCGTGAAGCAGGTCGCTTCGGATTCCGATCTGCTGCTGGTGGTGGGTTCGGAGAATAGCTCAAATTCAAATCGTCTGGTGGAAGTGGCACGGAACCTGGGCACGAACGCGCACCTGATCGATAGCTACAAGGATATTGAAGCGGAATGGCTGATCGATGTGAAGACGATCGCGCTTACTGCCGGAGCTTCTGCGCCGGAGTGTTTGGTGGAAGAGACGATGAAGTTTTTAGCTACCAAGGGTTTCGACAACGTGCAGGAACTGGAAGTGATGCCGGAAAATGTCCGCTTCGGGCTGCCGCCGGAGATCGTCGAAGCAATCGCCGCGGCTCCCGCAACGGTTTCGGTGGACTAACGCAGCCGAATTTCGGGAGGTGCGCCTATGCTCGAGGGATTGTTTCAGCCGCTGCACCTGATCTTGGTGGTTCTGCCGATCTTTCTGGTCGGCGTATTCCTTGTGTTTCGGGTGTTTTGGCGTCTTGGTTCGAAACAGAAATAGGCTGTGTTCGCCGTTCTGTCTTGACTACCCGTTGTCGAATTTGATGTGGAGCATAATTGATGGATACAAACTCCCCTGACTCCCATATAGCATCCGAACCTCAACTTCGCTTTGGCAAGATCGATGGACTAACCAGCCGCGTGGGCGCCGCGATGGACGCCGCCCGCAAACTTCTCTTCTCGACTCAGCACGAACAGGGCTACTGGTGCGGAGAACTGGAAGCCGACACCACGCTCGAATCCGATTACATCCTGCTGCACACGCTCCTGGGGACAGGCGATGCCGAGCGGTTCCGGAAGGCGGCCAACTGGATAGTTGAGCATCAGAACGAGGATGGCGGCTGGAGTATCTATGCTGCCGGTCCGTCGAACATCAGCGCCTCGGTGAAGGCGTATTTCGGACTCAAGCTTGCAGGATATACGGCGGATCACCCAGTGCTACAGCGCGCCCGCAAGAAGATTCTCGAGCTTGGCGGCGTGACGGAAGTCAATACATTCACCAAGATATATCTGTGTTTCTTTGGGCAGTACGACTACGATGCGGTACCGGCGATTCCGCCCGAGATCGTGCTGTTTCCCAAGTGGTTCTGGTTTAACATTTACGAAATTTCATCGTGGTCTCGGGCCATTCTGGTGCCGCTTTCCATCTGCTACGCCAAGAAGCCGTTTAAGAAAATCCCGCGCGAAGTGGGAGTGGAAGAATTATTCGTGGGCGGGATGTCGAAGTCTCGAATGCATCTGCGATGGTCGAAAAAGCTTGTCTCATGGCGGAACTTCTTTCTTTGTCTCGACCGCATGACGCACTGGTTTGAGCGCGTACACATTCGGCCATTGCGTTCGGTCGCTCTGAAGAGTGCGGAAAAGTGGATGCTGGAACGCTTCGAGATGAGCGACGGCCTGGGCGCAATTTATCCCTCGATGATGAACGCCATCATCGCGCTGCGCTGCCAGGGATACTCTCTCGACGATCCGCAGGTGATACGGGCGATGGATGAATTCGAAAAACTTGGCATCGAGGAAGGTGACACGTTCCGCATGCAGCCTTGTATGTCTCCGGTATGGGACACCGCCTACGCGATGTTTGCTCTCGGCGAGTCTGGCGTGCCGGCGAACGATCCGCGGATGGTGAAATGCGCCGACTGGATTTTGCAAAAACAGGTGCGGACGGTTGGCGATTGGCAGGTGAAGAACAATAAGGGAAAACCGGGAGGGTGGTACTTCGAGTTTAACAATGAGTTCTACCCGGATGTCGATGATAGTGCGATGGTTTGCCTGGCATTGAGCCGGGTGGAACACCCTAACGGACGGTACCAGCGGGAGTCCGTGCAACGGGCCATCGACTGGATTCTTTCGATGCAGTGCAAGAACGGCGGCTGGGCTTCATTCGATAAAGACAATAATCGGATGGTTTTTCAGGAAGTGCCCTTCGCTGATCACAACGCCATGCTCGATCCCGCGACGGTCGACATTACCGGACGGATACTGGAGATGATGGCGACCTACGGCTACGATCAGAGCCATCCGTCGGTGAAGCGGGCGATTCAATTTCTCCGCGACGAACAGGAGCCGGATGGAAGCTGGTTTGGCCGCTGGGGGGTGAATTATATCTACGGAACTGCGCTGGTGTTGCGCGGACTTGAAGCGATTGGCATGGACAGCCACGAGCCTTGCGTGCAGCAGGCGGCGGAGTGGTTGCGCATGGTGCAGAACCCCGACGGTGGTTGGGGCGAGAGCGTTGGGTCGTACGACGATCCGGCATTACGCGGAGTGGGTCCGAGTACGCCATCGCAGACCGCGTGGGCGATTCTCGGGCTGCTGGCGGTGGGCGATACGCGCAGCGATTCTGTGGCGCGGGGCATTGTCTATCTGCTGCGAACGCAGAAGGACGACGGGTCGTGGGACGAGGATTTCTTCACGGGAACGGGCTTTCCTCGCGTTTTCTATTTGAAATATCACCTCTACCGGCAATATTTTCCGCTGCTCGCGCTCACGACTTATGCCAAGGTGATCGAGAAAGGCGGCAATTAGCAATTGGCAGTTAGCCCTGTCGGTTCAGCCAAGGGCATTGGATAGACTGGCCTGGCCTGATGAACTTCGAATGGGATCCGCGCAAGGATGCGGCAAACCGGCGGAAGCATAAACTCGGGTTCCGCGAAGGCGCGACGATATTTGGCGATCCACTCGCGACTACGTTTCCAGATATCGAACATTCAGCGGTTGAGCAAAGATTCCTAACGATTGGGACCTCAGCAAGCGGCCGCCTCCTTGTTGTCGCGCACACCGAGCGCGGGGAAGCGATCCGAATTATTAGCGCAAGGCCGGCGACTCTAGGCGAGAGAAGATTTTATGAAGAAGAATACTAAGCAGCGACGCAACGGCGACATGCGGCCAGAATATGATTTTTCCTCGATGAAGGGCGGAATACGCGGAAAATACTATGAGCGGTATCGGAAGGGAAGCAATGTCGTTCTGCTCGATCCGGATATCGCGAAGGCGTTTCCCACCGAGGGTGCAGTGAACGAAGCTCTGCGAGGCATCCTCTCCGCAACTCACTCGGTGCGCCGTACGGGCGGGCTTTCTGGCCGCGCGATGCGAACGACGTCCAAAGGGCGTAAGCGGACGAGTCGCAGCTGATTGGCTTCAAATGACTGCGGTAAGCTGTAAGAATTTCAGCCTGATTGCTAATGCCCATCTTTGTCACTGGCGCAACTGGATTTCTAGGCTCCCATGTGGCCCGTGCTCTAGCGGAGCAGGGTGCCGAGCTGCGGTTGCTGGTGCGCTCGACCAGCAATCTAAGAAATCTTGAAGGGCTGAAGGCTGAGACCGCAACGGGCGATCTGCGCGATGGGGCGTCGCTGGAAAAGGCAATGGCGGGCTGCGAAGTGGTGTTTCACGTGGCTGCCGACTACCGGTTGTGGGTGCGGGATCCGGCGGACATGTACCGGTCGAACGTGGAGGGAACGAAGGCGATTCTGGTCGCCGCGCGAAAGAATTCCGTGCGCTGCGTGGTCTACACCTCGAGCGTCGCGACGGTGGGGTTCACGGGCAACGGCCATCTGGCGGACGAAGATTCTCCGGTTTCGCTGGCCGGTATGATTGGCCACTACAAGCGTTCGAAGTTTATGGCGGAGCAGATAGCGCTTGGGGCAGGTCGCGGCGGGATGCGGGTCGTGACGGTGAATCCGACCACTCCGGTGGGAGAGCAGGATGTGAAGCCAACTCCAACCGGGCGAATCATTGTGGACTTCCTGAAGAGAAAGTTTCCCGCGTACGTGGAAACGGGATTGAATCTAGTGGATGCGCGCGAGTGCGCTCGTGGGCATATCGCAGCGCTGGAAAAAGGCAAGAGTGGCGAACGATACATTCTTGGCGGCGAGAACCTGACGCTCAAGCAGATTCTGGATAAACTTGGCGTGATCTCGGGATTGCCTTCACCCAAAGTGAAACTGCCTTACTTCGTTGCCTATGCGGCCGGCGCGGTGGATCAGACGGTGCAAGGCCGCTTGCTGGGACGTGAGCCGCGGGCCACGATCGAAACCGTGCGCATGGGAAAGAAAAAGATGTGGGCGAGCTCCGGCAAGGCAGAGCGCGATTTGGGATGGAAAACCGTGCCGGTGGATGATGCGTTGCGCCGGGCGGTCGCGTGGTTCCAGGCGAATCATTATGCCTAAGGTCGCCATCGTCGCCGCACTGGAACGCGAAGTTAAGGGGCTGATCAGGAACTGGAGCCGCATCGAGCGGGAGTTTGAAGGCCGTAGGTTGGCTTTCTTTGAGCGGGACGAATTGGTTGTCGTGTGCGGCGGAGTCGGAACGGAGTGTGCGCGCCGGGCCGCCGAAACGGTGATCGCTCTTTACCACCCCGAGCGGGTGGAGTCTGTGGGTTTCGCGGGAGCGCTCGATGAGACTTTACGCGTAGGAGACATTTTCCAACCGGCGG
>Ga0210405_10001805_pt1 | contig 23383 bp, 14 predicted proteins | sample IncBWH11MmetaG_FD_155492 | JGI IMG/M metagenome (GOLD analysis project Ga0210405, IMG submission 155492) | Forest soil microbial communities from Barre Woods Harvard Forest LTER site, Petersham, Massachusetts, United States - Inc-BW-H-11-M | ecosystem: Environmental > Terrestrial > Soil >... | reverse complement strand
GGTGGCGCTTCGCCAGTTCAGGCATGATCTTATGGAACTGCCACCAAGTCTGGGGCCAGCCCGGCAGCAGGAGCACGGGCGTGCCTTTGCCACCCTCGACATAGTGGATGCGGGTGCCGTTCACTTCGGCATAGCCGTTCGTGAAATCACCGGGAAGTGAGGCGGCCAGCGCTGCATCCGAAGTGTCTGCCATGTTCTGTGATCCGCGTTCTGTACCTGCAAAGACTGGAGTAGCGATGCCAGCCGCGAGCTGCTGTTTGAGGGTGACGCGATCGTCGAGATTGACGATCTTGGTACCTTGACCGGCCGCCGGCGCGCTCACCGCAGCCGTTGCCTTTAGAAGTGAGGTGAGCACGGGCCCCGAGCGAGGCGGTCTGAACAACTTAACGGCGTGTGAGTGGCATGATGTCGCTCCCGCTTTGAGCGCATCGCCTCATCTCGCGATGCGCTGAACTAATGTCGACAAGCTAGGCGGGATGCGAGAACGCCGGAATTCCCGTCGTCCTCATATTGCTTGTTACGATTGGTATGAGCAGGCGAGGTCTTACTTTTAGAGTTGAAACCAGCCGCGAGAACATATTCGACGCACAGTGTGGATTTTCCCGATGGGAGGACGATCAATAGTCCGGGTCATCGGATAGATTCCTTTAAATCAAAATGGCCCGAATGTCCGGGTATGGCACTTTTCGGACATGCCGCAGTAGCCGCCGAATGTCCGTTGTTGAGGGATGAACGGAACAAGCTCAGACGCGGGCCGACTTCCGAGTTTGGACCCCTAGGCGACATGGGCAGAGGCCCCGGCCTTCTGCTTCGCACCCGGGCTCGACCTGGCTTGATGCGCCTGACATCTCGATCGCAAACGAACTTTTCTGAGGAAGGATCACCTGGTGACGAGAACGCCGGGCTTGTGATGACGCTGAAAAAGACGACAGCGCCTTGCCGCCCCTCGCGATGTCCCCCGTTATTTGCAGCACCCATCCCTGTGGATATGACGATTGTGTGTATTGACATCTTCGAAAAAATTTCGATCGAGAGTCGCAAAACGAACGGACAGCCCCCCTTTCGTCGGACATAGTGGCATCCGGGCTGGATGGAAGCTCAAACAAAACTGATCGAACAAGGAAGCGGGCAACTCTCCGCCTCCACGAGCTTTCGTGAACGCAAACCGGCGTCACGGGAAATGATGTCGCTTGAGAAGGAGATGGTCGCGTGAGTGAAGATGAAGTGAAAGCCGGACTGAACGGAACCAACGGTTTCGCGGTGCCGTTGTTTGGATTCCCGAGGATCGCGTTGTCCGGCGTGTTGGGCGAGCTTTCCGAGCAGGGGATCGCCCGCGCACAGCAAGGCTGCGAGAAGATCAAGGACGCGTCGGAGGATATGGCGGTAGCGCTGCGTGAGACCTATTCGAGCAATGCCAGGAGCGCGACCGACTACGGGCTCAAGGTCATCGAGATCTCGAACGCCAATACGGCCTCCGCGATCGATTTCTTCGCCCATCTCCTGGGCAGCAAGTCGGTGACGGATATCTTCACCTTGTCCGCGGCGCAAGCTCGCAAGGCTTTCGACACCACATCCGCTCTGAACAGGGACTTGTGGGAACTTGCCCAGAAGCTTGCGACGGAAACGGGGGAGCCGATCCGGAAACACGTCGTCAAGGTTCTCCACCAAGGCAACTAGGCAAGGGGCGCTCAATTCACATCCAGGGTTCGTCCAAGAGGGCGACCCGGCCGGTTGGTACCAGCCCCGCCACGAGCATGCGACCCCATGCTCGATCAAACAACGGGCAGGTGCGCGATGCCCCCAAGTAACCGCACCGAGAAGAGGCGCAATCCAGCCGGCCGGTCTCTTGTTTCAAAAACAAAATCCAACGGAGCTCACATGGGTATGGTCATGGTCAAATGCCCCCAAACCGGACGCGCGATTCCCACCGGCATCAGGACCGATCACGACAGCTTTCGGCGCAGCCCGGTGTTTTTCGGGCGCACCAGTTGCCCGATCTGCCACATCGATCACGCCTGGTTCGCACGGGAAGCCTGGGTCGACGAGCCGAGCTCCCTGGCGCGGTGTCGCGGCGCGGACGCCCTGGCCTGATCGTCCATACAGGTCATCGATGATCGCGATGGGGGACGCCATGGCGCACATACAGATCCGGCAAGCGAACAGACGGATCAAGGCCCATACGTATGTTGATGGTACACAACTGGGGATGCGGTCGGGGCCGTGTTGGAAGTGTTGATTACCAGGCGAAGTCCGACCAAGTGGGAATGGCGGGTCTGTGACCGCCACGGGACCACGATCGTGGGCGGGTTTGAACGCACCCGACCGGCGGCCAGGTACAGGGGCAACCGGGCGCTATTTCTCATATTGGCTAGCGGCTGCAATCTGCGTGAAGATCGCCGAGGAGCTTGAGGCGCCGGTCGACATGAGGGCAAGGACGTCGACCACAACTGCCAACCCGCAAGGCAGGCGACCCGCGCGGAAACGGCTCACATAGCATCGCCCGATTCAGCTACTGCGCCGCCGCAGTCAAAACGCGAGATCGGGCCGAATTCATCGAGAAGCTCAGCTCGACTTCGAGACGCATGGCGCCGTGGCATTCGCACGCCGCCGCCGCCAGCCGCGATCGGTCGACCTCGATCTGGCCTCGACGATGAGATCTGATCGCTCCGGAGGCGCGCAGATTGCGCATCAGGAGCGTTACCGTCGTTCGTCGCACACCGAGTATTTGCGACAGCGCCTCCTGAGTGAGCGGGAGGACGTCGTGGTCGACGCGGTCGCGAAAATGAAGCAGCCAGCGTGCCATGCGGGCTTTGACCGGATGCAGGGCATTGCAGGCCACGCCGAGCTGAAACTGCATCAGCATCGCTCTGGTGTGAATCTGGACCGCGTGCCGGATCGCGGGGCTCCGGTTGAAGGCGGCGTGAAATCGCGATGCAGGGATCCGCGAGGCGGTGCCCGGCGCACGAACGACGGCGGTAATGGCCGAAGGTGACGGCCCTAGCACGGAAAGAATGCCTACTGCCTCCTCACGCCCGACTGCGGCGGTCGCAACCGTCTGCCCGTTCGCCATGTCGATCATCAGCGAGATGGCGCCGCTATCAGGGAAGAAGACATGCTCGATCTGGTCACCCGCTCGCGAGAGGACCATGTCCTGATCGAGCGCGACCGTCTCCAGCTCGGGCGCCAGCAGATCGAAGTCCGCGGGAGGCAGTGCTGCCAGAAGGCGGTTACCAGTTCCGCCGGGACGCCTCACTGCCGGTGACCCGCTGTGAGGGATCCGCCGCCTTCTCCGTTCCGAGCGACGCGGAACGGCGGCCCTGACATTTGCTTTAATCTGCTTTCTCTACGCGCACCGAATTCCAATTCGCTTGCAGACGCTTTCTCTCTCAACAATCAAATCTCCAATTCTCTCTCAACAATCAAATTTCCAAAAGCTCGCGACCGCGAGGCGGATATTCTGCTTACAGCATCGTCGGGACTTAGATACAGGTGGGCTGCGGGAGACAAGTGCAAAATGCGTATGGGTAATCCCGTAGGGCGTGCTGCGGCCGCCTGAGTTCCAATGCCGGCTCGGGACAAACGAAGCTGTGATCCCGGAAGGGTAACCCGTGCCTCAAACCCGCCGCGGTCGCTTCTCTGCAAGGGCGGCGGCACCATCCCGCACTTCGCCGCGTCGCTTGATTGACCTGCTTTTTGGTCGTTGGCATCTTCGGTGCTTGGCTGATCTCGCGTCCTTTCAACGAGGGCTCGTCCCCCGCCGGTCGATCACCTCCACGGTTGCCGAACGCCCCGTCACCAGAAGGGCGCGGTCCGGAATGTCGTCGAGGACGATGCGGACGGGAATGCGCTGGGCCAGACGCACCCAGTTGAAGGTCGGGTTGACGTTTGCCAGCAGATTTGTGCCTTGGGACCGATCGCGGTCCTCGATGCCGGCGGCGATACTCTCTACATGTCCGGTCAGCGGGCGCGCATCGCCCATCAGGCGGATTCGAACGGGGTCGCCGACATGGATGCGGGGCAGCTTCGTCTCCTCGAAATAGCCCTCGACACGAAGCGTATCGGTGTCGACCAGCGCCATCACGCCATGGCCTGCCGTGACATAAGCGCCGGGACGCAGATCCATATTGGTGATGATACCGTTGACGGAGGCGTGCACCTCGCTGCGGTCGAGGTTGAGCTGCGCAACGCCGCGGTCGGCCATCGCCTGGTCGTAGGAGGCCTGAGCCTCCTGCTGCGTCGCCAGCACCTGCTCCTGCTTCTGCTGCGACGTGGCGAGGTCGGTCAGCGCGCGATAGCGATTGAGGTCGGCATTAGCCTGATCCAGCGAAGCGCGGCGACCGGCGACGATGGCATCGGCTTGACGCAGCGCCAGCTCAAATCGGGCACGATCGATGCGAAAGATGACATCGCCGCGTTGAACGCGCTGGTTGTCGTGCACCAGCACATCCGTCACGAATCCGGACACATCCGGTGCGACCTGAACGACGTCGGCGCGCACGTGACCGTCGCGTGTCCATGGCGCATCCATGTAGTAGGCCCACAGATGCATCCCGACGGCAACCGCCGCGACGACCGCAACTGCGGTAAGGCCAAAGCGGAGGATTCGATCAAGAACGTTCTTCACGACAGGAACTCCGAAGACAGGTAGACGAGGCCTCCCAGGAGGCAGACGAACACGGCGAGATCGAAAAGGGCGCGATGCCACACCGCGCGGTAGATGCCGGTGCGTTCGAGGCCGGCGCGCACCAGCGCGAGCAGGACATAGGCGATGATAAACCAGAGCAGGAGCGAGGGCACGAGCACGCCGAAGATGTCGATTTCGTATTTCACGCCGCAGGTCTCCTCAGGCTCGATACGCCTCGATAGGCTGCGGCATGCGGGAACAAGCCGCGCCGGATGCCGGTGATCCCGATCAGCGCATCTTCCCGCGGTTTTCCCGCGGGCTCCTCAACGGTCCGCAGGAGCGCGGTATCGATCCGCTCGAGCAGTTTGCCCGGCATCGCGCCGGCGGTATGTTTGCGGGCTGCTATGGCGAGCGCTGCCAGCATGTCGTCGATGGCCTCAAGGGTTGCAGGCCCAAGCAACCGGCGGGAACGGCGCAGGTCGATGATGTTGAGACCGACGCGAAGCAGACTCAAATTTACGACGTCGGTGCGGTCGGCCTCGTCGATGGCGGCGATGCGCTGGGTCAACATGCCCAGCCGGTCCAGCATCAACCCTGCGAAGGCGGCACGGTCGTTCATCCCGCGCCGTTCGGCGGTGGCCGCAAGCGTGGTCCAGCTTGTCTTCATCAGACGTTGCGCGATCCACTCGGCACCGACGGTGCGGGCAAGCTTGGTCACGACCGCCGCCATCGCCATCCCGATCAGGAAGGCCATCGAGGAATTGACGTAAGACTGGAAATCCGCTGCATAGGTCGATTGCAATGCGAGAAGCGTCGCCGAATTGGCAGCCAGTCCCAGGCCGATGAAACTCGTGGCCGGACGCACGATCAGGAAGCCGAAGAGCAGGTAGGTCGGTGCGAGCGCTGCGATCAGCACCTCGATGTCGGAAATCGCCGGGGTGATCGCAAACAGATAGACCGCGACGACGATGACCGCGACCGCCGACCACCAGCCGAAACTGCTGATGCCCTTCGCCGGATCGTCTTGCGCCGCGAAGAACGAGCAGCCGACCGCCGCCATCATCGGGGCCGAAGCCCCGTCGGTCCAGCCGGTCGAGATCCAGAGCACGCAGCAGATCAGGATCGCGGCCACCGCGCCAGCCGCGGACCACAGCGCCAGGGCATGGTCGCGATGGCGTGATGGCGCGATGCCCGCTTCCGGCTCGAAGGCAAGCGGTACGAGCGCGGGATCGCTACCTTCGGTGATGGCGCGCTCGAGCGCACGGCAGTCGCTGGAAACATCGATGATGTCTCGCAGACGCAGCAGAAGATTGGCGAGCACGATCTGGGCCCAGGACGCGTTGGCATCCAGATTCGGCCGCAAATCCGCGACCGCGGCGCGCAACTCCTCGGCCGGCTTCCGTTCGCATGCGTCACTCGTCAGCCAATGCGCGATGCGCTCCAGCAATGGCTTGAGCGCCGCGGGCTGCTCACGCGAGCCCCCCAGGGCCGCCATACGATCCTCGATCGAGGCAAGCAATGGCTGCAGTATCACCATGTGTCGCCGCAATATCTGGAGACCGCGGATGGTGTTGGCATCGGCGACCCGCTCGTGAGACAGATGACCGGAAAGCGCGTCGATTTCGACCGAGTCGGTCGCAAGCTTGAGCTGTTGCGCTCGCGTCTGAGGTTTGTTGCCATTCCCCAGGAGCACGTCGCGGGCGAGACCACGCGCATCCCTGAGCCAGCGTTCCACGCGACAGGCGACCGTCGGCGCGACGCTGCGCGGCAGCAGGACGGTCGAGACCACTGCGGCGCAAAAGATGCCGAGCGAAATCTCCTCGACCCTCGCGAGCGCCACGTCGAAAATGCTGCCGGGATCCGAGACGACCGGAAATCCGATCAAGGCCACCGTATAGCCTGCGAGCATGAAGCCATAGCTTCGCGGCTGTCGGTAGAGCAGCGACAAATAAAGGCAAAGTCCGACCCAGAGCGCCAAGGCCATACAGAGTAGTTCCGGCGCATCCACGAGGTTGGGCACCATGGCGACCGTGGCCACCGCTCCCAGGGCAGTGCCGAGCAGGCGATAGAGTGCCTTGGAACTGGTCGCGCCGGCGAGCGGCTGCGAGGTGATGTAGACGGTTGCCATCGCCCAGTAGGGCCGCGGCAGATCGAGCCACAGCGCGGCGAGCAGGGCCAGCATCGCGGCGATAAAGGTCTTGCACGCGAAGACGAGGTCGGCATGGCGGATCAGGAAAGAGTTCAGCCGCATGCCCAAAGCTCCTCGACAACGGAATGCTGCTCGCTCATGCGGTCGGCGCTCTGTTCGATCCCCTGCGGAACGTCGAAGGTCGCGGCGAGATCGTCGGGCCCGATGTCCTTCAGGAGGCTGGTGCGCACACAGCGCAGCACACGATTGATCTCCTCGGCCTTGGCCTCGCCCATCGGCGTGAGATGCAAGGTCTTGGCGCGCCCATCGGTCGGAAGAGCAGGGGGGCGGGAACCGGACAATCCGGCGCCATCACCATCATGACTTCTGCTTCTGGGGCACATCGCTGACATGAAACGTTGTCCGCTTTTCTGCCGCTGTCGGGAGAATAGCAGACATTGCAAATTTATGAGTACACGCTCCAATCGGTAGCTGCTTGACTTCTTCTAGCAGCACAAAACGGACACGCCGCGGTAGCTGCTGCATGTCCGCTATGAGGGGGTGAACTGACCTGGCTCAGACGCAGCCCAAGGTCCGATTTTGACCCCGAAGGAGACCTTTCGGTGTGCAGTGCAACCAGCGACGAGGCGTTGCAAAAAACCGGCTTCCCCTGCCACAGGCCCGTCAAAGATAACGACTACGTCTTCGCCCGTTAGGTGACCGACCCGCTGAACTCAAGCGCGCGCCGATTCCTGGGGGATCTTGGACGCCGCAATGATCGCGGCGGTTGCAGCAGCGAGGGAGGCAAAAACGATGTCCAGCAGCCCCAGCCGACGAATGAAAATTGGCGACTTCCTGCTTCGCCGCCTGAAGGAGGCCGGCGTCCGGCACCTGTTCGGCGTTCCCGGCGACTACAACCTCGAACTGTTGCAGCAGCTTCAGGACACTGGCGCGCTGAAGTGGATCGGCACGTGCAGCGAGCTGAATGCGTCCTATGCGGCGGACGGCTATGCGCGGCTGAACGGCCTGGGCGCGCTACTGGTGACGAACGGCGTCGGCGCGCTCAGCGCGATCAACGGTGTGGGCGGCTCCTACAGCGAGCACGTCCCGGTCATCTGCATCGCCGGATCGATACCGCTCAGGTCCGTCGAACGCGGTCTGGGGATGCACCACACGATGGCCGACGGCAGCTATGACCATTTCCTCGACGCCTACGCACAGGTAACTGCCGCGCACGTCAGGCTAACCCCGCGCAATGCGGCCACCGAGATCGACAGGCTGATCCTCACCGCCTGGCGGGAGAAGCGCCCGGTGTACATGGAGCTGCCGTCCGATATTGCCTACCTGGACATCGAGGTTCCGGCTGATCCACTGACGCTTGCCGACGCGCCAAGCGACCCGGAACGGCTGCGTTCGTGCATCGTCGCGATCGTGGGGCGACTGTCCGACGCCAAGTCGCCGGCGATCCTTGTGGATGCGGACGCCGACCGGTTCGGCGTCGCATCCGAACTCATGGGACTGGCGGAGAAGATGCAGGTTCCAATAGCAGTGATGAACACAGCCAAATCGGTGATCGACGAGACATTCCTGCATTATCTCGGCATCTACATCGGCAAGCCAAGCGAAGCGCATGTACGCGACGCCATCGAGACCAGCGATTGCCTGCTCGCCATCGGCTACCGGCCGCTCGAGGTGACCACGGGCGACTTCTCGGCCTCGCTGCCCGCCAACACGATTCACGCCCGCGGCCATTCGGTGGACGTCGGCGATGACAATTATCAAGCGGTGACGCTCAAGGAAGTCCTCAAGGGCGTTATCGAGGCAATTCCGCGCGTCACGAGCCGCGCTCCGCGTCCTGTTGCGCCCGCGGTGGCGCGCACTCATGCCGACCCATCCGCCAAACTGACTCAGGCGGCCTACTGGCAGGCCATGCAGGGCTACCTGCGGGAGGGCGACGTCCTGTTCGTCGACAATGGCACGTCATACGCTCTGTTCGGCCTGAAGTTTCCGCCGAAATGCACCTTCGTCGGGTCTGTCAATTGGGGGTCGATCGGCTATTCGGTCGGCGCCCTGCTTGGCACACTGACCGCAGCGCCAGAACGCCGTCACATTCTGTTCGTGGGCGACGGTTCGTTCCAGGTGACGGCGCAGGAGCTGTCGACCATTCTGCGACACGACCACAAACCGGTAATCTTCCTGATCAACAACGGCGGATACACGATCGAACGCGGCTATCTAGGCAAGACCGAGACCTACAACGACATCGCCAACTGGTCCTATGCCGATCTGCCGAAGGTGTTCCGTCGCGACACCGGGGCACGATCGTTCGTCGTCAAAACCGTCAAGGACCTGCAAGACGCCCTCAGCATGCCGAACGACACGTTGATTTTCGTCGAATCCATCATGGACCCGTACGACGCTCTCGCCCCGGTGATGAACAGCAGTAACAAGGGGGCGGACCTCGACTACGGGCCCCGCGGCCCGCAACGCCGCGATAACCAGCTCCGGCCTCTCTAGCTGTCTTGCTGCACTGCATGTGTCCGCAAATGGCACCTTTGAGACATGCGGAATGACCCCGAGGAAGTCCGCTAATCGGGGAAGGCCGGAAGTGGCGGGCGCGCGGTCAAAATGACGCGCCCCGGCGCCGCGCCTTGGGGGCGACACCATCCGCCGACAACTATCCGGAATCATTGGAAAATATCTGAGGGTCATTTGGCGCGAACCCGCACGATCAGCATTCATTGATTTTCTCTTCAGGAAAGGGTTCCATTCGCGTGTCAACGATGCGAGCGCGATCCGATGCCTGCCGGAGCCGTCGCAAGGGAACCAGCGGCCCACATCCCAAAGTGGGTGGAAGCTTGTCTGCGTTCTGATGCCCAGCCGGAGGGTCCATCCGCGGATGCACGTAGTGCCGCAGTACTGCTGGTCGATATCGCCGGCTTTACCGCGCGGACCGATGGAGCGCTCGGCGACGGAGCCGAGGGTCTCACAGATTTTATCAACAATTGCTTCGCCGTCTTGACCGACGTCATTATTCGGCACGACGGCGATATCGTCGCCTTCGCGGGAGACGCCATTCTCGCGGTTTGGGTTGACCACGATACTGCCGCGGCTACCGATCGCGCCGCGAGATGCGGGCTCGCTTTGCGAGACGCGCTGGCGGCGTGGCGCGAGGGCGGCGGAATTAGCCAGCGTATCGCGGTTGAAGCAGGCGAGGTGTTCTTCTGCAAGCTGGGCGGTTGGCTCGAAAATTGGCATTACGTTGCAGCAGGCGATCCCTTTTACAGCATCGGCGCGGCCTATCGAAGGGCCGAAATCGGCGACGTGGTGCTATGTTCAGACGCAGCCGCACTCCTGTCGATGTCAAGCGATGTGGAAACCGCGCCGTATGGAGCGCGGCTGCTTCGAATGCGCACACAGCGCGGCCCACAAGAACAGGACCGAATTGGAAGTCTGCCCGAGACAGGGCTGTCCTCGGTCGGCTCGGAACAACGATTGTTCGATGCCGGTGCATGGGCGGGTGAATTCCGCACGCTTACGGTCGCGCGAGTAGCTCTCCCGGAACTGACCTTTAATCCTGGTTTCCTGACGAAAATTCAAAGCTTTGTATTCGAGGCCCAGCAGGTATCGGAACGCCTGGAAGGTTCGATCCATCAGATTCTGATGGACGACAAGGGAATGACGCTGACCCTCATTTTCGGGTTGACTCCCTTTGCGCATGAGGACGACCCGCGCCGGGCTGTCGAGGCCTCCCTCAGGCTGCGACGACAGCTTGCAGCCAGGGGAATCCCGATTTCCGTAGGCATCTCCACCGGCCGGCTGTTTTGCAGCAACTATGGCGGACGCCAATCCCAGACGTTCGGTGTCTTCGGGAAGGCGATGAACGTGGCGGCTCACCTTGCCGAAGCAGCGCAAGGGGACATCGCCTGTGATGCGAAAACGGCAGAGGCTGTTGGCCGTGGCATCGCGTTTACCTTGCTGCCGCACATTCATCTCAAGGGGGCTGAAGCGTCGATGCTTGCATACAGCCCGACGGCTACCGCCGAAGAGCTGCACCGTCATTCGACAAGCCGGATGATCAACCGCGACAGCGAGCGGGCGATACTCCAGGGCTGCCTCGATGACGTTTCGCAAGGGAACGGAGGGTTTGCGCTCGTGCTGGGTGAGGCCGGCATCGGAAAGTCGCGGTTGCTGGAAGAGTTCGTTTCCTCAGCTGAGGCAAACGGCCACGCAGCGCTCCTGGGAAGCGCGACCGCGATAGAGAAGTCGACACCCTACTTTGTCTGGCGAACGATCCTGCGACAGCTTCTCAAATTGGAGTCCGGCAGCGACGCAGCCCGGGTCCGGGCGGAGTTGTCGGAATCATTGTCCGGTGAGCTTTCGCTTTTGAGCTGGCTGCCCTTGCTCGATGAAATCATTGCGCTCGGATTCCCCCAAACCGAATTTACCCGACAAATAATCGGTTCCGCCCGCGCCACGGCGATCGAAGAACTGGTGGTTTCCCTGCTTCGCAAATCGAACTTTCGGATATTGGTGCTCGAGGATCTCCATTGGTTTGACGGCTCTTCCATGGATTTGCTTGCAGCGGTCGCCCGACGCCTCCCGGAATTTCTGCTGGTCGTCAGCCAACGAACACAAATGCCGAAAATCGCAGACGAGAATTTTCCGGAGGATCTGGCTCCATCGCTTCAAATTCGTCTCGAAAGATTGTCGCGTGACGAGGTTGCGCTGATGATCAAGCAGCGGCTTAGAGCAACCGAGATTCCTCCATCCCTTGTCCGCTTCGTCTATAATCCCGCAAACGGTAATCCATTTTTTTCCGGAGAGCTTGTTTTGGCGCTCCGCGACACCGGCCGGATTCAGGTGTCGCGCGGAGTCTGTTCTTTCGATGACCAAAACGCTGCGATCGAAAGCCTTTCGCTCCCGACCAGCGTGGAGCGGGCTATCGTAAGCAGGATAGATGTCTTGTCCGCCGACGACCAGTCGCTCCTGAAGGCTGCCAGCGCTATCGGCGATTCCTTCTCGATCGATATGCTTGAGAATATTGTTCCCGAACTGGCGGGGGCCTCCAAGGAGGCTTGCATTCAACGGCTCGTAGACCACGATTTCCTGCAACCCGATTTTGGGACGCGCACGTTATCTTTTGTTTTTCGACATTCGATCACGATGGAGGTGACCTACAACCTCCTGTCGTTTGCTCAACGCAGGGCGCTTCACGAGCGTATCGCGACGTTTCTCGAGCGGCATTATGCAAACGAATTGCAGCCCCATCATGCACGTCTCGCGCGGCATTGGGAGCTGGGAAATGCGCCGCTCTCCGCGCTCAAATATCTCGAACTCGCAGCACAGCAGTCGCTTAACAATTACGCGAATCGGGAAGCGATCCGCTATGCGATAAAGATGTTCGATCTGACGCAGTCCGAGAAGCTCGAGATCGACAACAGTCGTCAGGCCACCTGGGAGGTGATTCTCGGAGACGCCTATCACGAACTTTCCGATTACGGGAACTCCGCGGAACATTATGCGCGCGCAATGCAACTGTTGGGACGGCACCTTCCCGGCAACAAGGCCGAGAAGGTCGGCGCCCTGATCTATAATGGCTTGGTTCAGCTCGTTTTCCGGTTCCGGCAGCCGCGAACCGGACGTCTCGCTCAACATGAACGGGCTGACATACAACGCGCGGCCCATATCTATGAGTATCTGTCGGAGCAGTATTTCTTCCAGAACGATTCTCTCGCCGTGCTCAACGGCACGTTGGCCTCGCTGAATCTGGCCGAACAGTGCGGCGCCGAGCCCGAGACTATCCGCGGATATAGTGCTCTCGCCCTCGGAATGGCGATATCGGGTATGGTCCGGGTTGCGCGCTCATACGGAAAGCGCGCACAACAATTGGCGCAAGATTATGGATCGCTTCCCGAGATGGCCCGTGTGCGACTGGTCCTCGGCGTTGTTTCCTATGGCCTTGGTGAGTGGAACGAGGCTGAGCAGCAGGCGGAGGAGGCGAAGCAGCTTTACCAGCGGCTCGGGGATCGCAAGCGGGCTCACAACAGTGAAACGATGGCGATCTTCATTGCCATCTTGCGGGGCGATATTGCGGGCGCCGACGGACGTCTTGGAAATTTGTTCTCGGAAATGTCCGACGATTGGCCCGTGCAGGTTCGCGCCTGGAGTTTGTCGGCCCGGGTGCTCATCGACACGATCAGGGGGCAGGCTGCCATGGAGCATTTGAATGGATTGAAAGCGCTCGCAGGCGAGAATCTCATTCGCACCGATCAGCTTCTATGTCTCGGCGTGGCGGCTTCGGCATATTTCCAGCGCGGGGAGACCGACAGTGCCCTCGAACTGGCGGAACGAGGGCTCGCGGTACTGCAGGAATGCGGCGCGGTTTGGGGTGGTTATGTGTTCGGCGCCGCGGGAATTGCCGACGTTTTTCTGGGTTGTTGGGAACGCGCATCCGGGGCTGCTCCGGCAGTCATGGAAAGCCGCGCAAGGCTTGCGTGCAGCCAGCTGTCGCGATTGGCTCGGACCTCCCCAATTTGCCGGCCATATGCCTTGTTCATGCAAGGTCGAGCCTCGTTTGTCGCCGGCCAGAAGGACAAGGCCCGCAGCCAATGGGAGCAAGCCGCTGCCGCAGCAGAAATCCTGCAAATGCCCCGGGAGCAAGCCTGCGCGATCCACGAAATTGGGAAAGGCTGTAACCACGATGACCCAGATCGGCAAGTTTATCTTGGCCAGGCTGGCGAAATCTTCAATCGTCTCGGGGTCGTCAACGGGGCCTCACAATTGCAGCGAACGCCGGGTCCGCAAAAGTAGGCCCGCATTTTGGAGCCTGTCGTGACCAGACGAAGGATCGTGATCTGTGGTGGCGGCATGGCGGGCCTGAGCGCGGCCTTTGAGCTGACGCGAACTGCCGAGCTGCGGGAGACGTACGAGGTCGCGATCTATCAGCTGGGATGGCGGGCCGGCGGGAAACTGGCCAGCGGACGCGACAGTCTTGGCCGGAATATTGAGCATGGACTGCACATCTGGTTTGGATTTTACGAGAACGCTTTTCGTCTCATGCGCGACGTTTACGACGAATGGCGGCCACCTGACGGGCAGAGAATTACTCGGCTGGATCAGGCGATCCAGGCGCAAGAGTTCACCCCGATTGGGGTTGGCGACGAAAGCGGCCCGGGCTGGATTGATGTCAGAGTTCCGACGAATGGCGAAGAACCGGGCCGAGGAAAGGTCGACCTCAGTCTTCTAACCTGCCTGTTCAATTGTTTGCATCTGCTGCTCGGCTTTTATGATCGTACGCTGCGCGCCAGCAAACGCTTGCAGCTCATCGAGCCCAAAGTCGCGATCGATCGAAGAACGCATCAGACACTGATCCGAAATCCAGGGCGTGTTCATCCTGATGCGTTGCGCGGAGAGATGTCGGCAAGACAATATCTCGAAGTTGCCGTGTCGTGGCTGTCAGGCGTCGACGAAGAACGTGCATGGCTTGATTCCGAAGACATTGGCGTCGTTACGAAAGCGCTGGGGGAAATATCGTCCGCGGTCAAGGACGCCGGCTATGCAGAGACGCTCGACGGCGATCTGTTGGCGCAAACGCTGGAACTGGCTGCGGCTTTTGCCGCAGGATTGGTCGAGGACATTCTCCTGGGGCAGCGTGCGATCGGTGAAATGGACGGCGAGGATTTTCGGCATTGGCTTGTTCGTCACGGCGCCAGGTGCTCCGTCGCCGGGCGATCGCCGTTCGTAAAGGCGCTTTACGACACGATGTTCCAGTATCCGGATGGAAAGATTGCCAACGCGAGCTACGGAGCGGGAACGGCATCGCAGGTGGTGCTGCGAATGCTTGGAACCTACAAGGGCGCTGTGGCGTGGGAGCTGCAGGCCGGCGCCGGAGAGGTTGTCATTGCGCCGCTCTTTGAGGTGTTGAAGGCGCGCGGTGTAAAGTTTCATTTCTTTCACAAATTGGCTGACGTTCGGATTTCGCCAGACGGTGCCTCCATCGAGTCGCTTCGGTTTGACCAGCAGGTTCGGCTGAATTGTCCGGAAATCGAATATGAGCCGCTTCAGATGGCGGGCGACCTGATCGGCTGGAGCGCGACGCCGAACTGGCGACTGATCGAGAACGGGGAGGTCCTGGAGAGGAACAAGGTCGATCTGGAGTCTCATTGGTACAACGACAGAGTGGGCAGTTGTCAAATCGAGCGGATCCGTGATTTCGACGAAGTGGTGCTCGCGGTACCGCTCGGCGTCTTCAAGGATCTCGGTTCTGGCGGAGGCCCGTGCAGCGAGCTGCTCAAGTCGAGCGACCAGTTCAGATCGATGACGGAAAAATTGCAGCTGGTGCCAAGCATATCCGTTCAACTGTGGACCAATGTCAGTCTGGCTGAGCTCGGTTGGACTGCTCCAAAGCCTGCCCTGGTATCGGGGCCCGAGCCGCTTGATATATGGGCTGATATGCTTCAGCTGCTGGCAGGTGAAATCCACACCGAAGGAGCGCCGCCCAAGTCCCTTCAATATCTCTGCGACGTTTTTCCTTCGCAGCTTTATCAAGCGCCGCCGACGCAGCCGGATGTCAAGGAACAAGCTCAGGCGCAGGCGTTGTCGCTGACAGTCGAGTGGCTGACAACGAAGGCTTCGGCCTTCTGGCCGAAGGTGTCCGGGCAGCGGCAATTCAACTGGGACGTACTTTATGCGCCAGATGATTTGAAAGGGCAGGCTCGATTGTCCGCGCAAATCGTCCGCCCCAATATCAATCCCTCGGATTGCTGCGTTGCGACTGCTGCCGGCAGCACCGCATGGCGTTTGCAAACCGACCAATCGGGTTTCGATCACCTTTATCTTGCCGGAACCTGGATCGACACTGGATTCAACACCGAATGCGTGGAAGCCGCGGTCATGTCGGGAATGCAGGCTGCCCGGGCAATAACGGGTGAGGATATCGCGATTCCCGGTGAAGCGTTCCTGCACGCGTCCCGACAATATCTGGGCCCATGCGACGTGTTGAGCCGGTTCATCCTCAGCGAAGTGTAGGACACACAGGTCGGTAGACATATGCCCCAAACGAAGGTTGCAATTTTGGGAGGTGGCATTGCTGCACTCAGTGCGGCTTTCGAACTCACTGAACTGGATCCGCAAGGCGACCTTTTCGATATCACCGTCCACACGATCGGATGGCGATTGGGCGGCAAAGGCGCCGTCGGCCGCAACGCGGAAGCCGGATACCGTGCCGAAGAGCACGGATTGCATGTCTGGACGGGGTTCTATGACAATGCCTTTCAGCTGGTGGATCGTGTCTACGACGCGATGCAAAAGCTGGGATTGAGGCCTCCGTTCGGGGGGCGCATAGACGCGTTCGAAGGCATCGATGATTGCGTCCTGATGGAGCCAAAGGACGTCCTGACGGAGTCGAAGGACGAATATGGCTGGACGCCCTGGCCCATCCGTCTGGAGCCGAAGCCAGGTTTACCCGGCACGCCGAATGACCAGTTCTTCTCGACCGTAGATTACCTTCAGTCTTTGGTCAGGAAGTCTTCGGCGGCCGTGAGCCCGTTTGATGTTGTCGTGGCCTGGCCGCCTCAAGTTGTCGTTCCCAAGTGGCTGACCGAGGATGAAATCAAGCAGGGGCCTTTGAAATTGGCGGTGGGCAGAATGGACGCACTGCCGTCAGATTCAGATGAAGTCAGTTCGGAACAGCGTGATCAACTTGCATTTCTGTTCGATGCCTCGCTGGTGCAAGTGAGGGACCGCGTTCGTCGCGCAGAAGATGACAACTCCCGTCACACCTACATACTCTGCGAGATCGGGCTTACGATCGCCTTGGGCATGTTGAAGGATGGAGTCTTATGGCTCGGATTTGATTGCATCGATCACCTCGAGTGGTCGGAGTGGATGGCAGGCAACGGCTGCTCTGACGTCAGTCTCAACTCAGCCCTGGTGCGGGGTTGCTATGACTATGTGTTCGGATTTTTTGAGGACAAGAGAGCAGTTGCGGCAGGCACTGGAACTCGCATTCTTCTGAAATTGGCTTTCTCCTATCGAGGTTCGTTTTTTTATCTCCTGCGGGCGACAATGGGGGAATTGATTTTTGCGCCTCTCTTCGAAGTGCTTCGCAATCGCGGGGTCAAATTCAACTTCTTCACCCGAATCGACAGCATCGAATTGTCGGCCGATGGAAGCTCGGTGCAAACTATTCGATCGACGGCGCAGGCCAAGGTTTCGAACCCGCCCTACGAGCCCTTGATCTCGATCACAGACGGGCTGGGAAACAGCCTGCCCAGCTGGCCGTCACATCCAAAGTATGCGTTGTTGGACGAGGGAAGGCAGCTCGATGGTGTGGACCTGGAGTCCGCCTGGGCTGTCTTTAGAGGTGTCCCCAACCCACCGCTCGAACTCGGCAGGGATTTTGATGTCGTCGTTCTAGGCATCGGTCTTGGAGCCTTTGCAACGATCTGCGGAGATCTTGTCGATCGACTGCCGAATTGGAAAGGAATGGTCGACGCTGTCAAGACCACGGCGACCATGGCATTTCAGGCCTGGACCACGGTCCCTGCAGAGCAGTTGGGCCCGAACGCGCCAGGGACGGTACTTACCGGCTTTGCGAAACCTCTGGATAGTTGGGGTGACCTGAGCTTGATGTTGCCGGAGGAGAACTGGGCTCCTTACGATCCCCCCCGAGGCCTGGCCTATTTCTGCGGGAGCTTCCCGGATGACAAGCCGGTGCCAGCTCCCTACACTGACCCGGATTATCCTGCAAAGGAGTTGAAGCGCGCGAGAGACCTCACTCTCGATTGGATCAATGGAAACCTTCATTTCGTTTGGCCGAACGTCGCTGATTCAAAAGGATCGATACAATGGGATCTGTTCTTTGATACCGAGGCACGCCGCGGATCGTCCCGGCTGGACGCCCAGTACGTGCGGGCGAATATCAATCCTTCGGACCGGTACGTCCTGTCGGTGCCGGGCAGCGTTTTCAAACGCATGAGGGCTGATGAATCGGGAGTAGATAATCTCTACCTGGCGGGGGACTGGGTTCGAACTGGAATTAACGCAGGTTGTATTGAAGCATCTGTCATGGCGGGCCGCGCCGCGGCCAGCGCAATCGGAGGAGTGAGTATCGTCATGCCGAACGCCACAGATTTCGCGGACGCTAGTTTACCCACGACATTGCTCCCGGCACTCGATTTCCTGCGCAAAATAGCCAGCAGCGCCGTCGGCGGGGTTGGTGACATCGAGGCATTTTGCGTTCTGGATTCCTTGCCAGCCGACTTTCTCAGATCAAAACTTCCGACCGGTCTCGAATTGTATACGCCGAAACCGAGGACTGGCACCCCGCCGCCTGAACCAAGAGAGCATGAAGTCGTCTTGATCTTTGCACGACAACGCAATGTTCGTCCCGGCGTGTTGCCGTTTGGTGGCGCCCGCTATGTCGAAGTCGCCCAGCTGATTCCCAACGTTGCACATAGCAACGTTGTCGCTTTGAGCGATGTGCCGTTCAGCTTCATGCCGAACATCTTGCTGGATTCGCTGGTGCCGGTGATGGTGGGTCAGAATCTGTATGGCTTCAACAAACAGCTCGCCAGTGTCCGGATTGACGGAGACTCGTTCGACGTGCGAAGCCCTCTCGGATCGATCGGTGCGTGGTTTGAGCGCTACGGTGTGCCTGGAGACATCTCTCAGTATCAAAGCATCAGCCGTATCAGAGACAGGCTGGAGCAGCCCCTGGTCGGAGTCGGGCCGGACGGAAGTTTCATCTATTCGATCTTGAATTTTGGCTTGAACACGGCGGCGTTCCAGCCAGTCAAGGGGACCATCAATATCACCTTGCCTTTCATGCCAACGCAGGGCCCGCTCACTCTGGATCCCACCCTGTCAGCTTATCCTTGGGGATTTCGCTTCTCGAGCCACTGGAGATTAAGTCTGCCGTTTGGTTTTCCAGACCAAACGACCAGCGGGCCTGGTAAAAGTCTGCGCCGCGTCACGGCCGGGTATGCTGATGCGATATTGGGGCAGTTTCCGTTTCGGCGTTGACCAGAAATTCTGTTAAGGAATCGGACAGCGCCATTCTCCGGAGCGCGCCGACGACTTTGGCAAACCAATTCACCGCCTCTGCGCTCCGAAGTAACCATTGGCAGTCTACATTTAGCGGATGGCGCCTCGTCGAATACGCCATCCGCACCCGCAATCGGTCGCTTACGAAGAAACGAACCTTAAGCCTTCAGGTCGGTGATCCGCATTATTGCGACCACGTTCCCGTCATTGTACGCCTGCTCTTTTGTGTCCTTGTTGCAGGTCCAGACAAAGTTCTTCTTGGCCGTAAAGGTCTTTCCATCCTGCTCGATCCGAAGCTCCCCCTCGGGGATATGGCAGATCATGGCATTCATCATCGGGGGGCCGGCTGTCTTCGATCCCGGCTGCATAATGACATCGCGCATTGAGACAGTCTTAAAACCGGGGATGAGGGATGGTGTCTCGCCATCGTAAGCACGCACCACGACACCTGGCCAAGGCGTCGCGTCCTTGTAGCCAGTGGTTTGAGCGGCGACTGGCTTCATCATGGTCGCCGAAGCCGCTGCCAACCCAATTCCCAATGCTGACCTTCGATCGATCTTGTTCATCGCTCTTCTCCTGAGGTTACGCAACGAGCCGTGGCAGAAGCGGCGCGCACATTTCGTGGGATGCGAATGGTGGTGCGAAACCGAAAAAAGGGTCGGTCTAAGAGAGAGCGTGCCTGCCGACGGCACCAGTGCAGCTCGTTTGCCCGAACGGCGATTTCGGCACGTCCCGCTTCAAGGGCAATTGCATTATATGTGACCTGACGCGCCTAAGAAATAGGTGGTACTTCACCCCGGCGAACTGGCACAGCAAGTCAGCGTGTGGCTGACCTGGCCCGCTGCTCGGTTGGCGGTAAGTGCGCCGCAGCGACCGATTGGCATCCCCGTTCGTAGACCGACGACAGCGGCTCCTGGGAATGTCTGGAGTTGGCACCTTTGAGACATGCTGAGGCGGTCTGACGATGTCCGTTCGTAGGGGCAGACCGGAAATGGCTGGCCCTAGGCCAAAACGGCGCTAATGACCCTAAAGAGATATTCCGGTGGAGACGAAACTCCAGACTTCGGGCGATCTTGGGCTGCCTTCGCGCCTTCCTTTCTCTCGTGGGAAGTGCGACAATTGGAGAGGTAAGGGTGAGCCCTCATGTTGCGAGATTTGCAAAAGCAGGGCGAACGCCGGTTGTCTCTCTCCGATGAACCGGTGCAGTGGGCGGGCTCGGTTGCGCTCGCCATCGCGGTGGCCATTGCCTATTTTCTGGCGGCACGGCTGAGCTTTTTCCTGGTTACCAAACCTGATGACGTCGCCGCGTTCTGGCCGGCCGCGGGTGTGGCTGCCGGCGTCATGATCGCTCTTGGGCCTGGCGCAAGATTGCCGGTGGCGGCAGGGACGATAGTCGCGAGCATTCCGGCCAATCTCTGGGGTAACTGGAGTCTCTGGACTTCCATTGTCTTCGGCTTGTGTAACGCCGTTCAAATCCTGCTCATGGCCGGTTTGATCGAGCGGTACTTTGGTTCGGCCTTCAGCCTTGACAGCCTGCGTCAAGTGCTGGGACTGGTTGCGGCAGCGATCGGCGGGACCGCCGTCGCGGCGATCGGCGGGACAGTGGGCGTCGTGCTGGTCCAGGGTTCGACGGCACCGGCCCTGACCATTTGGTATCACTGGCTGGCTTCAAACGTACCCAGCATCGTCGCCGTCGCGCCGCTGTTGATCGGGCTCGCTTCTGCTGTCCGCGATCCGCCCCCGCGTAGTGAAATCATCGAAGGCGCTGTGGCGCTTCTGGCGCTAACCGCATTGAGTGGACTTATTATTTTCTTGCCCCGGGAGCCTTGGGTAATCGTGGCGCTTGTCGCGCTGCTGTTCCCCTTGCTGCTATGGCTTGCAGCCCGTTGCAGGCCGGTCTTCGCGGCGGCAGCCGCGTTCATCGTTGCCCTTACAATCGTTTGGACCACAACATTCAGCATTGGTATGTTCGATGAGAAGAATTTTACAGTCGACGAACGCGCCAGGGCCGCTCAGGCGGCCATCCTGGCTGTGTCGCTCTGTGCAATCGTTCTTGCATCGCTGTTCTCCGAGCGGAGGGAGAGCGAGGCGCGCCTCGCGCGCTCAAATATGACGTTACAACGGGAACGAAACAATAAGCTGATGAACATCGAAGCAATTACGAGTGCAATCGTTCACGAGGTCAGACAACCGTTAGCGGCGATCGCAGCAAATGGCGATGCGGGAATACGCTGGCTCACCAAGACGCCACCCGATTTCGACCAAGTGCGGGCGACACTGACCGACATGGTACGTGACAGCCATCGTGCCAGTCACGTGTTAGAGAGCATCCGCATGTTATTCAAAAGCGCCGATCTTGAGCCGCAGCCGGTCGATTTGAATGAGATTGTTCTTGTCGCACTGGACGTCCTTCGCGGAGAGTTAAAGGATCATCGTGTCATCACCCTTACCGAACTGGCACCCGAATTGCCTCTTGTCCCGGGCCATAGCGTCCAATTGCAGGAAGTCATGATCAACCTGGTCCGCAACGCGATCGACGCAATGGATTCGATAGCCGATCGGTCTCGCCTGCTGCGAGTTAGAACCGAGCGCGGTGGCCGCGAAGCAATTGTCGTGTCAGTGGAGGACTCAGGACCGGGAATCGATTCGGAAAAATTAGAGAGCATATTTGATGCGTTCGTTACTACGAAGCCACATGGAATGGGGTTGGGACTACCCATTTGCCGGTTCATTATTTCGCGTCATGAAGGTCAGCTTTCGGCGCGGGCCGACAACAAAAGTGGTGCGTTGTTTCAATTTGCTCTGCCAATCAAATCGGGGGGTGGCTCTTCGACGGCGGCGCTTTAAGGAGCTTGGACCTTGGCTCTCCGCGACCCGCAGACCGAGGTCATCGAATGGGTGAGTCTATGTCGCCTGTTGGTACGCTTGAGACATGTCGGGGCGATCTGGCGATGTGCGTTTATAAGGGCAGACCGGAAGTGAGCGGCCGACTATCAAAACGACGCGAATGACCTGCAACGGACATCGCCCCCGCTCGGCATTGAAGAGTTGCAGGCCGACCAGGGGGCCGTCGACACACGGTGCAAATCGCGCAGGCGCCAGTCGCATGATGCTGGCGCCCATGTCTCAAAAGGAGCCCGGCGCGCCGGGCTTGTCGATCAAGCGCAAGATCGCGGCATCGAGGCTGTAAGGCCCGGCCCCGGCCGAGACGAACATGATCAGTATGAACGCATACAGTATCTCGGGGAGATAGAGCCAATCGTCGATCCGGTCCGCTTCATCGATCGGCTGGTAACCTTTGATTCGCAGTCGCCCCGACGTGACGCTGGCGACGAGGACGATCACAAGCAGGCCGAGCGCGGCGAGGGGCGTAAGGAGGCCGATGAAGACGGCGCTGCCGGCGGCGAATTCGACCGTTGGCACCCACCATTGGTTAATCCTGACCGCCACAATGTGCAGGGTTCTTAGCTCGTCGACCAGCGCGCGATGGCGCTGCGCGTTGAATAGCTTGTGGTAGCCTGAGAACATGAAGAACATCCCAACCGCGACACGGTTGAGAGTGAGCGCGATGTCGGTCCACCCGACCCCCTTGAACAGTATATCGATCACTATGCCTCTCCCTGAGTGATGATGGCGCGCTCCTCGCGGATAGCAGCGGTCTTCTCGATGATCTGCGAGTGGATTCAAACAGCAACCTTGGCAGGACGCTCCCTCGTCGGATAGGTTTGCGCACTTGCGATCCGCGACACCGCCGGGAGCGCGGCAGTGATCGCTGCCAGATGCAAGAACGTGCGGCGCGCAAGTTTCAGGGCGCCCCTTGCAGGTCAATATTATTCTGATTTCAGCAACCGTGAAAGGAGCCGCGGCTTCCGCTCATGGCAGCTTTGAGACATGCTGAGGCGGTCTGACGATGTCCGTTCGCAGGGGCAGACCGGAAGTGGCTGGCCCTGGGCCAAAACGGCGCCCCAACGCGGACCTAGAGCATGATCCGGAAAAGTGGGTACCGGTTTTCCGAAAAGATCATGCTCAAACAAAGAGATGAGATCATGATCCGATTCAATCTAATCGGATCATGATCTAGGTCAGGATATTGCGGTGCATCGCCCTATTCTTGATGCTGGCAATTCAGGCTCAGGGCAAGCATAGTTGTGGCGTCACGATTCCGGACAGATGCATTGGCGTCGATAATGAGAACTCGCCGCCACCAACGCCCGCAATTTGCGGAAATGTTGTTCGGACCACCGGAGGCGCGTCATGTCTCTCAAGGTTTCCAGCGAAGCGAAGCCCGCACACACATTCGATGCCGCCGAAATAGGTGCGATCGCTCATCTCTACCGGGGCGAAGTCTATCGCTCGACGATCTGGCGAACGCGGTTCGACCACACGACCAATTGGGCGATCGTCACGCTGGGCGTCGCGTTGTCGACGACCTTTTCCAGCCCGGAGGCGTCACCTCTGCCGCTCCTGCTCGTAGGGCTGCTCATTGCCGTGTTTCTCGGCATCGAGGCGCGGCGCTATCGCTATTTTAACGTCTGGCGCGCCCGGGCTCGCTGGCTGGAGAAGAATTTTTTCGCGCCAATATT
>Ga0210405_10001801_pt1 | contig 23399 bp, 21 predicted proteins | sample IncBWH11MmetaG_FD_155492 | JGI IMG/M metagenome (GOLD analysis project Ga0210405, IMG submission 155492) | Forest soil microbial communities from Barre Woods Harvard Forest LTER site, Petersham, Massachusetts, United States - Inc-BW-H-11-M | ecosystem: Environmental > Terrestrial > Soil >... | reverse complement strand
CTACCGGAGTGGTGGGCATGGCGACGACCACAGGGAGGCCGTCTTTGGCGGCTTGCAAAACTTCCTGTTCGGCCATCCACTTGGAACGTTTGTAATGGCCGACCATTTCGTCGAGCTTGGAGTCAGTAAATTCGTTGGGCAATCCGGGGCGGTCGACGGCGATGGTGGCGACCGTGCTGGTGTAAATAAGTTTTTCGACGCCAGCCTGACGGGCGGCGGCCAACAGATTTTTTGTGCCTCCGACGTTGGAGTCGTAGATGTCCTGGGGATGCTTGGACCACAGGCGGTAGTCGGCTGCAACGTGGAAAATGCGCTGGACACCGCTCATGGCGCGCGCAAGCGAAGATTGATCGCGCAGATCACCGGTGACGTATTCAAGCGACAAATCCGAGATGGCGCGGTTGGAACTGGAGGCACGGACGAGGATGCGGACGTCTTCACCGCGGGCTACGAGTTGACGCGCTACGTGGCTGCCTAGAAAACCAGCTGCGCCGGTGACGAGAGCGGTCATAGGGCGCGCAGTCCTTCGTCGTGGACCTCACGAGGTTCGCGGGTGGGAACTTTTTCAACTTTTTCGGCGACTGGATGGACGATGCGGTTTTTTCCAAAGCTTGATTCAGCAGAGGTAGCGGTCAAGTCGAGAAGCTCTGAAAAGTCTCTCCAGTGGCGACTGGGTATCAAGTTGCGCGCGGACTTCAACGCTTCGCTGATCGTTGCGTCGTTAGCGGCTGCCGTTGGGCGCTTGTGAATCCACCCATCGACATCAATCGTGGAAATAAAGTTCGCTAGCTCGAGAAGTTCGTTGCGGCTGGAGTCGGGGAAAATTGTGGTCTCAATACAAATGTGAAAGCCGGAAAGTTTGGCGGTGCGAAGGGCTTCCATGGTGGCGCGAAAATTTCCGGTGTGTTGACCGCGGGAATCGTGAGCGTCTTCCAGGCCGTTGAGCGGCAAAACGAGGTAAAGGCGCGAGACGGGGCGGAATTCGTGGATACGGCGGCGCAAAAGAGTTCCATCCATTTCAACGAACACCGTTCGGCCGGTATTGACGATTTCGCGCGCCAGGTGGCCGATGCGTGCATGTTGCAGTGGAGGATCGCCACCAATCCACACGATGGGCGCGGAGCTTGCGCGCACTTTCGAGAGAGCTTGCGAGTCGCTGGAGGAAATATTCGCGGAGAAATTGGCGCCGTTCTGAGGCGTGACTTCGGTTCGACCGTGCAATTGCAATAAATCGAGGCGCAAGGCCCAGGGATAACGCGCGGCGCCAAATAATTTTTGTGCGAGACGGACTTTACTTAGCTGCCAGAGGAGTCGGGGAGGAAAGCGCATCATGCGCGCTAGATTCCGGAACGCAGCCGGAACTCGTTGGGCTGGAACTTCAAGGCGCAGAATTCGTCGGCTCTGCAAGCCTGATTGTGGTAACGCGACAACGCGTATACCGGGAAGGAATTACGATACAGGTGGTATTTCAAATAAAAGACGCACGGGAAACCGGTGCCGGTGAATTCGTGCTCGCTCCAGGAACCGTCTTCGTTCTGGCTGCCGACCAAATAAGAGACCGCGCGAGTGATGGATGGGTCGGCCGTATTTGATCCGGCCAGCAAACCGATCAGGCCCCAGGCGGTTTGGGATGGAGTGCTGCCGCCCAGGCCTTTGGTGGACACGTCGGAATAAGTTTTGAGCGATTCGCCGAAGCTGCCGTCGTCTTGCTGGACGGACTTGAGCCACGCTACGGCGCGCTGGCAATATTCCTGAGCGGTTAAAGAAACGGTTTCGAGCGCTCGGAGGACACCGCTGGTGCCATAGACGTAGTTGACTCCCCACCGACCGAACCAGGAACCGTCGCCGCACTGATCTTTGAGCAGGAACTTGACGGCTTTTTGTATGGCGGGATGATCCGTAGGCCAGCCAAAGCGTCCAAGACACTCGAGAACGCGAGCGGTGACGTCGGCGGTCGAGGGATCGATCATGGCGTTGTGATCGGCAAAAGGAATATTGCAGAGGAAGCGACGATCGTTGTCGCGATCGAATGCTCCCCAGCCACCATCGCGATTCTGCATACTCAGGAGCCACTGAACACCACGGCGAGTTGCGGCTTCCATACGCTTGGCATCGGGGAACTTCACGCGCTGCAAAGCCATCAGGACGAAAGCGGTGTCGTCCACGTCAGGATAAAAATCGTTGCGAAATTCGAAGGCCCAGCCACCGGGCTCGGCGTCTTTGTTTTTTACTTGCCAATCGCCGGGGCCGAGAATCTGTTTGGACAAAATCCAGTCAGCGGCCTGGACCAGCGCGGGGTCGTCGGGAGCTACGCCGGCTTCTTCGAGGGCGACCATGGCGATGGCAGTGTCCCAGACGGGGGAAACGCAGGGCTGCAAGCGAATGGTTTCTTCGTCTTCGATCTCGAAGCGGGCAAATTCGCGGGTTTCGCGGCAGGTCAGAGGATCGTCGGGGCCGTAACCCATGGCTACCAGTGAGAAGATGCAATTCATCATGGCCGGGTAGATGGTGCCCAAGCCTTCGGAGCGCTCCATGTGTTCGAGGACCCATGATTTGGCTTCGCGGAGGGCGCGTTGGCGCAGAGGCTTCCAAGGGAGGCGCTCGTAGAATTTCAGACCGCGATCGAGGGCCAGGAAAAAATTTCGCCAAGAGATGAGCTGTTTGCTCCAGTCGAAAGCGGCTCTTTTGCGGGTGGGATCCTTGAAAAGTTCGTCGACCTGGGCGCGCTCAGGGAGCTTCCAGTTGGGGCGCAGAGCGGAGAGAATCATCATGGGGATGACGATGGCGCGGGTCCAGGAAGAAAATTCGTAGATGTTGATATAGAACCAGTTGGGAAGGAGCATCAGCTCGGGCGGAATGGCGGGGACCAGTTCCCAGCCGACAGCGCCGACGAGGGCGAGGTAGAAGCGGGTGTAAGAATTGGTCAGTTCAAGGCCGCCCAAGGCGTGCACTGAGGCTCGCGCGCAGGTCATGTGCGGCGAGTCGATCGGGTCACCGGCCAATTTCAGAGCGAAGTAGGCTTTGCAGGTAGCATTCAGTTCAGAAGGACCACCCGGATAGATGCTCCAGCCCCCGTCCTCGAGTTGGCGGCGGCGGACGTAGGTGGCGAGCTTGGCGATGCGGTCGGGATCGGCTTTGCCGAGTACGAAGAGGTAATAGATGTAGTCGGATTCGAGGGTGGTGTCGGCTTCGAGTTCGCCGAGCCAGAAGCCTTCTTCCGTCTGGAGGGACAAGAGGTGATTGGCGCCGCGCTCAATGGAACGTTCGAGACTTTCGGCCCAGTTCTGCTGGCGCCAAGGTAGCGGCGCCTGAGCAACTGCGAATTCATCCTCCATGCGGACAGAAGACGCCATCAGGTGCGATTCCCCCTCCCGTCGCGCGAGCGACGGGCAACCCTACTTAAGATTTGGAAAGCGGAAAATCTATTACCGTTGCCCGGAATAAGCCCAAATCTGGACTAGGGGCCCCCAACACTTATACAGCGATTACACTAGTACTAGTAGATTATCGCTGGGATTAGCCCCAGCGGTCAACGACATTGTCTTATTTGGAGATGAGAACGGCACGGTAAAGATTATAAATCGACGTCGGCGGGGGCTTCCAGAGTGCGCCTGATGAGAACTTGAAGAGGGAGAGGGAGAGGGTCGCCTTCCTTTTGGTGAACTGAGGGGGTTTGATTCAGGAGCTGGCGAGGCAGCTTCATCCAAGGAGCTTCGCTGGGTAGCGTGTCGTCCGCACCTCTCAGGACGAGGGCGTCGGCGCGGTCCAGAACGATGCGAGCGGAGTCTTTGAAGTCGTCGCGGCTGGGGTCGATTACCGCGAAATATAAACTGGGTTGGACGAATTGCAAAACAGAGTTGCTCTCAAGGATGAGGGTGGGTGGTTCCGAGGCGTTTGTGGGGTGGAGGCCGGCTAGGGCCTCGCGCAAGAGTGGGAGGCCTTCGGCTAGAAAGCCTTGTTTGGTTCTGAGCCAGAAAGAGCGTTGCGCGCCTGCGGCCAGGAAACGGGAGCTGTCGGTGCCGGTTGTCGCGCTTTTTTCCCAGCTGATCGCGTAACTGTGTTCGTCGGGAGCGCAGCCGCAATTCTCGCCGTTCTTTGCGCATACGCCGTGGCCATATTGAGTGATCTTGCCAGCGATCCAGTTTTCTTCTGGGAACGCACGGATGACATCGCAGACTAATTGCGTCTTGCCGATGCTGCGAGTGTGTCCACCGACGACGATGAGACGCCAATTTTGTTTCTGTTGTGCGGCTAGCGTTTGCAACTCTGCCTCCCTTCTGTGTACCTATACTCCCTAGGGACAGCTTATTTTCTCACATTGGCCTCGAGGTTTTTGATTCTTGCTGCTAATTCGGGGAGGCGAGTTTGCCAGGCAAACTGTTCCTTGAATTTTTCCAGGGAACGAGCCGGGGTGCCCCAGACGGTCTCGCCGTTGCGAATGATTTTACCTCCGAGAACTCCTGACTGACCGCCGATGATGGCACCGTCTTCCAGTTTGCAGCGTTCGCCAAAGCCGGCCTGTCCGCCGACTACAACATTTTTGCCAAAGGTGCAGGAACCGGAGAGTCCGACTTGGGCAGCAATCACGGAGTGCTCGCCGATTTCGCAGTTGTGGCCGATGTGAACGAGATTGTCGAGCTTTACGCCCGTGGCGATCCTGGTGTCAGCGAGGGAGCCGCGATCAATGGTGGTGTTGGCGCCGACCTCCACGTCGTCGCCGATTTCGACGATTCCTGTTTGCGGAAATTTCCAATGCTGGCCTTCGCCGAACGCATATCCAAAACCATCGGCACCGATTACAGCGCCGGAGTGAAGTTCCACGCGGTCGCCGACGCGAACACCGTTGTATAGGGTTACGCGCGCGTTAATTCTGCAATTTTTGCCGATCCAGCATCCGGCGCCGATTACGGCGTGGGGCCCGATTTGCGTGCCTTCGCCGATGTGAACGTCTTCGCCGATTACGGCGTAGGGGCCGATGGTGACGTTCGGAGCAATTTGGGCGAGGGCCGCGATGACTGCAGTGGGATGCACAGCAGTGGCGATGGGTGCGCGCTCCATGAGCAAAGCGGCGGCTTTGGCGAAGGCTAGCTTGGGCGCGGTGGTGCGCAAGACGGTTTTATTTGGCAATTTGAGACCTAGCGGCGCGATCACGCAAATTGCGGCAGAAGCTTGGGCGCGGGCGGCGTTTTTAGCGGAGTCCACGTAAATTAAATCGCGAGGGCCGGCACGTTCGGGTGATGCCACCGCGCCCAACTCCACGTCGGCCTTTCCTTCGAGTGTGGCTCCGACCGCGGCTGCTAATTCCCTGGCGGTTTTTTTCATGATGCGTCCTCGCTAACGCTTTTGAATTTCTTTTCGGATATGCGACAAATCAATCGAATTTGTACAGCGGGGGCTCGCCTGGCGGCCTGGTGTTCCAGCGGCCATGCAGCCACACCCACTGGTCAGGGTATTTTCTGATAATTTGTTCGAGGACCTTGGTGAATTTCTGGGTGTTCTCGAGAATATCGCGGTCCGTGTTTCCGGTGCGTGTTAACTCTACGGGCGGCTCGAATCTGAGGCGGTATTTTTCGAGTTGAGGATCCCAATACACATAGCCGGGGACTACAGCGGCGCCGGTGTGCAAGGCCACGCGTGCAAGTCCGGTGGTGGCGCAGGCCGGCGTGCCGAAAAAATCCACGAAGACACCTTCTTCGCGCATGGTGTTTTGGTCCGCGAGGATTCCCACTGTTCCGGCATCTTTTAAGACTTTTAGCATGGTGCGCGCGGATTCGTTTTTGAATATGGGACGATTGCCGCTCAAAGAACGGTACTGGTTGACCAGTTGATCGAGCTTGCGGTTGTCCAGCGGCCGGGCCATGTAATGGAGTGGGTAGCCGTACAAGGCGTGGGCGAAGGAAGAGAGTTCCCAGGCGCCGATATGGCCGGTCAGATACAAGACCCCTTTTCCCTGTTGATGGCCTTGCAAAAAATTTTCATGACCATCGAGAATGACTAGATCTTCGATGTTTTGTTTTGAATATTTTGGCAAATGGGCAAACTCGGCAACCATCCACCCGAGATTGCGGGTCATCTTGCGAATGACGGCGGCACGTTGAGTTGCGGTCCAATCCGGAAATGCCAGGCGGAGATTAAATTCAGCGGTTTTGCGTAACTTTGGAGATAGGAGAAAGAGAACATGCGCTGCGGTAGCGGCCAGCGGTCGTGCTATTCGGCGCGGCAAAACTTCCAGAATTTTTAACAACACGCGTACCACCGCGTACTCTGCCCATTCTCTCATCACTTTTCTGAGACGACGCCCTCCGCTGCCTCGACAGTATGCCTGCGGGCGCGGCTACAATGCCATGGACATTGCGCACGATGTTAGACTCACGTTCTTAGTTTCCTTTTCGAATGAACGATACCGCACCAACCTTGGCGAAAAAACCCGGCGACGATTCTTACCGCGACAGCTCCTTGCACAACTCGTCGCTGCGCGACATGGCCTTTCGCGACTTATCGTTTCGCAAATTCAGTTGGGCGGTGCTAATTCTTTTGACGCTGTACGTTTGCTACTTCAGTCATCTGGGGGCTTTCGGGTTTATCGGGCCTGATGAGCCGCGCTACGCGTGGATCGCGCGGGATATGGCGGAAACAGGCGACTGGGTCACGCCGCGCCTTTACGGCAAGCCGTGGTTTGAAAAGCCGATTTTTTATTATTGGTCAGCGGCGGTGTGTTTCAAATTGTTCGGCGTGAACGAAACCAGCGCGCGGTTGCCGAGCGCGGTATGCGCACTGCTTGCGACGCTTGCTCTGGCATGGCTGGCGCTGCGCCTCGGCGGGTGGCAGATGGCGCGGTGGGCGCTGTTGCTTTTGCCGTCTTCGGTGGGAATGATCGGATTTTCGCATGCGGCGTCGACGGACATGCCATTCAGCGCGATGCTGAGTATTGCGATGGTTTGCGCGGCGGTGGCGCTGGAGGTGGCGCCATCTGAGAAATTATTCCATGAGGAAACACGCGAGGGGCAAACGGTCTTTCGGCGGGCGAAGAAGAGTGTTTATCTCAACTTGGCGCTGTTTGGATTTTTCCTGGGTATAGCGGTTCTGGCTAAGGGGCCCGCGGCGTTAGTCCTGGCCGGCGGCGCGATAGTTTTGTGGGCAGCGACAACCAAGCATTGGCGCGAGGCGCTGCGATTGTTTCACCCCATCGCGATGGCTACATTTTTTCTGACGTGCCTCCCCTGGTACCTTTTGTGCGCGCATCGCAATCCCGAGTTCTTTCGGATTTTCATTATTGAACACAATTTCAAGCGTTATTTGACGCCGGAATTTCAGCACATTCAACCGTTTTGGTATTACCTGCCGATTACGGTCATTGCGCTTTTGCCCTGGTTATCTTGGCTGGCGTGGTTTGCTTTTAGGGAACCCAGCAAATCAGAAAGCAGCAGCCAACGGTCACAAATATTCTTTCTGGCGGCGTGGGGTATCTTCCCTGTTTTATTTTTTTCATTATCGAAATCGAAACTGCCCGGCTACATTCTCCCGGCGGTGCTTCCGTTAGGGTTTCTGATTTCAGTGGCGGTCACACGCGCGCTGAAATCCAGACATGTGTTTGGGCGATTTGTTCTTGGGCTGACCGGCCTGCTGTTATTGGTGTCGCCGAGTTGGATATTTTTTTCGAACGCCCATGTTCGAGGGCCGTTGGTATCGCTTTACGTTATTGTGGCGGCGGTGGGCGGATTGATTGTGATTGGAGCGGCGCTGCTACGCCAAACGCGTGCGGGCCTAACGTTTTGTGTTGTGCTGGTACTGTTCCTGTTGAATTTGGTTTATGTGTCGATCAGTAAGCTGGATCCGCTGCTTTCCGCGCGGAGTTGCGCCGGACAGATTGGCGTGGAACGCGCAGCCAATACTTATTCGTTCAAACTGCAACGTTCGTGGCAGTACCAGCTTAATTTTTATCTACGCCGTGAAATTCCCGAGTGGAGTATGAATGTTGCGGGCGAAGCGACCGTGGTGACCAGCGAGAAAAATCTTGAGGAGCTCGAGAAGAGCGCGCTAATCATTACGGTGGTTTCCGAGCGGTCGCCACAGGCGGAGGTTGTGGTGGTCAGGCCGCGCTTTTAAAGAAACGGTGCTTTAACGTGAGTTGCGCATGGTGGCGGGCAGATTAGCGAGGAAAAAAGATACGACGCGATTTTCATAGGCGCGTTTGTCGTCATCATTCATGGCCACAAAATTTCCAAGTCCAATAGTGGCTTGCTCACGAGGCCCAGAGGCTTTTAGAAACATATTGCGCGAGATAGCGCCGAGTTCGGGGTCATCCGACGCCTGAATAAAAAGTATGGGAACGGCTGCCACGGCATTCAGCCGCGCGGACAAAGGCGGCTCTTTGCGAAACTGCGCATTTAGTAGGTCGAAACTGAACTCCGCGGAACGGATCATGAGTGGGAAACCGGCGAGGCCGGTGCGCTCCACGCCAATCTTCACCATTTGCGCGGGAGTGTCGTAGACGGAGTCGAGCACCAAAGCGCGGATGCGCGCGTCACGCTCGGCCTGGCGCAGGGCCGCGTAGGCGCCGAGGTTGTAACCCCACACGCCGAAACTATGGGGATCCACGTCGTTACGCGCGGCTACGGCATCGAGAGCGGAACGTAGTTCGTCGGCTTCGCGATAGCCGAAGGTGGTGGCACCGGAATTGCCACCGTGCGCGGCAAAATCAAACAGGAAGACATTGTATTGATGGTCTTGCAAGGCAGAGACCAGGGTAAGCAACTCGGCGCGACTGGAACCGTAACCATGGCAAAGAATGATGGTGGCCGCGCCACGGAGCCCTGGAAAAAACCATCCTTCTCGGGCTTGCTGACCCAAGACAGTGAATTGCATAGCATCTGGGCGGCCGGGGAAACTTTGCAAATTAATTTCGGAGCTGGTGCGTTCCGGTTTGACGATGCGATAGACAAGGAAGCCGGCAACGCCCGCGGTGGCGAGTACGGCGAAAAATACGAGCGCCAAAAGAGCGGTGAGAAGCCTGGTGTACCAGCGTGTGGGATAACGAAGCTCAGAGAGAATGGACATGCGTAATCTGCGCAACGCGGACGTATAGAGCGCCGCTTTTTCCGTTCCTCACAATAAAGAGATAGGACAAAGTTGACAATTTGCATCCTAGCACACCCTTGGGCCCTGGAGTTTCGCGGCCAGCCGGTTATGTGTCGCATTTGTATCGCAGCAACGCGGGGCCGGAGGGTTCCCGCGTCATTGCGCGAATCGGCTATCATAGGAATGTGAGCGGCGGGCCGCTCGCATTCCACTTCACCCATGAACATTGTCGATTTACGACAGACCACAGTACGGCAGCTGGAAGCCCTTCTTGAAGAAGAATCTCGCCACTGGCGCAAGGAATTGCACTGGGATTATCGCGGGGCGCTGGAACTAATCAAACGGTTTCTGGAGGCACGCGCCCTGGCAGGCAGCGTGGCGTTTGAAAATGGAAATGCCGCGGGGTATTCGTTTTACGTGATGGAGGAACAGAAAGGATTAATCGGCGGGCTTTATGTGTCGGCGCAATTTCCGCAGTCGGTTATTGCGCAGCGATTGCTGGAAGAGACGCTTTTCGCCATGCGAGCTATTCCGCACTTGGATCGCATTGAGGCGCAACTGATGCCTTTCAGCGGACCGATCGATACGCCCCTGCGCGATCAGGGATTCAGCCTATACACGCGGCAATTCATGCTGCTGGACTTGCAGAAGACGGCGAAGGCAAATTCAAATAATTCCGGCGGACTGCGGATCGATCGCTGGAACGACCGGTACTTCGAGCCATGCGCCAAGTTGATTTATTTGTCGTACGCCGATCATGTGGATGGAGAGATTAACGATCAGTATCGCAGCATGACGGGGGCGCTGCGCTTTCTGAAAAATATTATTTTGCTTCCCGGCTGTGGGCAGTTCGTGCCGGCGGCGTCGTTTGTTTTGCGACAGCCAGGCAGCGACGAGCTGGTTGCCGCAGTGCTGACGAGCGAAGTGTCACCGGGAGTTGGGCACACCACACAAATTTGCGTGGTTCCGGGATTTCAGGGACACGGGCTTGGGCGCATGTTGATGCAAAAATCGAGTGATGCGCTGCGAGCTTTAAAGTTTAAGGAATTGACGTTAACGGTGACTTCGGAGAACCGCACTGCTGTGCAGCTTTACGACCGGTTGGGGTTTCACACCATTAAGTCGTTTACGGCGGGAGTTTGGCCGCGTTAAGGGTTTTTCGCGATTTCAGACTTGAGAGTGCTGTTATCGCCGAGGCGCCATGAAACGTCCTCTACCTCTGACGATGCTGGGATTCTTGTTTATCGTTGCGGGTGTAGTAGGTTTGGCCTATCACCTTTCGGAACGACCACTGGACCGGTGGGTCGCGCTCATTTCCGTCATTCGAGTACTTGCTATCGTGGGTGGAGTGTTCCTGCTGAAGGGGCGCAATTGGGCTCGCTGGTTGATGATTGGGTGGCTGGGCTTTCACGTTGGGGTGAGCGCATTGCACTCGCTGTCGGAATGTATAGCGCATGCCGTGTTGTTCCTGGTGGTGGCCTATTTCCTGCTAACGCCTCCTGACTCCAAATATTTTCAGGCTTCGCCGTCGGCGTAGCAGCTTTCCGGTACAGCTACTGGGGACGCATAGCGGAAAGGCATTCATCGATGGTAGTAGAGTGTTCAGGGCATGGCGCGCACACTCACCTCAGACGAGCACCTGGATTATATTGCGTCGCTGCTGGACGACATGTTTCAAATCCCCGGGACCAAGATTCGATTTGGACTTGACGCACTGATTGGATGGATACCGGGGATCGGCGATGCGATGGCCGGGACCGCATCGTTTTTAATTGTGTTTGCGTCGTGGCAGCGCGGTGCGCGAACTGTGACATTGATGCGCATGCTTGCCAATGTGCTGCTGGAAACGGTGGTGGGAGCGATTCCTGTCGCAGGCGATATTTTTCACGTGGCTTGGAAGGCGAACCGGCGGAATTATCGATTATTGATGCGGGAGCGGGAGCAACCGGGACATCACACTGGGCGGGATTGGATTTTCCTGGTGATTATGTTGGTTATGGTCATCGCGGCGGTGGGAATTCCGATTGGGATTTTGATTTGGGCACTACGGTTTGCATCCGGTTGTTCGGAGTTGAATCTATTTGGAAAGCCGCCAAGAAAAATCAGAACCCTCCAATTCCAGGAAAATTCAAAATCCAGGAAACTTCAAGACGTAGGAAAATTCAAAAACTAGGAAACTGCAAGACCCACACCCACCCTCAAAAATCGAGGGTGGGGCACCCTCCGCGTTTTTTTGAATTGCGACGGTGGAGCAGCACCGTTCTCACGGTGAGTTGTGATTAAACAAACAACTTCAAAACTTTGAAGAGTTATTGGGCGGCTTTTTTTCTGGCGGGTTCGAATTCGTCGCCTGATTGCCATTGGATGAGGGCGGGTTGCGATGCGGCTTGGAGGCCGAGGTCGTAGCCGAACTGCGCGACTTTTGCCAGGCCGGTGAAGTCCATTTCGGGGCGGTATTCATCGCTGGGCTGGTGATAGTGATGCTCGACGTAGTCTTTGGCTTGGGCTCGGCCCCAGGCTTCATCGTGGCCTTTGAATTTCATTCCTTCGCTGATTGAGAACGCGGGAATGCCCACGCGGGCCAGGCTGAAATGATCGGAGCGGTAGTAGTGGCCGGCTTCCGGTTGCGCGTCCTCGCGAATGGACAGGCCATATTTCTGCGCGGTCTTTTCTACTTGAGGGTAAAAGGTGGTGCGGTCAGCGCCGGTGATTTCTATCTCTTCGGGGTCGCCTATGGGGGCGACGGCATCGTAATTTAAATCCAAGGTTACTTTTCCGACTGGAGTTGAGAAATGCTTGCCGAGGAATTCCGAGCCGAGCAGGCCTTGTTCTTCGGCGGTGACCGCGGCGAATAAAATGGATCGCGGCGGGGGCTGCTGACCTTGCTGATCTGACTGCGACCAGGCGCGGGCGAGTTCCAGCAGGATGCCGCAGCCGGTGGCGTTGTCTACTGCACCGTTGTAAATATTGTCGCCCTTCGCGCTGGTGTCGATGCCCAGGTGGTCGTAGTGCGCGGTGTACATCACGGTTTCGTCGCGACGACTCGGATCGCTGCCTGGAAGCATGGCGAGAACGTTTCTGGAATTAAACGGACGGATGGTGCTGACGATGTGAGCCTTCAGGCGCACCGGTAATTCCACGGGTCTGAAATCGCGCGATTGGGCTTGCTGAAACATCTTGTCGATGTCCATGCCAGACATTCCTGCCAATTTTTTGGCGACGTCGAGTTGAATCCAGGACGCAGCTTGCAAGCGCGGAGTACCATCCAGGCGGAGGTAGGATTTATCTTTGCCGTTCGAATTGCGCACAACTTCCCAACCGTAGCTGGCCAAGTCGCGGCGATGAATGATGAGTGCGGCGACCGCGCCGTGGCGTGCGGTTTCTTCATATTTGTAAGTCCACCGGCCGTAGTAGGTGAGGGCTTTGCCTTTGAAAAACTTGGGATCGTCGGAGGTGGGCTCGTTGACGAACAGCAGCGCCACTTTTCCTTTCAGGTCGACGCCTTTGTAGTCGTCCCATTTATATTCCGGCGCAGTGATTCCATAGCCGACGAAAACAATGGGGGCGTCAATGTCCGCGACGTCGGTTTGCGTTTCGTTGTGGATGACAAAGTCGTCGAGATTTTTCAGTTGCAGCGGTTCGCCGTTTTTGGGTGCGAGCGAAGCAGTTGTGTCTGGCAGGGTGGTGATCCTGACCATGGGAACTTCCTGGAAGTAGCTGCCTTGATCACCGGCGGCCTTCAAGCCGTCCAATGCGAATTGAGTGGCGATGTATTCGGCGGCGATGTCGCTGCCGCGCTGGCCCATGCCGCGGCCTTCGAGCAGGTCGCTTGAGAGAAACTTGACGTGGGCGCGAATTTTTTCCGGGTCCACTTTCTCTTGACGAAGCGTCTGGGCAGTAACGTAGGCACCGCTGGCCGCCAGTAAAATCACAACTGCAATTAACGATTTCCGCATGAGTCCCCTTTGGTGTCTTAGTTCTTTTTCCGGCTATTACTTTTTGGTGCGCTCTTTCAGCAAGCCCTTCAACTCCGACATGAATTCCTGCACATCTTTAAAATCCATGTAGACGGATGCAAAGCGCACGTAGGCTACCTTGTCGAGTTTTTTCAGGCCGCGCATAATCATCTCGCCGATTTCCGAGGTAGTCAGCTCACGCTCGGTGGCCTCGTGTACGACACCTTCGATCTCGTCCACGATGGCTTCCAGTTTCGGTGTGGCTACCGGGCGTTTCTCGCAAGCCTTAAGCAGACCCTGCAAAATTTTTTGACGCTCGAAGCGCTCTCTGCGGCCGTCTTTCTTGGCGACCATGTAGGGAATTTCGTCGATGCGTTCGTAAGTGGTGAATCGGCGTGCGCATTTGAGGCACTCGCGGCGGCGGCGGATGGTGTCACCGGCGCGGCCTTCGCGTGAATCGATCACTTTATCGTCAATGTGGGCGCAGAAAGGGCACTTCACTCGCGGTCATCTCCTGTCAGATAGACAGCCAACAAAAGCATTTGATATTTTTCAGTTCGCAAAAATTACCGGTCTTCCCCATTGTAACGAGCTCAATTGCAAACCTTCATTTCAATGCGACGGCCGCTTCCTTTTTTTCTTCCGCGGCCATGCGTTTTAGCTCGCGCAGGCCCCAACCTTCGTGAAGCAACATGGGGACGCCCAGTATGCCGCAACCGGCGAAGGTTATGGCCCACAGCACGACGGAGGCGGCTACCGCGGGTTCTCTTTCTACTCCAAAAATCGCTGTGTATGCAATGATGGCGCCCGCTTGCGAGCCGCCGCCAATGCCCGGCAACTGAATGGTCGAGCCCACCAGTGTAAATGCCAGGACCAGCAACGAGTCGGCCAGGCCGAGGGTGTGGAGCGTTCCCGTGAAACTGTGGGAGACCCAGTAATACACGAGGCAGACAACGAACCAGTGCAATCCGGAATAAACGGTGGCGAGAATCAAATCTTTCCAGGTGCGGATGGTTTGCACGCCACGCACGAAGCCGAGCACGACGCCCGCCAAGGAGCTGCGCCAGCCACCGGCCTGAATTACGGTTTTCAGGCGGCGCTCCAGCAGAGCGGTACCGTGGAGGCGTAAATAGATCAGCGCAACGATGGCGGCCAGCACGCCCGCGAACAAAATTGTGCCGGTGGTTTTCGCGGCGGCTTCCAGCTCGGTGGCTATTTCACCAGAATGCGGACGCATACCGAAGAGGACCAGCCCTACCGCGGAGATCACGGCAACGCTGGCCATGTCGAAAATGCGCTCAAGGACGTAGATGCCGAAGGTGTCGGCGATAGGCAGGTCCTGCTTTTTCGCCAGCAGTAGCGGTCTGACGGGCTCGCCTGCGCGGCCCAGCAGAAAAATGGCGGCGAACCCGGCCAGGGTGAGCTTATAAATTTGCCAGAAATTTGTTCTGCCGATGTTTCGCTGAAAGACTTGCCAGCGCAGGGAGCGGATGCCGTAGCAGGAATAAATGGCCACCATGGCGAGGATGATGTAATAGGGATTGGCGTCGCGCACCGCGTCGAACAATTTGGAGCCGCTGAAGGTGGCGAGGTGAAGGAGGCTGATCGCCTGGTACGCGATAATGCCCAAGGCCAGCAATCCAAGCACGACCAATATGGTTTTCCTGGATAGCGAGCGCATGTGCCATGAGCCTACTGGGGGCATGTAGACTCGTCAAGTTTGTCGGCGACTGGGGTAATGCTTTGCTGCTGCAAACAACAAACTACATTTCTGGTTGAATTATCGCGACACACAGAAGGAGGGATTATGCAGGAAGCTATTTTGAAGCGATTCGAAAGTCCGGATGAGGTGCGAGTTTTCGCCAAGGGGCGGTTCGAGATTGTCCATATTGGCGGACTGACTATCGGAAGGGCGAGTTACGAACCTGGATGGAAGTGGTCGCAGCACGTTGCTCCTCTGGCGGGTACTGCACTGTGCGAAGTGGAACATGTGGGGCTGGTTGTGTCAGGACGAGCGGTAGCTGCTTTTGCTGATGGAACGCAGACGGAATTGACGCCGGGAAATTTGTTTTACATTCCGCCGGTGGCGCATGACAGTTGGGTGGTTGGCGATGAGCCTTATGTGTCGCTGCATTTTCTGGGGGCCGCGCACTACGCGAAGTAGGTTACGGGCTGGAACTATTTCTAATGGTCAGGGTGGGTTCGACGTAATATGAGCTTATGAAGAAGGCTGTCACCAGTGCACACAATTTATTGATTTTCTTGTGCGTGGCCGCTGCTTTGTTGGTCGCACTGGGGTCACCCGTTGCTGCGCTGGTTTTAAGATTACTTATTCCGGCGTGGTTTTTTGTTGCGCTTGTCGTCGTTGCGGTAGTCACGACGCGAAAAGACACCTGGATTCCACAGCTAGCGCCATCGCTTGCTGTTTTCTCTCCGCGACCTCCCCCTAAACAGTAGTTCGCCGCAGAAGTAATCAACTGTCAGCAAATTGAAGCTACCTTGCGATCGTCGCGCGGCCGCGATGACGCGCAAACCCCGTTATGCGTTCGCTTGAGGGAAAAATGTCATTCAAATTGATCATGCGCAGGGTGGTTATGGCTTTCGTGTTGGGAGGATATTCGGTACTTGGAATTGGAATGAGTCGAGAAAAAATCGAATCGTTGATGCACGCGATGAATCAATCCAACGTCGAATTGTCAATTTCTGACGCCGCCGGCGAGGGTGATCCGACTCAAACTCCCACTGATGCTAGCGAAGGCTTTCCATGAACCACATTAATTGGAGCGGAACTCTGATCCTGTTGGCGCGCTTCACGATCTTATATGTTCGGATTAATACTTAAATCAAACTTTTTAGTCGGCTGCGTTGCATTGCTGATCGGGCGGCTGTATTTTGAAACGTTAAGCCCAAGACCCACGCTAAAAATCGAGCGTGGGGCACCTCCGCTCTACATGGACCTCCGCTTACATGAACCCTCCGCTTCAGAGAACCGCGTTACATAGCTCATAACTCGGCTTAAGTCGGTTTGACATAACGATCCGAAGCGTATTGAATTGAGTGAACGGACTTTTGGTTGGCTGGGGGACTGGATGAGTGTCCGCAACTGTCCTGCACTGGAATACCGCTTTTGGCGATTTAGTTCGACTCGATTTGCGCTGTTAGCGCTGTTCATGACGATGAGTTGGCTGCAGCCGGCGCGCGGGCAAGTGGCTGCGAGCATTTCAGGCGTAGTGACCGATTCGTCGGGAGAGCCGGCAGGTTCGGCTGCGGTGACCGCGAAGAACACTGAAACTGGCGCTGTTCGAACGGCGGTCACTGATGATGCGGGACGCTATCAGATTGTTTCGCTGGCGATTGGTCCGTACGAAGTTTCGGTGAGCAAGAGCGGATTTCAGGACGCTGTCAGGACGGGCATCCGGCTCGTCGTGGGACAGGAAGCGATTGTGGATCTCACGCTTCAGGTCAGCGGCGTGAAGTCCGAAGTGCGAGTATCTGGAGATGCTCCACTGGTGAGTCCTACGACGCAAGATATTTCCGGGCTGGTTGGGGAGCAGCAGGTGAAGGACCTTCCACTCAATGGGCGCAGCTATGATTTGTTGCTGCCGCTTAACCCGGGCATTGTGAATTTTACCTCGCTAAAAACTGGGGGGACAGGAATCTCGAATTCCACCACGGGAAATAACTTCGCGGTTTCCGGGAATCGCCCACAGCAAAATCTTTTTTTGCTGAACGGAGTGGAATATACCGGGGCTGCGGAGAACAACATGCAACCGGGGGGAACGAGCGGCATGCTTCTGGGTGTAGACGCGGTGCGCGAATTTAATGTGCAACGCGATTCTTACGGGGCCGAATTTGGCAAACATCCGGGCGGGCAAGTGGTGATCCTGACGCAATCGGGATCGAATGAATGGCACGGCGCGGCATTTGAGTTTCTGCGTAACAACGCGCTGGACGCGCCGAATTTCTTCGATCAAGGAGATGCTCCGCCGTTCCAGCGGAACCAGTTTGGTGCTTCGATGGGAGGCCCGCTGCAGAGAGACAAAACCTTCTTGTTCGCGAATTACGAGGGATTTCGGCAACACCTGCACCAGACTTCAGCAGCGTTCGTGCCAGACGCGGCTTCCCGAGCCGCCGCTGTAGCAAGCGTGAAGCCGCTGCTAAATTTGTGGCCCACGCCACCCGTTGGCGCACCGGATTTCAGCGGCATTGCCGAGGTGTTCAGCAGCCCACTGCAAACGGTTCGCGAGGATTTCGGGACGGTGCGGGTGGATCACACGTTCTCTTCGCGGGATACGTTTTCGGGAATTTACACCGTTGATGACGGCGACGACTTTACGGCAACCCCGAGTAATCCCTATAGCAGCGACGTGGTCGCGCTGCGGGAACAGGTTCTGTCCTTCGAGGAAACGCATGTTTTCTCGCCATCGTTAGTGAACACCGCGAGAATTGGGTTTTCGCGCGCTGCATATTTCTTTACCGGAGAGCCGACGCCGGGGACGCCAGCAACGAGCGTGCCGGGATTTCTAGTGGGACTTCCGGTTGGAGCAGCGGTGGTGGGAGGAAGTGCGGCCTCCAATCCGCAAGCGCAGCTGGGGCTGGCAGGCAGCAACAATGGCAGCAATCTGAGGATCGCGCGAAATCTGTACACTTACGAGGATCACCTGACCATGACGCGCGGACGTCACCAGTTGGAATTCGGCGGGTGGTTCCAGCAATTTCAATCCAACGAAACGATTGCCCTGAGCCAATTCGGGCAGGCGACTTTCACTAGCCTGCAGACGTTTTTGAAGGGCACGATTTCCAGCTTTTTGTTTGATCCAGCGCCCACGGAATTGAATTGGCGCTCGTTGTTTGGCACGTGGTTCGTGCAAAACACGTTCCGGATTCGTCCAAGGCTAACAGTTACGCTGGGTTTTCGAGATGAGTTTTCGACCGGCTGGAACGAAGCGCATAGCCGGGCTTCGAACTACACATTTTCAAATGGAATTATATCCACGGACCCGCGCATCGGAACTTCGCTGTTCACGGTGAACAATGCAAAATTTTTACCGCAGCCGCGCCTGGCGGTGGCCTGGAGTCCATTCAGCGACCGTACGGTAATTCGCGCTGGATTCGGGATGTATAACGATCTCCAGGATGCTTTGGGATATCGCGCTGATCAGAATGCTCCTTTTAATCCCACCTATACGACGCCGTTAGCGGTGTCGCAACTTCCGATCAATCGGGGAGGACCATTTCCCGCGACGGTGAAGCTCATTCCGGGAGGAGTTCAGCCGGATATGCAAACACCGACGCTGATTTCTTATTCGTTGAGAGTGCAGCAGCAGCTTTCGTCGAATACCTCGCTGACGGTGGGTTATGTCGGGAGTCATGGGTACCACGAAATTATCGGCATCGATGCGAACGAACCTTTTCCGGTGATTTGTCCGGCAGCGCCGTGCCCGGCGACCTATCCCGCGACTTTTCCTGCAGGGATAGCAGGTACGCCAGTGCCAGCGGGCACGAACTTCGTGCCTACGACAACGAAAGCCAATCAGGCTCTCGCGAATACCTGGACGTACTTTTCGGAGGGAGTTAGTTCTTACAACGCGCTGCAGGTGGATTTGAATAGGCGGTTCAGTGGAGGTTTAACATTGCGTGGCGTTTACACATTTTCTAAAGTCTTGGACGACGGAGATTCCGTAAACGCAACGACATCGGGCGGCGGGCCCGCGCTGGCGTCGAATCCTTTCAATCTGCGTTCCGACAAGGGTCGGGGAACGTTCGACGTTACGCACGTTGCGGTAGCGAATGCCACGTATGCGCTGCCCATTGGGCGCCGAGGGCGATTTTTTAATAATGGAGAGGGCTTTACGAGCAGGCTGATCAGCGGTTGGACGGTGAACTCGATTGTGACATTGCAGACTGGATTTCCGTTTTCTCCGCAGCTGAGCTACAACCCTTCGAATAATGGGGACACGCGAAATCCGGTGCGACCTTTCGCGAATCCAGCTTTCAGCGGGCCAGTAATGATCGGGAGTCCGAACAAATGGTTTGACCCCAATGCATTTTTGGCGCCCAGCAATATCCCGGCAAACGGGGGATTTTACGGGAACGTCGGCCGGGATACATTGGTCGGGCCGGGGTTGGCCACTTGGGATTTTTCCGCGTTGAAAGACACGCGAATCACGGAGCGACTGAATATTCAGTTCCGCGCGGAGATTTTTAATCTGTTGAATCGGGCAAATTTCAATTTGCCTAATGCAGTGGTATTCACGCCGTCGGGAGTTTCGCCAACCGCGGGAGCGATCACGAGCACTTCGACTACTTCGCGGCAGGTGCAGTTCGGTTTGAAGTTGCTTTGGTGAAATTGCAATTTTGATAATTTTGAATCTGGAACGAATCAGCCGCCGCCTACGAAGTGGACGATTTCGTAGCGGTCGCCGGGTTGAATAGCGGTATTGAGCCACAGCGAGCGGGGGAGGATTTCAAGGTTGCGTTCGACGGCGACGCGTCCGGTGGGGAGATTCAGGTCGCGGAGTAAATCGGCTACTGTGGCGCCTTGTGGAGTTTCGCGGCGCTCTCCATTGACAGTGATTGCGTGAGACGCTGGCATCTTTTTAATTCTACCCTAGGGACTTTATGAATGGCGAAATTAGCTACTGGCTTTACCGTTCGCGAAGTTAATTCTTGGCGTCTAGGGGCTAAGCGACTGGAACGTGTTGGCGGGCGCGCAACTGGAAACGCAAGATGGCTTTGGCTGGGCCGCGTGTGGCTTCGATCAACAAGGCGGCGTTCGAATCGCTCAGGCGCGGCATGTCGAAGGTGAGATGAGCTTCACCTGTGGCGGCGGAGTCCGCGGAGAAATTGGCGGGTTCGGCGGCGCCGGATACCGACGCAGTGATTTTTGCGCCGGAAACTGCGTGGGCTTGCGCGCCGGTGACACGCAATTGCAGAGTGACGCGCTTGCCAGCGAGCCAGGTTTTCGGGTTGAGCAATTCGATGCGTAGAGATTCAGCGGGAGCGGCGTTTTTTGTCGATGCCTGCGAAGTAACGATTTTAGCCGGCACTGGCGGCGTGGGCGCAGGCAGATGGAGCTTACCGGTGCGAATTTCTTCCAGCACCTGGCGGTGTTGTTCATCGACGCGCAGCTTGAGAGCTTTTTCGCTGTCGGCGTTGAGTGGCAAGAGGTCGAGATAATTATTGGTTCGGCGATGAAGCACGCGGCCACCGGCGTAAACGGTGGTGTCGATTAGCGCGCTGGAGGCGCCGGCATCTTCGGTCTGCACATGATACTTGTGAGCGCCGACACTAACATTTGTGTTATGACCGAAAATCATGGAGATGGGCCCCGATGAACGCGCGCCCGAGCACGAACGCGAATGAGCACTATTATAGAGGTTCTGGCCGTGGATTTGACCGAGCGGTAGTCGAGTCGTTATTATAGCGTTTCGCTTATGGGCGGTTCCGACCTACATAGTTACGCTCCACTTCTGGTACACCTGCTGATCGCAGCGGCACTCGCCGGTATGTTGACGGCTGTTTCGGTATTAATTGGCTGGCGGCGGCCAAGCCGCGTAAAACAAGAACCCTACGAATGCGGCGTGCCCCCGACGGGAGACGCACGCGAACCTTTTTCGGTGCGATTTTACCTGGTGGCTATGGTTTTTATTTTGTTTGATGTGGAAGCGATTTTTCTGTATCCCTGGGCTTACATTTTTCGCAGCTTGCGATGGTATGGATTCGCAGAGATGATGATTTACATCGCCATCCTGCTGGTCGGTTACCTATATCTCTGGAAAAAAGGCGCGCTGGACTGGCAAAAATAACAATTTGTAAATAAAACGGGCGCACGGGATTAAAAGCTTTGACGGAAAATTCCAACCAAAACGCTAATGTTGTAGGCGGACGCTTGTCGTCGGTAGAGCACTTGCGCGCGTGGGACACGAATGCCGTTACGGAAGTGGTGGAATATCGCGGCGAAACGACGATTGTGGTGCCCCGTGAATTGTTGCGGGCTACCGCGGCACGCTGTCGCGATGCTGCTTCAATGCAATTTAATCTGCTGACTGATGCGACCTGCCTGGACCGCCATCCTTATGAGCCGCGATTCGAAGTGGTTTATCAGTTAGTGTGTATTTCGCGGCGCGAAAAATTGCGATTGAAAGTGCGCTTGTCCGGGAAGGATCCGGTTTTGGATTCGCTGGTGCCGGTGTGGCCGGGCGCGAACTGGCTGGAGCGCGAGATTTTCGATTTATTTGGGATTCATTTCAACGAGCATCCGGACTTGCGGCGCATTGTGCTGCCCGATGATTGGGAAGGTTATCCGCTGCGGCGCGATTATCCGGTGGAAGGGTACAGGGATATTCCGGTGATGCCGCTGGGCTTCACAAAGACCTCCATATGACCACGGTAGAAACGGCGGTCGGCCAAGCAAAAACGATGGTCCTTAATATGGGGCCGCAGCACCCCTCGACGCACGGGGTGTTACGCATTTTGCTGGAACTGGATGGCGAAACGGTGGTGAAGGCTGTTCCCGATCTCGGATATCTGCATACCGGGATCGAGAAATCGTGCGAAGACAAAACGTATTCGCAGGCGATTACCTTGACCGACCGGATGGATTATTTGAATCCGCTGGGAAATAACCTGGTTTATTGCATGGCGGTGGAGAAGCTGCTGAATCTGGAAGTGCCCAAACGTGCGCAATACATCCGGGTGATGATGGTGGAGCTGCAGAGAATCTCTTCCCACCTGGTGTGGCTGGGAACGCACGCCATAGATTTAGGCGCGATGTCGGTGTTTTTGTATTGCTTCCGCGAGCGCGAAGAGATTTTGAAGATTTTTGAGATGTTCGCCGGGCAGCGAATGATGACCAGCTACATTCGCATCGGCGGAGTAGCCTTGCAGCCGCCCGCGGGATGGCGGCAAGCGATTGAGCGCTTCTTGAAATACATGCCCAGCCGCGTGGATGAATACGAGACGTTGCTGACGGAAAACCGCATATGGATGGGTCGCACGAAGAACATTGGATATATCAGTTCGGAAGACGCGATTGCGTTGAGCATGACTGGGCCAACGATTCGCGCGGCGGGTGTGGCTTACGATAATCGCAAACTGTTTCCGTATTCGAGTTATGACGAGTTTGAGTTTGATGTGCCGACGCGCACGGATTCGGATTGTTTTGGGCGATACATGATCCGAGTGGCGGAGATGCGCGAAAGCCTTAAGATCGTTCGGCAGGCGCTGGACAAGATTACGGATGACGGCGCGATTAAGGCCGAGGCGCCGGGAATCGTGCCACCAGCGCGCGAGAAGATGAAGACGGAGATGGAAGCGCTGATTTATCACTTCAAAATTTTCACCGAAGGGTTTTCGCCTCCGGCTGGAGAAGCGTTTGTGACGGTCGAATCGCCACGTGGGGAGCTGGGATGTTTTATTGTTAGCGACGGATCCCCGAAACCGTTGCGGGTGCACTTCCGTGCGCCATCGTTCATAAATTTGCAGGCTTTGCCGAAATTGGTGGAAGGGCAACTGATTTCGGATGTGATTGCGTGCATCGGGACGATCGATATCGTGCTGGGCGAGGTGGATCGCTAGATGGCACTGCAAATGTCTGCCGGACTTACGGAGCGATTCGAACGGCTGCAGAATGCGTATCCGGTGAAGCGCAGCGCGCTGATTCCTATGCTGATGTATGCGCAGGATGAGTTTGGGTATATCAGCAACGAGGTGATTGCGGAAATTGCGGCACGGTTGGAGCTGCGCACCGTGCAGGTCGAGGAGACGCTCGAGTATTACTCGATGCTGCATCGCAAGCCGATGGGGAAATATCACGTGCAGGTTTGCACCAACGTGGCGTGCATGCTGCGCGGCGGCAATGAACTGCTGGATCGGGCGAAGAAGCGACTGGAAATTGGGCACAAGGAAGTTACGAAGGACGGGATTTTCTCACTGGAAGAAGTGGAATGCATTGGGGCTTGTACCGGAGCGCCAGCGTTGCAGATTAATTACGATTTTTACGAGAACCTGACGCCGCTCACCTTTGATCGCTTGATTCAGGAGTTGGACAACGGCAGGCGGGCTGAGCCGGTGGAGGTGATTTCCGGAGCGTTGCACGCGCGAGAAAAGGGCGAAATTCCGGTTATCAGCAAGCGTTGGGGCATCGAGAACTCGACGAAGATCGACGTGTTTTTGCAGAACGGCGGTTACCAGGCGCTGGATAAAGCGCTGAAGCAGATGACGCCGGAGTCGATCATCGATGAGATGAAGAAGTCGAATCTGCGCGGGCGGGGCGGGGCGGGATTTCCTACGGGTATGAAGTGGTCGTTCGTGCCCAAGGATTCGCCAAAAGCGAAATATGTGATTTGCAACGCGGACGAGTCG
>Ga0210405_10001797_pt1 | contig 23462 bp, 28 predicted proteins | sample IncBWH11MmetaG_FD_155492 | JGI IMG/M metagenome (GOLD analysis project Ga0210405, IMG submission 155492) | Forest soil microbial communities from Barre Woods Harvard Forest LTER site, Petersham, Massachusetts, United States - Inc-BW-H-11-M | ecosystem: Environmental > Terrestrial > Soil >... | reverse complement strand
GCTGACCGGAGGCTTGAATAAACCGCGATTCTCTTCGATCCAATTTTCCAGATTAATTGCCGGCTGAACCGACGCCTTGGCGCGTTCTTGGGGAGACGGCGCGTTTTTTGTAAGAGTAGCCATGGAACGAGCGTATTTCCGTAGATGCACACCGTCAAACGTTGTAGCCACGGCCCTGTGGGCCGTGTTGACGCGCCGCCTGCGTTCGCAAAGCTACGGCATGGCAAGCAGGCCCGTGGCTACACCACAATGTCAACGTTTTGGAATTGCGCCGCCTAACCAACTGCGCGTTAATATTCGCCGCTTTATGAAACACCGCGGGTTAATTCAGTTCGCATTATCGGGAGTCGTCGCGCTGTTGTTCTGCAGTTGTGAGGACATGCAGCAGCAAATTCAAAAGCCGCTCGCCGCGATCTTGCCGATGCCGACACCAATGCCGGGCTGGTGGGAGGACTTCGGCGCTCACGGCGACCCGCGGATTGTTGTTAATATTACGGAACAAAAAGCATACTTCTATAAAGGGAAACGTTTGGTCGGGGAGTCCACCGTCTCCACCGGCAAGAAGGGATTTGGGACTCCTCCGGGCCATTATTCCGTCGTCTCGAAGGACAAAAACCACTATTCGAGCGAATTCGGCGATTACGTGGACAGCGGGGGAAACGTCGTTGTTTCGAATATTGACGTTCGCAAAGATCCCAAACCGAAAGGCGCGCATTTCGATCCGGCCCGGATGCCGTATTGCATGCATTTCAACGGCGGATACGCGATGCACCAGGGATACTGTCCGCCCTACGCGGCGTCGCATGGTTGCATCCGGGTGCCCGAAGGCATGGCGGTCAAGTTTTACGACAGCGCGCCGGTCGGGACGCCGATTACGGTCAAAGAGTAATGATCGACACCGACGCCGGTCAGAAATCGGGTCAGATTCGATTGCTTTACAAAACCATCGCCTACGTCGCGGCCTGGATCATCGCGCTGCTATTGACTGCGCCCAGCATGTGGCCGCTGGCCTACATGTTTCCACTCGGCTTGATCGCGGTCTTTGATAGACATCTCGCCAATGACGGCGGTTGGGGCGTCCTCATTGGCCTTTATGTTGTCTACATCGTCCACGGCTTTTTTTATTTTCGCTCCAAGACCACGCTGCGAACCGCGATCCTCTTTGGCGTGCTCGTTGTTCTACTGACGTGCAACGTGGCCGGCTGCCGCGAGATGATTCACTCACATTGAACTGATCACGCGATCAGTTCGCCCGCCTTCGTCCCGCGGCTGGGGGACTACGGCGTGGCTGACGGGCTTCGAGAATTAATCACTGGCGATTAACTCGGAAAACTTCGCGAGATCGATGTTGCCGCCTGAAACGACGGCCACGATCGGGCCTTTGCCGGCTTTGCCGGTCAAAGCTGCAGCCAGGGCCAGCGCACCAGCGCCTTCCGAAATGACGCGCGCTTTCTCGGCCATCAAACGCATCGCTTTCCTTGTTTCTTCGAGCGTTACGACGATATAATCATCCACCACGGGTTTCATTCGCTCCCACATTCGCGGGAACATGCTTTGACCGCCCGCACCGTCGACGAAAGACGCTTTCCAATCCTTGAAAACTTGCGGCGAACCTTTCTCGAACGACAACGCTGCCGGCGCGGCGGTTTCGGGTTCCGCGCCAAACACTTTGATTTCCGGCTTCAACGCTTTGATCGCGCTCGCGACTCCCGTAATCAAGCCGCCACCGCCAATTGCCGTTATAATCGCCTTGGTTTCGGGCGCGTCCTCCAGAATCTCGAGGCCCATCGTGCCGTGGCCAGCAATAAAATTATCATCGTCGAACGGATGGACGAAGGTGCCTTCAACTCCGGGAAACGCGCGCTCATCAAGCGTTTTCCAAGCGACATCGTAGGAAACGAGAAAAAGGTTGGCTCCGAGGGCGCGCATTCGCTCGAGCTTTGCCTTCGGCGCTGTTTCAATCGCTACCACCGCGCACGGAACGCCAGCTTGTTTTGCAGCGTAGGCGACTCCCTGCCCCGCGTTACCGGCGCTGATTGTCCAGACCCCCCGTTTGCGTTCTTCTTCCGAAAGCATCGCAACTGCGTTTGCGGCCCCGCGCAATTTGTAAGCGTTGATCGGCTGAAGATTTTCCAGCTTCAATCGGATATCAGGAAACTCCGGCCCAAGTTCCAGGCGAATGAGCGGCGTGCGAAGAATTGTTTTCGCGATTCGCTGCCGGGCGTCTTTGATTTCGTCCAGCGTAATTGACCGGACCGGAGCAGGCGCAGTTTTCATTTCAGTAAGAGGCGAACAAACGGCTGCTCGGGCTTGGAGCTAACCTGGTGGCCAGGCCAGGGCGCGTTTGCCTAACAAATGGACGTGCAAATGCGGAACGCTTTCGCCGGCGTCCGGACCGCTATTGACGACAACGCGATAACCGGTCTTGTCGATCTCGAGCTTCTTGGCCAGCTCGCCGGCCACGCCCATCAACTTGCCAAGCAGAGCGCGGTCTGCTTCGGTAGCCGCACCTAAACGCGGGATCGCCTTCTTGGGGACGATCAATACGTGCACAGGCGCTTGTGGATTTACGTCATGAAACGCAATCGCGTCGTCATCTTCCCAAATGATTTTCGCCGGAATCTCGCGGGCGATGATTTTCTCGAAAATCGTCATGGTTTGCGGAACGAACCGATCACTTCAGCGAGCACTTCAACCGCTCGCAGGTTGTCGATGTTAGCCGTTCTCGAATGAAGCAGACAATTTCTTCTCGTAAAGAATCACATGCCCGCGTCCACATTCTGGTGCAGCGGAGGTGTTTCACGCATGGCTGTAGCGAACAGAGCTGCAAATTATCGACTCCGGTTTCAATGAGCGCGGTGAGACGTTTTTCCAGGAGATCAAAAAACGCCAACTCGTAGCCGCTGCCGGCCGCATAGGCGATGTCAATAAGCGAAAGTGAAATCGGCGGCGGCGCGGGCCTAAAATAGGGAATGATTTCCTTGTATCCGATCGCCTTCAAAACGTATTGCACGGTTTCCTGAAGCTGGGCGAAGGCGACCACGCTCTCGTCGTTCCGCAAACGGAGATAAAACGCGATGCTCTCGGTCACGTGTTCAGTCAGCCACCAGCTCGGGTACCCGGCCTTGTCCGCCGCGCGATGGATGGCCGCATGCAGCCAATCGCGATCGAACTCGAAGAGCTGACCAGACTCGCAGCGCAGGTATGGAAATTCTTCTTTAAACGCGACCATGGCTCACTTGATCGGGCGGGAAAAGTTCCCGCTGTTTCGAATCCGGCTTCGGTTGTTTACCCAAGGCCTGAATGGCATCCACAAATTGATCGACATCATCGAACCGTCGATGAACCGACGCGTAACGCAGATAGGCCACTTCATCGATCCCGCGTAATTTCTCCAGAACCTTGGCGCCGATGGCGGTCGATTGAACTTCGCGGCCGCTGGTTTCGAGATCGTGGACGATTTCATCGACAAGCTGTTCGAGCGTCAACAAACTGGTGGAACGCTTTTCAAAAGCCTTGGCGATGCTGCCCGCGAGCTTGCGTCGATCGAACGGTTCATGGGTTCGGTCGCGCTTGATCACGCGAAGGTCGGACCGCTCGATTTCTTCGTAAGTCGTAAATCGGTATCCGCATTTCAGGCATTCACGGCGGCGACGAATACTCGAGCTATCGCGAGACTGGCGGGAGTCGATAACTTTATCATCACGCGAGCCGCACTTGGGGCAACGCATAGTGTTGGAGCGTAATTACCACACCACGCGTTGTGGCGTCAACGATCTTTAACGCTTGGAATTGTTGTCGCGGTTCGCAGGGCGCGAGCCGGTCTAGGGAAGCATGCCGCTTTGCGGCAATCTATACCCAGGGAACATTATCGATGAACTAGCGGGAGCGTAAGCCGTCGACTTGGTTTTGGTGAATGAGCGCGTGGGACGCGCGACATAGAATGTAAAGCGACGAGGGTAGGAGAGAGTGAGCGCGGGCAGCGAGCGAGTTTCAAAACCGAGCGCTTAAGCCGCAACCGCTTTTCGCGGCGCGGCTTTCTTCGGCTTTCTTGCGGCGAATTCGAAACCTACCTTGCCGTTCTCTAATTTTAAATGCGCGGAGAACGGGCGGCCTTTCTTGGAAATAAACTTCGGCAGCAGATCGGTCTTGCCGGTAGTGATCAACTTTTGCACCTGCTCCTTCGGAATTTCGCGTTGCAAAATGGTTTTGCTTATCCGGAACGTGCAGGTCTTCTCCTTCGAAACCGCGTTTTCGCATGCGTAAGCGCGATCGAGCACATAGACCTGGCCTTTCTGGCAAATCGGACAGAGTCCGAGCGATTCGTGCTTCGCCTTGTCGATCGTAATCGGCTGATCGTGGCCATTCTCGCCAAAATCGAACTCCGGCTTGAATTCGTCGGTGAGCTTCACGATCGCATTGAATTTGCGGCCGATCTTGCTGCGGAATCCCTCCAACGGTCCGACGCGCTTCTCGGTTAAAAGTTTTTCTAATTCCGATCGCTCGAACAAACGGCCGGCCATCGTTTTCCAAACAATAAGTCCGCAAGAGCGGCAGGTGAACGTGCGATAAGTTTCATCGAACGGACCACCACCGCATTTTGGGCATTTCGCATCGAGCGGCTCAAAATTCCCGCTGACACTGTCGCCCTTAAAGTTTTTTGCCCTCTCAACCACTTCGCGGGTGAACGTTCGAATGTGGGCCATGAAGTCGTTTCGCTTCATTGCTCCCTTTTCCATCAGCTTAAGCTTCGATTCCCACTCGCCGGTCATTTCGGGCGACGTGAGCTCATCCGCGCCGATGCCGCGCAAAAGCGTGATTAAGGCGAGACCTTTGGCGGTAGCGATCAATTCGCGGCCCTGGCGATGAACGTAGCCGTCATGAATCAAACCTTCGATGATCGCTGAGCGCGTTGCCGGGGTGCCGAGACCTTTCTCGCGCATCGCTTCGCGGAGCTCCTCATCTTCTACGAGTTTGCCGGCGCCTTCCATCGCGGACAGCAGCGTCGCTTCGGTAAATCGCGCCGGCGGTTTGGTTTCATTGTTCGTGACTATGATATCGAGAACTTTGGCCGGCTCGTTCGGGGTGATCGCGACGAGCGATTCTTCGTCTTGCTCCGCCGCCGCTTCGCGCCCATAAACCGCGAGCCAGCCCGGATCCTTGATTATTTTGCCGTCCGTCTTGAATGCATCTTTGTCGACGCGGGTGATTCGCGTCGTGACTTCAAACTGCGCCGGCGGGAAAAAGCCGCTGATGAACCGCCGCACGATCATGTCATAGATTTTCTGCTGAACTTCATCCAATCCGTGCGGCACGGTCCCGGTCGGAATGATCGCGAAGTGATCGGAAATCTTGGCGTTATTAAAGATTCGCTTCGACTGTTTGACCCATTGCTTGTCGAGGACCGTTCGCGCATGCGGGTTTTCAATCTTGCTTAACGTCGCCTTGACTGTCGGGATGTAGTCTTCCGGCAAATAGCGCGAGTCCGTTCGTGGATAAGTAATGACCTTGAATCGTTCGTAAAGTTGCTGCGCAATCTGCAACGTGCGCTTGGCGCTGAAGCCACGACCGTTCGCATCGCGCTGCAGGCTGGTCAGATCATAAAGCAACGGCGGCGCCTGGGTTGTCGGCTTTTTCTCCTCAGTCGCGACTCCAGTCTTGCCCAAACAGCGCTTCTTGATCTCGTCGGCCTGCACCTGGTCCCAAATCCGCTCCGCACGCGCGTCCTCGTCGCCGTCTTTGGCAAAGTCTTCGCGGAACCAGCGACCGCGATAGGCGCCGGCTTTGACCTCGAAATCGCCGAACACCTCATAATAAGAGCGCGCTTTGAAGTGGTGAATCTTGTCCTCCCGCTCGGCCAGGATCGCCAGTGTCGGAGTTTGAACGCGGCCAACCGGCGTCAGTTGAAAACCACCCGTGCGATTGTTGAAGGCAGTCATCGCCCGCGTTCCGTTGATTCCCACAAGCCAGTCGCTTTCCGAACGACACACCGCCGCCTTTGAGAGAGGGACCATTTCCTCCTCCGACCGCAAATGATTGAACGCGTCGCGAATGGAGTCGGCCGTCATCGACTGCAGCCACAAGCGGCGGACGGGCTTTTTCACACCGGCGAGCTTGACCAAATAACGGAAAATCAATTCGCCTTCGCGGCCGGCGTCACACGCGTTGATAAGAAGCTCGACATCGTCGCGCTTCATCAACTTCTTCAGCATGTTGAAGCGCGCTTTCGTCTTCTCGATCGGCTTCAACTGGAATTCTTCCGGGATGATCGGCAGGTTCGCGAAGCTCCACTTCCCGCGTTTCACATCCAGTTCGGTTGGAAGGGCCAATTCGACCAAATGCCCGAGCGCCGAAGAGATCACGTACTGGTTGCTCTCGAAATGGTCGGCCTCCTTGTGGAAGCCGCCCAGAGCGCGGGCAATATCGTTCGCTACGCTGGGTTTTTCCGCGATGATCAGGGATTTAGACATTTGAAATCAACGCCTTACAAACGGGGGGAGAGCAGGTAGCGGACGAGGCTAGGCAAGTTTCACGAAATATTTTCCGGGCAACTGCTTCACCAGCCGCTTCAGCTCAAGGGCGAGGAGAATAGAAGAGACTGTCGAACTTGGCAAATCGCATTCGGCGGCGATCTGGTCGATCGGCGTTTCGCTCGCCTCAATCGCATCGTAAACGCGACGTTCTGCTTCCGTTAAATCCGGCAGAGGTCGAACGGCCGCTCCGGGCGCTGGTTTCGCCTCCGGCACCAGAATTTGCAGATCATCAAGAATGTCGTTCGCATCCATCACCAGCTTGGCGCCTTGCTGGATCAATCGGTTCGATCCGATCGCGCTCGGCGCGTTAATATGACCCGGCACTGCGTAGACTGCCCGACCTTGCTCGAGCGCCTGCGAAGCGGTGATCAGCGCCCCGCTATTCGCGCCTGCTTCGACCACAAGGATTCCATGGCTCCAACCCGAAATGATTCGGTTTCGCATGGGAAAGGTTTGACGGTCAGGTTCGATTTCCATTGAGAACTCAGACACGATTGCGCCATTTCCGTTGCGAATTTTTTCGGCGAGCGCCTTGTTTTCGGGGGGATATAACTTCGTTAGTCCCGAGCCGATTACGGCAATCGTCCGACCTTTTGCCGCGAGCGCGCCCTGGTGCGCGGCGGTATCGATTCCACGCGCGAGACCGCTGATGACGGTCAAGCCGGCGTAGGCGAGTTGATAGGCGAGCTTCTTTGCCGATTCACTGCCGTAATGGGTCGTGCGACGGGCCCCGATAATGCCGATTGCGTGTTGATCGCGTTCCTGAATTTCACCCCAAACGTAGAGGACGATCGGTGGCGCGTGGATTTCGCGCAGCGGTTTTGGATAAGATGACGACGCCTGGGTGATTACCGTTGCGCCGAAGTCTTTGATTCGCTTCAGCTCCTCCGGAAGATCAACGATCGACTCCCAGTTCGAAATTTGATCGACAACTTCCTTGCCGACGCCTTCGACTTTTCGAAGCTCATCACGTTTGACGGTTAAGATCCGTTCAGGCTTTTCGAAAACCCGGAGCAACTTGCGCAGTCGCACCGGCCCCATGGTCGGGAGCATGTTCAGCGCGATGCAGGCTTCGGTGGAATTCATTCAGGTAGGGGCGATTGACCGTGCCAGTCCGGCTCGGACTCGCCTGATGGCGGTTCGGTGAATCATGCCGCTCTGCGGCAATCTACAGCCGGGTACATTCTAGATGAACTAGCGGGAGCGTAACCGCCGCTACCATTAAAACGGGATTTCGTCGTCGTCCGGCTCGCCGGCAGCAGCAGCGGGTTTCGGTGGTGGGGTGGTCTTTGCGCGAGAGGCTCTCCCCTCTTCGCCACCTTCACTGCCGCCGCCTGTACCGGGCGGGCGACCGAGAAGTTGCATCGTTTCGCCGATCACCCGGAGCTTGCTTCGCTTTTGTCCGCTTTGCTTGTCGTCCCAGGTGTCGAGTTGAAGGCGGCCCTCGATGAAAATCGGGCGGCCTTTCTTCAAATATTCGCCGGCGATTTCAGCGAGCCGCGACCACAGGACAACGTCGACGAAGGTGACTTCTTCACGTTTCTCGCCGCTATCCAGCGTGTATTGACGATTGACGGCAATGCCGAGGTCGCACACGGCGCTGCCCTTGGGGGTATAACGCACTTCGGGATCGCGCGTCAGGTTTCCGAGGAGAATAACTTTATTGAAACTGGCCATGCGCCAGAACTATCCGAATTACTTGGAGTGCGCCAACTTTTTCGCCGGCTTTTCCTTGCGCTCTTTCTTTTCTGTCTTCTCGCGCAGTCGCTGGTAGTGCTGGCGATAAACTTCGGGATCGAGTTTGAACTTCGATTTCAGCTTTGTGACCAGGTCCGGCTCGGCGTGGAAAACAAAGTTCACGTAAAATCCGGCATCGAGCGGGCCGGCGACGTAGGAAAACGGCCGCTTGTCCATTTTCTGGACCTGCTCAATTTCCGCGCCCTCTTTTTTGAACTCGGACTCGAGGCGATCGACGATGTCGTGGACGCTCTCTTCTTTCCCCTGCGCATTAAGGATCAGCAGGGCTTCATAACGGTTCTTCATGGTTTTTCTTCTTCGATTTTGTTGAAAGTGTTCATCGCGGAAAGGACGCCTTTGTCAATCGCGCATTTCACCGCCTCGGTTGAGCGTTCGATCGTTGACCTCACCAGCGGTTTTTCTTCCTCGAAAAAATTGCTCAGAACGTAATCGGTCGAGCCTTCCGCCGGCGCGGCGCCGATTCCGATCCGCAGCCGAGGAATGTCCTCGGTTCCAAACTGCACAATAATAGATTCCAAGCCGTTATGGCCGCCCGGTCCCCCGCTCTGCCGAATCCGCAGCCGGCCCAGCGGCAGCGAAAAATCATCGAGTACGATCAGCATTTCCTGCGGAGTGATTTTAAAGAACTGCGCGATCGCGTGAAGCGGGTGACCGCTGCGATTCATGTAACTGGCAGGCTTTACCAAGAGAGCGTTGCCAAACTTTGCGGTAGCCGCGTCCCATTTGCTTGATTTCTCCCAGACCAAACCGGCCTGATGCGCGAGAAGATCGACGATCATGAAACCAATGTTGTGGCGCGTTTGCGCGTACTCGGATCCAGGATTGCCGAGACCGGCGACCAGTCGGATCGGGCCGGAAGAATATTCGTTTGAATTCGGCATGAGCTTGGTGGATCGGCCGCTCCGCGGGCGATGATAAAATCTTTGCGGCTACGCCGCCACTTAACATCGAGCGCGGAGCGCTCGATCCACCTACTTCTTCTGCTCTTTCTCTTTGGGAGCCGGAGCCGCAGCGCCACCTTTGGCAGCGGGCGTGGCGGCGCCTTTCGGTCCCGCAGCCGGGGCGACTTCGCCTTCTTCTTTCTTGGCAGTAATGACTTCCGGACCAGCTGCAGCCGCAGCTTCGGCCTCCGGAGTGACCGGCTCTTCTTCGGCCAAAGGCGCGACCACTGAAAACGCAGTCAGATCCGGCTGCACTTTCATAACGACGCCTTCCGACAGCTTGATATCGCGAACGTGAATCGCGTCGCCAATGTTAAGAGCCGAGACGTCCACCGTGACCTTGTCCGGTAAATCGCGTGGCAAACATTCGATCGTGAGCGTGCGCAGGTTTTGCTCGAGCAACCCGCCGAAGTTCTTCACCCCCGTAGCAATGCCGAACGGCTCCAGCGGCACGCTCGCCTCGATTTTCTCATCCATCGAGATCGCGTGGAAGTCGACGTGAACGACCTCGCCCCTGACGGGAGAATGTTGGACTTCCTGCAAAAGTGCGGTGCGGTTCGACTTTTCACCCGCGATCTCCAGTTCGACCAAAATGTTTTCGCCTGAGGCGTGGCTCAGCATCGCACTGATGTCGCGTTCCAGGACCTGCAGCGCCTGCGATTTCTGTTTTCCGCCGTAGATCACCGCCGGCACGATTCCCTGCGCTTTCAATTTGCGCGCAGCCGAACGTCCGGTCGCGTTCCGCGGTTCTGCTTTCAATTTAACTTGCTTGGCCATGGTCGTTTAGTTGTCGATCTTGAACAGCGACGACACGGATTCGTCATTGTGGATTCGTTTAATCCCCTCTCCGAGAAGCTCGGCGACGCTAAGCACGGTGACTTTAAATCCTTTCACCGCGCGGACCGGCGTGCTGTTGGTCGTTATTAATTCCTCAATTTTGGACTTTTGCAACCGGCCAATGGCTACGTCCACCAGCACCGCATGAGAGACCCCGGCGAAGATCCTTTTGGCCCCGTTTTTCTTCAAAATTTCCGCCGCTGAGGTCAGGGTTCCGGCTGTCTCGGTCAGGTCATCTACCAGGAGAACATCGCGATCTTTCACCTCGCCGATTAGATATAAAGCCTCGGTTTCAGTGGCACTTTTTCGCTCCTTGGCCACGATCGCAAGATTGGCTCCCAACGCCCCGGCGTAAGCCGAGGCCATTTTCAGGCCGCCAATGTCCGGGGAAACGACAACCGTTTTGCCCTTCAGCTTTTTGCGCAGGTACTTAATTAGTACAGGCAACGAATAAAGATGGTCGACCGGGATGTCGAAGAACCCCTGCACCTGCTGGGCATGCAGATCCATGGTCAGGACCCGGTTCACCCCGGCTGCATGTAACAGGTTGGCGATCAGCTTGGCCGTGATCGGGACCCGCGGTTTGTCTTTGCGGTCCTGCCGGGCGTAACCAAAAAACGGGATCACCGCCGTGATCCGGTCGGCGCTCGCCCGGCGAGCGGCGTCGACCATGATGAGGAGTTCCATCAGATGCTCGTTGGTCGGCGGGCACGTGGGCTGGATCAGGAAAACATCACGGCCACGGACGTTCTCCTCGATCATCACGTAGGTCTCCCCGTCTGGGAACGAGCTGATCGTCGCTTTCCCGAGCGGGGTACCGATGTATTTGCAGATTTGTTCGGCCAACTTTCGGTTGGCACTGCCGCTGAAAACTTTCATCTCCGGCTGAAGAGCAAACATGAGGCGTTAAATTGCAGTGCACGCTCGCCATTGGCAATGCTCAAAACTTGCGGGAAACCGACTTTTCCACGATTGGTACCAACCTCCGTGAACACCGACGTCATCCGCATCGATCGACCGACAACCAACTCGCGCATCTTCGCGCACACGCGTTGGGACGTGCTGCCTGTCGCAGCCGGCCTGTTTCACCTCGCCTACTTTATCGGGCTGTTCTTGTTGTATCCGCACGCCCCGCTCTGGGTAATGCTGATCCTGGGTTTCCTTTATTCGTTGATGGTGAACGCCAACATCAACGGCGTCGGTCACAACTTCATTCACAATCCGTTTTTCCGTTCGCAATTTCTCAATCGCGCGTTTGGAATCACTCAGTCGGTCGCCTGCTGTTTCTCGCAAACGATGTACGACGCGGTCCACATGCAGCACCACAAAGGCAATTCGGATCGACAGGATGAAACCGGCGACACGATTGATTGGTTGTCGATCTACCGGTATGGCCACGACGGCGAAGCCGAAAGCCCGTGGGGTTATGTGTTTAAAAGTTTCTTCCGTGACGATGTTGGCGCGATCCGAAAGGAACTGCGCAAACGCAACAACAACGACGTGGTCTGGGGAAATCTCGAACTCGCTGCATTCGCGGTCACGTTGCTCACGATGTTCATCTTTAACTGGCGCTTCGTGATCCTTTATTTCCTGCCGTTCTGGTACCTCGGACACTGCTTCAGTTATCTGAACGGTTATTATCGGCATTACGGCGCCAATCCCGACAAACCGATCGCCTGGGGCGTAAGCAGTTACGGAAAAATCTACAACTGGCTGTTCTTCTACAACGGCTACCACGCCGAGCATCATTTCCGGCCGAAAGTGCATTGGACGAAAATGGAGGGATTTCGTCAACGCATCGCCGACCTGCAGAAGCAGGAAGGCGTCCGCACGATCAAACGCGCGCACATGCTCGGCTTTTTGGATCCGGATTTGCCGAAACGCGGCGGACCATCCCCTCAACAGCCCAGCGCCGCCGGCAACGCCGTCCCTAATTAGGTGGACAATTTTCAACCTAATTCTCGTTAGGCCGCGAGCTGCCAGTGCATAGAAGTGTTCCTATTTTGTCGATAGTGAGTTGGCTGGGCGGTATTTTGCTCATCTGGCGGGGGCCGTTTACTTCTATTGGGATGTTACCGGTCGCTAATTTTTTGAGCTATTTCGTCTGCGGCATCATTTTCGCCGCTATCGCTGGCGTCGGTGCGTTCCGTTGGGCTCGCCTCGTGTCGTTTGCGTTACCTGTGCCCGCATCCCTTTTGGGATGTGCTGGATTTTTCGGCACTGTTCTGTTGTTCTTTTATGAATCTCACGATAGTCACTCAGCCGCGCCTTTTTACTTGTCGGTCTGCCTCACGATTTGTCTGCTGATGATTTTCATGCCCCTGTTTTGGGTACTGCTATTTCGGAAGGTATCGACACGCGCCCTAACCAATAGATGAAGCCAACGGCCCCATGGCGAAATAAGTTCCACCTGTTTGCCACGATACCCTGCCTTGGCTTATCTCTTTCTCGTTAGAGTAGCTCACACATGGACATATCAGGCGTCACGTTCCGAGGACCTAAGCTCATCGAGGCGCCGATTCTGTCCGACCTGCCGTCTGAGTACTCAGACACACTTCGCAAGATCAACGGCTTTGTCGCCCTTGACGGCGGTTTTCACCTTCGCGGCGCGTGCGATTTTCCACCGTGGCATTCGCTTGTCGCCGCTTGGCGCGGCGTCGAACCGCTACATCTTTTGTTTCCCGCGCTGCTCGATTCGGATATCCCTTTCGCACAGGACTGCATGGGCGATCAGTTTGTTTTGCGTAACTCGATCGTGCATCGGCTCGCAGCTGAGAGCGGCACAGTGGAGTCTATGGCATTATCATGGCAGCAGTTTTTTACTTCGCTGCTGGCTAACCCGTTTGAGTTTCTTCAGCTTCATCCGCTCATTCAGTTCCAACGTGAGGGCGGACGTTTGCAGCCGGGGCAGCTGCTGCTGGCATATCCGCCGTTCGTTACCACAGAGGCCGGGGGTGGCGTCGCACTGAGTGCAGTGTCAGCCGACGAGCGGTTGCGTTTTCTCTCTGACTTCTCGCGTCAACTCGCCAGGATCCCGAAAGGCCAGCAGTTCCGGACTGTCGTAGCCGAATGAGACCCTACGTCTAACCAAAGGCTGCAGTCAACGGCTCCATTGCGCCATGCGTTCGATGTCGACCTTAGCTAGTGTGATTTCACTCGCTGCCAATTGCGCCTGCCGGAGCCGTGGCTGAGCTTTGTCTCGTTAGGCCTATCCGCAAATCGTGACCGATCCCAAGTACGCGGCATTCACAGCGCTCGACCCGTTCTTCGACACCGTCCGGCAGGGTTTGGTCGGCCTGGTCGACGGCGACCACTATTTCGACACCATCGCCGACGACGCGGAGTTTGAATTTCGATATCATTTCCCCGGATGGCCCGAGACAGTTCGTGGTCGTGACGCCCTAATGGCACTCTATGCGGACTACGGCGACAACATCGTCCTCCACGGCGCTGACGAGCTCGTTGTGCACCGATCGCAGGACCCTCGCGTTGTCATCATCGAATACGATGTCCATGGTAAAATTGTCGCGACCGGCTCCTCATACGACAACCGGTTCATCTCGGTCGTTACCATCGAGGGCCGAAAGATCGTGCAGTGGCGGGACTATATGGACTCGCTGGCAGCCATGACCGCGCTTAGTCGGGTGAAGTAGCAATTGTTTGGCAATTGGGAACAAATGGCGGCTTCGCCGCCTAATGTTTAACAACGCGTTCGGGTCCGAGCCGGACTGGCTTTTTCGCGTTCCACCTATTTTCCAAAGCTCGCGCGCAATTTTTCTTTCTTCGTTTCGCAGTCTTCCTGCAGGCGGCTGATTTCCAATCGCAGCTGTTTTTCCAGAGATTCGATTTCGTCGAATTTCCCGGCCGACTGCGCCTTGGCGATTTCGCCTTTAAGGAAAAGTTCTTTCTCGGCGATGCGCGCTTTGAATTGGGAATCGATTTCGGCGAGTTGCTTCTTCTGATCGTCGGTCAGGGTGACCGTGGGCTGATCTTTGGCCAATCGCTCCATCGCCAGCTCATAAGCTGATTTCACGTTCCAACTTCCTGCGTTGCGTTTGCCAAATCAATTCCTAAGTTGAGTGCTTGAACTCAGAGCGAATCAAACTTCTTAGCATTGATTTCGACGGGACGATGGTTTCGCGCGTGACTGAACCCATGTTGGACCGCGAATGCATGGAGCTGATCCGCGAGTTGCAAAAAGCGGGCGCGGTTTGGGCGATCAATACCGGGCGGTCGGTCGATTTGCTCGAGTCGGGCCTCACCGATTTCGAATTTCCGATTCGCCCTGACTTTATCCTCACCACTGAGCGCGAAGTGTTTCGCCCGGGCATAAACGGCGACAAATGGGAACCGTTCGGGGATTGGAACGAGCGTTGCGCGCGCGATCACGCTGAGTTGTTTTCCTCCTCTCAATCGGTCCTGACCGAGGTTGTCGATTTTGTGACCCAGAAAACGAAAGCCCAGTTGCTGTATCACACCGAAGGGCTCGAAGGTCTGCGCGCCGAAAACGAAAAGGAAATGGACCGTATTGTCGAGTTTATCGAGCAGGCGCGTGATCCCGAATCGAAGTTCGATTATCAACGCAACACGATTTACCTGCGGTTCTGTCACGCCGACTATCACAAGGGCGCTGCGCTGGCCGAGCTTGCACGATTGATCGACGTGCCGCGCGAGAACATTTTCGCGGCGGGCGATCATCATAACGACATCTCAATGTTGAATGGCGATGTCGCGGCAATGCCTGCTTGTCCGGCGAATGCAATCGATGAGGTAAAAACGGCCGTGTGCAATGCCGGCGGCTACGTCGCCGTGCGCAATCATGGTGCGGGTGTTCGGGAAGCGTTGGAGCATTTTCTGAGGTAGGGGCGGTTCACCTCAATCGCCATGGCGGTTCGGTGAACCGCCGCTACCTGGCCGTGGCGGTCGCCATCGGAGCGTCCGCTTCAATTTTGCCGGCGAACCGGTTCGTCATGTAGGTGAGGAGCAGCACCCAAAATGAAAGGGCCAGCGCGAACAGCGGAAATTGGAGCACCAGTGGAAGCGAGTAAATAATCGCCATCAACGGAATCCAGACGGCCCAGGTCGCCAGCAATGTGGGAATGATTTTATCCCGATAATGACGCCAGGTGAAAAGATCGTGCACCGGTTGAATCGAAATGCCGCTGTTCTTCCATTCATAGGTCAGAACGCCGAATGGCGCGGCGAAGAAAACGTTGTAGCCGAATTGGTCGATCAAGATTTTCCCAAACACGACCGAAAACGTGGCGACGTCACCGAGCCAATGCGCCTCCGCTCGATAAAGAAGATCGACCAGTGAACCATCAAATCCCCAAACCGGGATCGTGAAGGCGAGATTTCGCAGATTTCGCAGGTGCGGGCGGCCGCGTTGGAAAAACAGAATCAAAAATAGTTCCGGAATTAGCGCCCCTGCCGCAACTGACGCCAGGACGACGAATGGCAATCCATGCGCGCGCTTGAATTCAGCAAAATTCCGAAGCGCGTCCGCAATCGCAGCATTCGTGTAATAAGCGATGGCCAACGCCAGCATCACCGCTTGAATGATGAGCGCGGGCTTCGCATTCGCGCGCGCAGCCTCCCAACCCAGTGTGAGTGGCGTTTGCGGTTTTGCCATCCCGCGATTCAAGTGATCAGCCGACGGCAAATCACCATTTTACGCTCGCGTTGGGACCGGCACCCACGCCGGGCTGCAGCCGGCTTTCTTCGGTACTTTTTGTTTCGCCGGGCACCCTTTCCCCACTTGTTGTGGAGGTAGATGCATCCTCGGTCGCACAACCGCTAAGTGTGTAAATCGCAGCAGCGAAAAGAGCTAAGATCGAAATATATTTCATCAACGAGGCGAAAACCTAATCAGTCCGTAACGTTTCTCCACAAAAATCACACCGCCCTCGCCATTGCTGGCCAGGCCGTGCTCTCGTAACTTCCGAAGTGACCCGGGCCGCAAAGACAGACATCAAGTGTCTTCAATTCAATGAGCTGGAAAAGGCCGTCGACGAACTCGGCGAGCCACGCTATCGGGCCCGGCAGATCGCCGAGTGGCTTTATCAAAAACGCGCCCAAACGTTCGAGGAAATGACCGACCTTCCGAGCGAGTTGCGCGCACGGCTCGGCAAAAAGTTTGCCTTTACCAAGATCGACGTCGTCCGCGTACTCGGGTCACGCGACACGACGCGCAAGTTTCTGTTTCGTCTGAGCGACGAAAGCTTGATCGAAACCGTTTTGATCCCGGCTTCGCCGGCGCTTTATGGATCGCGGTCCGACCGGCGAACCATTTGCGTTTCGACGCAAGTGGGATGCGCCTATGGCTGCAAATTTTGCGCGAGCGGTCTCGAGGGTTTCTCTCGAAACCTGCAACCGAACGAAATTGTCGATCAGATCATCGCGATCGAGCGCGAAACGGGCGAGAAGATCGACAACATTGTGTTCATGGGAATGGGCGAGCCACTGGCGAACCTCGACAACGTGATGCGAGCGATCCAGATCATCAACGCGCCATGGGGACTCGGGATCGGCGCCCGGCATATCACCGTGTCCACGAGCGGTTTGGCGCCGCAGATCCGGAAACTGGCCGGAGAGCGGCTTCAAATCCGCCTCGCCATTTCCTTGCACGGGGCCACGGACGAGGTGCGCAATCAGATCATGCCCATCAATCGCCGTTACAATCTGGAAACGCTGCTTGCAGCGTGCGATTATTACGCCAAGCACAAGAAGCAACACCTGACGTTTGAATACATTTTAATCGAGAACGTCAATGATTCGCCCGATCAGGCGCGACGTTTGGGCCGAATTGCGCGCCGGCTCGGAGCAAAAGTAAATTTAATCCCCTACAATACGGTTCACGGACTGCCATGGTCGCGACCCTCATCAGAACAACAGGAACATTTTCTTTCCATTCTTCGCCAGGCCGGCGTTGCCGCAACGCTTCGGCGGGAAAAGGGACACGACATCGATGCCGCCTGCGGACAGTTGCGTCTGCAAACCAAACGGGAACTGCAAACTACATCTTCGTAAGTCGCGGGAAATCTTTTGCGCGCCGCGCCAAGCTGGCTTTTAGTTCCAACATGGCCGACTTCGATCGGGAACGGGACGGGATCTGGGATGAGTACGATTGGGAACGGTTCCTTCAGCAGCAGGACCAGCGGACGGAGAAATACATGGATCTGCTCGAGAAGTATATCGACGACCCGAACCGGGACGAAATCATCGCGCGTGAGATGGGGTGGACCAAGATCTCCGGGGCCGATGATTGGAGCGCCGAAGTCGACGCGCTCCTCGACGAAGATTGGCGATCGCAAGATGACGAAGCTCCGACGGAAGCCGACAAACCTGGTGAAACGTTTGAGGACCACGTCCTTTATCGCGCGGCCTTCGCCTTAACGATTTGGATCGACAAGCTGTTCGATCAAAACGCCGCGCTGCAAAATGAGCCGGTGGCAATCAAACTGGCGACGCACGCCGCGCTGGCCAGCGCGAAACTGGCCGCGGCCCTGAGTGACGACGACGTCGACGAGCTGGGAATGACCATCGCCTATCTGAAGCGGGCACTTAAAGCCATCACGATATCGCTGGATGCGGCGGCTAAGCTATTGTCGGAGAAACTGATAGCGGCCAGGCAGTATTCGGTTCTCCAGCAACGACTTTTCCAGGTGCGCGATGGCATTATCACCCTCATGGGCGAATACCGCGGCGAATGGCGACGCCGCTTCGGCTCCGAAGGTCACCGGAGTTGAATGAAATAGGCGCCAGTTCCGTCCAAATATGCAAACGGAAACGACTCCGGCCCAAGCCGATGTGTCGGAACTGGACCTGGTCAAACGATGCCAGGCCGGTGACTCCGAGGCATTCGACCAGCTGGTGACCCGTTACCGGACCAGAGTTTTCGCTATGATTTACAACATGGTCCATAACGAGCAGGACGCCTGGGATCTGGCGCAGGACAGCTTTGTCAAAGCCTGGAAATCGATCGGACGCTTTCGCGGCAAGTCGTCGTTTTACACCTGGATTTACCGCATCGTGATGAACGTGACGATCGACTGGCTGCGAAAACGGCAAATCAAGGCCGGCGGAGCGGAGTTCGACGATTCGATTCAGCTCAAAGAAATCGAACCCGCCTCGAAGACGGTGCCAAAAGCGGATCCGCTTCCACACCAGCGAATGGAACGAGGCGAAATCAGGGCCCGGATCGACAAGGCGATCGCGCAGCTTTCGCCGGAACATCGCGCCGTAATTTTAATGAAAGAAATTGAAGAGATGCAATATCACGAGATTGCCGAGAGCCTTGGTTGCTCCATCGGGACCGTGATGTCGCGTCTGTTTTATGCCCGCAAGAAATTGCAAAATACCCTGAGGGACGTTTATGAAAACGTTTGAAGAAAAATGGACTGCCTGGCTCGATGGCCGATTGAGCGGCAGGGAGTTGATTGAGTTTGAATCGTCGCTGCCTGATTTGGCTGCGGCCGAGGCCGAGAAGCACGACGCGCACAAGCTCGGTGCGTTCTTGAAGAAGGAACTCGGAGCCCAGGCCCTGAGCAACGAGGAATTCTTCAGTCACCAACTTCGCGAACGCATCGCGCGCGAAACCGACGATCGGTCGAATAGCGGTGGGATAAGATCGACCTGGTGGACAATTCCGCGATTAGTTTGGTCCGGCGCAACTGCGCTGGCGCTGTTCTTTATTTGTGCGGTGGCCATCATGCGCCAGCACCAGCCAGGCGAGCAGTCTGAGTATTTGACCCAGATCCTGAAGTCGCAGGTTGATCCGGTGGCGAACCCGAACGCTACCATTTCGATTTTCGAAAGTAAGAACGACAACAAGGTAACGGTGCTGTGGACCGAGGGATTGCAAACGCTCCCAGCCGACTACGCAGCGAAATAGATCCACCCAAATGCTGAGACCCCTGCTTATCGCCGCGGTGGTGATGTTGGCAGTGGGCGTGGTGTCGGCTGACGCGGCCCAAGCGGTTTGGAGCGGACTGGTCATCGCGGAGAATGTTCCGCAGCCTGCGGCGATTCCACCGGAGCTGACCAAGTTCGAGCAAACGCTGAAGGACTTGTTTGGCTACAACCAGTTCGAGGTCATCGGCCAGTCAAACAAGACATTGAGGACCGGGGAGGAAGATTGGCTTGCTTCCAGCAAGTATTTTTCGCTGCAATGCGATGCGCGCGGCGAGAACGATGCCGGTTACAGTTTGAATCTCAAGCTTTACAAAGAGAAAGATGTTCTGCTCGAGACGGATGCCAAACTTAGCAAGAGCAGCCCGCTCGTGATCAAGGGACCGCAGGTTGGCAATGGCCAACTGCTGCTGGTTTTAGTGGTCAAAGAGGACGAACAAGCTCGCCACCGCCGGCGGGCGGAGCCCGCCAACCCGGTCAGTGCGGGTTGGAACCGTTTGCGGCGAGCGATTCACCGCATCATTCCATAACCCTCGGTTACAAGTTCGACTGCGACCGGTCGGCCTCGGGTGTAATCAAAAGCCGCATTGGAATCATCGAAGATTCGTGGAACCCGTGTCGCCGGAAGAATTCCTGGGCTTTGTTTTCAGGGCGATCTGTCAGAAGCGTGATGCGGAGAAAATTTTTCTCGCGCGCGAATTCGATTGCATGCCTAAGCAGCATCGCGCCGTAGCTGTGGCCCTGGTGCTCTTTGTGGACGACCAGGTCTTCGAGCAAGACCACGAACCCGCCCTCGGCCGTGCTGATGGTAAAAAGCAGGTTGATCATGCCGACGATCATACCATCGCGGCGCAGCACGAAAACGCGTCCCCGGCTCGGTTGTTCGAAGATCAGTCGCAAACCGCGCAGCTGTTTATCCTTGTCCGGGCGAAAATCGCTTTCCTGCGAGAAGAGTTCTCCGAGCATCTCGGACAACTCGTCCAAATCAGCCTCGGTAGCCGGCTCAATGACGACTTTCTCGCTCACCGTTGTTGTACTTTGCATTGCTTATTCGATATTGAACCCGCTTGCAACTGGTGATTCCAAGCAACGTTGAGCGCCGGGCTGCGTTGACAATCCCTCATGCCATCCTAAGATAACCGCTCTCAATTCGCGTCGAAACAAAATTTCGGCCTTATGAAACGCACGTATCAACCTTCAAAACGAACTCGCAAACGCCAGCACGGCTTTCGTGCCCGCATGCGAACGAAAGGCGGACGCGCTACTCTTGCGCGCCGACGTCAGCGTGGCCGGAAACGTCTTTTGCCGAAGCGGGTTAATCGTCATTACGCGCGCCACACTCAGGCGTAATTTTTCCCGGCGCGAGGAAGCTGAAAAGTAGGGCGTTCGCCGTCAAGCGTTGACCAAGCTACCGCATGCTCTCGGTTTTCTGGATTCAAATTTGCCGGCCCGAGAACCGCCAAGACTCTCGCGCCACCGGCTCACTCAGGGTTCGTCTAGACTAACCGCCGATCACCGGATGTTGATCGCTCAGGAGCAGCGCTGCATTAACCAGTGCCACGTGCGAAAACGCCTGGGGAAAATTCCCGAGCAGCCGTTTCGAGCCTGGGTTGTATTCCTCGGAGAGTAAACCGAGATCGTTTCTCAGATCGAGAAGGCGCTCAAACAATTCTCGCGCCTCCTTTTTACGGCCGATGAGATGCAGGCAATTCGCCAGCCAGAATGAGCAGGGAAGGAAAACACCCTCGCGTCCAGGCAGGCCATCGACGTTTTCTTCTTCCGGCCGATAACGTAGAACGAAACCGTCTTGCATGAGGTCCCGCTGAATCGCCTCGATCGTGCCCACGACGCGCGGGTCCGTCGCCGGCAGAAACCCAACCAACGGCATGATCAACAAACTCGCGTCCAAAGTTTCCCCTCCATAATATTGCGTGAAGCTCTTCTTCGTAGAATTGTAGCCGCGTTCGCAAACTTCACCATGAATCTGGTCGCGGACCTTTCGCCAGCGATCCAGGTTTACGCGGACCCCGCAATTGCACGCCTTGGCCAGCTTGATCGCCTGATCAAAAGCGAGCCACGCCATCATTTTTGAGTGGGTGAAATGCCTTGGCTCACCACGGATTTCCCAGATTCCGTGATCTGGTTTTTGCCAGTTGGACTCTAGAAACTTCATGAGGCCCTGCTGTAACGCCCAGTCTGATTCATCGTTTTGAATCCCCGCGGCTTGAGCTCGATACATCGCAGCCAGGACCTCACCGAAAACGTCGATCTGAAACTGCTCCGAAGCGGCGTTGCCGATTCGGACAGGCTTGGAATTTTCGTATCCTGCAAGCCACGGGACTTCAAATTCCTTCAGTCGCCGTTCGCCGTGCACGCCGTACATGATTTGCATCTGCGAAGGTGATCCGGCGATCGCGCGAAGCAGCCACTCGCGCCATTGGGTGGCCTCGTCTTTGTAGCCTGCGTTCATGAACGCGATCAGAGTGAACGTCGCATCGCGGAGCCAGCAATAGCGATAGTCCCAGTTTCGCACGCCACCGATTTTTTCGGGAAGCGAAGTCGTCAGCGCGGCGACCAAGCCACCGGTTGGCGCGTACGTTAATCCCTTGAGAACGACCAACGAGCGTACCACCGCGTCATCCCACGCAGTTTTTGGATGACATTGCTGGGACCAGCGCGTCCAAAACTGCTCGGTATCGCGCAAGGCATGATCGGCCGTGACCGGTTTCGGCGGTTCCTGATGCGGTTCAAACCAGGTGAGTACGAATGGAACGCGCTCACCTTTTTTGACGGTGAATTCGGCGACCGTAGTCAGATCTTTGCCTTGCGTTTGGATCGGCGTCCGCAAAATCAAAGCATCCGGTCCGGCGATCGCTTCGAGTCCGCCGTGCTCTTGGCGCACCCATGGTACGACGTGGCCATAGTCGAAGCGAATGATGAGTTCCATCTGCAGCGCGACCTCGCCACGCAAGCCTTCGACGATTCGGATAAGGTCCGGATTCTTTCCCCGTGGCGGCATGAAATCGATCAAACGCACGGCGCCATTCGCTGTCTCAATCTCCGTTTCCAAGATCAGGGTGTCGTCACGATATCGTCGCTGAATCCTTTCTACATTCTCGCGCGGGAAAAATCTCCAGTGCCCGTTTTCGGCTTTGCCTAACAAAGACGCGAAGCACGCGCCCGAATCGAAGCGCGGAAAACAGAGCCAGTCTACGCAACCATCACGACTGACCAGCGCGCCCGTCTGGGTGTCGCTCAAAAAGGCGTAGTCTTCTATCCTCGCGCCGCTATTCGGCATACGCCAATAGATATCGATCTACGTCGATGTCGATCTTGAGAAAGCAATCTATCCTTGCGCGAATCCGCTGAGTCAGTATTCGCTTGCGCTGGAGGCTCTACCGGTAAAAATTCCACGCCGCGGTTCGGGGGATGGATTTTCTTCGGGCGGAAATTCTGCTAAAATCCGCGATTAATAATTTATCGCACCGTTAGCTCAGCTGGTAGAGCAAGTGACTCTTAAGTGGGTTTGGCAATTTTTGCCCACTTAAACTCAAGTGCACCGAATCAACCTAATATGCTCAGGTGAAATAACTTATCCGGAGAACAATTGAAATTATTGTTGACCCAATTGCGCCGAATTTTACGCAATTTTAACCCTCGAGTACGCAAAAACGGGTAGCAAAATAGAGTCGCCCGGATTTGTTTATCACCAGACAAAAAATTCCGCGGGTTCGAGCCCCGTAGGCTCCGTATGTGAATTTCACGAATCTCGCATTTTCATGACGGATTCATGACAGATTCAGGCCGAAGAGAGCTGGCCACACTGTGCATTCAACCTCCGGAGCAACGCTTCCAAATCGCCTTCTTCATCTTTGCGACGAGCTTGCGCCTTGGTTTCCGAATGAAACCAGGACATAATCTTGGGATAAGCTGTGCGCGCTTTCGCTTCTGCTACCTCCGAAAAATTCAATTGCAGCCAATTGAGAATCGTCTGGCGGAACACTTCTCGGAGCTCGGGATCGTTTGCGGCTTCAACAATCGTAAAACAGAAATCAAAATATTGTTCAGGCGTAAGGAGGCCTAAATTGGCGCAGACGCTGAGACCGCGGATCGTTTGCGCGATAACAGACCGGCCCTTTTCAAGTCCACTACCATTCAACTTTGCCGAGCCAGTGTTTTGGAGTGCTCTTGTCTCTAACCAGCTCACAAGTTCTTTGCCGTAAACGCGTCCGCTACGAAATGCGGGGCATCCTTCGCGCTTGGCCTCGCGGATGTCGTCAATCTCAATGTTAAGCGCGGCTGCAGCGGCGGCTTGGCTGTCAAAATAGGCAGGTTGTTTGGGCATGAGTAGTCCCTCAGCAGGATGTGTGCGAAGTGTGTGTGAAGATTGAAATTTCATGGGAACACGTTTTTCCCGTGCCGCGTACACAAACACCGAAAGTTGGAACAACCCCCTCGCCGTGGCCAGTCAGGTAAAAGTTAT
>Ga0210405_10001796_pt1 | contig 23484 bp, 22 predicted proteins | sample IncBWH11MmetaG_FD_155492 | JGI IMG/M metagenome (GOLD analysis project Ga0210405, IMG submission 155492) | Forest soil microbial communities from Barre Woods Harvard Forest LTER site, Petersham, Massachusetts, United States - Inc-BW-H-11-M | ecosystem: Environmental > Terrestrial > Soil >... | reverse complement strand
ATGCGTGCTTGCCTTTCATCTTCGCAATCCGCGCGTCCCCGTCCACCGGACTCTTTCAATGCTTGTTCGACGGTGCGCTTCTTGCGCTCGCGATGCAGCCGCGACCAAGTTTTCCCGCGTCGGCGTCGCGATCCCCGAGGCCTTCGCCAGCCCGCGCAGAAACTCCTCGTAGTTGTCGCCCCGTGTCCCGCCGCGCAATCGACCGTATCTCCGCATTGGCTTCCAGCGTCGTCGCGTCGATCGCGATCCGTGTGAGCTGCCACAGCACACTGGAGAGTTCCGGCACAAGGTTGCTCAAACGGTTTTTGCGGGTTTTGATTTCGAGCTCGGTGGAGGTTGAGCGCGCACGAATTCGACCACGTACCCGAGCACTGTCGCCATGGCTTCATCGTCCAGAGCCATGGGCCCCGCCACGGGTGTCGGGGGCAGGGACGATAGACGACGACCGTTTGCACTGCGACCTACCTTGAACGGGAGTCCTTTGGTACAGAAAATCGGAAGAATTGCCCTTAGGAAGAAGAGCTCATTGGAGTCACTGGCTCATGCTGTGCCCTTCGCGAAATCGGTTACACGGTTCGTCAGACTTACACCGACTTAACGGCGACGCCCCCATGTTCACAAAACTATCGCGGTGGCTTGCAGGTTTCAGTTCGCAGCCTCGAAAATGATGGGCTTTACGCCGATAGCAACCGGCCGTCCTGGAGATATTGTCGCCGAGTTACCATCCAGGTCTTTGTAACCCACATACTGAGCAGCCGGAGTATACATATTCTTGCCACTGACGTTCCACGCAAACAAGGCATGGTGACCATTTGCCGCAATGAAAGGACATGTATAGACGTCGCCTTTTGCAGAGCACGCAGCCGTGAAATGGCCGCCGACAAGCCAATCCATCATTTTCTTGTAAGCATTGCTGTACTCCGGATTACGGCCGATGGTGGTGTTGAAATAATACCAATTTACCTGCTGGGCTCCGTAAGCAAATTGCAGCAAGTGCCAGCGTACCATCTGGCCTATACAATCGTCAGGAGTATACGTCTCATGACAAGTAAACTTGACAAGTTCAAAATTAGTTTCGCTATCCATCCACGGGGTGTCGCTCCAGCCAGCCGTATTTTTTTTCAGATCGACTATTTTCTTAACTATGCTGAAGCGCGTTTCAGGCGTGTCGCTGTGCAAATAGAGATGGATAGAATAAATATCAGAGAGCCGTCCTCTACTGTTCTCCTGTTCGAGCCAATTCTGCATCCAGCGCGTGTCCCCTATAGTAACCGGCGGGGTGAGGATGATAGCGCCCGGCACCTTGCTGCGGATAATCGGAACCGCGGGTGCCACGAGCTCATAAAGTTCAGAGACGCTGCCATTCCAGAAATGAGGTAGATTCGGTTCGTTCCACATTTCCCAATACTTGATATAGTCCTTGACACAGTGGCCAGCTGGTGAGCAGTGGCTAACTAAGTCCGTCACAAAGGTTTTAAACGATGGGCTGCCTTTTGCGCTTTGATCGTCCGGTGGAGAAGCCGAGCCCCACGCCATTTCGCAGTGTCCCTTCGTATGCCAGCACGGTGTATAGCCGAACGTGTACATCGCATCACGGGGTTGGTGGGCAGCGATCGCATCTAGATATCCATCGAGTATTTTCCATTTGTAGTTTCCAGCCCCAGTGTTTAAGGCGTGCCACTGCACCTGAGAATCCCACAGCCGTATCGTCCCAGGCTGGGCCACGGATGTTGGCCAAGTCACGTTCGGACAATTAGTAGGCCGTCCAGTCCCACACTGGAATCCAAAGCTGGATGCGGTTATGGTCGGAAAGCCACCTTGGCTCCCGCTTGGATCCTGAGACGTGCCACTGCCGCGGTCAAGGTTCAAGCCGTTGGCGCTACTCGCCTGAGCTCCGATCAAAGAGCCCAAGAGAACAAACAAGATCGTCAAACGCTTGCCAGCCTCCACGCAGGTGCTTGTTCCGCACCCGAGCGGCAGTCCGCTACCGAGCCGGTTTTCCCAGTCAACTTCGCGCAAATTACGTAGCTTCATCATTCTTCCGAACGTATCGCACATCGATCTGGTGTGTCAATGGCGGCAGGGGTGGCTCGAGCTGACGAAGAACCTGAGCCTGATGAAGGACTTGCTTATGATCGGTTGGCCGATGCGGCCGCTTCGAAGATCTTGCACATCGTGCCTTGTCTCTTGTACGTACTGAGCGGTGCGACCTGCACTGCATCTTGCACGAATAGTGGCAACGTGTGGACTTGCCCGCTAACAGAGTCCAGCGGCACGAACGCACTAATTGTGTGGAATGCCACGGTGCACAGCTGGTATAGGCGAGCGACGGAGTACGTAGATTACAAATGTTCAACGGCAAATTTGGCGGCGCGACCAAATCTATAGTACCGGGACAACCAAGTCCAATTGGAGTCGTGCCGGTTATGTTTGAAGCGGCCCACTCAACGCTCTGAACGGTTCAGCGGGCGAGCGCGATCGACAGAGACGCGATAATGAAGTACTGGAAGATTAGACGATCCGCTATCTAGAACGATCGCTTCCGGCATCGTTGCCGAATCCTCATCTGAAACCTTCCTCGCTATACAGCCGGTGCACGCCCGCTTAGGATTGACCAGCATTCTTTCCCGCACCAGCATCTCAATCAGTCACCGATAGCCAAACCCAATTTCGCTTCCGGCTCCTTTGATCGCGATCGCGGTCTACCTAGTTGTGCCGTGTCTTCGAAAACGATGTACGGTGCAGCCGGGAAACCGCCCGCTTCAAGGCCACAGCCGCCTGTTTCGACGTCTTTCCGCAAGCTGTAAAGACGCTTCAGATCGTCATGATCTGATCTTCCCGAAATGCTAGTGCAAACCGATTCGGGAAAAAGGACGCCGACCTCCGTAACGTAGCCCGCTGTTACGCCCCCACCTATACTCCGAATCACGACGGGTTACGCTGACCCAAATTTTTCCGTATGGAGGGCCCCCGAATGCGCAACTTCCTCGCATTTTTCACCTTATGTCTGCTGTGTGTCCTTGGAACTACGTCGCGGTCTCACGCACAAGACAATACTTCGCTAACGAGTAGTCAGTCCGCTGCTCCGCCAATGGGTAGTCATCCCCTAGCACCAGCAAATTGGAGTTTTGAGTGTTTCTATTGTTCGAACGACTCGTGGATCACGACAAAGGCGCAACCTGGGACAGTGCGCCTGTGGATGGCGGGCAGCGAATGGGCCTTCCTGGACACTGGCGCCGGCAATTACGACTGGAGCTATTTGGACACCTGGCTGGATCAGATTGCTGAACACCAGCCGCGATCGGTCATCTACACGTTCGGCCTGACTCCGTGCTGGATTTCCAGTGCTACTTGCGATGGCAAAGGTTGGGGCAATGGGCACAATTTTACGCCGAGTCCGCCCAGCGACCTTACTGCCAGTGGCAGTCCCGCGTTTACCGCCTTCGTCACCGCCTTGGTACAACATTGCTCTCCGTCCGGCCACTGCGTGAAGGACTACATCAAGTACTGGGAGATGTGGAACGAGGCCAACATCACGAAGTACTGGGCCGGCACGGCAACCCAGTTGTATGACATGTTCGCACCGGTGATTCCGATCATCCGCAACCACGTTCCGGGCGCGATAGTCTCGACTCCTCCGGTGTGCGGTGGCGATGCGTCCTGGATGGCCAGTTGGATGACTCTCGAGAATACCTACGGCAGGCTTTCCGACTACTACGGCATCCACCTCTACCTGAGAGGCTATACGCCCGAGGAGCGCATGGGGACGATTCAGTATATGCTGGATACAAAGAACGACAACGGGTGGGCCACGACTCCGTGGATGAATACCGAGACCGGGTACGAACTCGTTACGTTCGCCTGCTCTACCCAATACACGGCCGAAGACTGTCGCGGCCAGCTGGTGAGATGGCACGTCCTGCAATATGCCTATCAGGGAGGCGGGGGCGGCGCTTACCACGTAGGTTGGTTTAACTGGAAAAGCTTCAGCGGCGGCGGCTATGACACGACTTACTACACGATGATGCAGTGGCTGACCGGCGTGACCTTCACGGCGCCATGCACGAACCAGGGTACGGTGTGGTCGTGCCCGCTGACCAAGGCTGACGGCAGCAAAGCGCTGATTGTGTGGGATACTGCGGGATACAGCGGTTACACTCCTGCTCCTCAGTACACGCATGTGAAGAAATTCCTCAACGGAATCTATGGCGGACTGACCATTCCCATATCACCGGGACAGTGGCAGAAAATTGGAGTGGTTCCGTTCATGTTTGAATCCACCCAATAAGAACGAACTGCAAGTTAAGGTCCGCCAGAAAAAGGGGCAGGAACGCAAATGCCGTTCCTGCCCCTGCAATTTCATCCGCGCCAGAAACCGCCCTACTCATTTTACGATTTCTTCAACTGGAACCAAAAGCCGCTCACTCGACCACTTGCTTTCTTAACCCCAGCAGCCGTCTCGCGGGCTTCGTTTCAACGGCACCTGACAATGATTAGACGGGTTTCATCAAGTGCAGGATCAAGCCTGCTGTGATCGATGTTGATGTGATCAAAGAACAGCAGGCGCCTGCTGCGGTCTCCAGCACATGATGGCTGCCAGGTGCCCATACTGCACCATTCATGAGATGGACGAGCAGGAATGGACCGGCGTTCAACACTACGGAACGGCCGTCTCAAGCATAATCGGCACGTATCTGATGGGAACGCTTTCTCCCGGCGATATCGATACGGTTGCGCCGCCAAAGGCACCGTTGAATTTCCTGTAATCCACGTACTCGGTCGCTGGCGTGTACTGGCCGGGGCCCGCAGCATCCCACACAATCAGTGCCTGGGCACCGCTGGCCTCGACCAGCGGGCAAGTCCACACCGTGCCCACAGTCGTGCAGGATGCAGTGAAGGTCGAGCCGACGAGCCATTGCATCATCGTATAGTAGTAGGTGTCATAGTGGCCGGCGGGGATGCTTTTCATCCAGTTAAACCAGCCTACGTGGATTGCGCCACCGGCCCCTCCCTGTAATGCATATTGCATCACGTGCCATCGTACCAGCTGACCTCGACAGTCCTCGTGAGTGAACAGGGGAGAGCAGGTAAACGTTCCGAGGGCAAAATTCGTCTCGCTGTTCAACCACGGAGTGTTGGTCCATCCATTGGCATTCTTTATATGCAACATCCGTTGAAGGGTACTGAGGCGCTGCTCGGGCGAATAATTTCTTAGGTAGAGGTGAATGCTATAGTAGTCGGAGAGCCTTCCCTTGGTATTCTCCAGAGTCAACCACTTCGCCATCCATAGGGCTTCGCCACCACACACCGGAGGAGTCAGGATTTTGACGTTTGGGACGTTGTTACGAATAATAGGAATCACGGGTGCGAACATGTCATACAACTGCGCTGGTGTGCCGGTCCAGTACTCTGGGATGTTGGCCTCATTCCACATCTCCCAATACCCGATATAGTCCTTGACGCAGTTGCCAGCCGGAGAGCAGTGTTGCACCAACGCGGTGACAAAGGCGGTAAACGCGGGACTGCCGCTGGAGGTAAGGTCCTTTGGCGGGCTGGTTGAGTAGTTGTGCCCAGCGCCCCAGCCTTTATGGTCGCAATGGGTATTGGAAATCCAGCACGGAGTCAGGCCGAACGTGTAGATGACCGAACGCGGCTGGTGTTCAGCAATCAGATCCAGCCAGGTGTCCAAATTGGTCCAGTCGTAGTTGCCCTGGCCTTTGTTCAGCAACGCCCACTCGGTCCCCGTGTACCACAGGCGCACCGTCCCGGGCTGTGAGTGAGTATGAATCCACTCGCCGTTCACGCCACAGAGCTTGTTGGTGATCATACACTCAAAGTTCCAATCAGAAGCTTCTATGGGATGGTTGCCCATCGCAGGGCGTTGCGCATAAGACCGAAAGGGAATTCCCAGCGCACACACCAGACATAATAACGCCACCACAACCGATGTTCGCATTCTTGGACTCACTTAGACTCGGCAAACTACAAAAAGCCAGGAAATTACGCACGAAACCGCTGTCAATGAGTCACAAGGCGACTTGTCACTACTTATCCAGGCGGTACACGTCCGCAGCTCACTCAGAAAAAGAAGCAGGCAAATGGGTCCACGCATGACCCAGCGCCCCGCATAACGATGTATCCAGAAGCGCGGCTTGTCAAGATGCAAAGATTTGCGCATCCTGAAAAACTGGTGCCTCAAGGACCCCAACATTGATCCTTCCAGGGAAGATCACTCCCCGAATGGCTCGCTTCTCAAGTACGGTGACGACATCCGCTGAGGTCGGGCTTATTTTGTTTCCAAAGCCTTCAGGATCGCGTCGTAGGCCGGTTTCTTTTGGTAGGCGTCATCGAAGGATAATGACCAGCCTTGCTTGCCCTTGAAGTAGGCGGGTATCAAGGAATATTTGCCGGTGAAGGCCCAGGTCTGAAGAACGCGGCAGTTGGGATTCTGCAGGCAGACGGTGGTGACCTTGCCGGAGTTCTGGACCTCTTCGTCGCCGCCGACCCGTGTAGATTCAAACATGATCGGAATCACTCCAATGGTAGTTGCTTCTGCCCGTCTTATAGTTCGGGTCGCGCCGCCATAGGTGCCGTTGAAGTACCTGTAATCTACGTACCCGGATGCTGGCGTGTACTGGCTGTCGCCGGCAGTATTCCACACAATCAGTGCCGTGGCCCCGCTAGCCTCTTTTAGCGGGCAAGTCCACACCGTGTCCTTATTCGTGCAAGATGCAATGAAGGTCGCACCCGTAAGCCACCGCATCATCGTGTAGTAATAGGTGTCATAGCCGCCACGGCTGAAGCTTTCCCAGTCATACCAGCCGACGTGGAACGAGCCTCCACCGCCTCCCTGATATGCGTACTGCAGGACGTGCCATCTTACCAACTGACCTCGACACTCTTCGGCCGTGTATTGGGTTGAGCAGGTGAACGTGCCGATGTTGTATCCGGTCTCGGTATTCATCCACGGAGTCGTGGTCCATCCGTTGGCGTTCTTTGCGTCCAGCATCCGCTCCACCATCCCCATGCGCACCTCGGGCGTATGGTCCTTTAGGTAGACGTGGAAACCGTAGTAATTGGAGAGCCTGCCTTTAATATTCTCCAGAGTCATCCAGCTAGTTATCCATGAAGTATGGCCGCCGCACACGGGAGGAGTCGAGACGATAGCCTTACGAATGTTGTTACGGATGATCGGAATCACAGGCTTGAACATGTAATACAGCTGGTTTGGAGTGCCCGTCCAGTAAGGTAGGTTGTCGGGCTCGTTCCACATCTCCCAGTACTTGATGTAGTCCTTGACGCAGTGGCCGGCAGGAGAACAATGATGCACCAACGCGGTGACAAAGGCGTCAAACGTGCGGCTGCCACTGGAGGTAAGGTCGCGTGGCGGGCTGGCTGTGTAGCTGTGCCCAAGGCCCCAGCCTTTATGATCGCAATTAGCAGTGGAAATCCAGCAGGGGGTATGGCCGAACGTGTAGATGATCGCACGTGGCTGGTGTTCGGCAATCAGGTCAAGCCAGGTATCCAAATTCTTCCAGTCGTATGCGCCAGCGGCCGTACTAAAATCCGCCCAGTTCGTTCCCGAGTCCCACAGGCGCACCGTCCCCGGCTGCGAGGTCGTAGTAATCCACAAGCCGTTTGTGCCACAGTCGGTGCTAATGATGCATTCAAAACCCCAATCTGTAGGCTCTATGGGATGATTGCCCATTGGCAAGGCCGTGCTCTGCGCGTCGGACGGAAAACTGGTTCCAAGCACACACACGAGGCACAATGAAGCAAACGCGATCCATCTCCGCAATTGAACCCCCATGTAGCGAACGGTGAAGCGAGCGGTGCTCAAACTCCGTGGCCGACAAATCAGGAGTATAGGCTGGGTATTGAAGAGCGGGATACAGCACAGAAGTACATCTTTAGAGTCGCAGAAGCACAGAAGTAATCTTTAGAGTCGCAGACGAACTACCATGACCCTGCCCCTGCCCGCCTCCCCAGGTAATGATACCGGTCAAGCCCGTCTCGCTACCGGCGGCATCAGAGCCGGAGCTGTGAAGGCACGCATTGGCAAGGGAGTGCCGTCTGAACCCCCGACTTTCTGCGTCGCTCGCGGCAATGTCCATCTGGTTTTGGACGGATTCAGGAGGCCACATTCCGGACGGCTCCATCCTCGCCAACGTAGAGGGGTTCGACCGGGCGCGTACACTGGGGATTGGGAAGCGGAAAAACGAGCCTAGAAGGGGGCGCCGTACTGGCCGCGAAAAAGACGCGTCTGCCAGGTATGGCAGTTGCTGGCCGGTTGCGAGCAGTTCGTCGTGCCCGTTTGACTCGTATCGTAATATTCCCCCACCCCGTAAAAAGTCAAATTGTCTGACGAGTCAATCACCGTAGCGGCGTATTCTCCCCAACGATCTGTATTCTCTTGATCTCCTGTGCCTTGCACGATTAGCGTGGGTGCGTCGAAGCTGGAAGCCATCCAGGGGAGCACGTCAAAGTTGATCGCTGGGTTGTTCTGCGTCTGGCAGGTAGAGCAATACGCTCCAGACGTGGTATAGGCAATGCCCAGGTTTCCGTTCTGGTCGAGAGCCGCGCTAGGCATGAAGTAAGACAGAATGCCATTCGGATCTTGCAAGTCCGGAGGCCCGGAAGCACCGCCGCTATTGACCAGTACGGATGCCTTCCCGTTGGAAACGTTGAGAATGTAATACCGGATGCCGGTGCGCTGATTGCTCGCGCTTTCCATCACCACATGGGAAGCGGTTAAATACTCGCCGTTGGGCCCGCTCGACGAAGACAGGTGGTTGTAGGTCAGCCGGTTCGCCATGCGGTCGCCCAAGGAATCCACGCAAGGCGTACTATAGTCGCCGCAGCTCCGCTTGCCATACCCCCCGATGTCGCTGGTATTTGTGCTAGGTTCGGGAACACAGAAAGTGTTGACTTCGTCCTTCGCCCTCGATGTGTTGTAACAACCCGGCGTGTACGGGTTCACAGCGATAAAAGTGGGTCCAGAGAGTCCGTTCGTTCCCCATGTGAACAGGGCGAGTTGATTCGACGTGCACGGCGTAGTCTGACTGGTGCACCAGTTCATGCCCTTTAAACCTTGCTGGGCATTGCTGGGATTCACAATGGACACGAAATATTCGGCCTCGCCGCTGGTGGGGCCGGTGGCGCTGTCGATATCCGCGACATCGACAGAGTGGATCAGACTGGGCCGCTGCGTCGAGGGCACTGTGTAGGTGTAGCAGGTCATCGGCTTGGATGCCTTGCCCTGCGTGATATCAGCACGGTCCAACTGGCACGCTTCGAAGCCGGCTTCGATATAGTGGACTGTGGGATCCTGCAAATCAAAGGTAATGAAGAAGCCATTGGACCAGGTGCCGATTCTTGGCCAGTCGGGAAAGTAGTAATAATTCGGACCCTTGGTGCAGTTATTCGAACTCTGGACACAGGGAATCACCGAGGCCATCTTGTACTCGTATGCGAACCATTGCGTGCTGGAGTTGGACAAGTCGCTGCCAGAGCTGGCGGCGATGCACCAGGCATATTGGTTGATACCGCTGCTCGCATAGCTGACCCGCCGGCTGATGACAAACTCGTTGTCCAAACGATCAAAGATGATTTGCACGTTCCCGGTACTATTCTGGCATTCCGCTTGGGTCGAGCTGGACCACAAGCCTGCCACGTTGCGCGGCACCGCCGTGGTTCCACCTTTGAAGGTAAAGATAGGCTGACCCGTCACTTTGTCAAAAGCCTGAACGAACTGGCCATTGACCCACTCCAGAACTTGCGCATTTTGGCCACTCACGGTTGGGCCGACCGCAATATTGGCGTCAATGTTGTAATAGTTCGCGTCGTAGAATTGATACTGGCCGCCGATGTTCTGCTGGGCGTCCACACCTTCCGTCTGGTCTCCACTCCAAGACCCTCCGGTGCAGGAGGACGATCCGCAAATGCCGAAAACACCGGTCGAGGTCGTGGTAAACTCCGCGACTTGTGCAGTGGTGTAGGGACCGGCAATCTTGCCCTGCTGGCAATCACCAGAGGAGCAAGTGTTTGCAAATGAGGGAGTTGCCAGCAAGACGACAATCAGAGCCCAATTCTTAAAGCTTATCATTCCCACCTGTTTTCTGGTTAGATCGGAGGAGTGCAGCCTAACACGGTCACCAGCAATCTTCGTACCGCATCCCTGGCCCTATTAGCCTTTTTTGCAATCACTTAGGTGCGGTCGAGGGGGAGTGATGTAAACCCTTGCACATACTAGGAAGGAGAAATGGTCGACAAACTCGATCTCCTTGCGCCAACACTGGGACAAATTATAGCCACAGGTGTGCGAGTTGGCAACGGAAAGTTTCCGCCGCGGGAGTGTACCATCCGGAAGCTGGCGACGCGCTCGATCTCTTCATCGTTGGGGACAACAGAGCGCACGCTCTCGTCGAAAGGGTTCGCCATGCGCTTCCTCCCTCAGTGGACTGGTAACTTGCCCTCATACCACGTCTGCAACTGACATCGGGCAATCTTGTCGTTTGCCGTCCTTGGCAATTCAGCGACCACCTTCACCGATGAGATGAGATTCCTAGTGCCAGTGGTCCCAGGAAACACAATGGAAATCGAGGTGCAGGTGCTCAAGTTTATTGAAGATTTCGCGCGAGTGGAAGCGGTCGCAACTGTCGACGCTACAATGGTGGCAAAAGGTAAACTGGGTTTCGCCAGACGAGGTTTGCGACCCACCCCCCGGCCTAGTGAGTTGTTCCACGGCCCTTGGGCTGGTACACTTCCGCAGGAGACAGGCGTCCAAAGCCAGAATTCGTTGTGGCTGATCATTGTGTGGGGTGAAACGATTTGGCCGTACGTCCGTTAGTTGAACACGACATCCCACAGGTAGCGGATCTGTTCTGGAATGTCATGCGTGGCCGCAAGGGCTCCGCTCCGCCTGGAGTTCAGTCGTTTTTCCAAGAGCTTTACTTCACGAACCCCTGGATCGACAGCACGATTCCTTCACTTGTTTACGAAGGCAAGAGCGGTGGAATTGTCGGATTCTTAGGCGTGATCGTACGAAAGATGACGGTATGCGGCCAACCCATTCGGGTCGCCTTTGGCGGCAATTTTGTAGTTGATCCCGAGGTCCGGTCCAACCTCGCGGGCTTGCGCCTGTTGGGAACGTACATGGCCGGAGGCCAGGATCTTTCGCAGACGGATTCCGCAAACGACCTATCTCGAAATTTACTGGAACGACTTGGCTTCCGCACCATCGTGCCCCTCAGCATTCATTGGGCGCGCCCGCTGCGGCCGTGTCACTATGCCGTTCACGCCCTGTCCCGCTTAACCGGACCCGTACTTTCCGCCAGCTTGAATTTTGCCGCGAAACCCTTTTGTAGCGTCGTAGACAGCATAGCCGCACGACTCCCTTCCAGTCCATTCCGTCAGACCGAGTCCTCTCTGCACGCCGCGGAACTTGATGTCGAAACGCTCCTTCACTGCCTAACCGAATTCCGCAGTGGCTATTCGCTTTGGCCTGAGTATGACGTCCATTCGCTGAAATGGCTTCTGAGTTTCATGGAGCGGATGCCAGCTCGCGGAGATCTCCGGAAGATTGTTTTGCGCGATGACAGCCAGAAGATCCTCGGCTGGTATATCTACTACGTGAAACCGGGCGCGGTGGGTAAAGTGGTGCAAATCGGCGGTGAGCGGCAATTCACCAAGGACATTCTCGATCATCTTTTCTCGGATGCATTGGATCAGGGAGTCGTTGGCCTTCATGGGGTAGTGCAGAGCCGCCTGATGGGCGACTTCTCGGAGAAGAACTGCTTCTTCGCCTGCCGCGGCGGCTGGACGGTTGCACACTCCCGCAAGCCTGAACTCCTCGAACTCCTCAATCGCGGTGATGCTTTCCTCTCGCGTCTTGATGGCGAATGGTGTTTGGGTTTTGGCGGGTGATCTCAGGCTTCGCTCGCAAGACGGGCGATCTTACCTGTTACGCTTCAGCTTGAAGCTATGTAAATATCCCTGGCAGTGCCGGGTGCTTTACGATTGCGGGCCCCTAGGATTCAGGATTATGCCGGTCTAATCGTTGTCAGGCTCCTTTTGACGGAAGTGCGCGAAGCAACTCGTGGGATTAAGAAAACAATTTGTAGCGTACTTGGCGCCCGTGACCGGCACGAAGGGGCGCTTCTGACTCCAGTCGAAGAAATCGTAAAGCGAGTAGTTGTTAGGAGCCGAAGACGTATCCTGAACGAAAAAATCAGCATAAGGCCACTGCGAAGGCCCAATGGTGCCTATGGAATTTCCGCCGGTCCCAAAGGCGTACTCGACAAAATTCAACATGCTGCCAAAGTCATGGCAGTAGTAGTTCGGGCAAGTGGGGTTGGAAGCCGGGCCGGAAATATAGCCTTGCTTAGCGTACGGTGACACCACCAGTAACGGCACGCGAAATCCGTAAACATCCTGTTGACCGTTGCCGGAGCCGCCCACATAGCCAGGGTTTCCGCCGCCGATGGTCGCGATGGGGTTCACGTCATCGAAGAAGCCTCCCCAGTCGTCCCAGGTAACAAGGATCACTGTATCGTCCCAATAGTTACATTGTACGGGGAGCTTGTTGCCGGAGTTGTCGTACCCGCCCACAGCATTCACGATGGCTGCCACCCATGACGGCCCGGCATCCGTACTCACCCCTCCCGGATGGTCCGACCAACTCCCGTCAGGAATCACCCAACTTACCTGCTGCAGATTGCAGGCTCCGCTCACTCCGAGATCGTTCAGCACCTTTGCTGGGGTCCCAGTCACGGCACCGTTTTTGAAAGCGGGCCCTTGGCACACACCACCAGAGGCGCTGGGCTGGCATATGTGGTCGATAGAGTTCGGTGCAGTCCAACGCGAAGTTAACTGCCAACCATAGTACCGCCAACTGACGTGATGTGGATTAAGGATGTCCAGCAGCGTTGGATGTTCGTAGCACGGGAATCCTAGATTTGCGTTTGGGGGATCCGAAGGCGTGTAGGCGAAGGACTCACTCCCAGAAGGGGAAATATCGAGCACCTGGGTGTTAAGGTATGCAATGCACCCGTAGCGATAAATATTAGTCGTTGACTCCTCAACGAACCAATCGTAATACTGGGTTGGGTAGTTGATGGGCGCCGAGGTGCCAGAGATAAGGAAATGATGCGCGGGATAGCTCGGTCCCTGGTTGGTCTGGAACATGTAGTTCGCAAAGCCGTATCGCGAGGCGAGTTCGAAGTACGGTTCGAGGATGCCATGGACCCCGTCGTACTTGGTGTTCGGTACATAGCTGTACTGCGGACAGGTAGTACGCCTCGTGTCAGAACACTGCGGGATGCACTTTGTTGTTTGCTTCTTAAGCACCGTAACGTCACAAGCTCCGTCCATTTTGCCCTGGTCGTACATCGCCGTCCATGCGACGTGGGAGTGAAGTAAGTCAAAGCAAGAGTCCAATTCTATTGGAACTAGGGGAATTGTAATACCGTGGCAACTACCACTGGTAGCTAAATGGCCACCGTTCTGGGCCAGCGCGGTATCCGCCCCGAACATGTTGTCGGTCGAACGATTCTCCTGGATGATCATGATCACATGTTTAATGGGGGTGTTTACCATGGAGGTTGGACCGGATGTGTTTGTCGAGGTTTGAGCATTGCTCAGCGCCGCTCCGCACAAAGCCAGCGACGTCATAATCAGCTGATGTCCAGTCCACTTCACAGAAATCTCCTTTTGGTGCGCCCAAACGCTAAGGGGCAGTTAAGCCAAGCGTGAAATCCAACCTCATGCTTACTGCGGAACCTATGAGAACTCCCTGCCTGCTCAGAGACGTAGACGAGGCCGATCGCAAAGGTGACGGAATCAATAAAGCCATCCAGGAAGGGTATTCAACATCGTGGCTTCGGAGCATGCGCCGCATTCGATAGTCCTCCGAAGGCGCTTTATTATCCGTTGGTTGGGGCCAAAAGTCAATACCTTCCATCGACAATTGCTGCTTGCCTGCGGCCACTTCTGCATACTCGGCGCCAGCTAAACTTTCCGCGCCGAACCGGGCAGATGATCGGATATGATTGCCTATTATGTCTTCGGGCCGGGGTCTTTTGTAATCAGTGACTTAAATTGAACGCGCAACATTTCCCTGTGACTTGTGTTTCTTCTTCCAGCGCGACACTTGGTGCAAGGGATCTCAAACTAACTCAAGGAGAACTACAGAGATGACAGAGCGCACGAAAATCATGTTGATGAGCGCGACCCTGATGGCGTTTCTTTTGCCAGCCGTGGCGCAGAATGCCAGCACGCCGTCGCAAACCTCAGTTCCGTCGCAAGGCGGAGTTCCGACACAAGGTTCAACTCCGACACAGACCACAACGCCAGCGCAGTCCGGTCCGCCGACGGTTCAGCAACGCAAAGAGAACCAGCAAGACCGGATCGCCAACGGTGTGTCCGACGGACAGTTGTCCGCCAGTGAAACCAGGAACCTGGAGAAGAAGGAATCGCAACTGAACCAGGAAGAGCGTGACATGAAGGCCCAGGATAACGGCCATCTCACCAGCGCCGACCGCGCCGCTCTGCGTCAGCAGCAGAACCACCTTTCGAACCAGATTTACAAGGACAAGCACAACGCCTCTGCGCAGAACCAGGACCCGAAGACCAAGCTCGGCCAGAGGGCAGAAAACCAGCAGGACCGCATTGGCCAGGGCATTAAGGACGGACAGTTGAACGCCAGCCAGACCGCCAACCTGGAGAACAAAGAAGCGGCCATTAATCACGAAGTCGCGGCCGACCGCCAAGCCAACGGCGGCCACCTGACACAGCAGCAGAAGGCCCAGGTGAAGAACCAGCAGAACAACCTTTCCCATCAGATTTACAAGGACAAACACAGCGGCAAGAAATAGACGGTGCTACGCCCCCGGCTGGCCGGGGGCGTTTTCCTCTCCCGGAGTCCGAGAAAAGTCTTTAAGTTCATGACTCCGTCTTTCTGCGGATGGATTTGCTCCAAGAAAACTCTTTTCCGCGCAAAATCGAGAAACAAAACGTCGCCGGTTCCTCCGGGGACCCGTGGCCCACTCAATCGGGCATAGCTCCGCGTCGTGGTAGAATCGCGCCCATAGATCGGAGGGCAGCCTATGCGCCACTGGATTTGGCTGTTTCTCTTCGCTGTTCCGAGCTTCGCGGCAGACTCACCGTGCCTCATCGTCAAGCACGCAAGCACCAGCAGTCAGGCCCTTGTGAGCGGAGCCAACTGGCGATATGTTGCGGGCGATTTTCCCAAAGAGATGAAGTGGAAATCGAACATCACCGACCGCAATATCCGCAAGATCAAAGAACTCAACGGTCGCGTCGTCGTCGTTCCCACTGATTACCACGAAGCCGACTTGGAAGATGCCCGCAAGCAATGTGGAACTGCAGTTGAGAAAGGCAGTGCACCGGAGACGACGACCCCGCCGAATAAATGACCTGCTCCCACGCAGTCACGCTCGGCCTGCAGATATTGCAGGGCCTTCTGACACCAGTGATTGCCATCGTCGCCCTCTACATCGCATGGCAGCAATACAAGGTAAACGAGCGGAAGTTTGCGTTCGACCAGTACGAGCGACGGCTTCGCGTCTACCAAGAAGTTCGGTCGGTCCTGACTCTGGTGATGCGCGACTTCAGACCTGATTTCATCGAGCTGCAAAAGTTTCGTTCCGCAACGGCGGAAGGCGATTTTCTGTTTGAACCTGAGATTCCCGCGTACCTCGATGAAATATTCAGTAGAGGTTGGAAGTTGCGTTGCGCCCGTGACGAGTTCCGCGACATGTTTTCTCCGCCTCCGCCCGCCGGATACGACCACCAGAAGATAGTGAACGAGATAATGGAGGGAGAGACGTGGTTCGTTGAGCAGCCCGAGCAGGCCAAACAGAAGTTCAAGAAATATCTCTATATAAGCCGATGAACCGACCGCAGGGAGCCGGAAGGGCTCCTACGACTCCGGTCACACGACGAAGCCGTCTTCTGGCTTGAGTCGGGCAGTTCTCAGGCGCAAGCTGAGCTCGTGCCCTGGGGACTAAAACGATTTCACGCCTCCGGGCGGGCTCACTTCGTGACGTTTTGCTGCTACCATCGCCGTCCCCGTTCACCGCCCCATCCCCAGGCAAGTCTTCGAGGCCGCGCTGGAGCGTGTGTGCCGCAGCTTCGAGCTTTACATTCACGTTCGCCAGTACGCGACGGGTTGCGCAGGGACTGGTGGAGATTGAATGCGAATGGGCCGCGAGAGAGCGGAAAAAAGTGGCTGGCAGACGCTGTCCAGCCGTATCTTGGCCCCACTCAAGCCAAAAGACGGCCCGGGTGGGCCACCCCCCATGATAAGTGGAATCCATCGAGTTCTAACATCGACGATGGAGCTCAATCGTCGTCAGGATCGGTGGGCGGAGTTTTATCTTCCAGGAAATACTTAGCATCCTTGGCCGCCGGGATCGTCTGAAATGTCAATGGGGTCTGGCTGAAGTCGAAGCAATCCGAAAGATCGCCGGTGAAGGTCGTGGCGTCCGCGTAGGCAGGCGAAGCTCCGGGGGCAACATTGGACACCCCGAAGTTTCCCTCGATGAATTTCAGAATGCTGCCGAAATCGTTTACCTGGTGGGAAATGTAGGCTGGCTTTGCGTACGGCGAGACCACGATCAAGGGCACGCGGAGACCGTATTCATAGGAGTTGATGATGGCGGGCGGTGGGACGTGGTCGTACCAGCCTCCCCAGTCGTCCCACGAAATAATGATGGCAGTGTTGGACCAGTATGGGCTGTTCCCGATGGCGTTCACCACCGACGCCACCCACGATGGCCCAGTCCCGTTATTAATTGACGCATGATCAGATTGTTGCCCCGTGGGGATGATCCAGCTCACGCTGGCAAGCTGGCCGTTCGCAATATCGGTCAAGACTTGCGTGTTTTGCAAGATCACGTTGTTGGTCCAATCGGGGCCCGTACAGGAGGTCCCGTTCGGTGGGGGAACGTTGGGGACACACAAATGCTGAATCGCATTCGGTCCGGTCCAGATGGAACCCGGCGAGGGGGCGTAATATCGCCAACTGATCTTGGCGGCATCGAAAATGTCAGTCAACGTTGGATGATCAAAGCAGGGATACATCACCGTCGACTCGCTGCCTCCGGGGTCAATCATGTTAACGAATTCGACCGCAGGTGCCGTACAGCCGGTGTTGCCTAACGCACCTGTCACCCCTAGCGGATTCTCGGAGTTGAACAAATCGCTGTATTGCTCACCGGGTGGGGTCGGCGCCGAAGTGCCGGAAATAATGAATTGATGGGCCGGGAAACTGGGTCCCTGGTTGGTCTGGAACATTCGGTCGCCGAAAGTGTAGGTTTCCGCGAGTTTGAAATAGGGCGCTACATCGCTGGCTTGGACATACTGGTACTCGGGGTTGGGCGGAGGACAAGTTGCATCACATGTCACCGAATCTAGATCGGCCCCGTCCATCTTGCCGTTGTCGTACGCCAACAGGAATGACTTGTGAGCGTGGCCCATGTCGTAGTTGGTGCTCAAAGTGGTAGGGGTCAGCGTAATCGTGTTGCCCTTGGAATCGATCCCAGAACTCGCGATGTCCGCGCCGCGCTGCATGAGGACGGGATCGTGGAACAGGTTGTCGGGCGTGCGGTTTTCCTGGAAGATGATGACCACGTGCTGGATCACGGATTGCACAACCAGACTCAGTTGGGAACTGTGGTCGCTCGAACCAGAACTTCCCTGAACACCGACGGGATAGCTGCCGGGCGTAGTCGTCCCTGAAGTGCTGACCGTGAGCTGCGAGCTTCCGGAACCAGCCACGGATGCGGGAACAAATGAGCAACTAGCTCCGCTGGGCAAGCCTGAGCAAGCTAACGCCACGGTGCCGCTGAATCCGGCTGTAGCCGTGACGGTTACGCTGGAGGTTGCCGGCTTGCCCGGGTTGACGGTCGCAGGCGAGAGCGCGGCGGCAGAAATCTGGAAGTCCGGATTTGACTGACTGGCCGAGGACCCACCTCCGCAGGCATTCAGCCCCGCCAACAACAAGCCAGTGGTGCAAAGCAGTAGCCCACGGACCATCGTTCCGGGTTGGCCTGACATCTTTCGCATAACCATATTCCTCACTTGTCCTGGATGCTGCTATAAACCCTGGTTCCCGCAATTCCACTCGCGGGCGTACTTAGGACGCATATTCAATGGCTTTGAGTTGTATCGGACTGCCCCACGTCGCGGAGTCAAGCCCAGTTAGAATTGTAGCCTCAAATTGCGTTCCAACGGATTGGGAGTGCAGCAGCTTTCGCCACTACCCGACGGGTTGCGCAGCGACGGTGGAGATTGAGTGCGAATGGGCCGCGAGAGCGCGGAAAAAAGCGCCCGGCAGACCCTGTCCATGCGTATCATTGCCCCACTCAAGCCGACAGGCGGCTTGAGCGGGCCACCACCAGTAGTCAAAACGTGTAATCGCTGCGAAATCGCCAGTTGAGCGTAGTATAATTACAGCGTGCAGCCGTCATTTCCCATTGGGCGACATGCAGTAGAGATAGCCGAGGGAAGTGGCAAAGTAAACCCGATTGTTGGAAATCGCGACTCCGCCGGATACCGGTCCCTTGACCTTGAAATTGAGCAGGTTTGAACCGTCCGTTTTGTTCACATAGAGATGCTTGTCCTGCCCACCGAACAGAACGATGTCTTTGATAATGGCGGGTGCGCCCAACAAAGGCTTCTGGCTGGACTTGGCCTGGTGCTGGACTGTAGTCTTGCCGGCATGATCCTGAAATAAAGTCACCAAGACCCCACTGTGGTCGGGCGAAAAAATGTTGGTCATGTAGTCCGTTTGCTGCTTTCCTGCACCGCATTTTTTGATGTTGGTCTCCGCGAGAAAGCCCGGGCTGGCAATAAATCCAACCGACCTCTGAATGGTTTGCACCGTGCCGGTTAGACCACTGGCATCGCGTCCCAGCACGAAGATGTCGCCGACCTTGCTCATGTCTGTCACCCAATACTCAAAGGTATTCTCCTCAGTGCATTGATTGACTCTGCCCGTGGTATGAAGAATGGGGGACGAGCCAAAGTCATCATCCACCTGCTCGTTTGCAGCCGCGAGGTAGTAGTTGAGCAGGGTACCGGTGCTGGCAGTCAACGCCAGCACAGCGTCGGGGTAATGGGTAGCGTTCTGCGTGGGCGGAGTACATTTGGCGCCCGCGTCCCCTGTCCCCGCATAGACAATTCCATTGGTGCTGTCAATGGCCAAGGAGGACGACACCGCACCACCAAGACAAGTTCCGCTCGGGCATGTACTCTGATCGATCGTGGGCAAACTCCAAACGGGATTACCGTTGAGCTCGTTATATGCATTGACCAGCCCGATTACGCAGGGCGCATCGTTGTGTGAAGCCAGCCCGACAAAAACCATGCCGTTGTAAAAAGTGGGAGATGACCAGACCTCCGCGCCGTTCTTGGGGTCACCGAGTTGTTGTTTCCACACCAAGGCTCCAGTACTAGCGTTCAGTGCGTAGAGGTAGGCATTCTCCGCCCCGAAAAACACCAGATTGTTGGTGGTATCAACGGCTGCGGAAGACCCAATACGGCAAGAGTGTGTGCTACAAGGCGGCACCAGGTCCACGGTGAGGGACCATATTTTCTTTCCCGTCACCGCGTTGAGAGCATAGAAATTGCCATTCCACGCGCCCAGGAAAACCATCGACGTACCGTGGACGGTGGCAACGGCGGGAGAAGCAGAAAACTCGTAACCGCTCGAGAACGTCCATTTAGTCTTCAACGTCTGCACATTGGAGGAACTGATTCCAGTCTCTCCGCTGTGTGCGCTGTTGTTCAAATCATGGAGAAATTTGGGCCAATCCTCTGCCGGAGCTTGTGCGGTAACGAGGATCACAGAGATCAAGAGACCGAAAATCGCGATTAGCCTGGCGCCACGAGCGTTCATGCGAACCTCGCAAACGGTGGGAGATTAAATCTACTACGTCCCAACCGCGGGTGCAACCGGCGACCAGACCCTCTGGGCGGTGCCGAATTTTCATTTTCTGTCTAGGAGGTCGCAGTATCGAATGGAGGAACGTGGGAACAGCCCAGGCCTGGCTATTCTGGCGCACTCGTCGGTGGCGTGGAGCACGGCGCTGCGCTCTACGTTGCCGCGCCACTTACCAGGATGGCCGCGTTCATCTCGGCAAAGTGGTCGGTCGAAACTGCAATTTCGGATTTCGGGGACGAGAGATCTTAGCGCCCAGTTTCGATCTCTACTACCCCACACCGACATCAGAGCAAAGTTGGCCTTAGTGGCCGGACTATGGCTTGGGTCAGAAAGTTGCAGCGGATCTGCACCCATGGGACGGTTTGTCGGCAAACTTGAAGTTGTCCGAGCCGCCGACTGGTAGGCAATCGTCTCAATTGACGATAAAGCGCGGTTACACTCACTGACGGGCGGCGAGCTGTTACCCCGTGCCCGAGGTTCCTCCCTTTTTTGGGCGATAACCCGCGCCTCATGGTGTATCCACGGCCGCATCGCGGCGTACCCATTCGAACCGTCAGTTCCGCAACCACTTTTATCATTGACCACATGCTTCAACATCGGATAATCTGGTGAGGCGTACATTATCTGTGAGATAATCGTCGATCTTCGACAACCCGATCCGGTTCGAGGACGTCCCGACCTCCCAAAATGCCCATTCAATTCCAAAACGGGACGCCATTCCCGCCGTAACTCCAATGTTGTCTAGATTTTGCGCGTAACTCCTGTAAACTCAAAGATCTAGCACATAGTCGTAAAATAAAGCCTGTGTTTTCAATATTGTGCAGAATAAAGGGGGGTACCCATTACTAAACAGTAAACTCCGTTCCATTGTGGGAACTCCATTGCGTCACGCAGTGAAGTGGCAGTCAAGGGAACGATATGATTTGCCTTCGTCAATCGCTGTCGGGAGCCGAGGCAACGAAGCCCGTCATACAGCTGCTCGGATTAAGAAAGCAGGTTGTCGGGTACTTGGCGCCAGTGATCGGCACAAAGCTGCGCGGGGTTTGGCTCCAGTTGAAGAAATCGTAAAGCGAGTAATTGTTGGGAGCCGCAGACGTGTCCTGAACGAAAGAGTCGGCATACGGCCACTGCGAAGGCCCAATCGTGCCTAGCGAATTTCCGTTGGTGCCGAATGCGTATTCGATAAAGTTCAGTATGCTGCCAAAGTCGTGGCAGTAGAAGTTGGGGCAAGTGGGATTCGAAGGCGGACCAGAAATATAGGCTTGCTTGGCGTACGGCGAGATCACGATTAAGGGCACGCGGAATCCGTAGACGTACTGTTGACCGTTGCCGGCAGCGCCGACATACCCAGGGTTTCCACCGCCGATGGTCGCGATGGGGTTCACATCGTCGTAGAAGCCTCCCCAATCGTCCCACACAACGAGGATGACCGTATTGGCCCAATAATTACACTGCACCGGGAGCTTGTTGCCGGAGTTATCGTACCCGCCAATGGCATTCACGATTGCCGCTACCCATGAGGGGCCGCCATCCTTACTGGCGCCGCCGGGATGGTCTGACCAACTGCCATCGGGAATCACCCAATTCACCTGCTGGAGTTGGCAGGACTGGGTGCTGGTTCCGTTCACGCCGAGATCCGTCAACACCTGCGCCGGGGTTGTTTGCACCTCACCGTTGGTGAACGCGGGGCCTTCGCAATGAGCTGTCGATCCGAAACCGCTGGATTGGCAAATGTGATCGATGGAGTTTGGGGCAGTCCATCGCGAATCCTCTTCCCAACCGTAATATCGCCAGGTGATGCCGGCGGGCTCCAGCACTTCCGGCAGAGTACGATGTTCGTAACACGGAAACCCTGCATTGGCGCCTGCAGGATTCGGTGGAGTGTATCCATTGTTAACAATTTGTCCCGTCGGAGATACCTCCTGCACAAAGCTGTTCAAATCGGAAATGCACCCGTAGCGGTTGTACGAGGCAGAATTCGAAAAGACATGTTCGTCCGCAAAATAGTCGTAATAGGTTGTCGGGTAGGCGATTGGGGCCGCGGTTCCGGAGAAAAGAAATTGATGGGCGGAATAGCTCGGTCCCTGATTGGTTTGGAACATGTAATTGGCAAACCCGTACTGCTCGGCGAGTTGAAAGTATGGATCCAGGATGCCATGAACTCCATCAAACGTTGTATTCGGAACATAGGTGTACTGCGGGCAATATTGATAGTTGCTATCAGAACACCGGGGAAGAACGCACCCTGGCTTCGGGCCAGGCGGAATATCGCAGGCACCGTCCATTTTGCCCCCGTCGTACATGGGAATCCACGCGGTATGTATGTGAGCCGGATCGGTACAAATATCGATTGGTAAAGGTGTGAGCGGAATTGTGGTTCCGTGACAGCTGCCACTGCTGACCAGGTGCGCGCCGTTCTTGATCAGGCTCTGATCCGCCCCGAACAAATTGGTCGGGGTACGATTCTCCTGGATGATCATAACCACGTGCTGAACGGGAGTGTTCTGTTTTGGTGGCGGCGGAGGTGGGTTCGTCGACGACGACGACCCTCCCCCGCAACCGCCCATCAGGGCCAGCATGCCAACGGTGCAAAGCAGCAGCCCACTGAGCAATATTATTCCGGATCGACCTAAGATTTTTCGCACGACGGTATCCTCGATTGCCTGCTACAAACCCTGTTTACCGTAATTCCACTCGCAAGAGAAATACTTGAGACGCATTTTTCGATGGTTGGGGTTGGATCAACCCCGCCCCGGCGCCCATGGTTCCCGTACAATTCGTGTCTCCTGAGAAGATGAATTGCTCAATGGAACGGCCTTGGCAGCGTGCATCAACTGGCAATCGCGGTGTCGGGAGAGAGGGTCGTAGGTTGAAAAGTGGGAGGTCCATCGTCATTGCTGCGGGCTGTGTTATAGTTGCGCTGGCCGTGAGCGGTTCTCTCAATCTCCAGGCTCCGCCCGGTTCTTGATTGCCGAAATCCTTCGGAACAAGGTTATTGGCAATCCGTTCCACGCAGTGTCTTACTCATGAGTGCCGATGCTCGAATCCAACCCGCTTCCATCCCGAGATCGCCGAAGGCGCTGAAATTGCGTGAGGCTCGCTTTGAGGATTATCCCCTCCTAGCTGCGTTGGCGTCTAAGTACCATCTGTACTTCGAGAGCTATCCGGAATGGACGCATCTCTGGACCGACAATCCCGCCTACCGTGAAATCAAAGGCAAGGTTCCGATGGGATGGGTGCTGGCGGACGGTGAGGGTGGGATCTCTGGTTATCTCGGCAATATTCCACTGAATTACGAGCTCGAAGGTAAGAGGCTGCTCGCGGTAGCGACCCGAGCGTGGGTGGTGGATACGGCTTGTCGACCGTACTCGCCGCTGCTTTTGGGAACGTTTTTCCAACAGCCCAACGTGGATCTCTTCCTGAACACGACCGTAAGCGCCGAGGCCGCAGCTGCCTACAGTATTTTTAATGGCGTGCGCGTGCCCGTGGGCGCATGGGATCGGGCTCTGTATTGGATT
>Ga0210405_10001794_pt1 | contig 23496 bp, 20 predicted proteins | sample IncBWH11MmetaG_FD_155492 | JGI IMG/M metagenome (GOLD analysis project Ga0210405, IMG submission 155492) | Forest soil microbial communities from Barre Woods Harvard Forest LTER site, Petersham, Massachusetts, United States - Inc-BW-H-11-M | ecosystem: Environmental > Terrestrial > Soil >... | reverse complement strand
AAGTTGCGCCAACGAGCACCCCGACTCAAACTCGATCTGAAACACTATCAACTTCTTCACGAACAAGTCCTGCAACGGGATGGCTGGCGATGCCAGATGTGTGGGTCCCTCAAAAACCTGCAAGTTCACCACAGAACATTTCGCAGCAGGTTGGGGGATGACTCTGGAGAAAACCTCATCACCCTTTGCGTCGACTGTCATCGAGCTGAGCACGAGATTCAGAGATAAGCACCTTCGCCTGCGCCCGATGGTTCCATCGCGCAAAAACTATCTCAGAAAACTAGGATCGGCCGAAAGAGTACTAGTCGAATCCGAGTTCCTGCATTTTTCTTGCGTTGTACAGGTTTCTGCCGTCGATGACCAGGCAGCGACCCATCAGGTGGCCGGCCTTTTCCCAATCAAGCTTCCGGAAAACGGACCACTCGGTGCAAACCAACTCGGCATCCACGCCCTTTAAAGCGTCATACGGGTTATCTTGACTGCGGGTCCGTGGCGTGCACCTGCGCGCTTTCCTCAAGTAAACGGCGAATAACTTTCAGGGCCGGCGCGAACCATTGTCGTCCGTATTCGCTTTGAACGCCAACCCGAGAACCGCAACGCGCTTTCCGCGAATCACTCAAAGCGACTTGTGTACTTTTTTGAAGAAGCGGTCGATGCGCTGCTTGTTGACGCGTTCTGCAGCCTTCAGCATGTCGAACTCAACGCCCACGGTCGCGGTGAGGTGAATGAAGGCTTGAATATTCTTGGGAAAGTAGAACCAGCCGAAGCCGAGGCTGGCCTTGAGGAATTGCGGCCGATGCGGGGGTCGAGGCCCATCGCGTGGGTGACTTCCTCGACGTCGCCGCCGATGCGTTCACAGGGGTTGGCAATCACGTTGGCGTAGCTGATCTTCAGAGCCAGGAAAGAGTTCGAGGCATGCTTGATGAGTTCCGCGCTGCTGATGAGCCCATCCTCGAAAAGAAATTTCATTGTCCGATCCACGTGGGCAAGTGCCCGACTGGCACCAGCGGTGAACTCCTGGGTAGATTTCACGGAGGGTGGCGGCGCTTTTTTCGTCCTCAACGCCGACGACGATTCGATCCGGGTGAAAGAAATCCGCCACGGCGGTGCCTTCGCGCAGGAATTCGGGATTGGAAGCGACCTGAAACTTGATGGCGCCTTAGGGGGATAGGCCGCCAGGGCTTCGACTCAACCGTGCCATGCCGCAACAAATAATCCACCCTGAAGCACATGACTTGCAAAGCGGTGACTGCCCTTGCCAGCGGGTCACTGGCTCTGACGTAGCGCCTCAGTGCACCACCAGGTTACTCGGCTGTTGCGGCACATACACAGTCAACGAGGGAAGGGATTCAATCCCTCCGAATACAGATGTGACGCCGTAGCAGTAGTTCTGGCCGTTAGTGATGGTTGAATCCACGTAGGTCAGCAGCGTGCCGCCGAGCGATGCCACGTTAGAGGCCAGCAATGTGAGCAATGTGAGGGAGGACGTAGCAGGGCAACCACCTTGCGCTCGGTAGACGTTGTAGGTGGTGCCGCCAGGATTGACGATATCAGACCAGGTGAGCGTTGCCTGGTACTGCACTGTACCTGGCGATGAGGCTGGCGATGAGGTAAGCGAAAGGCCATCAAAAATGGATTGCGTCCCAGATGTGGAAAGAGAAACAAATAGGTCACCGGAAGGAACAGAAGAACTAGTTTGGCAGCTTAAAGTTTCCGGGGCGAATGTGCCTGCTGATATCGTAAAGGAGTTGACCGATAGCGTACATAAAACAGTGCTGCCAATCAACAGGCTGACCGTGGCTGTGGCTGTATTCCCGTCAAGCCGATGCCCCACATAAGTAGTCAGCGTGTAGGTCACATTGGATTGTACCGCAGTGCCCAAGTCCTGTGTTACGCTTCCGCTATTCATAAACAGAACTTGTTTTCCATCAGGCAATGAATTGAGGTACCCGGTCGTAGGTTGCCACACGCCAATGTATCCACTAACAACGGTCCACGATGGAACGGAGCCAACCTCAAAACCTCCGCTTGAAATCCCCACGGAAGTTTCAAACGAAGGATTCTGGATGGGAATAGTGGTTTGCGCCGCGAGGGGCAGCGTTGCGAGGAACAAGATGAGCGAGAGTTTGCCTTTCATCGTGTTGTCTCCTATGGGCCGCAAGCATAATCAAACTGCAGTTCTACCTGCTGCCATCCAAATGATTCTAGATATTCTTTAAGCGCTTTACCTGCCCCTTCGGATCGGAGTTCATCGGCATTATCAGAATGCCCGATTTCTAGAGATAAGTGCCGCCATATTTGCACTCCATCAGCAATTCCCATCGGGAGTGTAGTGCTCCCCGCTAATTTAGACAGTCAGGGCCTCGTTTTTTGATACACCTGCGAAGGCCAAGAAAGCCTCGTGCGGAGTGCGATTTCCGACTCCGTGGTGAGGCCGGTCGTGATTGTACTCCTCGATCCAACGAGCGATCGATGCTCGCGCTTCTTCCAAGCTCCGATACTGCGTGGTTTCCTGCCCATGTTGCCTCCTGTTTGGAAGCCCTGATTCTACCTAGATGAGGTGCCTAGTTTGAGCGGGGAGCACTACAGTCGGCCACTGAAAAACTGACGAGATCGAACTCCCCTGCAAGGGAGACGCCCTAAGCCTTTTTGTACCACATTCGCGGGCCACCAGCAAGACTCAAGAAGTCTTTGCTGCCAAAAGCCAAGAGGGAAGCGGCTATTTAAGCGCTTCCCTCCCGTTACTGCGGGTCCGTGGCCGGTTTAAGGCACCCGATTTATAATCGTGGAGAACGTATTAGCCCACTCTCCGGAGGTCCGAATCCTTCCGGACCCGCCAATCTGTTAACATGTGTGAGTTATAAAGGAAAAGATCGTTGCCGCGAAAGAAAAGTTCGACGCTGTTCTCTCGGCATTACTAAACTTAAAGCCGATAGAACGGAAACGGATAAAGACTTCCGGCAAGCGCGGCCCTAAGACTCCGCTTTTTCCGAAGCTGTAAGAGTTTTGTACTGTAGTGGCTTGCCGTTCAGCAATCCTTTCACAGTTTCTTCGAACATCTCCGTTTGCGACTCTCTACGATTGAACCTGTAAGAGCATTCATTGCAATAGCGGCCCAAGTGCTATATCGCATAGGCCGGGCGCTGCGGTTCCTTGTGTCAGTTTCCAGATTGAAACTAACTCGATCCCAAAACCAAGGTCGATTCGCAGTGAGGCCTTGCAGTCCCCCACGGGTAACAATATCTCTTGGTCAGCAATTGGAGCAACCGAGGTAGACTCTCGGTAGGGCTTTCGGCTCAGCCTTCGTCTTCCCCAATCTACGGTTTACCCTTGGAATTAAATCAGCAAGCAACTCGCATGCCGTCAGGTGTGGTCGAACAAATTGATCTGCCAAATCAGGTTGACGGACAGGAACGCTCACCTGGAGCTTGCCGTCGAGTCTTCTTAGACGTTTCTCGATTGTGCCGAGACAAGGTTTACAAAATCCGTTCGCTCCATAGATCATGGTCTTCCGCCGGCAGCCCAGGCATCCGTAGGTATCAAAATAGAGACGCAACCGCTTATAGTGCTCAACTGGCAGCAGCTTCTCGATCGCTTTCCGCAGCTTGATGGTCACAAACATAGGGGGAAGCGTAGACTTCATCCGCTCCGTGCTCTCCGATAAGAACCCACTTCTGCTCAGCGGATTCTGCGAACTCGAAGATTTCTTGGATGGCATTTTTCTAGCACCTTCTGTACTTGGCCCATGCTCACATGGGTGTAGGCCTGTGTTGTCTTGAGACTGATGTGTCCCAGCATTTTCTGAATCATCCTTATGTCAGCGCCATGATCCAGTAAGTGAGTCGCAAAGGTGTGCCTAAGAATTTGTGGGTTTACGCGGACGCCTACTCGCAAACCAACTCTCATAACAATATATCGAACAGTTGTCGTGCCCAGCGGTCTGTGGCCAACCGGGAGATCGCGGGTTGTTTTTGGAATAGTTCGCTTTAGTTTTCTCAACGCTTGTTGTTGAGTTTGCGCCTTTTCCCTCGGAAGATACCAATATGCCCGTAACGAGCGCTTTAGCACCGGATCATATTTATAGAAGTAGGAACGCCAAGCTCCGTTCGGACCTTGAAAAACGTGTAACCTCCGACATAAATGGCGAGAGGTGAACAGATAGCCGTTTTTGCGCTCTCCGATGTACCGGCGGAGGCACCCGACAACTGCCCGGGGAAATAAGACATACCGATATCCACATTTACCGAGCACCCGGATGCGCCTTGCCTCCAGATCTACGTCCTCGACACGCATATTGCGAACTTCGCCGGCCCGTGCGCCACTACCGTAGATGATTTCAATCATTGCTCGCTCATGCAGGTTACGTGTCGCTGCTAGCAGTTCGCGCACCTGTTTTTCATTTAGCACGGGTGGAACCGTTTTTTTCAATCGGCGCAAGCGGACAGATCGCGGAGGCGACCAATTGATGAGCCCTCCCATGTTGAGAAAATCAAAGAAGCAGCGTAGGCCACACAAACACCTCCAGATCGTGGCTGGCTTCACACCTCTTTCTGCGACCGAGGCGAGGAAATCTCGAATTTCTAGATGTGTGACTTGAGTTGCCGGAAGTTCGTCCAAATACTCAAAAAGCAACCGAATGGAAGAGATGTAGAAGCGATTGGTGCTCTTTGCATATCCCATCACCCCCAGCCAGCGAACAAACCTTGGTAATAAGGAACCATTCAAAGCTTTTCCCGAGGTGATTATCGAGCTAGGAGATGAATTCATGACCAGTTGATGAAGCACAGAGTAGACAGCGCGAACCTTTGGGGTGTCAATCCGTCTTAGTTGTGCAAAAAATTGGAAATCTTGGGAAAAGCAGATGAATAGCTGTGCCAATTCTTCATGGCGGCAATGAATGAAATTCGCGGTCGATCAGCGTAGCGCTGTACGTGCAACAGAGCTAATATCGGTCAGCGGACATGCGGGTCTAGCCCCCACTTTACCGGTAAGCGCTGCGGGCTCAACCGGTCGATGCAACACCAACTGGTGTAGTGTGGATAAGCACCTTCGCCTGCGCCCGGTGGTTCCATCGCGCAAAAACTATCTCAGAAAACTAGGATCGGCCGAAAGAGTCGTAGTCGAATCCGAGTTCCTGCATTTTTCTTGTGTTGTACAGGTTTCTGCCGTCGATGACCAGGCGGCGACCCATCAGGTGGCCGGCTTTTTCCCAATCAAGCTTCCGGAAAACGGGCCACTCCGTGCAGGCCAGTGCGGCGTCAGCCCCTTTCAGGGCTTCGTACGGATCCTCGAAATAGGAAACATTCGGGAAGAAGTGTTTTGTCTTTGCGATGGCCTGCGGATCGGTGGCGTGCACCTGCGCGCCTTCTTCGAGCAGGCGGCGAATCACTTCGAGTGCGGGGGAGAAACGGATGTCGTCGGTGTTCGCTTTGAAGGCCAAACCGAGAACCGCAACGCGCTTCCCGCGGACCACCCAGAGTGCCTTGTGCACTTTTTCGAAGAAGCGGTCGATGCGCTGCTTGTTGACGCGCTCGGCGGCCTTCAACATGTCGAACTCGACGCCCACTGCGGCGGAGAGGTGAATGAACGCCTGAATGTCCTTGGGAAAGCAGAAGCCGCCGAAGCCGAGGCCGGCCTTGAGGAATTGCGTGCCGATGCGGGGATCAAGGCCCATCGCGTGGGTGACTTCCTCGACGTCAGCGCCGATACGCTCGCAGAGGTCGGCGATAACGTTGGCGTAACTGATTTTCAGGGCGAGGAAAGAGTTGGAGGCATGCTTGATAAGTTCGGCGCTGCTGATGGTGGTGACCAGAAGCTCGCCGCTGGAACCGCCCGGGCACTTGCCGGCGTGGATCGGGCAATGAAATTTCTTTTCGAGGATGGGCCGGTAGATCTCGCGGAGGGTCGCGGCGCTTTTTTCGTCCTCGACGCCGACGACGATACGGTCCGGGTGAAAGAAATCGGCCACGGCAGTGCCTTCGCGGAGGAATTCCGGATTGGAAGCGACTTGAAACTTGATGCCGCCATCCGGGGAATAGGCGGCAAGCGCCTTCTGCAGCTGGACGCCTGTTAAGGCCGGAACTGTGCTCTTTTCCACCACGAGTTTGGGGCTGCGCGCTTCCGTGGCCACTTGCCGGGCGACGTGGTCGATGGCAGAGAGATCGGCTTCGCCGGAATCCTTGGGTGGAGTGCCAACACAGATGAAGATGACTTCGCCGGCGCGAATGGCTTCGCCGGCGTCGGAAGTGTAGCTGATTTTCTTTTCCCGGACGGCGCGCTGGAGAACTTCGTCGAGATGTTCCTCGTAGATCGGAACTTTGCCGGCTTTCAGCTGGTCAATGCGATTCTCGTCGATGTCCGTACAGAAAACCTCGTGACCCGCGGCTGCCAGGCATGCACCTGTTACCAGTCCCACGTAGCCACACCCAATTACCGTCAATCGCACTTGCGTGTCTCCTTAGATCAGTTGCCAGCCGGTTGAACCGCGGATTGCCCATGATGGAGCAATTCCCGTATGCCGGACTTCGCGCGCGTCAATGCACCAAAGAAATACACTGTGCCCATTATCTTTTACCCAGAAGGAGTCCGCGGAGGCCGAGGAGAACGAGTTTCGGCTGGCGGCGGATAACGTTCCAGAGAAGCCGGGTGGATTCGTCGCGATTGATTTCACCGAGCGATTCGCGGGTCGAGGCGTTGAGCAGGTCCACGAGTTCAGAATAGTCCGCCTGCTTGAAACGGTGCAGCGCGCGGCGGATGAGCCAGTGGGTGCCCAGTTCGCGGCGAAGGGTGCGCAGTTCGGACGTGCCTTTTCGGAGAATCGCGTCGGCCACGCCGCAGGCGCCGCGAAATCCGGTGACGATACCGCCTACGGTGGAGACTTTTACTTGGGCCGCGGCATCGCCCACCAGATAGACCTCGCCGTTGCCGACGGTGCGTTGTACGGGTACCCACCCGTTGTAGACAGGAATGCGCGCGCCCTGCCATTCGAGCGGCTCGAAACCTTTCTTTTCCAGGAAGCGGTCGAAGAGGAGTTTGGTGGCGCGGCCATGCTCTCCGATGACGCCGACAGCGGCGCGTTCCGCGGATTCGGGAATCATCCAGTAAAAATAAGGGGTATCGTCGGGCACGAACCATACACGCGTGGTGTCCGGCGGACAATCTTTGGGAAGCTTCACAACGGCCTGGACAAGTGGAACGGTTTCGACGGGCGGCCAGCCGGCGGCCTTGGCAACGCGGCTTGCGGCGCCATCCGCGCCCACGACGCTGGCGGCATGCAACTCTTCATGTTTGCCGCCCTGGTCGACGTGGACATGGAGGCCTTTTCCGTTCGGCGACAGATCAAGAAATCGCGTGTCGTAGTGGAGCTTTGCTCCGGCGTGGGCGGCTTCCTCGGCCAGCGAGCGAATGAGGCGCGAGCGTTCAATGATCAGGTCGGGCTGTTTGAGCGTAACTTGCGCGGAGCGGCCGTCGGTGAATAATTCGAAGCGGCGGATTTCATTGAGGATGCTGGAGCGCGCGGCGGCGCTGATTTGATTTTTGAAATAGTCGGTGACGATCAGGGTGCGCGGCGCGGGATCGGGCGTCGCCTTCGACTCCAGCACGCTGACGCGACGTCCGCCACGGGCAACGCGCGCGGCGGTGTAGAGCCCGGCCGCCGAGCTTCCAATGACAACAACATCTTCGGTGTCCCTTTTGTCGGGGGACTTGGACTTTTCTTCTTCCACCAGCTCGCGCGACCCTGTTAAAGGAGAGTTCTCTCGTTCGTGCCACCAGGCTAGAACTGTTGCATCACCAGCCATGTGGGCACGGGCAGGCAGGCAAGCAAACAGCCAACAAGATTATAACGAATACCCCTGCACACACCAAACACGGACGGCAAGAGAAAGTTCCGGGGACAAAATTGCGATGAGAGGACTCTAAGCGCTTACTTTGCTTTCCTGTTTCTCGTAGGGAGCGCGCTCCAACCAGACGATGGCGAGAAGCATTGCAAGAATCACGACGAGGCCCACAAGAGCCGCGGCGCGATTGGAAAGATACGTCACCAGAATTGCGGCGCCTCCGCTGATTGCGCCCACCAGGTAAATCGTCAGGACCGCTCCGCGCTGGCCGAGTCCCAGATTGGCCAGACGATGCGCCGAATGGTCTTTACCCGGCGTGGCGAATGGGAGCAAACCGCGGCGAGAGCGGGAAATGGTGACCAGCGTGGTGTCAAAAATGGTGGCGCAGAGGATGAGCACCGGAGCCAGCCAAGTGGCGAGCGAGGAAGAATGGTCCAAACGGAGTTTCAGCGCCAGCGTGGCCATCAGGAATCCGAGAAACATCGCGCCGCCATCGCCCATGAAAATCTTGGCGGGCTTGAAATTCCAGCGCAGAAAGCCGGCCGCGGCGCCGAGGACGGAGGCGGCCAGCGTAGCCACCAGGGTCTGGCCATTGAGGTAAGCAATTATGGTGAAGAAAGCGGAAGCCATGGCGGCGACACCGGCGCAGAGGCCGTCCATGTGATCGAGGATACTGAAGGAGGCGGTGATGCCGACGACCCAGACGATGGTAAGAGCGGCGTCCAGCCAATAGCCGAGGCTGCCGCGAATGACCAGGCTGAAAACCTGGGCGTGAATGCCGCTGATGAGAAGAATTACGGCGGCCAGGGGCATGCCGGCAAAAAGTTTTATCTGATGATGCAGCCAGCCGCGGTCGTCGAGGAAACCGACAACGGCGACCAGGGTGGCGCCACTGACGATGCCGATGACTTGGGAGCGCGCGGGGCCGTCGAAGACAATCAGAATGGCGAGCATCACGCCGCCATAAATCGCCAGGCCGCCAAGAAGTGGGATGGGTTTCAAGTGAACTTTACGAGGTCCGGGCAAATCCACCATGCCGACGCGAATGGCCAGCGCCCGGACAGGCACTGTCAGAAGGAGAGATGCTGACGAAGCGATTAGAAAAGCCAGCAGGCCCGCACTCATTCATCCTCATAACTCGTTCTGAGGAAACCGGCATCGGGCTAGTTTGCCGGTAATACACAGAGACGTTGCCGGTTTGGGATCCGGCTCCCAAGTCACGCCTAAGAATGACGGCTTAGAGAGAGCCGTCCGTGCTGCCCCACGCAGCGTTATTAAATTAGCGCGAAAGGGTGTGGACCGCCAGTGGAAAATAAGAGGTGCAGGGCCGTGATAACGAGTTAGTGAACAGAGTCGTAACCAGAACATAAACAGCATGCATTCCGCGCAACCCCCATACAGCTTGTCATCCTGAGAGGCGCGCTATTTACACCGCGAAGGATCTCAGCGCACACTTCGCGCAAGATTTTTGCGGTGAGATCCTTCGGCTATCTCCGGTTTTTGGAGTCCGGTGATTTCAGTTCGCCAACATGATTTTCACCGGAGTCCACAAACCGGACCTCGTCGGATAGCCTCAGGATGACACTTTCCTGCTGGTGTTCGGCGATTGGGAAGGAGATGAATTCCGTGACGTTCCGCTCGCCGCCGCTTCCTCAATTATCCCCACCAGTTTGGTGAGTTCCCTGGCGCGTTCGTAATCAGGCGCTGCGGCAAGGGCTGCCGTGGCCATCTTGTTGAGCTGCACCGGATTTTGGGAGAGTTGACGGACGAGCCGCGCGAATCCGGCGGGGTCGTCGGGGTCGGCGGAAATCGAGAAACCTTTTTCTTCGCCGAGGGAGACGACGTCGCATTCGCGGGGCGCGACGGCAACAATCGGTTTTCCGGCGGCGAGGATTCCGTACATTTTGCTGGGAACGACGACTCCTTCGAGACCGCGCTTTACGGTGATGATGTGGGCGTCGGCGGCCGCGAGAACCGAAGAGATTTTGTTGCCGGGGAAGAAAGGCAGAAAGCGGACATTGGGGATATTTGCCGCGGCAGTTTCGAGGCGCGATCGTTGCGCGCCGTCGCCGACAAAGACCAGCCCAATGCCGTCGGCAGCCAGCGGGACGGCGCCGGCGAGCAGCGTGTCCCAAGCGCCGTAGAAACCGAGATTGCCAGCGTGCAAGAGGACAAAGCGGAAATTGCTGCGAATCGCGCGGATCACTTCGGAATCGAGCGCGGGAGCGGGCGCGTCGCTGGGGGGAATTTCCGCGCCGTCGCGGACAACCACTACGGCGGACGGGTCGATTCCTTTGGCCAGGATACGATGGCGCATATCTTCGCCGAGGACTACCACGCGGGTGGCGTGGCGCAGAGCCCAGCGATGCAGCTTTTCCCAGATGCGCGAGAGCAAGCCGGGCTTGACGATGGAGCCGCCGACGGCCATGTCCGGGTAGAGATCACGGATGTTGTAGACGTATGGCTTGCCTTTCAGGAGAGCGACGAACGCGCCGATGATTCCCTCGAACGGAGGATCGGTCATGGCGAGGACGACGTCGCAGGGAAGCAAGAGCGCGCGCGGCACGGCAAGAAAAACATAACTTAGATAATTGAAGACGCGTTTTTTCATTTGCGTGCGCGGGTAATCGGTGGAGCCGGCGCGGACGATTCGCAAGCGGCCGGACTGTTCGGATTGAAAGAGGCGCCAGGGACGCCGCTCGATGGGGTCGTACGAAGGCCGGCCGCAGAGGACGGTGACGTCGTGCTTTTCCGCGAGGGCCGCGACAACGGTTTGCGCCATTTTCGCCGTGGCAGAGGTGTCCGGCGGGTAGTAGAGATTCAGAAGCAGAACGCGCACGGGAAGATTGTACAGGGGAAAGCGAAAGCGCTGAAAGTTGCCGGAGAGCGCGGAAAGAATTCAGCTTTCGGAGGCCGCACCATTAGTTGCGATGCGGCCTCCCTGTCTGCAGAGCAGAAAATCGGCGCTGGCGCGGGAGGTTGTTAGTAGATGCCGCCGGTGACGCGGATGGTTTCGCCGGTGAGGTATTTGGAATCGGACGAAGCCAGGTAGACCGCGGTGGGGGCGATGTCGTCAGACTGGCCAATGCGGCCGAGCGGCGATTGCGTTTCCACCCACTTGCGAAAATCGCTTTGGATGAATCCGGCGGCGTGGACGCCTTCGGTTTCGATCATGCCGGGATTGATGGAATTTACGCGGATCTTGCGCGGGCCCAATTCCTTGGAAAGCACGCCGGTGATGGAATCCACGGCGGCCTTGGTGGCGGTGTAGACGGAAGTGTTTGGCGGATTGATGGTACTGACGCCGGAACCGACGTTGATGATGCTGCCGCCTTCGGGGCCGATAAGTTTCACGGCTTCCTTTGTGGCAAGCAGAAGGCCGAGCACGTTGAGATCGAAATGATCGTGGAAGAGTTTTTCCGTGACTCCATCGAGCGGGGAGAATTGATAGATGCCCGCGTTGTTCACCAGCACGTTCAGCTTGCCGTAGGCCTTTTTGGTTTCGGCGAAGAGGCGCGTGACGTCGGCAGGTTTGGACACGTCGGCTTGCACGGCGATGGCTTTGCCGCCCTTGGCGGTGATTTCTTTCACGACGCGGTCGGCGCCTTCCTTGCTGGAAGCGTAATTAACGACGACGGAAGCGCCCTCAGCGGCGAGCGCGATGGAGATTGCGGCACCGATTCCTTTGGAGGCGCCGGTTACAACGGCAACCTGATTTGTTAGCTTTCCCATGATGTTCCTCGATTCTTAATCCATTCGTAGCCAGGATAGTTAGACAACCGTCTAAATAGATGAAAATGGGCTGGGAAGGTTACTTCTGATTTTTTGGGCCCGGGGTGTGCGGGCGGGATTGCGGCGGTTCACGCCGTATCCCTTTGGGGAGGGAGGAGGTTAGCGGAGATGGGGATTCGATAGGTGGAATTGGGCTATATTGGAGGTCGGGCCCGGAAGGGCTTTTCACAGGAGGAATTGCACCGTGCGTAAAACATTTTGCAGATTCGGATGCGTTTCGCTGCTCGCCCTCGCAGGAATAGTGCTTTCATTCACGGCCAGGGCGCAACAGGTGCCCGCGCAGATCCAGGCGCCCGCCAATGAGCAACTTTTGCTGCAGGTGCATGCAAAGGGCGCCCAGGTCTACACCTGCAAGGAGGGCGTCACGCAATTTGCGTGGACACTGAAGGCGCCCGACGCGCAGCTATTCGACAAGGACGGCAAATCCTTTGGAAAACATTTCGCGGGGCCTTCCTGGGAAGCGAGCGACGGAAGCCGTGTTACCGGAAAAGCCGTTGCGAATGCGCCTTCGTCGGATGCCGATTCGATTCCCTGGCTGCTCGTTAATATCGTCAGTCACGACGGAAGCGGCGTGCTCTCGCGCGCAACCACCATCCAACGCATTAACACCAAAGGTGGCAAGGCGCCAGCATCGGGCTGCGACGCTGCGCATGCTGGTCAGGAAGTGCGGGTGCCGTATTCGGCTGACTACCTTTTCTATGCGCCGAAATAGCCCTGTTTGGGAAAATGGAAAATAGAAAATGGAAATTGGGAATTGGACTGCTTTGGCGGGATGCGGGCCATTGGCGGGTTCGCTGCGTTCTGCTATACCTGCGTTGAATTAGCCTTCTGCGGCGAGTTTTGGACAAGCGATTGCCGGGGTGCTGCGACTCGCTCCGGGATGGAGACTTCCATGGAAATTACTGTAGAGCATCTGGGTTCCGTGCAGTTTGAAATACGCGCGCGAAATAACAGAATCATCAGCGATCAATCGGTGAATGACGGCGGATTTGACGAGGGGATGACTCCGCCGGAGTTGCTGCTGGCTTCGCTGGGTTCGTGCGCGGGCTTTTATGCAGCGCAGTATCTTCGCAAGAATAAATTGGCCACTGAGGGTACGCGAGTGCGGGTGACCTGCGAAAAAGTGAAGGACCCGCTGGCGCGGATGACGAATTTTGTGATTGAGGTGGACGCACCTGTGGAGTTGAGCGAGGCGCAGCGCAAGGGCGTGGAGGAGGCGGTGGAGCACTGCCTGGTGCACAACACGCTGCTGCATTCGCCGAAGATTGCGTTGAAAGTGGCTGGGGTGGTCGCGGCGAAGAAGTAGGCGGAACTTTTCCCTTACTTAAAAATTCAAGCAACAGTTATCGTCCTGAGTTGCGCGTCGTTTGCAGCAGCGAAGGATCTCATCTGATGCGGTTTGCCAGGACTTGACGTTGAGGTCCTTCGCCTATCTCCGGTAGGTACGACCGGAGTCCCAACACCGGACCTTATCGGATAGGCTCAGGATGACAATTCACTCCCGCGCATGACTTTTACAGGCGAGCCGTCGGCGATGAAGGCTGAGGATGGCGCGTTCTTCAGCAATTGAGAAAGTGCATCGCCATAGAGGTCAGTGGTGTTTCCGGAGAATTGGGCGTGGGTGGCGGTCCAGACTTTCCAGGGGACGTGAGAGACGTGATATTCGACGGTACCGCCGTCCGGTTGGCGCGAATATCCCCAATAGTGTTCGGTAATGAATTGTTCGAGGCTGCCTTGCGCGGGTAGCGATGGCGCGCCACTTGCGCGCGCTGTCAGTTTGCACCACTGATTTCCAGATCTCCACGAATACTCCGCATCCATTTTTGATTCTTCCGCAATGACACGGTGAGCCATTTGGCGGCGAACGTAATTCTCGCCGTAGATCCATCGCGCGGTGTATGCAATGGCGCGCTTGGGGACGATTTCGGCGATGAAGACGACGCCGCGGCGAATTTCGTCGCCCTCGCGACGCTTTACGTAGAATCGGAGATTGATTTCTTCGAATTCGGTGTGGAAGGGAATCGGAATGTTTCCAAAAAGTTTTGTGCGGCAGAAACGGAACCCGACGAGGCTTGCGTAAGTTTTCCCATCGAAAGAATCGAGTTCCGTGCCGGGCGGGAGGTATTTTTGTAGGTGGGCGGGATCCGCTTCGTAGTTGAGCATCAGGAGGTCGCGCCACTCGGCGGTGAGGAAGATTTTTTCGGGGCGAGGCATCGGCGTTTCGTTAAGTGGCCAGCATTTTGCCGAGGAGTTCTTTCAGGATTTTGGCGGCGACGGTGGCGGTGAGGCCGGTGGAATCGTGGACGGGATTGAATTCGACGATGTCGGCCCCGACGATCGGGCCGGGCAGGTCGTGAATGTAGCTGATGGCTTCGCGGGTGGTCATGCCGCCGGGTTCCCAGTGGGAGACGCCGGGTGCGAAGGCGGGATCGAGCGCGTCCATGTCGAACGAGACGTAGATGGGGCCAGCGAGGTTGAGATGCGTCGGGTCGGGTAGATCCTTTATTTCGAAGATTTTCACGCCGTATTTTTCCGCTTGCTCGTGCTGGTGCGCGTTTATGGTGCGGACGCCGATTTGGATGAGGCGATGGACGAGTTGCTCTTCCATGATTCGCGCGAACGGGCTGGCATGCGAATGGGGATTGCCTTCGTAATCGGCGTAGAGATCGGGATGCGCGTCGAACTGGACGAGGGTGATGGCAGGGATGCGTTTACCGATGACGCTGAGAATGGGAGCGGTAATGGAGTGATCGCCGCCGAGGCTGACGGGGCGCTTGCCGGCTTCGACGATTTTCGCGATCGCATCTTCGATGCGGGTGAAGGCGTCGGGCGTTTCCATGGCCGGCAGGTCGCCGGCGTCTTCGAAAATTCCCGGGATGCCGAGGTCGATGTGGGTTTCGGTGGTTTTGTTCCAGTGGTGGGAGTGGAACGCCTGGCGGATGAGCGGAGGGGCTTGGGCGGCGCCGCGGAGGAAAGTGGAGTTGTGGTCGAGGGGAATGCCGAGCAGGACCGGCGGACCCCACATTGCAAGTTTTGGCGTGAAAGGTTTCATGGGCGTGTGATGAGGATGTTGCCGAGGACGAGCGCGTCCATTTGCGTGCGCAAGAAACAGTCTAGCGCTTCTTCGGGGCGGCAGACGATGGGCTCGTTGTCGTTGAAGGAGGTGTTCAGCACGACTGGGACGCCGGTTTGGCGTTCGAATTCTTCGATGAGGGCGTAATAGCGGGGGTTTGCTTCGCGGGTGACGGTTTGCAGGCGGCCGGTGCCGTCGACGTGGGTGGGCGCGGGAATTTTGTCGCGTTTTTCGGGTAGCACGGAATAGGCGAGGTTCATGAACGGGGAGGGATGGGACTTTTCGAACCACTCGCCGGTTTTTTCGGCGAGGATCGAGGGCGCGAAGGGACGAAAGATTTCGCGGTGCTTGATGCGGCGGTTGAGAATTTCTTTCATTTCCGTGCGGCGCGGGTCGGCGACGATACTGCGGTTGCCAAGGGCGCGGGGGCCCCATTCGGCGCGGCCTTGATACCAGCCGAGGATTTTCCCGTCGGCAATGATGGCGGCGGTGCGGTGCAGGAGTTCTTCTTCTTGTAACTCAACGATTGTATAGCCGCCTTGCGAGACGGCGCTGCTTTTGAAGGCGGCGCGGACTTGCTCGGGAGAATAGCCGGGGCCCCAGTAGGCGTGATTCATCGCGAACGAGCGAGGCTGGCCGAGAAGCTGGTGCCAGACGTAATAGGCGGCGCCGACGGCCAGGCCTGCATCGCCGGCGGCGGGATGCACGTAAACCTGTTCGAATGGCGTGGCGTCGAAGATTTTCCCGTTGGCGACGCAATTGAAGGCGACTCCGCCGGCGAGGCAGACGGCTTTCGCGCCGGTTTTCGCGGCGAGTTTTTTTAACATGCCGAGATACACCTCTTCTAGGCGCGCCTGAAGAGTGGAGGCCAGGTCGCGATGGCGCTGCTCGAGTGGCTCGTCGGGTTGACGCGCGGGGGCGCCGAGAAGGCGCGGCATGTTGTCTGAAAACATTTTGCCGAGGACGGGCGTCTGATCGGACTCGGCCCAGGACATTTCGGGGCCGGTCTTGTGGTGCGTGAAATAGTCGAGGCCGAGCTTGAAGCCGAAATCGCCGCCGTTGGTCCTGAAGCGGAGGATGTCGCGAAAGGGCTCGAGGTACGCGGGCCGGCCGTAGGCGGCGAGGCCCATCACTTTGTACTCGTCGCCGAATTTCAGGAAGCCGAGATATTGCGTGACCGCGCTGTAGTAGAGGCCGAGCGAATGGGGAAAGGCGATTGCGCCGTCGACGCGCATGCGATTGCCAGTGCCCACGCCCCACATGGAGCTGGCGAAATCGCCGAGGCCGTCGGCGGAAAGAAGGGCGGCTTGCTCGAACGGGGAAACAAAGAAGGTGCTGGCGAGATGGGCCTGGTGGTGCTCCACGCGATGAAATTTCGATTTTATTTTTGCGGGGTCGGCGTCGAAGGCTGCGGCGAGGGCCGCGGGAATACCGGTGAATTTCGTGAGCACTTTGGCGCGTTCGCGGGCGAACGATGGCATGCGCAGGGCGTAGAAAAGTTTTGTGCCGAGGCGTGCGTAGGGATTGCGCGGCACGGCCACGTGATCGAGATCGGGCAGGGTGATGCCGGCTTCCTTCAGGCAGTAGCGAATCGCCGCGGCAGGAAAGCCCGCGGCGTATTTCACGCGGTTGAAGCGCTCTTCTTCGACGGCGGCAACCAGCTTGCCGTCGCAAACCAGGGCGGCCGAAGCGTTGCCGTGATACGCATTGATCCCAAGAATGTTCATCTTCGAATCATTCAGTGTACCTAAATTAGAGATTGCGTGTTATCTGTCGAACTTTATGCCTTTGCGGAAGCGGTTCAGTCCCCAATCTTCTGACCGCTGAGAAGTCGGGCCCGAGGATGACTTCCGAGTTGCCGACAACCCGCCCAGAATCGTCTCGCGCACCGATTTCGCTCTAGCGGATATCGCCGTTCAGGTTGAATTACACTACCCCGCATGAGGATAGAGTTGGACCATTTGTTCGTGTCTACCGCTCCAGACGCTACCGAGGCTGAAAAACTTGTTCAGTCCGGCTTGCATGAAGGCCTCCCAAATCAGCATCCCGGTCAAGGTACGGCCAATCGCCGTTTTGGCTTTACCAACGCCATGACTGAGTTGCTTTGGGTCAGCGACGCAAGAGAGGCTCAAAGTCAGAGTACAAGGCGCACCTTGCTTTGGGAGAGATGGTCTGGTCGGGAAGGCAACGCGTCTCCTTTCGGCATTTGCCTGCGGCCTTTCGATTCTCAAGACACTGGACCACCTTTTCCCGCATGGGAGTATCGGCCATCGTATTTGTCAGATCCGCTTCTCATCCATATCGGCGAAGCGGGAATTGAGGAACCGATGTGGGTTTATCTGACCTTCATGCGACGGGTTCATCGCGAACAGTGGTTCATCGAGCATCCCATTGGCATTCGTGAAATCACTGGTTTAACTCTAACCACTCCCGCCCCGCTTCGCTCTAAGGTGTCGCAGAAGGTAGTTGAAAATGAAATTCTCGCAACCCGGACGGGAGCGAAATCGCTCCTCGAAATTGAATTTGATAGCAACCGGCGAAAAGAGCATGTGGATTTCAGACCGCATCTGCCGTTGATCTTTCAACTGTGATTGTACCGGAAAGGCTGAAACTCGATGCCACATGTCGCAGATCGAGGACGTATCCCGAGCTACTCGGAACTTACGGCCAAGCATTTGTGGGTCTCAATGGCCGACAGCACGGCCGTAAAGCTCAGCGCCGTCACTAGCTGCCACATATGCACCGAGCAGACGGGCAGATCGTTGTTGATCGCGTCTAAGGGGCTTCGGGCGCGATACGGGTGCCGGTGAACGTGCCAATCCTCGGAAGAAAACCGGGAATGTCGTGTCCCTCGGCAGTGAACGACCCGACCAGCGTGTCGTCAGCGAGGCGAGCGATAAACTTGCCATCGATGAATCCAGTCCTCACGCCCGCAACGAAGTTGAACAACAAGGCTCTGAATACGATTGCACCATCTTCCGCGCGCTTCCAAGTGCCAAGCGCGGGTGCATTGTTGCGCCCGTCGATACGCGTGAAGGAGCCTCCCTTATCAAATGCGTAGAGGGCGTCGAACGTCGTCGGCGCAGGCTGTGTGACTTCAACGTTGATATACCAGCCACCCTCGATTCGCTCATCTTCTCCACGGTCTTGGGCATGGAGCAATGCTGGTGTGCGCGCAAGAGCCGCTGCAGTCCCGACTGCACCGACTCCAGCGACAATCAGTTGGCGACGGTTAATAGAGTTTGTCATATCTGTGCCTCCCTAACGCGAACTAAGGTAGTGAAGCGTTTTTTGGAGCTAGCTTTGCCCCGGACTTTGCGGGAAGGCTCGAATGGAGTCAATGGATGGGGCGTAGCGCATTTCTGGAATGATTCTGACGGCGCAAGAGACTTTGTGATCACGAGGCTTACGGTCAGGAGGCAAGAGCGTTCACTATGGGTTGGCCCGAGTGATAAACTCGGGAATCAAGGAAGTACCTTGAACAACTCCCTGCCAGGTCGAAAGGTTCGTTTCGGCGCATTCGAGGCCGATCTGCATTCGGGGGAGCTCCGTAAGCATGGCCTGAAGATCAAGCTTCAAGATCAACCCTTTCAAGTCCTCGTACTGCTGCTGGAGCGTTCCGGCGACGTGGTGACGCGGGAAGAGCTTTGTCAGAAGCTTTGGCCAGCGGAAGCCTTCGTGGATATCGATGTTGGCCTGAACACAGCCATCAAAAGACTTCGCGATGCATTAGGAGACTCGGCCGTGACCCCACGCTTCGTCGAGACTTTGCCGCGTCGGGGATATCGGTTTATCGCACGCACGGAGGAAGTGGCTGGCAGCCCTGTGGGCCGCAAGGTTGTGGAACCACCCGCGCCCGGCAATGGTGAACCTGAGGGGTTATCTGATTCCACGGAGTCAGTGGCTGCGACATCCAACATTGCGCAAGCAAAGGCTGAAAGAGGGTGGACCAAAACAACTCGGGGGAGTTATTGGTTCGCGCTGGGGACAGGGGCGGTACTGTTGGCTTTATTCTTAGGCTTAAATCTTCGTGAACAGCGCGATCGACTGGTGGGGAGAATGGACGCGGGGCGAATTCGCTCTTTGGCCGTGCTGCCACTCGACAATCTTTCCGGCGATGCCTCGCAGCAATATTTTGCGGATGGAATGACCGATGCGCTAATCACCAATCTATCCAAGATTGATGCACTGCGCGTCATTTCCCACACTTCTGTAAGTCATTTCAAGAGGACGACGAAGCCGCTGCACGAAATCGCGACAGAATTGCAGGTCGACGCGGTGATCGAAGGAACCGTCGAGCGTGAAGCAGACCGTGTACGGATCACCGCGAATCTGGTTCAGGCATTTCCCGAAAAACACCTGTGGGCGGAAAGTTATGATCGCGACCTGCGGAGCATTCTGGACCTAGAGAGTGAAGTTGCGCGAACCATCGCAGACCAGATCAAGATCACTGTCACTCCTGAGGAAAGACGACGCCTGGCAGTGTCGCAAACCGTGGACCCTGAAGCTCACGAACTCTATTTAAAAGGGGCCTTCTACAATAATAAGTGGACCAAAGAAGGCTTCGAGAAAGGGATCGAGTATTTCAATCGAGCGCTGGAAAGAGATCCTCGCAATGCTCGGGCATATGCTGAGCTTGCAGTCGCATATGGAGGGCTGGGGATTTATGGGGACATGAAAGGCTACCCCAGACAGAAGGCCGCGTCGTTAAAGGCACTGGAAATTGACGATACGCTAGGGATGCACACACAACCCTTGCATGGGCGAAATTTACATTAGATTGGGATGCTGCAGGAGCGGAGGAAGAATTTCGCCGCGCTATCCAACTCAACCGCGGCGATGCGAGAGCCCACTCTTGGTATGGAACTTTCCTGGCGCTGCGGGGCCGCGTTGAGGATTCTTTACGAGAAGTAAAGAGCGCGAGACAGCTCGATCCTCTTTCGCTCGCTAACACGTCGACTGCTGCCTTCCGCACTTATTACTATGCGCGTCAGTACGATAACGCCATCGAAGTCTGTCGCGAAGCACTCGATCTAGACGCGAACTTCCTTCCCGCACATCGGCGGCTTGTACAGGCGTATGAGGGGAAAGGCGAGCTAGGCAAGGCTGTTGATGAGCAGCGGCGCATCGCGGCGCTCGCGGGGGAAGGCTCGCGAATGGTCCGGGACGTCGAGTTGCTGCGCAGAGCCTATGCGGAAAAAGGTGCCCGGGGTTATTGGCTCCAGAAGCTGAAATTATTCAAAGCGGATGCGCATGGAATAAACTTGATCAATACCGCCAAAGTTTACGCTCGATTGGGAAAGAAGGATGAATCTTTTCGCTGGCTGGATATAGCATTTAAGGATCACATCCCTTATTTGATCTGGGACGTGCCCGCGAGTCCGGACCTCGACGCCCTGCGCTCCGACCCTCGGTACCTTGGCTTGCTGCGGCGGTTGGTGCCCCGCTCGGATTAGCCCAACGTCTCAAACACCCTTCGTTTTGCGCGTTCTAGCAACTCCGTTGGAAAGGTTGTCCCCTTTTTGCTCTTTCCCTCTTTGCATTGCGGACGGATTACGGGCTATCCGGAAGTAATCCACTTGTCTGATGAGCACATGAAACGGAATCTGAACGGCAAGCGGCTTCTACGATGTATGAGAGATTTAAGACAAATGGCGGCGACACCATTCGTTTAGGACGTAGAGGGACCAGGGGCGGGACCAGGTGGTGCGGGAGTGGAGGAAATTGTCCCAGACCATTTGTACGCCGGCGGAGTGCAGATGGGGAGCCAACGCTGGGGCCAGATTCGAGAAGCTGGCTTCGATGCGGGGGCGGAGGGCGGTGCGCAGCCAGTTTTCCCAGGGTAGGGTGAAGGTGCGCTTTTTTTGTTGGAGGATTTCGGCGGGGAGAAGGCCTTCGAGTGCGGCGCGGAGGAGAGCTTTTGGAGTTTCGGGGCGGACGCGGGCTTCGTCGGGTAGGGCGCACATGAACTCGACGAGCGGCGTGTCGAGCAGCGGGACGCGGACTTCGAGCGAGCGGGCCATGCTGACCGAGTCGGTGTCGCGGAGGAGCGTGCTGGCCATGTAAGTGCGTAGCTCGAGCCAGGAGATGGCGGCGACGGGTTCGAATTCGCGGGACTGGTCGGCGATGCGTTCGAGCCACGCGAGCCATGTAGGCTCGAGCGTGACGCCGTCGGCGGCGATGGTGCTTTTGCGGAAGCGCGGTTCTGTGAGGCGTTGCAATTCGGAGGGTGGGAAGAGCAGGCGGGTGAAGAAATAAGGATGTGGGAAGGCGTTCGGCAAGCGCCATGCGTCGCTGGCTTTGCGCGCTGCGTCTGGGGAGCCTTGCTTGCCGAGAAGGTTGCAAATGAGCGGAGTGCTGACTCGGCGGAATGCGGCGGGGACGAAACGCGCGAGAGTTTCGAGGTGCATGAGCCTCGGCGTATCGGTGAAGGTGGAGTAGCCGGCGAAAAGTTCGTCGCCGCCGAGACCGGAGAGCGCGACTTTCAGGCCGACCTGGCGGGCGGCCCAGGAAACGAAGTAGGTGTTGACGCCGTCCATCGTGGGCTGATCGAGGGCACTGACGGCTTCGTCGAGGCGGACGAGCATGTCCGGGCCTTGCAATGGAATTTCGGTGTGCTTCGTGCCTGTGGCTTCGGCTACGTGGCGGGCGAGCGGGGCTTCGTCATACGGCGTGTCGGGAAAGGAGAGGGTGAAGCTTTGGATGCCTTTTTTCGCGCGGGCGGCGAAGGCGGCGATGGCGCTGGAATCGAGGCCGCTCGACAGAAATAAGCCGACAGGGACGTCGGCGATTAGGTGAGCGCGCACGGCGTCTTCGAGCAGCGTGCGAACGTGCGGCACCGCGTTTGTGAAATTGCGCGGGCGGCGGGGATCGCGGGCTGCGGCGCTGCGGCGGGGATCCCACCAGGGGCGAGCGCGAGGAGTGCGGCGGCGGTCCGGGACGTGGAGCAGCAGGCGATGGCCGGGGGGAAGAGAGAAAACATTTTCGACGAGAGTGAGCGGTTCGGAGACGCTGCCGAAGAGCAGATAGCTGGTCAGCGCATCAGAAGATAGCGTGCGAGGCACGGCTCCCGAGGCAAGCAGGGCGCGAAGTTCGGAAGCAAACGCGAAGCCTTCCTCGGTTTGTGAATAGTAGAGCGGCTTGATGCCGAGCGGATCGCGGGCCAGGAAAACGAGGGGCACGGTGGCGAAGTGCTTGCGCAAATCGAGTAAGGCAAACGCAAACATACCGCGCAATTCGTCGAGGAGGTCTTCCCCCCACTCCTCCCATCCGTGGACGAGAGTCTCGGTGTCGGATTTGGACTGGAAGCGATGGCCGGCGAGGACCAGGCGCTCGCGAAGTTCGCGATAATTGTAGAGTTCGCCGTTGAAGATGACCGCGACGTCGTGGGTTTCGTTCCAGACGGGTTGATGGCCGCCGGGAAGATCGATGATGCTGAGGCGGCGCATGCCGAGGGCGAGGCCGGGGACGCGGGAGTCTTCAACGAGGAAGCCTTCGTCATCGGGACCGCGATGAAGCATCGCCGCGGCCATGGCGCGGACGCGGCGTTCGGCATCGTTGCTGGCGGGGGCGTAGGCGAAGCCACAGATACCACACACGCGCTATTTGATCTCCGGAGTCGAAAAGAAAGTCGCGGTGGCGCGGGTGAGGCTGGCGCGCAGGCGGAGCCGCGGAATGCGCAGGCGATGATCGGCCAGCCAGGCCAGCACAATTCGCAGCAGCAGGAAAAAAATCAGCGCCCACACCGACAGGAAAAAGTAAGCGAAGGAGCGGCGCTCGAGGAGGAGGCTCCACTCCAGGGATTCATCCCATCCGGGTAACACAGCATCCAGTACGCGGCGAAGCACCGGCCCCAGAACCGGCAAAGCGCCGACGCGCACGTGGGCCACGCGTTCGTAGGAGTAGACGGGAATATAGCCAGGGATCCGGGCGGTCGCTTCCTGGAAGAGTCGCGGGTCCTGAAGATCGGCGCGCGTCAGCGGCTTTCCTTGCGTGTCTTTCATCATTGCGCGATAGGTGGCGTCGACGATGACCCAGCGGCCGTCGAGATGCACTTCCGCAACAACGTGCTTGGCGGTGCGATCCGGGCTGAGCAGAAGCAGCCGGCGCGCTTCGAGGCCGGAGCTGCGGGAGAGATTCAGGAAAGCGTTGGTCGCGCTGCCGCAGACTTCCAGAAGCTGGCGGTAATTCAACGTGTCGGTGGGATCGTGGGCGGAAAGCGCGGAAGTGTCCGGCGCTTCGCGGCGCGGAGGACCGTAGCTAATCCAGGCGAGAATGGCTTCGGCTTTTTGCTGGGGAGAAGAGTCCTCGGGAATGATGGCGTCGGAGAAGCCCTTGAGGTATTGGCGGACGGAATGTTCCCAGATTCCTGTGGAGAGGGTTCCCAGGAGAGAGAGGGCAAGGAGTGCATTGGTCGCCCACCAGAAAGACCGGAATACGCGATGGCTGCCCACAGATTAAGGTTGACTCCCGAGTGCCCGCTTCTCCTGAGACGTGGCGAGACCCGCCAACTTTCTGTACAACGAGTCCATTTCGCGGATGGGCAAGCCCCAGTCTAATCGCTGCACCGCGGTGGCGCAACCATTCTTCAGTTGAGCGTAAAGGGTTGGATTATTGAGGAGATTGAACATCGTTTGCGTGAGGGAACTTACCGAATGTGGTACGGTGAGGCCGGCGACGCCGTCGAGCAGGGGGGCGATGCCGCACTGGTCGGTGACGATCACGGGCGTGCCGGCGGCGACGGATTCGGCGGCGGTGTTGCCGAAATTTTCGTTTTGGGAAGGCAAAACAAAG